>Ga0081455_10008434_pt1 | contig 10718 bp, 9 predicted proteins | sample TabmetS3T2R1_FD_70207 | JGI IMG/M metagenome (GOLD analysis project Ga0081455, IMG submission 70207) | Tabebuia heterophylla rhizosphere microbial communities from the University of Puerto Rico - S3T2R1 | ecosystem: Host-associated > Plants > Roots > Rhizosphere ... | reverse complement strand
ACGCTGGCCGGGTGCTGCGGGCCTCTGCGTTCGTCGACGGCGCGACTTTCGCGGAGCAGCAGCTCGGCCGGCTGCTGGCGCGGCGCGGCGAGACCGACGCGGCAATCGAGCTGCTGGGCGCGGTGCACGCCGAGCTCGACGCGATCGGCCAGACGATGACCGCCTTCGAGGCCGCCCTGCACCTGGCGGACGCCTTGACCGACCGCGGAGAGCCACGCCGGGCGCTCGAGCTCCGGGACGCCGCGGCGGCGCGGGCGGGCCCAGACGCCGCCCACCTCGACGCCCACGACGCCCTCGTCCGTGGGCGGGCCCTCACCGCCCTCGGCCGCCTCGACGAGGCCGCCGGCGTGGTGGCGGGCGGTGTGTCAGCGGCAGAGGACAAGGCGCTCGCGTACGAGCTCGAGCTGCTCCTCCGACTCTCGTCCGACGTGAACCATCAGCGGATGGCGCGCGGGTCACCGACCCCGAAGAACGCCTCGGTGACCTGAATCAACCCGGCGCCGGCGGGCACCACGGTCTGACTCGACAGGCACCACAGCTTGCCGGACGGCAGCACGGGCGCCTCCGGCGTGCCCCCACACCACACCACCGGCTCGGGCCCCGATCCCGTGTCGATCCGCGTCGTCCGCACCACCGGGTAGGTCGCGGTCTCCGGCAGCCAGCCGATGGTCCACCTGAACGCCGGCCGGAGCTGCGCCTGCGCGCCCAGGTCCTTGCCGAGGAAGACGAACTGCCTCTCGCCCTCGAGTCCGCTGTCGAGCGCGTACACGATCGGCTCGCAGTCATCGGGGTTGCCTTCGCGGTTGTCGAGTCGCTCCACGGTGGAGGAGGGGTTGCCGGCGCCACCGGTCGACGCCTGGTCGCCACAGTCGAGGACTCCGTCGGCCCCCACGAGGTGGAACAGCGAGTCGCTCGTGCCCAGCATCTCGCCGAGCCCTCCGGGCGCCGGGGCCGTGCCCTCCGCCCCACCGGCGAGCGAGAAGCCGCCGTTCGGCGTGGACGGATCGACTCGCAGCAACAGGCGGTCGAACAGCACGGGAGCTGCGTCGGGCGCCGGGATCACCCATCGGTAGTTGTCATCGGTGCCCGAGTCGGGTCCCGAGTCGGACAAGACGCCCGTGTTCAGCGTCTCGACACCGACCAGCGCGGATCCCCGGAAGAGCTCCCCACGCACGGTCGCGTCGAACTTGCCCTCGATATCGAGCTCGGCCCGGTCCATGACCATGCCACTCAGTGGGCCGGTCAGCGTCAGGCTGAGCGACTGACCAGTGCCGTTGACCTGCCCGCACCGCTGGCCCTGGCCTTCGCCGCCGACCCGGACGCCGAGCCCGTCGGCTACCAGGCCGAGGCGGCCGTTCGCGGGCCCGACCTGGATCGCCATCACCCCGCTGGTCGTCGCCGCGCACTGTGCGACCGAGATGGGCGCCGGTGTGCCGGGCGTGTAGCCGCCGGAACCGTCGGGCGCATCGAACCGAAAGAAGTCGGACGGCCCCAGGTGGAGCCGCACCACGCCGCCGTCGGGCAAGGACGACGTCGTGACGTCGGGGGTCTGCACCGGCGACGTCGACCCGGGCAGAGCCACCAGCGCGCTGACCGACAACAGGGAAGCACCGATCGCGATCGCACGACGCGGCCAGATCTTCATGGGACCCGCCTCCGCCCCCGGGTGTCCGTTCCGGGGTCTCTTGAGCGACCATACGGGCCGCTAGGCCGTAGTGACAAGGTCTGACGCGCAGGGAGCACACCGCCCGGAAGTCCCGGGAGGACGGCGGGCGAGCGGGCGATGATGGGGTCGTGCCCGCCTCCCTGGAACGCAGCGTTCGGGTGTCGACGCTGGAGCTCTTCTTCGATCTCGTCTTCGTCTTCACGATCACACAGTTGACCGGCGTGCTCGTGGCGGGCATCGATGCCCAGGCGTTGTACCACGTCGTGGTCATGCTGCTGCTGATCTGGTGGATGTACGACGGCTACGCCTGGTTGACCAACGCGATCGCCACCGACCGACTTCGGTTCCGGCTGCTGTTGATCGGCGGCATGGGAGGGTTCTTCATCGTGGCGCTGGCGATCCCCGAGGCGTACGACGGGGACGGGATCGCGTTCGGCATCGGCTACCTGGCGGTGATCGCGCTGCACGCCGCGATGTACATCCGGGGGACGTCGGCGTCGGAGGTCCGCGCGATCCTGCGCGTGGTGCCCTTCAACCTCCTCGCAGCGGGCCTCGTCCTGACGGGCGGCGCCCTGGGCGGTGCGGCACAAGAGGCGCTCTGGACGCCCACGGCTGTCCTGCTGTGGGCCACGCCGTGGCTGACCACCGTCGAGGGCTTCGTCATCTCGGTCGCACACTTCGTCGAGCGCCACGGCCTCGTCGTGATCATCGCCCTCGGCGAATCGATCATCGCGATCGGCGCTGCCGCTGCTGAGCTCGATCTGGATGCGGGCGTCGCGTTGGTCGCGCTCGTCGGCCTCTGCCTGAGCGCGGCGCTCTGGTGGGTCTACTTCAGCGACGAGGACACGGTCGAAGGCGCCATGAACGCCACCTCCCCGGAACAGCGGCCACAGCTCGCCCTCATCGGGTTCGGCTACTGGCACTACGGCATCATCCTGGCCATCGTCGCCGTGGCCGCCGGCCTCGAGAAGGCGATCGAGCATCCCTGGGACCCATCCGATGCCTGGACCGCGGTCGTCCTCGCCGGGGGCGTGGCCGCGTTCGTCGCCTGCGAGGTCGGCTTCCGGCGGACCTTCGGGATCACGCGCAGCCAGGTCAGGCTCGTCACAGCGCTGGCAGTGCTCGCGACGATCCCGCTCGGCACCGGGGTCGGCGCGCTCGCCCAGGTCGGTGCACTGACGGCGATCATGGCGGCGGCGCTGACGGTCGAGGGCTGGTGGGACACCGCGGCCGCTCGCGAGTCGAGTCAGGTGTCGACCGCGGTCGTCGACCAGCGCCCACCGCAGTAGTTGCGCTGTGGGCAGGCGCTCCCTACCAGGCGGACGCCGGAGGCTCGGGTCGCTCCGAGCCCACAGGTGGCCCCTGCTGGGACAGGGCCTCCTGCGCGGCGGCCCGAGCAACCGCGTACTGCTGCGCCGCCGCCTGCTGCGCGGCGTACTCACGGGCCGCGGCCTCCCGGGCGGCGCGCTCATCGCCATGCTGCCAGTCGACGGAGCGTTGGGCCGCCATGTCAGCCTGCGCCCGGGCGCGCGCTGCCTCCCGTTCCTGGCGGTGCAGCTTGCCGGTCAGCCACCGGTGCGCGCCGTCGACGAGCAAGGCGATGACGAAGTACACGATCGCCGCCACCAGGTAGGAGAAGTCGAGCACCGAGGAGCCACCGACGTCCTGCGGCGGGAAGATGCCGCGGAACGGGCGCATGGCGCGATCGGTGCTGCGGTACACCCACTCGACGAATGACGCCTCGGGGTTGGCACCGGCGAGATGCAGGAAGAAAGCGGTCGTGAGCAGGATCCCGGTGACGAGGGCGAAGGCGTAGACGATCCACACCACGACCCGCGCCACCTTGAGCAGCACCGACTGCGGTGAATGCTCGAACTCCTCAGCTCGCCGCTGGTACTCCCTGACCGTAGGGTCATCGGCAACGGTCATCGGCGACAGTCAACCACAGCGTCGGGGACACCGAACGTGATGGCGTCGTGGATCAACCCCTCCCGGACGAGGCCAACCAAGGCGAGGCAATCGGTTCCGGTCCGTCAAGGCGGAGGCAATGCGTTCCGCAGCCGGAACCCATGACCTCGGCCTCCAGAGCGCGGAACTCATGGCCTCGAGTAGACGGACGGACGGACGCCCTCAGCGATCCAGGACCCGGGCACCCAGGTCGGGGAAGACCTTGGCCACCTTGGCCAGCAGGTAGTCGCCATACGTCCCGGTGAGCTGGTGGACGTTGGCGCCGTCCCACCGCGGCGCCGCTGGCGTCGGCGGCGGCGTTGCGTCGAGCGGCAGGGCCCCGACCTCGGCATCCCACGATGGATCGAAGAAGAAAGCGAACGAGACCCGGCCGACCCGACCCCGAGCGCGCACGCGGTGCGGCGTCGAGCGGTAGAGCCCGCCCGTCATGCGCTCCAGCATGTCGCCCAGGTTGCAGACGAACGACCCGGGGATCGGTGGCGCCGCGGTCCAGCCCGTGGGCGTGCGCACCTCCAGGCCACCGGTGTCGTCCTGGTGGAGGATCGTCAGCAGCCCGTAATCGGTGTGCTCGGCCACACCCCACGACCCCTGCGAGGCCTGCGGCTCGTCGGCGCCAGTGGTGCCGGCCGGCGGGTAGTGGAAGATGCGGAACAGCACGGTGGGATCGGCCGTCAGGTGCCTGGCGAACCAGTCGTCCGCGAGTCCCAGCGAACGCGCGATGCCCGACGCCAGGAGGTGGCCGAGGTCGGTCATCGCCGCCACGTAGGCGAGGACGGTGTTGCGCAGGCCGGCGGGGCGGGCGGGGAAGAGGTTGGGCCCGTGCAGCGGAACCCCGGCGGCGACTCGCGGATGGTCCGGCCCCAACTCGGCGCCGAAGTAGATGCCCTCCTTGCGGTCCGGCCTCCCCGACGTCAGCTCACCCCCGACCGGGAACCAGCCGCGCCACGCGCGTCCACCCCGGGCCATGGCGATGCCGGCCTTCTCGTCGTCCGGGAGGGCGAAGAACTCCCGGGACAACGCCTCGAGGCGGCCCTGCAGGCGCTCGTCCACGGCGTGGCCCACGATGTAGAAGAAGCCGACGTCGCGGCAGGCGGCGTCGAGCTCGAGCGCCACGTCGTCGCGCGCCACGCCCCCGGCACGCAACGCAGAGACATCGATCACGGGAACGCCGGGCACACGCACTTTCTAGCGACTTGGGCACTCAGCGGACGTTCAGGTTCGGCATGCCACGATCCCGACAGAGCGGGCCACCCGCATCGGTGGCCCGCAGCATCGGTTGGACGGAAGGCGACGACCATGTCCGTTGGCAAGCGAGCGACCCTTTCCATTCGGTTGGCGGCCGCGGCGGCGGCTGCCTCGCTGGTCGCCCTCGCGGCGTGCGGCGACGACGACTCCACCAGCACGGCCGGCGGGGGCGGGTCGAGCACGACGGCGCAAGCACCGGTGATCGACCCAGGTGACGGGGGCAACTACCACCCGACGATCGACCCGAACAACTTCGTCGACGTGATCGACAACCCCTACCTGCCCTACCCGGTCGGTGCAACGTGGACCTACGAGGGCGTGGAGGACGGCGAGGCCGAGAACGTCAAGGTCACGGTCACGCCTGAGCGCAAGGAGATCATGGGCATCTCGGCGACGGTTGTGCGCGACACCGTCACCGACGGCGACGGCGAAGTCGTCGAGGACACGTACGACTGGTTCGCGCAGGACCGCGACGGCAACGTCTGGTACTTGGGCGAGGACAGCACCGAGTTCGAGAACGGCAAGGCCGTCAGCACCTCGGGCTCGTGGGAGGCCGGGGTCGACGGCGCCCTGCCGGGGATCGTGATGCAAGCGCATCCCGAGGCCGGCCAGGCCTACCGGCAGGAGTACTACGTGGGGGAGGCCGAGGACCTGGCCGAGGTGGATCGGCTCGACGCGACCGAGAGCGTGCCCTTCGGCGACTTCGACAATCTCGTCGTGATCAAGGAATGGAATCCCTTGGAGCCCGACGTCGTCGAGGAGAAGTACTTCGCCCCGAACATCGGAACGGTGCTCGAGGTCAAGACCGAGGGCGGCAGCGGCCGGAGCGAGCTGACCGAGTACACCCCCGGCTGACCCGCCGACCAGTACCTGAACGAATCGACACGTCGTCTGGACCAACCGTGGTCAGCACCGTTGGAGCCCGAGCCGTCTGGCCCGGGCTCACACTGCAAATCCCGTACTGTTCGATGCCCCCGTGCGGGCCTTTCCGCTCGGCCTCTCAGCCGGTGAGGCCGACCGGGCAGGACACGCCGGTCCCGCCGAGCCCGCAGTAACCCATGGGGTTCTTGTGGAGGTACTGCTGGTGGTAGTCCTCGGCGTACCAGAACTCGCCGGCGTCGGCGATCTCGGTGGTGATCGTGCCGTATCCGGCGGCCGTCAGCTCGCGCTGATAGGCGTCGCGGCTCTCCTCGGCGGCCTTGCGCTGGACGTCGTTGGCGACGCCGATCCACGACCGGTACTGCGTGCCCCGGTCGTTGCCCTGGCGCATTCCCTGCGTCGGGTCGTGGTTCTCCCAGAACAACCGCAGCAGGTCTTCGTAGCTGACCCGAGCGGGGTCGAACACGACCAGCACGGCCTCGACGTGGCCCGTCCGGCCGGAACAGACCTCCTCGTACGTGGGGTTCGGCGTGAACCCGCCCGCATAGCCCACGGCGGTGGTGTAGACGCCCTCGACGCGCCAGAACACGCGCTCGGCGCCCCAGAAGCAGCCGAGGCCGAACTCCGCCCGCTCGAAGCCCTCCGGGAACGGCCCCTCCAGCGGCGTGCCCAGCACAGCGTGGGTAGCGGGTACCCGGATGATGCGGTGGTCACGCCCGGGCAGCGCGTCGCCGGCGTCGGGCATGCGCCGCTTGTCGCGTCCGAACAACATGCTATCGAGCGTACCGGAGCGGTCGGATTCCCCGGCAGGCCCCGGCGAGAACCGCCGGGCCACGGGCGGGCGAGGCCGGCTCAGGACAGGCCGGCGAGGCGCAGCATCGACGGTGGCACGGCGTCGTCGCCATCGGCGAGCAGTGCGGCACGCTCGACATTGACGACGTCGTGCTCGCGGTCCCGCCAGTCGTCCCACGGCCCCGTGCCCAGGCGGCCGGGGTCGCCGCGGGCGGCCACGCAGGCGCGGAGGTAGCCCTGGAGGGCACGCACCTCTTCCTCCCCGCCGATGGGCCCGTGGCCCGGCACCACCACGGGCGCCAGGTCGGCCAGGCGGTCGAGCTCGTCGGCCCAGCGGGCCGGGTCCCCCTGCCAGCACAGTGGCACGGCGCCGAAGCTGCACATGGCGCCCGCGAACAGGACCTGAGCCCCGGGCACGAGGGCTACCAGGTTCTCGGCCATCTGCCCGCCGGTCGTCAGCACGGCGACGGCTGCCGTGAGCTGGACATCGGAAGCCACCACGTGGCTCACCGGGCGCGTCACGACGTCGTCGAACGCCGCCGCGTGTTCCGGGTACAGCGCCCGCCAGCTGTCGATGTTGGGCGGCTGGTCGAGGTGGATGCTGGCCTGGGGACTGCCGTAGACGGCCGCTAGCTTGAACCGTGCGGTCCCCCCGGCCTGTTCGACGCTGCTGCCGGTGAGGACGGCCCGCCGAACGGGCAGTCCCAGGTCCTCGACCGCGCCGGCGAAGGGCTCGTACTGGTCCGGGGTCATCAGGGTGTCGATCACCGTCACCCCGTCGGCGTCGACCACCGCCCCCGCGTTGGGCCGGCCCCGCCCGCCCGGGACCTGGAGCCAGGCGTAGACACCGGCGTCGAGCGGATCGAGCGGCACGCCGGCCGAGCGTAGGTGACGGTGGCCGCGCCCATCACCGGGGTGCGGGTGCACGCGACGGGCTACATTGCGGCCCGGACAGGAGTTTGGGTGACGGCAGGCGGGCGACAGTGACCAACGCCAGACCAACGCGGCGCGCGCGGCCACCGGGCCGGGAACCGAAGCGGTCCCGGCCGGCCGGTTCGGGGACGCGCCTGGGCGGGGGTTGATCGGATGGCACGGCCCGCGCCGGGCGCCGACCGGTCGGTGGCGATCCTCGAGCTGCTCGCCGCGCACCCCGGGGATCGGTTCACGCTCTCCGAGGTCGCGCGGAGGTGCTCCCTGAACAAGGCGACAGCCCACGCGCTGCTTGCCGCGCTGAGCCAACGCGGCATCCTGCTGCGCCATCCCGACGAGAAGCGCTACTCGCTGGGCCCCCGCCTGGTCGAGATCGGCGCCGCAGCCCGCCGGGGCTACACCGCGATCGACTTCGCGCCGGCGGCGCTCGATCGCCTGTCGGTGGCGACGGGGCGGTGGTCCCGGGCGTTCGCCCGCCGGGAAGACCGCGTCACCGTGGTCGCGCAGACCCACACCCCGACAGACGTCGACCCACTGGACCCGGTGACTCTGCCCCTCACCCCTCCGCTGGGGGCCCTGTGGATGGCGTGGTCGGACCGGCCGTCGGTGGAGGCATGGCTGGCGCGGGCAGCGGCCGCCGATGCCGTGGGCCCGGCGCAGGCGGCCCTGCCTGCGATCCGACGCGCCGGGTACGCGGTGACCCGGGCGTCGCCGGAGCTGCGACTCCTGTCGCGGCCGGTCCTGCCGAGCGGGCCCGTCCGGGGCGCGGCCGATCGCCGCCAGCGCCGGCCCTCGCCCGACGAAGTCCGTGCGCTGCTGGCAGCGATCGGCCGCCAGCACCTGCTCCTCACCGACGCCGACGACGCCGGCACCTACCGGATCGCCGACGTTGCCGCCGCCGTGTTCGACGCGTCGGGAACCGCGGCGCTGGTGGTCGCCGTGTCCGGGTTGGACGACGGCGACCTGCGCGGCATCGAGATCCGGGAGCTCGGCGCCCATGTGGCGGCGACGGCCGACGCGCTCACGGCCGCCGTGCGGGGACGACGCCCGGAGGATCCGGCGGCAGGGACCGCCTGACGCCGGTCAGCCAGGCGCGCCGAGGCCTTGGGAACCGGCCGCCGTAGCCCTACCGTCAATCCCATGGCATCCGCATCGACGGCCACCCGGGCCGGGTTCGACTACGTCCCCCCGCTGGCCGACATGCGCTTCGTCCTCGAGAACATCGTCGACCTGGCCGGCGTGGCCGATCTGCCCGGCTACGAGCACGCCGACCCCGACACGGTGTTCGGGGTCCTCGAGGAGTCGGGGCGCCTCTTCGCCCAGGAGTTCGCGCCCCTCAATCGCGTGGGCGACGCCCAGCACAGCCAGCGGCACGACGACGGCAGCGTGACGACGCCCGAGGGCTTCCGCCGCGCCTACCGACGTTACGTCGACGGCGGCTGGGCCGGGGTGCCGTTCCCGTCCGACTACGGCGGCGGCGGCTTCCCCTGGCTGGTGGCGGTCGCGATCCAGGAGATGCTGACGGCCGCCAACATGGCCTTCTCGCTCTGCCCGTTCCTGACGCAGGGCGCCATCGACATGCTGCTGCGGTACGGGTCCGAGACCCAGCGCGAGATGTTCCTGCCCAAGATGGTCACGGGCGAGTGGACCGGCACGATGAACCTCACCGAGTCCAACGCCGGTTCCGATGTGGGCGCGCTCACAACCAAGGCCGTCCTCGCCGAGGACGGCACCTGGCGCCTCACCGGCCAGAAGATCTTCATCAGCTACGGCGAGCACGACCTCGCCGACAACATCGTGCACCTGGTGCTCGCCCGGGTGCCCGGTGCGCCCCCCGGCACGAAGGGCATCTCGTGCTTCATCGTGCCCAAGTTCCTGGTGGCCGACGATGGCTCCCTCGGCGAGCGCAACGGCGTCTTCTGTGTGTCGATCGAGAAGAAGATGGGCATACACGCCAGCCCCACGTGCGTGCTGGCGTATGACCGCGCCGTCGGTTACCTCATCGGCGAGGCCAACCAGGGCATGCACTACATGTTCGCGATGATGAACAACGCCCGGCTGTCGGTGGGCCTGGAGGGACTGGCGCTGGGGGAGCGGTCCTACCAGCAGGCGGTGGCCTACGCCCGCGAACGCCGCCAAGGGCGGGCGCCGGGGGCCCCGGCAGGCGAGTCGGCGCTGATCGTCGACCATCCCGACGTGCGCCGGATGCTGCTCACCATGCGGGCCCAGATCGAGGCGCTCCGGTGCCTGGCGTACCTCAACGCCGAGTGCATCGACCTGTCCCGGGCTCACCCGGATCCGGACGTGCGCACCTGGCGCCAGGAGCTCGCCGATCTCCTGACGCCGATCACCAAGGCCTGGGGCACCGACCTCGGCGTCGAGCTGACGTCGCTCGCGCTCCAGGTCCACGGCGGCATGGGCTACATCGAGGAAACCGGCGTCGCGCAGCACTACCGCGACGCGCGGATCGCCCCCATATACGAGGGAACCAACGGCATCCAGGCCATGGACCTTGTTGGGCGCAAGCTCCCGATGCGGGCCGGCGGCGTGATGAACGACTTCCTCGCCGGCATTGCCGCCACGGCCGAGGATCTGGTCGCCTCTGACGGGGACCTGCCCGCCATCGGCAAGCACCTCGCCGAGGCTCACGCGACGCTCAGGCAGACGACCGACTGGCTGCTCGCCAACGGACGCGTCGACCCGGACAACGCCCTCGCCGGCGCTACGCCGTACCTGCGGATGTGCGGCATCGTCACCGGTGGGTGGTTGCTGGCCCGCTCGGCGCAGGCCGCCGCCCGACGGCTGACCTCCGGAGGCGGCGACGACGAGTTCCTGCACCAGAAGCTCGTCACCGCCCGCTTCTACGCCGAGCAGCTGCTGCCGCAGGCCGCAGGTCTGGCACCGGCGGTCATGGCCGGCCCCGACGACCTCGGAGAGGCGGCGTTCTGACGGCCTGACGGTCGCAGCCGCGATCGCCGGTCGCACTCCGTCGGAGCAAGTTCCCGCGCCGCGATCATCCGCCCCGCGACGGTGCTCCGAAGTGCGTGTGTCACTCACCCACGCCCAAGGAGGATCCTTGTGAGGACGTCCACCCTTCTGCGCCGAGCCGCCGCCCTGGCTGTCGGCCTGTCTCTCGCCCTCGGTGCCGGTGCCTCGGCCGCGCCGAAGAGCAACAGCAACCCCGACCTCAAGCCCGGCCGCCTGACGGCCTACGTGACCACTGATCAGAACCAGCTGA
>Ga0081455_10008433_pt1 | contig 10719 bp, 5 predicted proteins | sample TabmetS3T2R1_FD_70207 | JGI IMG/M metagenome (GOLD analysis project Ga0081455, IMG submission 70207) | Tabebuia heterophylla rhizosphere microbial communities from the University of Puerto Rico - S3T2R1 | ecosystem: Host-associated > Plants > Roots > Rhizosphere ... | reverse complement strand
CAAGCTACGGTTGTCGCCTCTCAGTTGGACTCCTATAAGCCGAACCTGCCCTATATTCTTGGCCGTGGCAGTTCACCGGATTTTCCGAAGCTTGCCATCCCGCCTCAGATTTTAGGCTTTTTCCAGAGCGTCCTGGGGCTGTCCGTGGAGATCATCCAGGCTAATACACGCCAATTTCTCATGGCGCTGGGGAATTTCATGGACACGGCGCCAGCGCGCGGCAAACAGATGGGTGGCGTCTTCCAGGTCACCAAGGACGTCGGTTTTCAGGTTCAACTGAAGCTCGGCTTTTTGTTCCAGCCTCCCGCCGGGGTACCGGCGCCTTCAGTTGGAATACTGCTGGGATTCGTTACCATTGCCGATCTTCATGGTCTTTTGAGAGAGCCGCCCCCGGCCACCGGTGGAGATGAAGTGGTCACCTACAGTTGGCGCGCGAAAATGGAGTTGAGCACGGAGAATCAGTATATCCGCCAGACCGCCACAGAGCCTCTTGCGCAGGGAGACCCGTTTGATCCGAGCCTGACGGAGATTCGGTTGGAAGGGTCCCGTGTGGATAGCGCCGGGAACTACGCAATTGCCGGTTTCGTAAAGGACCCGGTGTTTTCGGCTCCTGATGTGCTGCTGCGCTCCATTTTCGGGACGTCCACCTTGACCGGTATTGAATTCGCTGTTCGTGAGGAGGGGATCTTGATTCCTACATAAGCAGGCGCCGAAAATTTTTGAGACCTGAAGATCAGAGCATTGTTCATCGTTCATTGTTCTTTGTCATTGTGGAATGGCGCAGATCCGGCAATGACAAATGAACAATGAACGATGAACAATGAAACCACCTCAAAAATTCTCACTGAGCGCTTAAGTCGAGAGAGCGGGTTGTTGGGACGCCCCGGCGTAACAAGCTCCGAGGCGTCCCAACGCTTGATTCCAGCAAGAAGACCTCAATCGCTACGCAGCGTGATCGCAGGATCGACGCGCCCCGCCCTCCGAGCCGGTCCGAGTCCGGCCAGCAAGGCAATCACGAGCAACATTGCCGGCGCAGCCGTCAGCGCAATCGCGTCGGCGCTTCCCACTCCATACAATTGAGTCTTTAACGCGCGGCCTGCCATCCAAGCCAGGACCAATCCAATCGCCGAACCAAATATCCAAAGCCGCAACGCGTGTGCGAGCACGATCCGGCGGATGTCTGCGGCTTGCGCGCCGAGCGCCGTGCGGATGGCGAACTCTCTCAAACGCAGTCCCGCTCCATAAGACACCACGCCGTACAATCCCAGGCACGACAGCAGTAGCGACGACCCGCTGAACAGCGCTACCAATCCGGTCAGCAAATTTCGCGATTGGAGGCTCCGATCGAGCCATTCTTCCATCGAGCGGACGTCGTAGACCGGTTGATCCGGATTTTCTCTTTGAATCTGTTCCACCACGGCGGAAGTAAACGATTCCGGCCGTCCGACGGTTCTGACCACGAGAGTTCCCGACTCCAGTTGTCGCTGCGTTTCCGGCCTCAATTGCGCTTTCGGCCAATACACTTGCAGACGAGGATCGGTCTCAAGACTCAGGCTCCTGATGTGGCCGACCACGCCGACAATCTCTATCCAGGGTGTCTTATCAGTGATGGCTCCGAACTTGATTCGCTTGCCCAACGGATTTTCATCGCCGAACACTTTTCGCGCCAGTCGCTCGTCAATGATGGCGACGGGCGGCGCGCCTTCTTTGTCGTGTTCGGTAAAGTCCCGCCCTCGAATCAGTGGGATACCGATCGCCGAAAAGTAACCGGGCGTGACTGAACAGAACTCTCCGGTGGCCTTTCCGTCCGGCTTGCCTTCGAACTCCACCGGGCCGCCCGGATAGCCCCCACTGAATGGCAGCCGGCTTACCACGCCAGCCTCGATGACGCCAGGAATGGTTTTCACCCGCGCGGTCAATCGTCGATAGTAGTCCACGACCTGAGGCTCGGTTGTGAATTTTGCTCGCGACGTAGGCAGGTTCATGGTCAGCGCGTTCTCTGGCGAGAAGCCGGGATTCACTCGCATGAGCGCGACCAGGCTCGCGGTGAGCAGCGCGCCGGCGAAGACCAGCGCCAGCGTGACGGCGACCTGCGTGGCCACGAGCGCGTTCCGAACCCTGCCTCCGCCCGCTACTGTGCGCGAGTCCTGTTGCATCGTCGCGGCGAGGCGGACACGTGAGGCCAGACGAGCCGGCAATATTCCGGCGAGCAGGACGACCAATACGCTGACCGCCAGCGCAAACGCCAACGCAGGCGCGTGCAGTCCGATCGTTTCCAAACCTGGCATTTGCAGCGGGAGGCGCTTTACCAAAACTTTGAGCAGGAGCCAGGCGAGCAGCGCTCCCGCGCCGGCGCCCGCCAAACTGAGCGGAAGCGCCTCGGCGAGCGTTTGTATGCGCAAGCGGGCTGCGCTTGCGCCCAACGCGACGCGTACCGCAAATTCGCGAGTCCTGGCGTTAGCGCGGACGATCAACAGACCGCCGAGATTGACGCAGCAAATCAACAACAAACAACCCACCGCCGCGAGCAAAACATAGAGGGTCGTCCTGAACTGTCCGACGTAACTGTCGAGCAGGGACTCCACCAACGCGCCATCCCGACCTCCGCCCGGCCCACGAGGACGCTGCTCGGCCAGACGTTCGCTGATCGCGGACAACTCGGCTTGCGCCTGACTCAAGTTCACGCCGGGTTTGAGCCGCCCGACTGCTTTATAGTAAAAATTGCCAAAGGCCCGGATTTCGTCAGGCGAGATGAACAGCGGCGTCAACAAATCTAAGTCACTGGTCGGGTAGCGAAAATTCGGAGGCATCACGCCGATCACCTCAAACGACTCGTCGTTCAAGAGGATTTTTCGGCCCGCGACGGCCGGATCGCGCGCGAAACGCCTATCCCAGAACCCATAACTCAGCACCGCCACTTTGGCGTCCCGAAGAGCCTCTTCATCCGTAAACGAGCGGCCCAGCATCGGTTGAACACCGAGCGTTCGCGGCAGATTCCACGAAGCCCGCGCCCCTTGCACACGCTCTGGCGGGCCGTCTCCTGTGAGATTGAAATTGACGGCCGTTTTGGTGATCGCGATGTCCTCGAACAACTTGGACTGCGCCCGCCATTCCATCCAGGTCGACGCGTTTACGCTGATGCGCATGTAGCCGGCCGCAGCCGCAACTGTATTGGTGTAATGGATCGCCACGACGCGCTCCGGGTCGGGATACGGTAATGCGCGCAGCAGAATGCCGTATGCCAGACTGAATATCGCCGTGGTAAGCCCGATCCCCAGCGCCAGTACGGCGCACATGACCGCAGTCCATCCGGGCGATTTCCTAAGCATCCGCAGTCCATACCGCATGTCATCGATGACGAGTTTCACCTCCGCCCACCCCCACATTCCGCGCGTGGTCTCTTTGATCAGTCCGACGTTGCCGAATTCACGCCGCGCCGCCGATTCGGCGTCCTCAGCGCTTTCGCCTCGCTCCGTGCGGTCGCGTATCGCCATTTGCAAGTGGCTTTGGATCTCTTCTTCCAGTTCTTCTTCACGCCGTCGGCGTCGCCACAATGGTAATTTCATGCATTGTCCTCCGAAAAGATGTAGCGTAGGTTGTCGAACCTGCGGAGGCTTGATTATTGAAGCGTTGAGTTGTCGTCAAGCGGCTTGGTTATGAAGCCTCCGCAGGTTCGACAACCTACGCTACATTGCTCGCCCCGTTTTCATTTTTCTGAGCATCGAGCAGGGACATGACCGAATCCTTGAGGTTTCAGTCGCTGCGCAGCGTGACCGCGGGGTCGACGCGCCCAGCTCTCCGAGCCGGCCCGAGTCCGGCCAGCAAGGCGATCGCGAGCAGCAACGCCGGCGCTATCGCCAGCGCAACCGCGTCGGCGCTTCCTACTCCGTACAATTGACTTTTCAACGCGCGGCCCGCCATCCACGCCAGGACCAGACCTACGCCCGCGCCCCATGCCCAGAGCCGCAGCGCGTGTGCGAGCACGATCCGGCGGATGTCGTTGGCTTGCGCGCCGAGCGCAGTTCGGATTGCGAACTCCCGCAAGCGCAGCCGCGATCCATAAGACACCACGCCGTGCAATCCGAGGCACGACAGCAGCAGCGCCGACCCGGCAAACAGCGTTACCAGCCCTGTCATCAGATTGCGCGATTGGAGGCTCCGATCGAGCCATTCTTCCATCGAGCGGACGTCGTAAACCGGCTGATCGGGATTTTCTTTCTGAATCTGTTCCACGACGGCGGAGGTAAACGACTCCGGGAGGCTGACGGTTTTTACCACGAGAGCGACCCTATGCTGACCAAACTGCGTTTCCTTTCTTTGCTGCGCTACCGGCCAATACATTTGCGGGCTTGGATCGGTCTCGAGGCTGCCGGCCCTGATGTGACCAACTACGCCCACGACCTCAATCCATGGGGTCTGATCGGTGATGACGCCGAAGCGGATGCGTTTGCCCAGCGGATTTCCATCGCCAAAGGCTCTGCGCGCCAGTTGTTCATCGATAATGGCGACTGGCGGCGCGCCTTCTTTGTCCTGCGCTGTGAAGTCTCTCCCGCGCAATAGCGGAATGCCCATCGCCGCAAAATAGCCGGGCGTGACCGAGCTGAAACTTGACGGGAGTTGCGGTTGGTCGGGCTTGTCCGCCAACTGCACTCCGCCGTGTACACCCCACCCGCTAAATGGCAGCATGTCGACCACAGCGGCCTCAATTACACCGGGGATGGTCTTCACTCGCGCGACCAACTGGTGGTAATAATCCGCGACCTGCGGGATTGTGGGGTACTTTGCTTGCGTGACCTGCAGGTTCATCGTCAAAACTCCCTCAGGCGAGAAGCCGGGATTCACCCTCAGGACGGTTTCAAGGCTGCGCAGGAGCAGTCCGCCTGCAAAAACCAGCGCCAATGTGGCGGCGATCTGCGCGGCCACCAGCGCGTTCCGCAGCGCGCCGCCGCCCGCTACGGCGCGCGATCCTTGTTGCAAGGTTCCGGCGAGTTGCGCGCGCGAGGCCAGCCGCGCTGGCAGCAGCCCGGCGAGGAGCGCGACCAATATGCTGATCGCCAATGAAAATGCCAGAGCCGGGACATGTAAGCCAATCGCGTCCAGCCCCGGTAAAGATGAAGGGAGCCAGGGAAGGAGAACTTTGAGCAGCATCCAGGCAAACAGCGCTCCGCCGGCGCCGCCCAACAGACTGAGTGGAAGCGATTCGACGAGCGTTTGTCGACGCAAGCGTCCCGCGCTCGCCCCCAGCGATGCGCGCACCGCAAACTCATGCGTCCGGGCGTTTGCGCGGACGATCAGCAGCCCGCCGAGATTGACGCAACCAATCAATAACAAACAGCCCACCGCCGCGAGCAGCGCGTAGAGCGTTGTCCGAAACTGCCCCACGTAACTGTCAGGCAAAGGTTCCACCCATGCTCCCCTTTGTCCGTCGCCCGTGCGGGGAGGCTGCCGCTGAACCAGCCGCCAGGTGACGGCGGACAAATCGGCCTCCGCTTGCGGCAGGCTGACACCAGGCTTTAGTCGCCCGAGGGCTTTGTAATACCAGTGAGTTGAGGAAAGAGTTTCCTCCGGCGGAATAAACAACGGCGCCAGCAAATCGAAGTCGTTGGTTGGATACTGAAAATCCGGCGGCAGCACGCCGATCACTTCGAATGCTTCGCCATCCAATTGAATCCGGCGGCCTACGATGGCCGGATCGCCTGCAAACCGCCGTTGCCAGAACCCATCGCTCAGCACAACCACTCTGGCGTCCCGCTGAGTCTCTTCCTCCGTGAACGCGCGGCCCAATCGCGGCAGAATGCCGAGCGCGCGCGGCAGATTCGACGATGCCCGCGCGCCACGTACGCGCTCGGGCGGGCCGTCTCCTGTGAGATTGAAATTGACCGCCGTTCTGGCGAGCGCGATGTCCTCGAACGATTTGGACTGCGCCCTCCATTCGAGCCAGTTCGACGCGTTGACGTTGAAGCGCAAAACACCGGCCGGGATTGTAAGGGTAAGCTGGATCGCCACCAGCCGCTCCGGGTCATGATACGGCAACGGGCGCAGCAGGACGCTGTATGCAACGCTGAAGATCGCAGTGGTTAATCCGACCCCTAGCGCCAAAGTAGCGCACATGACCGCAGTCCATCCGGGCGTCTTCCTAAGCATCCGCAGTCCATACCGCATGTCATCGAAGAGCAGTTTCGCCTCCGCCCATCCCCACATTCCCCGAGTGGCCTCTTTGATCAATCCGACGTTGCCGAATTCACGACGCGCCGCCGATTCGGCCTCCTCAGCGCTTTCGCCTCGCTCCATGCGGTCGCGGGCCGCCATTTGCAAGTGGCTTTGGATCTCTTCGTCCAGTTCTTCTTCACGGTTTCGTCGTCGCCACAGCGGTAACTTCATGCATTGCTCCCGCAGAAAACCCCTGGGTACGCATCGCTTCCAGCGTGCAGTAGTGGGGAGAGACGTATTGATTTGAATCGGGCGCCCCAGAAGTCGCCCCACTTGCGTCGAGTGATTATCGCTTGCGATCCTGCGCATCCGGCCCCGAGCGCGCTGCGGGACTACAATGGGTCTTTCCCCCGCGCCTGCACGCTAGAAGCGATGCGTACAGAGGGGCGATTTTCATACTTTCAGGGCGTCGCAACGCCGCTGATTATTCCTTGAAGACTGGATTGCCATCTAAGCGCCACGAGCCTTTGCCGCCCTTCACGAGTAGCCAGAGGAAGGCCAACCACAGGCAAAGGCCTAGCCCGATCCAGCGCAGCGGGCCGGTTTTAAACACGACAGTGGCGTTGAAGACGATGAAGAACAAAAAGCCTTGCCACGCTGCTACCAACCATCCGGGGCGGTTGCGATAAGCGTCCAGGCCTCGCAGTCGCCACAAGGCGACGTCTATGACCCAGCCGATGATCAGCGCGTAGTTGATGAACAGCCCGCCGCCCCAATCAAGCCCGGTTACTTCGGCTGTCTGGCGGGCAGTTTCGCGGTAAGCCGCCGCCTGGCTCCAGTTGTGATAGAAGTGGTATGCGCACGCCACGTGAGCGATAAGACTTATGATCCCCGCAGTCCAGGCCGCTCGGGCCACCGCGTCCCAACTCCGCCTTCCGCGAGAAAGTAAGTAAACCGACGCTCCAATCACGTACCCTGCGAGAGCCAGCCAGACGGTTATTCTTGTGAGGAGTTCGCCTTTGCCCATCCTTGAATTTACTTTCGGCGCCGACTATTCGCGGCGCAGCGCAATCATCGGATCGACTTTCGTAGCGCGCCACGCCGGAATCCAACAGGCCACCAACGCGACGAAGGTCAACAACAACGGAACCGCCATAAAAATCAGCGGATCGGTCGCGCTCACGCCGACAAGCAAACTGGAAAGGAATCGCGTGAGCCCCAGCGCGACGGCTCCGCCCAGCGCGACGCCGATCAGCGTCAGTTTCAGTCCCTGCCCGATCACCAGCCGCAGGATGTCGCCGCCTCGGGCGCCCAGCGCCATCCGCAGGCCGATCTCGCCCGTTCGCTGCGACGCGGAGTAGGAGATCACGCCGTAGATTCCCACCACGGCCAGGCTCAGACCGAGCAGTCCGAACAATCCCAGCAGCCAGGCCGCCACGCGCGAGGGCAAAAACGCCGTCGCCAGGTTTTCGCGCATCGTCGAGACTTCAACCAGCAAGCCTTTGTCCAAGGCTTGAATGCTGTCGCGCACGGCGTTCCTCAGGAGTTTCGGTTCTCCAACCGTGCGCACGTGCAGCGTGCGCGACTGGCCGTAATCTTGAAGTGTCGACAGGTAGAAGTACGATTTCGGTTCTTCGCCCGGCGCCCAGTACTTGCTGTCTTTGGCGACGCCGACGACCTCGTAATAAGGACTGAAGGTATTGTCCATTCCCGGGAAACGCAGCCGCCGCCCCACGGCGGACTGCTGCCCCGACCAGAAGCGTCGCGCCATCATTTCATTGATGACGACCACGAGCGACGCCCCTTTGCCGTCCTGACGATTGAACTCCCGCCCGGCGATAATCGGAATGCCCATAGTTTCAAAATAACGGGGCCCTACCGTGTTGCTGTCAATCCCCGGGTAATCGCCGCCCGGCGTTTCGTGGCCTTCGACGACCACCTGGTAACTGTTGCGGCTGAGCATAAGCGGTATGTGCTGAGCCAAACTCGCCCGTTGCACGCCCGGTACTCGTTCGACCTGATCAATTACCTGCTGGTAAAACAGGCGGCCACGCGCTTCTTCATATCCGGCCGATTCCATGTCGAGCGGAACAGTCAGTACGCGCTCCGTCTCAAATCCCGGATCGAGGCTCTGCGCCTGCCCCAGGCTGCGAATGAACAGCCCCGCGCAAATCAGCAAGAACAGCGAGACCGCGACTTGAGAGACGACTAGCAGATTACGCAGGCTGAACCTCGCCGTCATTCCGCCTCCGGTTCGACGATCATCCTTCAACATCGGGACGAGGTCGAGTTTGGTGGCGAACAGCGCAGGGGCCAACCCGAACAACACGCCTGAGAGCGCAGAGACTGCCAGCGTAAAGCCCAATACGCGGCCATCCAGCGTCGCGCTAATTTCAATCGGAATCGGCGTGGGCGGATGGAAGGAACGCAGCAGGGAAGTAAGCCATACCGCCAGCAAACAACCGGCGGCTCCGCCCAGGACCGCAAGCATTACGCTCTCCGTGAGGAGCTGGCGAATCAAGCGCCAACGACTTGCGCCTAACGCCAGCCGAATCGCCACTTCCTGCCGCCGCAACACGGCGCGCGCCAGCAGCAGGTTGGCGACGTTGGCGCAGGCGATCAGCAACACCAACCCGGCGATCACGGTCACCAGCCCCATGAAGATCGGAATAACCATCAAAAAATCAGCCCCGCGAACCTCGCCCAGCGGATAAACCTCTGTTCGCTCCAGTCCTCGATTCTCCTTCGGATAGGTTTCAGCCAGTCGTTTTGTCGCGAGGCTGACCTCCGCCTGGGCCTGCGCCTGACTGACCTCTGGTTTCAGTCGGCCAAATACTTCCAGCCACGCCCTGCCGCGGGCGCCGAAGCGATCAGCGCCCGGCCAAAGCTGCGGCTGCATTGTAACCGGCGCCCAGATTTCAGGCGCCCAACCGGGTGGCCAGGTCCCGCGAAATCCTTCAGGCATTACTCCGATCACCGTGAACTGGCGCCCATTCAGCAAGATCGTCTGGCCAACCAGTCCGGCGTCGGCTCCGAAGCGCCGCCGCCAAAATCCGTGACTCACTACGACCACCGGATGCGCGCCTGGCGCGTCGTTCGTCTCAGTTCCGAAAACGCGTCCGAGTGCGGCAGAGACTCCTAACGCCGGAAAATAATTGCCCGTCACCAATTCGCCCATAACCTTTCCCATCGCCTCGCCCTGTCCCAGATTGAACAGGCCGACGGAATGCGCGGCCACCGCGGAGAAGCATTGCGTCCCCTCCGTCAGATCGCGGTAGTTCGGGAAAGATGTGTGACTCATGCCGGTATAAATGCGCACAAGTCGTTCCGGTTGCGCGACTGCCATCGGGCGCAGCAGAACGTAATTGACCACACTGAAGATTGCTGTATTCGCGCCAATGCCGAGCGCCAGCGTCAGTATGGCAACCAATGTGAAGCCGGGGCGCCTCAATAACATTCGCGCGCCGTAGCGCAGGTCTTGCCACAACACCTCCAAGGCGCCGAATCCCCACACCCCGCGCGTGGTCTCTTTGATCAATCCGACATTGCCGAACTCTCGCCGCGCAGCCAACTCGGCTTCCTCCGCGGTTTCGCCGCGTTCCATACGATCGTGGATCGCCATCCGCAGGTGGCTTTGGATTTCTTCTTCCAACTCTTCTTCACGCCGTCGCCGCCACAATGGGAACTTCATGCCTGGCTTTCCTTTCCACTCTTTATCATCCAAAGGACTGATGAAGAGCCGTCCTACTGCTTCTCCATAAACAAAGTATCAACGGTCTTGCTTCCGTCGGCGTTGGGATTTTCAATGACCAGTGATATTGACTTGCCGTCGTCCGAGAGTGTGAACTTGCGGGTAAATCCCTGCGACTTTCCTTTCTGCTTCCAGGTTTGGACAAGGGTCTTTCCTTCCCATTTCGCGGTGATCGTGTACGGCGTTTTAGGGTCCTTAATCTCCGCTTCTTTTCCGTCGGCGGCGTATTCATATTCAATGCTCTGTTCATTGTCTCCGAATGCCATGGTGAGCGTTTCCTTGAACGAAGAGTCTTTCTGATCGAATTTGATCTTGATCCCGCTGGGGAGGGGTCTCTCTGCTTTACTCTTGGCGCGATTCATCTTCCACACGCCGCTTAAGTCCGGCGTCGTTTGCGCGGCGGCAAATGAGGCGCAAAGGGCGCCAACAAACATCAGCATGGTCGAATATGCAGTTGTTTTTCTCATATTTTTAGCTCCTTTTTGCTCGTCATTGAACGAACTTCAGCGCGCTCATTCACACCGGAGCGCAATCATCGGATCAACCTTCGTCGCCCGTCGCGCCGGAATCCAGCAGGCGAATACCGCTACCGCCGTCAGCAGCAATGGAATCGTGAGAAACGTCACCGGATCCGCCGCGCTCACCCCGATCAACAGGCGTGACAGCAAGCGCGATAGCGCCAGCGCGAGTGTCGCGCCCACCCCAACGCCGATCATCGTCAATTTCAGCCCCTGCCTGATAATCAGCCGCAAGATGTCGCGCGACTCGGCGCCAAGCGCCATCCGCAGGCCGATTTCGCCGGTTCGCTGCGACACGGC
>Ga0081455_10008432_pt1 | contig 10722 bp, 6 predicted proteins | sample TabmetS3T2R1_FD_70207 | JGI IMG/M metagenome (GOLD analysis project Ga0081455, IMG submission 70207) | Tabebuia heterophylla rhizosphere microbial communities from the University of Puerto Rico - S3T2R1 | ecosystem: Host-associated > Plants > Roots > Rhizosphere ... | reverse complement strand
CAACAAGGAGAGCAAGGAGAACACTGACAAGACCAACAAGGAAAACAAAGAAACCAAAGAGGGCAAGGAGAGCAACGAGAAGACCAATAAAGACAACAAGGACAACAAGGACACTCCCGACAAGTCCAACAAGGACGGCAAGGAGAGCAAGGAGAGCAAGGAGAGCAAGGAAAACAAGGAGCACAAGGAAAACAAGGAAGCCAAGGAAGAAACCAAGGAGGTCCCCCACGAGAAGGGTCTTCTCGGCGCGATTGAGATTCAGACGCCCGCGCCGGCGCCGGGATTTCCGGCGATGCTTTTCTCCGACGTGCAGTTCGATCTCGACCCGTTGCCCGCACTGCCGGTCGGCTCCCACGCATTCATCCGTCCCGAAGAGCGGCCGCCGGTGGGCGATCAACTTGCGCGCAGGGGCCGCCTGGAGCCTCCACCGCAATGATCCTGGTCCTCGCCAACAGCCGCGATCTGCAGGCGCGACGTCTGGTCGAGACTTGGCGCGCACACGATGCGCGGCTCCTCACCTTGGCCGACCTGTCCCGCGCCGGCTGGCGTCACTACCTGGGTGAGGTCGGTCCCGAGATCGCGATCGCGGGCGGCGAGCACATCCCGGCCGCGTCGATCAACGGCGTGATCACCCGAATCCCGTGGGTCACGCCCGAGGATTTGCTCCACGTCGTCGACGACGACCGTCATTACGTCGCGGCCGAAATCAGCGCGTTCTTGCTCGCGTGGCTCAGCCAGCTGACCTGTCCGGTCATCAACCGGCCGACCACGAACAGTCTCATGGGTGCGCCTCACGCGGCCGAAGGCTGGATCGCGATCGCCGCGCGCGCCCGGCTTCGGCTACAGTGGACCCGCCGCGTGTTCCCGGCGCCGCCGGAGCCCGCCTGGCCGCCCGAAGCCATCACAGTCTCCGTCCTGGGCGACCGCTGCTTTGGCAACGTCGATCCCTCGCTCGCCGACGAGGCGTGCCGGCTCGCGGCCGCCGCCAACGTCGAGCTGCTCGCGGTGACGTTCAGCCATGCGGCGGCCGGCGCGACATTCCTGGGCGCTCACCTGTGGCCCGATGTCTCGCTGCCCGAGCTCGCCGCGGCCCTGCTCGCCCGCTTCGTCCCGGCGGCCCGGCGGCCCGCGGCAAACATGGCCGAGGCGGTCGCATGATCCTTCTGTGGGGCATGAGCGGCGACGAGCCGCTGACCGCGGTGACCGCGTCGCTGCACCGCCGCAACGAGCCCTACGCGCTGATCGACCAACGTGACATCCTCGACACCACGGTCGAGCTGACCATCGGCCCGACGCTGGGCGGGACCGTCACGGTGCGCGGCGAGTCGATCTCGCTCGATGACGTCGGCGCCGTCTATCTGCGCCAGTACGATGCGTTCAAGCTGCCCGACGTGGTCGAGGCCGGCGACGCCGGCGCGGCCCGAGTCGCGGCAGTCGAGACCGCGCTGTGGTCGTGGACCGAGCACACCGAGGCGCACGTGTTCAACCGGCCGTCGGCGATGGCCAGCAATGGCTCCAAGCCCTACCAGGCCGCGATCATTCAGGCAGCCGGCCTCGCAACCCCGCCCACCCTGATCACGACCGACCCCGCCGCCGCCCGCGAGTTCTGGGATCGCCACGGCACCGTCATCTACAAGTCCGTGAGCTCGGTGCGCAGCATCGTGTCGCGGCTCGCCCCGGGCGATACCGATCGCCTCGACGATGTGGTCACCTGTCCGACCCAGTTGCAGAAGTACATCCCCGGCGACGATGTCCGCGTCCACGTGGTCGGCGACGACGTGTTTCCCGCGCGCATCGAGAGCGGTGCCGACGACTACCGCTACGCAAGTCGCCAGGGCTCGACCGCCGAGATGACCGCTTGCACGCTGCCGGCCGACATCCTGGCGCGCTGCGGCGAGGTGTCGGCGCGGCTCCGGCTGCCGCTCGCGGGCATCGATCTCCGGGTGACCCCCGACGGCGAGTGGTACTGCCTCGAGGTCAATCCCTCACCGGCATTCACGTTCTACCAGCGCAAGACTTGTCAACCGATCTCGGAGACGTTCACCCAGCTCCTGGTCGACTCCGCCGGGCAGCGAAGCCAGCGAGGTCGGCCGTGACCTCCTCACCAGTAAATTGTCCACCCGCCGTCGCAGCAGAGACCATGGCCCTGCATCGTGATCCGCTCGTCGTCGGGGTATGCCCGATCGACCGCCGCGATCTGGTGCAGCGTGTGCCCGGAATGGAGCATGAGCACGCCCGGCGTGTAGGGGTGAAACGTCCGCGTCCGGGACTTCGCCATCTCCTGGACGGGCTCGAACTTGCGCGTGGCCTGGAAGTGGGCGGCCTGCTCCTCGTAGCTGAGGTCCCAGGTGTTGAGCCCCCCGCCGCCCCGGGGCATCGCGATCGGCAGCGTGAACGACAGCGGCCGGCTGTGATCGGAACGCGCGACATCGGGCCACGGTATGCTCATGTACTGCAGGTCGAAGTGGATCGACAGCGACGCCGTCGGGACGCTCAGCCCCTGCCAGACATGGAACCCGGGGAGCGCCAGCTCGTCCGCCGTGCGCACCTCCGCCTGGAGATGCACCGACAGCTTGTTCATGACCCGCGCATACAGCCAGTCAAAATGCTCCCGCAACACCGGGTTGGTCTCGACCAGGATCTCCGAATAGCGCGGCGGTGTCGTGCCCGGCACCGCGTCGATGTAGCTCGCTGCGCCGACCGTGTAGAACGGATAGTCGGCGCTGCCGCGCGTGATCCAGCTCGACCGCAGCGCATGGACAGCCTGCCGAACCAGCTCGCACTCCGCGGAACTCAAGACCGGTATCGCGTCGAGCACGAATCCTCCTTCAGGAATACCAATTATAAAATAATACGACCTTCTGGTGTGCGCGTGAAGCTGCATGTCGCGCGATCCACGCTGGTGCCGCTTGCCGGAAAGCTCGGACCATGAAGACGCGCATCGCTCGCGACGTTGCCACCGCGCGCCGGTCCGGGCGGCCGATTTCGGCGGCAATGGGTACCGCCGGTGTGACACAGGCCGAGGCCGATCGCGCGCGAATCCGCACAGTCTTGCGCGCCCCCTCTGACTGGAGAGCCCCCGCACAACGAAATGCGACAATGATCCAAACCAAGCTCAAGGTCAGCGAGCCGGGGGATATCTACGAACAGGAAGCGGACCGGATTTCCGGCGAGGTGTTAGCGGCGCCAACACAGACGGCCGCCGGTAAGACACCGTGTATCCGGCGCGTCGCCGAGCAACCGACTGGTGAAACTGCTCCAGCGCCCGCCGGGGTGGAGCATGTCCTGACCAGCACCGGCAACCAACTCGCGCCGGCGTTGCGGCAAGAGATGGAGCAGCGGTTTGATTGGGACTTTTCACGGGTGCGCGTGCATACCGGCTCGGCCGCCGAGCAATCCGCGCGGGATTTGAGCGCCCGCGCCTACACGGTAGGAGACAACGTGGTGTTTGGTGCGGGTGAGTTTGAACCGCAGACAGGTGAAGGTCGGCGATTGCTGGCGCATGAATTGACCCACGTCGTGCAGCAGTCCGGCGGCGAGGCGAACGTGGTCCGCCGCTCTAACGGCTTTGACGACGATGAGCCAACACTCGTCGAGCGTCAGAGTCCACACCAACCTCCGTTTCGCGGCCATGTGGAGAGAGGTGGGGAAAAAATTCCCGGCAACATAACCTCCGGCGAAATCGATACGGGTAAACCACGCGGGCCGACCTCGGGTGGAGGCGGGAGCTCGGCATCGAAATTCGAAGCAGAGGCCGCCAAGGCCGAGGGGAAAGCGGCCCGCGCACTGGGATCCGTCGTCGAATTGGGCAAGGTCGGGGCGCTCGATGCCGCACTGTTTTACCTGCAGATCCACGCAGCCCATTTTCAGGCGTTGGAGAACGTGAGCCAAAGGGTGGAGATCGCCAACAACCTGCTCAGCCACGTCGAAGAGTTCGAGAAAGGGGCGCGCGCCCTAAGGGATGCGGTCAACGCGCTACAAAGGGCCGAGGCCGCACTGCCAGGCGAGCCTTTGGCAACCGGCGAAGATACCCCGTTCGCCGTTAGCCTTGGCGAACTGGAATATGTCGACGCGTATGCCCACAGCGCCGGCAACATCGTCAGCAAGGCGTTCGACGCGAGAGTCAAGCTGATCAAAATCATCGAAGGGTGGGACACGGTCGTGGCACAGGGCAGCGCCACCCGAGATTTTACTCGCAAGGCTATCGTAGAGGCTGTCCAGATTCTGGATCTTCGCTTCTCAAAGGAGGTCGGTGGCAATTTTCGCGGGTTCCTTGTTAACGCTCGAGACGATGCCGGACGCGTAGAGAGCTGGGCCAGGTCGAAGTGGCATTATGCGAAAGATATTGTCGATACCGCGAATCTGCCCCTGAGGAGGGCGATTGATAAGGCAGCTTCGATCAGAAACGACCTGATGGCTATGGCCAAGCAGGAACGTCCAAGTGCCGGTGTGCTTGTGGCGATCGACTATTTGAACGTCGCTCAAAAATCGAGCGATGTCAGTGTGGCGCTCAAGGCCGTGAAAAGCAGCCTCAGCGTTCTCGAAGGCCTCTCCGGGGTCGCTCAACCGCGCATGCGCCTGTTGGTCTTGAAGAATACGCTGGAAGCCCTCAGCGGCGATCGCTGACCGCCGCGCCGACGGTGAACGCTGCGACGGCCATGATCGCCCACACCTTGCCGAGGATCTCGATCGCCTTGATCCACTTGAGACGATTGACGATGGCGTCGAGGTCGGACTTGAACGTGCCCGCCTAATCGAGGTTGCCGATGCTAAAAATGGCGCGATGTTTCGGTGTGTGCCTGAAGCTGCGTGCAGGGCGATCCACGCTGGTGCAGTTCGCCAGAGGGGTCGGACCATGAAGACGCGTATCGCTCGCCACGTTGCCACCGCGCGCCGGATCGGGCGGCCGATCCCGGCGGCGATGGGTACCGCCGGTGTGGCACAGGCCGAGGCCGATAGCGCGCGGATCCGCACCGTCTTGCGCGCCCCCTCTGACTGGAGAGCCCCCGCGACGAGCGTGGCCGCATCGATCACAGAGCACGGCGTGGCCGACGGGCCGATCGCCGCGCCGGCCGACATCGTGCGCACCGGCGGCCACGCGCCCGATCCAGCCCGGCCGCGAGCCGGAGAGCAGACCGAGAGAATCGGGACGCATTTTCGCGCGCAACCGTTTCAGGCGAAGCTCGCTGTCGGCCGCGTCGACGATCCATTGGAGCGCGAGGCCGATCGAGTGGCCGCTGCGGTCGCCGCTGGCCGGCCCGTCGGCGCGATCACCGTCGCGCCGTCCTTCGGCGTCCAACGCGAATGCGCCGAATGCGAAGAGGAGAAGAACAAAGCTCTTCGCCGCAAGTGTGCGAGCCACGTGGCCGAAGGCGCGGCGCACGCGCCCGCCTGCGTCGACCGGGTCGTCGCCGGGCCAGGCAAGCCGCTGGAGCCGGCGCTGCGGCAGGATATGGAAGGGCACTTCCACCACGACTTCGGCCGCGTGCGCGTGCATGCGGACGCCGAAGCCGCGGACTCGGCGAGGCAGGTGAACGCGCGCGCCTACGCGGTCGGGCCGCATGTCGTTTTCGCCGCCGATGAATTTTCTCCCGCGACCGTGGAAGGCCGGCAGCTCCTCGCCCATGAGCTGACCCATGTCGTGCAGCAGGGTGGAGGTGCGGCGACAGTTCAGCGCCAGCCCAAATCCAAAGCCGACCAGGAGCGCGAGGCCGCGATCGAGAAGGCGCGAATGGAGGGCGTGCTCTGCACGTCTGCGCAGGCCGAGACGCAATGGGAGGCAGAACAGAAGCTGCGTCTAATTCCGGGCAAGAGCGGCGACAAGAAATACGCCGTCTCGCTCGGCTGGAAGGACAGAGCCCTGATCCAGAAGAAACAGGCCGTGTCGCCGCGGCTGTTATGGGAGATCGCCACAAAGGCGCGCTTTTTCAGCAGCGAGGCGAAGGCTGCCTACTGGCAGCTGGTGGGCAATGTGGTGATCGATTTCGGCGGGTCGGACGCAGGACTGGCGATTATCGAGCCTTGCGCCCCCGCGCGGCCGAGCGAGGGCGAGGAAGGCGCCGAAAACACAGAAGCCACGCCGCCCTGGGCGTCTTCGAAGATGAGCTGCGACGCAACGAAGCAGGAATACGAGCTCGAATACGAGGACGAGCCTTCGAGCAGCAGATGCATGGATATCAAGACCGACACGGAATTCACGAAGAATTATTTTGATAGCAACATCGCGAGCGCCGTCGCCTACAGCGTGCCAGCAACAACGTGGGACAACGTCGCTTACGACAGCTTCAAAGTCATGTTGGTAAAATACCGGAACGGCACGTCAGAGTATTTCGTGCTGGACCAGATCGGGGTCTTCCACTCCGCTCGCATGGCAGAGAAGGGCACGACCCAGATGGGCATGTGGCCCAGCAAATACGTCAAACGAAAAACGACCGGATTGGTTTATCCTCTCGACAGAGGACAAATATATCTGCTCAGTGAGCACATTACGCCGCACCTCATTTCGTTGAAAAACGGCCTCACATATCAAGTCAAGGAACTCCAGGGCCTCTACAACTTGCTTCAGATCGGCGGGACCTTCGCCACCATAATGGGCCTTTACGGGCTCGGAGTGGAAAGCTTCAAGGCCTCGATCAGTGCATTCAAACGAGCGGGCCCTGCGAGGCTGCCCGGCAGGCCGCTGCCGGGCATCGGAGTGAAGGGGTCGGGATCGACGCCGCCCGGCGGCACGCAAGGCGGCGAGGCGGTGCGGGCTCCGGGAGAAGAAGGGGCGTTCAAGGAGGGGGGAGAAGAAGGCACGTTCAAAGGAGACCCCAAAGGTAAAGGGAAGACATCTGGCGGGGCGGGACAAGAAGGCGGCGCCGGCTCGAAACGCACCTCGACCATCGAGGAGCAGCAATCCGCGGGAGAGAGGACGAAGACCTCCGGCGGAGGATCGGCCGAATACAGACCCCTCGGCAAAAACCCGGACATTGGCGTGCTGGAAGTCAGAGACGACGGCTCAGTGAGTATCGTCGCGGCGAACAGGCAGGACGATCTCGAGCCCGGCGTAAAGGTCACTTCGCACATAAATCTCGCGAACCACCGCAACGGACTTGGGCCGATAGCGCCGGGGGCGGCGCGCTATCGCTTCTATATGCAGAATGGGAAGGCAATCCATGTCGAGCCTCTGGGCAGGGCCCCGCAGACGCCCGAACGCGTCGGCGAGATCCAGCGAGCTCTGCAGCGAAATCGTCTCGTGTCCGATCAAGGAACAATCATCAACCTTTCGCCGGGAAAGCAAGACGACGCCTTGAAGAAAACCATTTTTCCGCGATGAGCGTCTGCGTTCGCGAACCAGCTAGGAGCTAAATCGACATGCGCACCTTCTTACATAAGACGAGGACGACAGCGCAGCAGCAGACGGCGTCTACAAACACACGATCAGCCAACAATTGGCGGATGTTGCTGACCGGTGCGGAAAAAGCACCGATCGGCGCGGCCTCATCTCGCCCTGCGTTCGGCTTCGGGCAGATGTCGATATCGCGGGCGAACGCAGTGGCCGGTCCCGGTTCGGCCGTGGGCACGCTCGCCGACGCCGCACCCGCCTCCGGCCCCACCGCGGAATGCGAACAGTGCGCCAAGAACAGCATGGCGCCGCCGCAGACCGAGCTTCAAATCAACCAACCCGGCGACATTTACGAGCAGGAGGCGGATCGCGTCGCCGACCAGGTGTTGGCGAAGCCCGCGTGTCCCCACGTCAGTGGCGCCTCGCCACGCATCCAGCGCTTTTCGGGACAATCGAGCGGGCAGACGGGTGCGGCGCCTCCCAGTGTAGATCGTGCCCTCGCAAGCCCCGGCAGGCCGCTGGAGACCGCGTTGCGGCAGGATATGGAGCAGCGCTTCGGCCACGACTTTTCGCGGGTGCGGGTGCATTCCGACGTGGCATCAGAGATATCTGCGCGCCAACTCAATGCTCACGCCTATACGTCCGGATACGACATCGTCTTCGGCGCGGGACGCTTCGCACCGGCGACGCCTGCGGGCCGGCGTTTACTGGCTCATGAATTGACTCATGTGGTCCAGCAAACGCGGGAAACCGATGGTCTGCAAACCAAACTGATACAGCGTGACGGCCCGCAGAAAGCCGGAGATGTGACCCAGGAGGAAAAAGAAGCACTTATCAACTTCAAGAATGACTGGGAAAATAATTTCTCACATTACGACAAGCTCATTACCATTTCAGGGCGCTCTTATGATAAAAATCAGAAAGAGGCGATAAAGGCAGTGAAGGCAAACGGAAACTCAATAAGCATTATACTGGGTAAGCCATACGCTACTGAAATGGACGAACAAACGCGCTGGCAATGGATAAAGGCGGAAGTCATCGATAAAAATATCAAGACGGACAAGTTTGAGGAAGTTGCTTACGATCCTACTCATTCCAAGCTCAAGGAGATAGGCCCTCCATATGCCGCCGGTCAATATTGCACGCTCAATTGTCCGGCAACAGCAGCTTCGCTCGATCACTATCTCAGAACGGGAAACGTATCGCCAGCCATATGCAATCTTCCCAAGGAAACAACTGCAGGCTATGGGTTCGACATAAGCATGAATGAGTTTTCGACGCGTGTCAGTTGGGAGAAAACTGAAGCGACCATTAAACAGCAGCTCAAAAAACATGGAGATTTTGTGATTGTTGAAGGAACACGCAGTGAAAAACAAATGAAGGAAAATAATCTTGCAAAGACTCACTATTTCTCTGTTGTAAATGTGAAGGGCCAGCTGTTCGCAATAGATGCTTTTGGGGGCGGCATAGTATCGGATTCAATTCCAGGTTATATTAATAGCCGTGTTATAGCCACCACGTATCGGATCGTAAAAGGAGAGTTTAAGGTGAAGGAGGTTATACCAAAATAATATCATACTCATCCTGCCAGTACATCACATGGAAAGGAGACACCTGCTGCTGCCGCGGCTGGACCTGGGATGGACTTGCAGAGACGAGCTTCGAGTTCTTTCGCGCGCGCCGGTTCAAGGGACGGCCGGCGTGGCGCCGGGCACGTCGCCGCTGATCGCCCGTGCCGACGGTATGCTGACCTCAGCCAACCCGCGCTCACGCAGCAGCTACCGCAGCCGCGTAGTCTGACAATTGTGCCCCTCGTAGGAAGGCCCCGGAACGGCACCTTGGTCACCAATTTTGGCCGGCTGTCGATATCAGGCGTCTCCTGTAAAAACAGGGCTCTACGCTATGATTTGCGCGCGAACTCGCTTGATCACGCGGGAGCACCTGGAGAATGTTGGATGCCGGTTCCTCTCCCACCGCCGGCACATCAAGTGGCCCTTCTTTCTCCATGGGCGGGACGCTATTCGTTTGGCCAATCGCGGCCCTTGTTTAGGAAGGACCCATGGATGTCCCGACTTGGAAACTACTTTTTTTGTGGCATCGGCGGCAGCGGCATGACCCCCCTCGCCTTGATCGTGCATGCCAGGGGCGGACGGGTCGAGGGTTCTGACCGCGCGCTTGACCAGGGGCGCAACGTCGAAAGATTTGATTTCTTGCGTGCACGCGGGGTGCTGCTCCATCCCCAGGATGGCAGTGGCATCACCCGGGCCAGTCAGATCTTGGTCACTTCGGCTGCCGTTGAGGAGATGGTCCCCGACGTCCAAGCGGCACGTCGAATTGGCGCCGCCGTCATCACCCGCGCAAAACTTCTCGCCCAACTGTTCAATTCTGCCCGTTTGAGCATTGGTGTCGCCGGCACGAGCGGCAAGTCGACCACGGTCGGCATGATCGGTTGGATCCTGCACTGCGCCGGAAAAAGCCCAACAATCATGAACGGCGCCGATATGAAGAACTTCATGGACGTGGACGGACCTTTTGCCAGCGCCAGGGTGGGCGACGGCGACATTTTCGTCAGTGAAGTGGACGAGAGCGACGGCTCGATTGCGTTTTTCGAGCCCCGTGTCGCAGTAGTGAACAACGTTTCCTTGGATCATAAATCACTTGACGAGTTGCGGATTCTTTTCCGCGGCTTCATCGCGAAGGCGCAGACAGCAGTGCTGAATCTCGATAACGCGGAAACCGCGGCCCTCATGGCCGATTTGCAGCCGGGGCAAGCGGTGACCTACAGTTTGCATGCTACGCAAGCGGATCTGCTCGCGTCTCTGCCCGTCCGATCGCCGACCGGAATCGCGTTTCGATTGAAGGAGCGCGATACCGGCGAGGTCGGCGAGGTAGCGCTGAAAGTTCCGGGGCTGCACAATGTGGCCAACGCACTCGCCGCCCTGAGTGTCGCGAAGGCATGCGGCGTAGGACTCGCGGAGGGTGCAGCCCACTTGGGTGGGTTCAGCGGCATCCGGCGGCGGCTGGAGATCGTGGGCACGGCAAACGAAATAACCGTCATTGACGATTTTGCTCACAATCCCGACAAGATATCTGCCACGCTCGAAACCATGCATGCGTTTCCCGGCCGACTGCTGCTGATGTTTCAGCCCCATGGTTACGGCCCGATTCGTTTGATGAGGGATGCCTTGGTGGACTGCTTTGTGAGCGGATTGCACGATGAAGACGTCCTGATCATGCCCGAGCCCGTCTATTTCGGCGGCACAACCGACCGCAGCGTCGGAAGCCGGGAAATAATTGGCGAGATTGAACGGCAAGGTCGAAAGGCCTTTGCTTTCCCCGACCGCGGCGCCTGTGGCGACGCCCTGGTCAGGCTGGCCCACCGCGGCGATCGCATC
>Ga0081455_10008431_pt1 | contig 10722 bp, 4 predicted proteins | sample TabmetS3T2R1_FD_70207 | JGI IMG/M metagenome (GOLD analysis project Ga0081455, IMG submission 70207) | Tabebuia heterophylla rhizosphere microbial communities from the University of Puerto Rico - S3T2R1 | ecosystem: Host-associated > Plants > Roots > Rhizosphere ... | reverse complement strand
AAAGCGCCCCGGCGACCGTAGCGCAAACTGTCCAGTTTGCGCGGCCTCCGTTACCGGGCTATTGAAAGAGATTCGCGAACCGTCGGGTCCCGGTCTTCTTCCACTAATGGGCGAGTAAAGGGGCAGCGCAAACTTGACAGTTTGCGCTACGCTTTTCCGATAATAACAGGCCTCAAAACAAAGAGCCTGATTGCTGCGGACGCGATATTCGCGGCAATCAGGCTCAAATTGTTTCAGACGTTCAACTCTTGAAGCTTCGGCTCAGGGGCCGACGCCTAGAAGTTGAGCTTTAGGGCCAACTGCGTTACACGCGCCCCTAAGTTCAGGCTTGTAATTCTGCCGAAGGTCGCGCTGTCAACATTGTAATCACCCACAAAGAAGAGAGGGTGATTGAGTAGGTTGAAGAAATCAGCTCGAAATTCCAGATTCTTATCTTCCAAAATCCGCGTGCGCTTGATGACCGAGAAATCCCATCTAGTTTGCGACGGGCCGTCAAATTGCAGGCGCTGAAGCCCGCCAATGTCGCCGGCCGACGGGTGGAAAAAGATCTGACCGTCGAACCCGGCGGTATTGTTCAGATTGTCTGGGCCAACGCCGCGACCGGTGTTCGGGTCGATCACTTTCGGATTAATATAGTAAACGCGGCCGTCAGGCTGTTTGAAGATCCCGAACAGGTCTTTGATCTGGTCAGCAGTCAAAGTCGAATTCGCCGGGTTTCCGGTTGAACGGCCGGTGCGATTGAATGTGCCGCGCGCTGACAGAATCGAGATAGGCGCGCCGCTTTGGGAGTGGACAATGGTATTGAGTTGCCAGCCGCCCACGAGCCGGTCGAGCGCTCCGCCGCTGCTCAGGAATTTTTTCCCGTTGCCGAACGGCAATTCGTAAATGACGCTCGCATGGAGAACGTGCGTTACGTCGAACTCGGCCCGAGTTCTTTCCAGATTAGGCCTGGCGTTGTCAATGTATGGCTCCAATCGCGACTGGGCCGTGCCGGCCGAGTTGGTCAGGACTTTGCTGAACGTGTAATTCAACTGGCCGAAGATGCCGTTACTGAGGCGACGGCGAACTTCAGCCTGGAAGGCGTGATAGTCAGTCGAGCCGCCGTTCAAAACCAGGTCGGTGGCATAAATTCCCGGATTGGCGCCCGCGAGAAAGAACGGGCGCGCCGTTAGCGCCACCGCCGCTCCGGCGGTGCCACTAGTGTAGAAGTCGGCCAGGCTGCCGATCTGCCCGGTCTGAAGGAAGTTGCGTACATTGGCGTTGGTCAATGACCCGCCGCCCAAGGTCGTAGATGTCAGCACACTCAGTTGCTGGCTTCCCGCTAAATTGGCGTTGAAGGCCGGGTTGAAAACGCCGCAAGTTGCGGATGTACAGCCAGGCGTATTCGCCGGCGTGTTCAGGGCAATGAAGCCGTTGCTCCTCGCCCGCAAAAAATCGGCGAAGAAGGGTTGGTTGATCGCCGCGTTGGTTTGGTTGAAGTCGAGACCGCGCCAGACGTCACGTCCCATCGTGCCGATATAGCGGCCTTCGACGGCCATATTCCAGCCCAATTCGCGTTCGACGCTGAAGCTGATCTGATGCACGTAGGGTTGCTTCAGATTGCGGTCGGCCGTATACGCGACGTTGGTCTGGCTGATCGCCAATTGATCGGCGTAAGTCCGCGGGACCTTGAAAGCGGGCGCCGACACTGACGGTACGCCCGCATTGAAGGTCGTAAACTGGTTTTGCAAATTCACCTGGGAGGATAGCCCGGCGTTGTTGACGACGGCATTATTGGCTACCGTCAGCGTCTCTTCGTTCACGAAGGCCATCGTATAACCGGCGCGAATCGCCGTCTTGCCATTCCTGAACGGGTCCCAGGCAATGCTGGCTGCAGGCGCGAAGTTATTCAGGTCTTTGCCGTAGAAACCGCCCTTCACAAAAGCGACCGTGCCATTCGGATCGAGCAACGACGCCAAGGTGCTGTTCTGGTTATCAACCGGCAGCAAACCGACGTTGTTGTCCTCCCTGAGGGGCGAGAAATATTCCCACTTCAAGCCCAGACGGAGAGTCAAGTTGTCCTTCAAGCGCCAACTGTCTTGAAAGTAATAAGCCCAGTCATCAAGAGTATAGTTCCGGATGTTGGGAACCCCGGCCACGTAACCCGACGTTTGATCGTTGGCCTGGAAGGTCTGGCTGACAGAAGTAATAACGCCGCCCAGAAAAGCGCGCAACGCGTTCGCATTCGCCAGGTCCGTCGCGCTGATCGAGCCACCGGGGAAATTGGCGGCCGTCAACTGAATAGCTGCCGGGGCCGCCGAGCTGAAGCCGAAGGTCACGGTGGGGAACCGGCCGGCGAAATTGAAAGGCTGTACCTTAATGCGTTGGAGGCTCCCGCCGAACTGAAGCGAATGATCGCCCACTATATACGAGGCGTTGTCAGTGAACTGGAACGTCCTCGTATCGCGCCCCTGAGGCTGGAAGGTGACTTCGGGGGCCGTCACCCCGAGCGAGGTGAGAACGTTATCCGTTTGGTTCACAGTAGGAAAGAGGAGGCCGTTGTAGTTTTCTATTGTGTCGAAGGTCACGGGCGCGAGGTTCGCGCCGATGCGCAGTTCATTGTTCAGACGCGGCGTGGCGATCCAGCGCCACGCGCCGACCAGAAGTTTCACATCGGCATGGGTCAAGACCTTCGGGCGCGGGTTAATAAAGTCGAGGTCAGTGCGATCGTCCGGCTCTTTGAACCTCTGGTGAATGAACTCGAAGCTGTTATTGTCGGTCGGTTTGAAATCGAACCGCATCACGTATTGGTTGCGGTCGTTCACGTCTCTTTGAAGAAAACGATAGCCCGCCGTGTTGAGCGACCTGGTCGAGGTCGAATTTCCCCTGTCGAAGTTGTTGACCAGCGCCGCCGACGGCACTCTGTCAAGGAGCAAACTCTTGACCTTCGGATCGAGCGTCACGCCGGGGAGGACGTTGATCACGTTGATCGTTTGCACGGTGTTATCGCTCGGGCGGACATATCTGAAGACTCCGGTCAGATAATCGTTATTGGCCGGAATCGTTTCGTTTTGCGTAGTCTGGGTGCGCTGTCTGTAGCCCTCATAGCTGAAGAAGAAGAAGAGTTTGTCCTTCCTGTCATTCCAACCTCCAAGCGGACCGAAAAGTTTCTTCGGAACCAGGACCGGGCCGCCGATGTTGCCGCCGAATTGATTGCGATTGAGATACGGGCGCGGAATGGACTTGCCAGTTGCGCGATCAATCGTCGCATTGTTGAACCAGCTGTTCGCGGAGAGGGCGGAATTGCGATTGAACTCGTAGAGACTGCCATGATACTCGCTGGTCCCCGGAGGCGTGATGAGTTTGACCTGTGACGCCCCGCCCGCAGTATCCGCGCCTTGCGTGTTGGTGGTGATAGTGAATTCGCCGATCGTATCCGTGGTCGGGCGATTCGGGACGAAATCGAGCGAGTTAGTGCGGATGAAGTTGTCCTGGATGTTGATGCCATCCTGCGTCACCTGGGTCCATGTCGGACGCCCACCATTGATCGTCGTGCTCGTGCGCGTGGGCAACCCGACGACGCCGGCTTGCAAACGGATCAATTCAATCGGATTGCGGCCGTTCAGCGGCAGGTCCACGATCTGGCGGCGAATCACTGTGTTATTGATCTCAGCATTGGTCGTGTGAACCAGGTCGGCGCCGGCCGCGACTTGTACGGTTTCACTCGCCTGGCCGATATCGAGCGTGGCGTTGAGCGAATATTCCTGAGCGGGGTCTACTTTCACGTCGGTGTAAGAAATTGTCTTAAAGCCAGCCATCTCGATTTTGACTGAGTAAGACCCGGCCGACAACTGTGGCAAGACAAAAAGGCCTTCTCCATTTGTGGCCACAACCTGGACTTGCTGCTTCGTGCTTTCATTGGTCACGGTCACTTTCGCGCCGGCGACTATGGCGCCCGTCTGATCACGCACGACCCCTGTGATCCGACCCAATGTGTTCTGCGCCAACGCGCCCGACGTCAATAGCGATAATGTAAAGACTAAAGTCAGTAATCTAACGAATCTAACCGAATAGTGGTCATTCATACAGGCCTCCTGGGCTGAAAGTTTGTGAACCGTTGAAGACACCCAACATGGCTAAATAGCGGATTTCTATATGACAGGCCGCCAACTGGAATCCGGATTCAGCGCAGAGAGGCCCCAACTTTAAGTAAGCGTGTTGTGGTTTAATCCCGGCAAAGCGACAGACTCAAAAGGTGTGTCTCAATCTCAATAATTGGTTTTGGGACAATATCTTTGATTACGACGTGGCGCAATAATATTCGACAGGTGGGTGTTCTTCAAGCGATTTGGCTGAATAGTTTATTAAGGCATAAATTTATTTACAACTCGCCAATAAGAACGATAGCGCCTAAGTCAAATGATCACAATATCTGGATCGTTTCAACCAAAACAGCCGCGCTACGCTAAACTGAATTCACTGGCTGCCTGCCAACTGATCCGACTGCGGCTTTAATAAACTGCCGTGTTGTTGATGATCATCTTGTCGGCTTTGAATTCCAACAACAAAACAAAGAGCCTGATTGCCGTGGACGCGACGTCCGCGGCAATCAGGCTCACGTTACAGGGATTCAGCTCTTAATGATTTGGCTTTCGCCAGGCGCCTAAAAGTTGATGCCCAGAATAAAGTTGATTTGGCGTCCCCAACTTGTATCTGTTCCTCTAAGTGTGCCAATGCGGCCAAAATTGGCGGCGTCAAAGTTCATAGAAGTGGAATTGGCCGTGGTATTGAAAAGGAAATTTGCGTGATTGAACGCGTTGATGACGTTAAGCTTGAATTCAACGTCGGCTTTCTCATAGAAGCGCGTCCGTTTGGTAAGACTGAAATCCACCTGAGTGAATCTCGGTCCATTGATCGAGTTGCGTGGGAAGTTGCCGAACGTGCCTGGCGCGGGCGCCGCAAGCAGTCCTGGTTTGAGCGTCGCGCCCGTAAACTGCCCCGCCGCGTTCCTGGTGATGTTCAGCAGGTTCGGATTGAAGAAGAACACGCCATCAGGCGTCTTGAAGATGCCAGCGGCGTTCTTGAAATCGTCAAAGGAGATCCCCACGAGCTGCGCACCGGTATTTGGAGTGGCCGAGCCGAATTGTAGGACGCCCGCGCCGAATTGATTAACCGTGGAGCGGCCCGAGGTAATGAAGATCGGGGGACCGGTCTGCACATTGACGATGCCGCCCATCTGCCAACCTTCGACCGCCTTGCGGAGCGGAGCGAAACCGCTGTTGAGCCATTGGCGTCCTGGGCCGAACGGCAGTTCATAGATAAAGTTGGCGATAAAGCGGTGAGTCTGATCGAAGCTTGCGCGGTGTTTATCTTCCGCCAGATTGCGGAGAGTGTGGAAGGCCTCCAGTGTGCTCTGGACGTTGCCGTCAGTGTCAGTGAGCGCTTTGCTGAAGGTGTAGTTGCCTTGCAATTGAAGGCCTTTCGACATGCGGCGGCGAATCTCCAATTGCAGCGAGTGGTATGTCGAGTACGAGTTATTGGTCAACGCGCGCGCGAAGGCCGCGTTCGGGTTGGCCAGGAAGAAATTGGGCGCCAGGCTGGCGCGGTTCGCGAGGTAAGTCGGGCTGTTGGCTAACGTGAAAGCCATGGCCCCGACATTGTTGTTGTTCAGATTGCTGATGAAGGCGGTGCTGCCAAAGCCGCTTAGGCCTTGTTTGGTTTGGTCGAACCCTGCGAACAGCGCGTCGAAAATTGGTAACGGGACTGTCCCAGCCGCGCCTTGCCTAAAGCTCTTCCCGCCGTTGATCGCCAGGTTCTTCTGGGCGTTGAGGAATTCCTGCAAGAATCCGTTCTCGAAGATGTTGACTTCGTTGTAGTCCACCGCCCGGAAGATTTTCACCGCGTGGTTGCCCACGTAGCGCGCTTCGATCGCGGTGTTGTTGGCGATTTCACGCTCGATCCCGAACGACCATTGCTGGACGTAAGGAACCCGCAAGTTCGGGTCGAAAGCCCATAGCCCGTTGGTATTGTTGATCGCGAAATTCTGCGCGTCAGTGATCGGAACCTTGAAGGTCGGCGTCGTGAGCTGGAGACCGGCTGCGGTCAGCACGCCGGACGGCGTGTTGTTGGCCGCCGTTTGAATCAGGCCCGGATTGGTCGTGCCCACGCCTAACGCGTTGCTCACGACCGTAAAGCCGTCGTGCAGATAGCTAATCGAATATCCGGCGCGGATCGAACTCTTCCCGTCCTTGCCGAACACCCAGCGCATCGGCCCTCTCTCGAAGTTGGGCGAGTAAGCGATCCCGATAAACGGCGCGAAATTGTTCCAGTCGTTGTTGTAAAGCTTCTTCCCGGTATTGCCGTTGACGAAATCCAGCGTGGTTGCAGGCTGTCCCTTGAGCGACCCGGGATTAAACAGGTTGTTCGGACCCGAGATGCCGAACAGCCCATCGAGTCCGCCGACCGGCTGGATGGCGACGCCGTTGATTTCGTACGGCACCCCCTGAAATTCCCAGCGCGTGCCGTAATTGAGAGTGAAGTTGCGCCTCACGCGCCATTGATCCTGAAAGTAGAGGCTCACCTCGCGCTGCTTGAAGTTGCGCTGGCGGGTCGCGCCGGGAACGAAGCCCGAAGTCGGGCTGGTCACATTGAACGCGCGATTAGTGTTGCCGAGCAAGCCGACGATGTCGGCATAGACGCTCTTCGCCCGATTGACGATGGCCGTTCCAGTCGCGTTAACTGTCCCATCCGGATTCCTCGGCAGATTCGTGAACGGGCCATCCAGAATGCCGTCCTGGTTATTCGTGTTCGAGCCGAGAGTGAAGACTTGCGTGGTCCCTGCGTCATTGAAGGTGATGGCGGTGATGGATTGGATGTCGGTTCCCAAGCGGAAGGTGTGAGCTCCGGCGGCCAACGAGAAGTTGTCGATGTATTCGTAAACCAGCGTATTGCGCCCCTGCGACAGGAACGGGTTGTCGAAATTTGTCACCAGGTCCTGGTTGGCGGCCGTTCCCGCGAAGGTGATGAAGAAAGGCGTGGTCGGCGGCGACTCGCGCAAGAAGCCGACCGGCGCGCGTTGATGGCCGGCGCGAACTTCGTTGGTAATGCGCGAGCCGAAGGTGGACTGAATCGCCGCCGTCACCAGTGTGCGCTTTGATGACTGGAGAGCATTTACCCCACCAGGAAACGGCGCCTCATTGTTGTTGAAGGTGTCCGGCGTAAGAAGGAAGTTGGCGTGGTTATATACGAACTCCAACTTATGCGACCCGTAACGAGCGCTGTCCAGCAGTTTCTGATCGAAGCGTCCGACATACTTGTCGCTCGGATCAGTCCCGCTGACGTTGAAGCGGTAGCCGGCTATGTTGAGTCCGTCACCCACGAGCGTGTTGTTTGGCGGGGGCATTGCGTTAAGTTGCGCGCCGGTGACGGAATTGAGGGACTTGGCATTGCCGATGTTAAGCAGGTTGACCGACTGAAGTTGTCCGTCCGAGCCAATGTAGCGGAAGGTTCCCTGCCGCGCTTCCGGGGTCAAGACTCTGCGATTGCGCGCGGCCTGAAAATTCTCGCGGAAGCCTTCGTAAGAGAAGAACCAGAAGCTCTTGTCGCGCCCGTCATATTTCGGCAACAGAACCGGGCCGCCGACATTGAACCCGAAGAAGTGTTGTCGCAGGACCTCCTTGGGCGTGTTCGTCGCATTATTGAAGAAGGTGTTGGCATTCAGCGCGTCGTTGCGATGTTGATAGAAAACCCTGCCATGATATTCGTTGGTGCCTGATTTGGTGACCATGCGAGTCTGGGCCACGCCGCGTCCGGCGTCCGAGCCGACAGTTCCGACCGTCACGCTGAATTCACTTATGGAATCGAGCGACGGCGCGCTGATGGCGAAGAACGAACTGGTCTTGACGAAGTTGTCCATGGCGTTGATGCCGTCCTGGGTGACGTTGGTGGCGCTGCCACGGAGTCCGCCCACCGAAGCGTCACGGGTATTGGTTCCCACCACTGCGACTCCGGCCTGAAGACGCGCGAGGTCCAGCGGATTGCGCCCCAATAGGGGAAGGTCTTTAACCTGCCGGGTGTTAATGACATTAGTCAGTGTGGGGTTGGTGGTGTTGATTACATCCTGAACCTCACCGGTGACTACGACGGCTTCCGGGGCTGGGTCGCCACCATCGCCCGGCACCGTGCCCTGGACCTGATCCGGCAGCGCAAGCGGCGGCCGCAGCTCAGCGAGCTGCCGGTCGAGGACCTGGTCGGCCTGGCTGCCTCCGATGACACCGCCGGCACCGCCATTGACGCGGTCACCACCGGCGCGGCGGTGGCGCAGACCAGGCCGACGCCCCCGGCGCTGGCGGCACGGCGGCTGGCCGCGGCGAGCGACCCGGCCCAGCAGGTCTGCCAGCGGCGCGGTCCAGCGGTCTATTGTGTCTACCCGGGTTTCGAGCCGCAGATCGCCCTGTGGGAGCCGACCGTCCGCGCAGTGCTGGCCGGCGTGCCGCCCGCCGCAGTGGCGCGAGCGGTCCCGGTCACCGTGGCCCAGCGCATCGGCTGGTTCCGGCTGTTCGAGGAGAACGAGCTCAGGCGGCTGACCGCAGGCGGGCTGCTCTTCGATGCGCCGGTCTCGAGGCGAAAGACGCCGGCCAAGGTGAAAGCGCCGCCCGATCCAGGCACAGACAAGGAACCGAGCAAGCCCAGGCGGCCGCAGCTGCGGCTGGTGAGCGACCAAACGAAGAGCCCTGCTTCGTCCGGCATCCTCGCCGAGCTCGATCCGGACCAGCGCGCCGCGGCCGAGACGATCGATGGGCCACTGCTGATCGTGGCCGGTCCCGGCTCCGGCAAGACCCGCACGCTGACCTATCGCATCGCCCATCTCGTTGCCGAGCGCGGCGTCGCGCCGGAGCAGTGCCTCGCCATCACGTTCACTCGTCGCGCCGCCGCAGAAATGCGGGAACGGCTGGCCCGGCTGCTACCTGGGCGAGATGAGCAGGTTGCCATTCACACGTTCCATTCGCTCGGGCTGGCGATCCTGCGCGAGCACGCGAGCGCGGCCGCGCTCGATCGCGGCTTCCGGGTGGCGAGCGAAGCCGAGCGTCTCGCCCTGCTCACGGAGACGCTCGACTTCACGGAGCACAAGGCCGAGCGGCTGTTGCGGGCGATCTCCAGGGAGAAGCGCACGCAGTGCTGGGCCGGCGCCGAGGCTGCCGACGCGATCGCGGCCTATGCCCGCGCGCTCGCCTTGCGCAACCTGATCGACTTCGACGATCTCATTGCGCTTTCGGTGCGTGCCCTGGTCGCGGATGCCAGCGTCGCGGCGCACTGCCGCGAGCGCTGGCGCTGGATCTCGGTTGACGAGTTCCAGGACGTCGATGAGCAGCAATATCGACTGTTGAACCTCCTCGCCCCGCCCGATGCCAACCTCTGCGTCATCGGCGACCCCAACCAGGCGATCTACGGCTTTCGTGGCGCCGACGCTTCCTGCTTCGACCGCTTCAAGCACGACTATCCCGCGACCCGGACCGTGCGGCTTGCGCGTAACTACCGCTCGACCGGCACCATCGTCACGGCGTCCTCGCAACTGATGACGGCGCGGCAGCCGGCACACACGGGCGCGCCAATCGCCGAGATGGTGCGCGACATGCACGAGCGCATCGCCATCCACACCGCGCCCACGGAAGGCGCCGAAGCCGAGGCGGTGGTCAAGACCGTCGAGCAGATGATCGGCGGGCACACCTTCTTCTCGATCGACAGCGGCCGCGGCGACGGCGCCGGCGAGAGGAACCTGTCGTTCGGGGATTTCGCCGTGCTCTATCGTACTGACGCACAGGCGGCAGCTCTGTGCGAGGCGCTGCAACGCTCCGGCATTCCCTACAAGAAGAGCTCGCATACCGCGCTGGCGGATCAACCGGCCGTCCGCGTCTTGTTACAGGGACTCGACGAAGGGACCGACGTGCCGCTCGCCGATGGCTTGCGCGCCGCGGCGGAGCGGCTTCGCGAGGAGTCCGACATGGACGGCGCGCTGGCTGCAGCCTTACAGCGGCTCACCGCGCTCGCTGACGCTCATGGCAACGATCGCGCGCGCTTCCTCGACGCGGCCGATGCGCGCGAGCGCGTCGGCGTACCAGAACGAGCAGATCGTGAAGCTCGTCTCCGGCGCGCCGAAATCGTCGGGCGCGATGTAGCGAAAGAGGAGGTTGCCGCGGCGCAGCGTGCGGCCGATCAACTGGCGCATGGTCCGCCAGCGGGGGAGGTCCAGCCACACCACCGTGTCGGCCCGGTCCCACACCAGGTCGCGCACCCGACTGTAGTTGCCATCGACCACCCAGCCGTCGCCGGCCACGACCTCGCCCACCGCGGCCCGGAACTCGTCCGTGGGCAGCTCGGTCCACCCCGGCTGGTGGAACACGCCGTCGAGCTCGAGGAAGGGGACGCCCAGAGCGGCGGCCAGATTCCGCCCGAGGGTCGTCTTGCCCGATCCCCCTTTGGGGTTCAGGACGACGAAGCGCTTCATGGGGATTAAGACCTTGTCTTACTCTATGTATGTCGAATCGCGATGCCCGCCCGGATACCCGTCAAAGCCTACGCACGCACTGCGCCAGCTGCAAGGCGGCCACTGCGTATGCCGCTTGCATGCTCGGTTCCCAGTGGAAATGCCCCTTGTGAGCCCGAGCACCCCAGCCGTAACAAGCGGCCCGTAGAGTCTCCCGCCCATGGAAATCATGCTGCTGCTTTGGGATGAATTGGACGACT
>Ga0081455_10008430_pt1 | contig 10723 bp, 9 predicted proteins | sample TabmetS3T2R1_FD_70207 | JGI IMG/M metagenome (GOLD analysis project Ga0081455, IMG submission 70207) | Tabebuia heterophylla rhizosphere microbial communities from the University of Puerto Rico - S3T2R1 | ecosystem: Host-associated > Plants > Roots > Rhizosphere ... | reverse complement strand
GGCGCCCCGGGGTGCGCCAGACCGAGGAGGCCAGGGGGAAGCAGCGCGCCCACGGCTCCTGGGAGGCCCGGTTGGTGACAGGCGACCCCCAACGCTGGCGTGCACCGGCGTGCGCTCGCACGTCCGTGTTGCGCAATTGGTGAGGCCGTGCTGCGACCTGCAGCCGCTTATCGGCTCTGGCTCTTCAACTGCCCCGCGGCCTGCGCTCTCGCCGCCCGCGCTTCCAAGATCAGATTGTAGGCGATGTAGTACTTGTAGATGTTGCTGACGTACGTCACCGTCTCCGCCCCGATCTTCTCGGCGGCGACATACTCCACGTTGTTGAACCAGACGTGCGGATCCAGTCCGCGCTTGGCGGCTTCCTTGCGCAGCTGCGCGATCCGGCCCGCGCCGGCATTGTAGGACGCGAACGCAAACAGGGCCTTATCCAGCCTGGTCATGGGCTCCTTGCCGTAGTACTGGTCAATCATCCACCGCATGTACTTGATGCCGGCGTGGATGTTCGATTCGACTTGGGTGATGTCGCCCACGCCGAGCTCCTTGCCGGTGGCGGGCATGACCTGCATCACGCCGATGGCCCCCACCGGGCTTCGGACGGTCTGATTGAGCTGGGATTCCTGGTAGCCCTGGGCCGCCATCAGTAACCAGTCCACATCGTACCTGTCGCCGTAGGTCTTGAAATACTGAATCAGGGCGAGGAATTTCTCGCGCTCGGACTCAGAAGCCGCGTCCTTCACATATTTTGCCCCCTTGAGGTAACGCGCCAGGATCGTGTTGCCCACCGTGGTCCCTTGGGCGTGGCGCGCCGCGAAAGCGTCGACGGCGGCCTTGAGCTGCGGACTCCCCTCGCGGATCGCCCAGGCTTTGTCGCCGCCGGTACGCACCGCGACCCCGTCATGCACCGTGATGTTGGGGAAGACTTGCTTCCAGAAGTCTGCGAGGTGTTTGTCCACGATAATGAGCGGAATCAGCCCAGCGTTCACCATCTCGATCAGATCCTCATCCTCCAGCGTCTCCGGCACCTCCTTGATGAGCACGGCCGGCCTGTTCTCCGCGGCGAAGCGTTGGTTGAGCGCCACCAGGCTTTCATAATAGGCGGAGGACTTGCGCACGAAGACTGCTTGCCCCGCCAGGTCCTCCAGGCTGGACACCGCGGGCGAGGCGGGACCGGAGACCACCAGCTCGCGGACGTTGCGATACACGGGCGAGGAAAAGTCCACCAGCTTCTCTCGCTGTGCAGTAATGGTGAGGTTGGACGCCGCGATATCGCCCTTGCCGGCCGCCAGCGCCGGCAGCAATTCGTCCCGGTTGACCGGAATGAACACCACCCGCACCTTGAGATGCTTCTGCTTCAGCTTCTGCTCCTTGGCCAGCCGCTTGTTCAGATCGTCCTCGAATTGGCGAACGAGGTCGTAGGTCGCGCCGCGCTGGACCCCCTTGTTCACAAAATAGAACGTCTTGCTGTAGACCGTCAGGACGCGAATCGTCTTCCGCGCGATCATGCCGTCGAGATCGCCGGTCCACGGCTGCATGGCTTCTGCGGGCGCGATGGTGAGTTGCTCACACGGCGGCGTCTGGGGTGACGGCTGTACGGTGATGGCCGTAGCGATCAGGCTGGCGCACAGGGTGCACGGGCTGCGTGCCCTACATGCGGTCGTGGTCCGTGTGCGTGTCCTGGACCGTGCGCGCCGCCTGCGCAGACGCCTGGGGCGTCTTCGGCCATGCGTCCGTTAGGATGCGAAGAGGAGGAAGCAGAGCAAGGCCCCCAGCCAGAGCACGAAGAGCAGCGGGGGAATGATGCGGGGCGGGAGGTTACCCCACCAGTATTCTCGACTCCGCGACGAAATGAAGCTGATGTGCAGATGCGCCGGGAGGCGTTCCATCAACCGCTCCCGCTGGGCTATGAGCCGCTGCCCCGCGCTATGCGCGGCCAGGATCGACGCATAGACACAGCCTGCGAGCAGCATGCCCACCAGCGGCATGGTCCACAGCATATAGCGTAACACCGCGGCCAGTGTGTGGCTGGCCTCATAATTGGCGATGGCAACAGCGAACGCGGAGAAAATGAACGATTCCGAGATCACCAGCCAGGTCAGCCGCATGCCGACGAGGTCAATCTCGGTGCGCACGGCCTCCGCGATTCTCCCCAGCTGGATTAAGCCGTGGGTAATGTCCTCCGCGGCGAACGGTGGGTGGTCCATAGGCGGTTGCGTGTGGTCATAGGGGTGCATGTCCATGGCTCCGTGCATGTCAGGGATACCCGTCTATCGACGGGGCGCTCCCCGCGGTCAGCCGCACGGCGTGAGCGCGAACACGTGCGTGTGCCAGGGCGGCACGTCCAGGTACAAGCCTCGGGCGTCCAACTCGTCGCCCGCCCGGTCATACGTGGCCTCCTCAAGTATATCCTGCAGCCGCCACTGCCGGTGGCGGAGATCCGGAAACGGCAACCGCACGTAACACTGCCCCTGGGTGGGTGCATAGTTCACCGTCACCAGCAGCCGCTCGGCGCCCGGGCCGTGCCAGGCAAAGGCCAGGAAACCGTCCCAGGTCCCGTTCCCCTCCCAGGCGGGAACACAGGCAAGCAATTGCCAGGTGCCCTGGCGCACAGCGGGCTGGCGGAGCACCGCCAGCAGCCGGTCGTAGAACTGGCTGAGTGGCTGGTTGATGGGCTCTGCTGGCCCGCGGACCAGATGCGGCGAGATGCGTTGGGTGCGCCCCTCGAACTGTCCCTGGTGCAAGAAGCGCAGGCCTGGGGACAGGAACGTGATGACCGCCGCCGCTTCATGCACTCCCGGCGCGAACGTCGCCGCCGCCCGCGGCTCGTCGTGGTTTTCCAGGAAGCGCGCCAGCTTCTGCTGATACGCGAGCTCCGCGTGGAAATGCTCGCGCACCGGTCGGGCGTGCCCCTCGCGCAGGCGGTCGTACAGCCGTTTGTCGTAGGCGTAATCGAACCCTTGTTGCTGCATCGTCCACTCCAGGTCCCAGTAGACCTCGGCCATGAAACAAAATTCCGGAGATTTTTCGCGCACGCGCTGCGTCGCCTTGGGCCAGAATAATTCAGCCTGGATGCCCCAGGTCCGTTCAAACACATCCGGCAACACCAACATGGCCATGTCGCAGCGCACGCCGTCACACTGCCCAGCGATCTTCACCAGCTCCCCGATCATCACCTCTTGTGTGGCCGGGTTGCCGTAGTTGAGCTGTAAGGTGTCCGGCCAACCCGGGAAGTAGGGGTCGCGACCATAGGCGAGCAGCAAGTTGCCGTGCTTGCGCTTGACCCAGGTGTAATTCTGCGGGGCCTGGGCCAGGTCTAGTTCAGTGCCGGGGATGTAATACTCGGGATGTTCCTCGACCCAGGGATGATCCAGACCGGTGTGGTTGGGAACAAAATCGAGCAGTAGGCGTAACCCGCGCTGCCGTAAGCGCTCACGCAGCCGAGCTAGGGCCGCATCGCCGCCTAGACCTTTATGGACAGTGTACCCGGTGACGGCGAAACCGGACCCGGCGATATCATCCTCGCGCAAGTCCGGCAGCGTCTCCTCGAACTCCCTTCTCCATTCGGAGTTGCTGCGCGACACCTGTTGCCCGGCCAGGCCGGTTTGCCACACGCTGAGGAACCAGATCCAGTCAAACCCTAGCTCGGCCAGGCGGTCGAGCTCAGCGTCAGGAATATCGTCCAGTGTGGCTGGCCGGCCGAGCTTTTGGGAGCATTCCGTCAGCCAGACACGGGTGTTGATTTGGTAGAGCGTTGGGTAGTGGGGAAATGCATCGTTTGTTTTGTGTTTAGTCATTGTAAAAAAGACCTCCACTACTTATTCGGGATTGTTCTCATGTTTACTTCTCGGTCCCAGACTCCGCCTGGGGCCAAGCGAGTCTCTCATTGCCCAGACTGTCACCAGCGTCAGTCAATTGGCCACGCTGTATCAGCTCCGCTCTGGACTCTCCTGCCATACCGTTTCTACCTTCTCTCCACCTTCATCCCTTTCGGAATCACCACCACGCCGTTGGGGGTGACGGTGAACCGCTGGCGCTCTTTTTCGAGGTCGTACCCGATCTCTGCTCCGTCAGGAATTTTCACCCCTTTGTCGATAATGGCGCGACGCACCTTTGCGTGACGACCAATATCCACGTCATCAAACACCACACAGTCCTCCACCTGCGCCCAACTGTGGACGAACACATGTGGCCCCAGAATCGAATGCACCACGCGCCCCCCACTGATAATACAGCCGTTGCTCACCAGGGAATCTAACACTTCGCCTTGCCGCTCGCCTCCCTGAAAGACGGTCTTCGCCGGCGGGCGCTGCGGTTGGTACGTGCGGATCGGCCACGCTTCGTCATAAAGGTTGAAGACTGGGCTGATGGCGACTAAATCCATATTGGCGTCGTAGTAACTGTCGAGTGTCCCAATATCACGCCAATACTTCGTCATGCCACTGTTCCGGTCCCGGAAGGGAAAGGCAAAGACCTGCGCGCCTTGTTCGATCATACGCGGAATGATGTTCTTGCCAAAATCGTGCTGGGACTCGCGCCGCGCGTCAGTGATCAGTTCGCCCACGAGCTCCTCAGTATTGAATAGGTAGATCCCCATCGACGCAAGCGCGTGCTCCGGATTATCCGGCAGAGTATCGGGCTCGGCTGATTTCTCTTGAAAACGATGGATCTGCCCCTGACTGTCGACCCCTAAAACACCGAAACGGGTCGCGTCGGCTTTCGGCACTTCCGTGCATGCCACCGTGAGTGCCGCTCCACTGTTCAGATGGGCCGCAATCATCTCACTATAGTCCATCTTGTAAATGTGATCTCCACCTAGAACGAGGACCCAACGCGGTTGTTCCATTTGGAGGGTATAGATGTTTTGGAAGATTGCATCTGCCGTGCCCCGGTACCAGTGCACACTGTTGCGTCGTTGGGGGGGAAGGACGTCGATGTATTCATCCATTTCGCTGGAGAAGAGATTCCACGCCTGGTTAATGTGCCGGTCCAGGGAGCGGGATTTGTACTGCGTCAGGACATGCATCTTACGCAGGCCCGAGTTGAGGCAATTCGAGAGGGTGAAGTCGATAATCCGATAGATGCCACCGAAGGGAACGGCGGGTTTGGCCCGGTCCTGCGTCAAGGGCGACAACCGCTCACCCTGTCCCCCTGCAAGAATCATCGTGGAGGTTTGTCGCAGGACACTACTAAGGCTAAGATTGAGGGGATGAGCGTGCTGCGGGGTGGCGACCTGACCAACAGAGCCAGATGGGGAAAAGTCGAACGCCCGATTCAATGTCAATGCTTTCGCCGCCATTGGAGCTCTCCTTCTTAGAACGTCGGCGGGCCGACGCGTTCACCCCAGTACTTGCTGCCTTTCTCTGTGAACGAAATACAGGTACGCACTGACGTTCAGGAAATTGATCACGACCCCGATCAGGTTCCAGACAATCACCGGTCGCGACACGATCAATAACCCGTAGTAGACCCAGAAAATTTGAAAGACGCCCATGATGCCCGCCATCCGCGGATTGATTCCCGCGCTTGAGCGCCGCTTGAGCATGGCGATCAAGTCGGGGACGGCGGCAAAGGTCGTGCCAAACCCTGCGATAAGGCCAACAATCTCAGACCGTTGAAATCTGGGGACGAGCAGGCTCGACGTGTCGCGTATCACCAGGTCCGCACAGCCACACAGGGTCAGGACGCTCAGGAAGAGCACGCCGAGCCTCCCTTTGGTGCAGCAATCGGTACGCATGATGGTTCCTCCCCGTGCCCAGCGCCTGGGCACGCGCACACCGCTCACATCCTGGAGCGGTCGCCGGAGCCCTCCACCTGGCCGCTCTGCCCGGGCTCCATGACGTCGTGTTGTACCTGACACCACTTTGGACACCTTCGACTGCCGCGCCGGCACGTGTCTTTTACCCCTCCGTCACCGCAGCTAGCTTGCCGAGCTCAAGCGCCTGCTCGGGCGTCGTGGTGGCGAACAGGTGCATCATGCGGGCGACGATGCCGGTCCACCCCGTCTGATGGCTGGCGCCCAGGCCCGCGCCGTTGTCACCGTGGAAGTACTCGTAGAACAGAATGAGATCGCGCCAATGCGGGTCCTCCTGGAACTTGTGCGTCCCGCCGTACACGGGGCGCCGTCCGTTCGTGTCCTGCAGGAACATGGTCGCCAGTCGGCGCGACAGCTCTTCGGCGACCTGATAGAGCGTCATCAAACGGCCCGAGCCCGTGGGGCACTCGACGGTGAAATCGTCGCCGTAATACAGGTAGTACTGCAGAAGGGCGCGAATGATCAGGCCGTTGACGGGCATCCAGATCGGGCCGCGCCAGTTGGAGTTGCCGCCGAACATGCCCGTGTCAGACTCGCCCGGCAGATACCCGACACCATACTCCTGGCCGCCGGCGTGGAAGACATACGGATGCTCGGCGTGGAACCGCGACAGCGCGCGGATGCCGAACTCGCTGAGGAATTCGTTCTCGTCGAGCATCTTGGCCAGCACGCGGCGGAGCTTCCCTTCATCCAGGATGGAAGCCAGCATCCGACCGCCTACTCCTGGCTTCATAGTTTCGTGAATGTTGCGGAGAATTTCGGGCCGGGCGGCAAAGAACCTTGCCATGCGCTCTCGCGACTCGGGGTATTGCGCGAACACTTGGCCCTCGAACACCGTCGCCGCACACAACGGCAACAACCCCACCATCGACCGCACCTTGAGCCGCTCGGCGCCTCCATCGGGCCGCCGCAGGACGTCGTAGAAGAACCCGTCTTCCTCATCCCACATGCCCGTGTCACCACAGTGTGCCATGGAGGCGGCGATCCACAGGAAGTGTTCAAGAAACTTGAGGGTCATATCGACGTATTCAGGATCGGCCAGGGCCAGTTCGACGGCGATCTCCAGCATGTTCTGGGTAAAAAGCGCCATCCACGCGGTGCCGTCGGCCTGCTCCAGATAGCCCCCGGTCGGCAGCGGCGCGCTGCGATCGAAGACGCCAATGTTGTCGAGCCCCAGGAAGCCGCCCTCGAAAACGTTCCGGCCGTCGCGATCCTTGCGATTGACCCACCAGGAATGGTTGAGCAGCAGTTTCGGGAAGCACCGTTTGAGCCACGCCACATCGCCTTCCCCTTTCTGGGCTTTCTCCAGGCGATAGGTGAAGACGGTGGCCCAGGCGTGGACCGGCGGGTTGACGTCACCGAAGTTCCATTCGTAGGCCGGGATCTGTCCGTTGGGGTGCAGATAGCGGTCGCTCAGCATCAGGGACAATTGCTCCTTGCCGAAGTCCGGATCCACCAGCGTCAAGGCGAGGACGTGGAACGCCAGGTCCCAGGCCGCGTACCACGGGTACTCCCACTTGTCCGGCATCGAGATGACGTCGCCGTTGTACATGTGGTGCCAGAGGTCGTTCCGCGGCGCGGGCTGGCGGTCGGGTTTGAAAATGTCCGAGCCGCGTTCTGCGAGCCATGTGTGCACGTCGTAGTGATAGAATTGCTTGGTCCACATCATCCCGGCCAGGGCCTGGCGCATGACATTGGCCTGGTCGGCGGTGAGTGAGGGCGGAATGACGGTGGCGTAGAACTGGTCGGCCTCCTGGTGACGCCTCGCCAGCACCGCGTCGAAATCGCGGAAGGCACTGTTCCTGCTGGGCGCGACGTCGGATAAGCGCAGACGCACCACCTGACATTCGCCGGGCGGGATCGTCAGGCGATAGTGTGGGGCGGCCTTCGTGCCCTTGTGCGCCGGGTTGACCGCATCCTGCTGGCCGTGGACGACGTAGTCGTTGATACTGTCCTTGACATAGGGGCTGTGGTTGGGCACGTCGAAGAGGCGTTGGCTGTTGGTTTCATTGTCCGTAAACAGCAGCGTCGCCTTGCCGTCACAGTACAGGAACCGTTCCCCGAGTGTGGGATGCATCGCCTTGATCGCGTTGCCGACCCGCTCCAGGCTCGGCTTGTCGGCGGCACCGCCCCAGGACCACGTGTTGCGGAACCACAGCGTCGGCAAGACGTGCACCTCCGCGGCTTCCGGCCCGCGATTGTGGACCGAGATCTGGATCAGCAGCTCTTCCGGCGTCGCCTTGGCGTATTCGACGAAGACGTCGAAGTAGCGGTTGTCATTGAAGACCCCGGTATCAAGCAATTCATACTCGAACTCATTCCGGCTGCGCCCGCGGCTGGTGTTGACGAGATCGGCGTATGGGAACTCCCGCTGCGGATACTTGTAGAGGTACTTCATGTACGAATGGGTTGGCGTGCTGTCGAGGTAGAAGTAATACTCCTTGACATCCTCGCCGTGATTGCTCTCGCTGTTCGTCAGCCCGAACAAGCGCTCCTTCAGGATGGGATCTGTCCCATTCCACAGGGCCAGCGCGAAACAGAGCTGTTGTTGGTCATCGGAGATGCCGGCCAGGCCATCCTCGCCCCAGCGATAGGCGCGCGAGCGGGCCTGCTCGTGGCTGAAGTAATCCCAGGCATCTCCCCCTGCGCTATAGTCCTCGCGCACGGTGCCCCACTGGCGCTCGCTGAGGTAGGGTCCCCATTTCTTCCAGGGGATGTGCGCCTCGCGCGCCTCGTGTAAGCGTTGTTGCTCTGTGACATCGCCCCCATGCTCCATGGCTCGCCTCCTCTCTGCAGCCCACTCAACGGTCATCGGACTTGACCCCTTATTCTGACCCTCGATAGCGGCACAAGCCGCTATCGAGAAGTCCTTGTTCAAACCCAACGTTGGCTTGGACGCTGACATTTTTCGGCCCGTTTGGCCAGACATCAATAGGGTGGATTGACCACGACATACTGGGACCCCTGGGGCTGATACCAGGTACTGCCGCATTGCTGATACACCATGCCACCGTAGTTTATCGGCACGCAGCTGGGCGGCACGCTCTGCACTACCGAGCCGACGACGGCGGCAGTCACGGCCACCGCGCCGGTCACCGCTGCTGCCCTCGCGACCGGATGGTAGTCATTGTCCCAGCCGCCACAGCAACCGCCATGACCTTCGACATTCACGTTGACGTTTCTGTCGACGTTGACGTTGTTGACGTTGTTGACGCTGGTGTTGCGGACATCGTTGGTGCGCGCATCGGCCCTGCTGTTGTTCACCTGCACGCCTTGCTGGGCACCACCACCAGCGCCGGCGCGCGCACCACCACCACCAGCGCCGGCGCGCGCACCGCCACCGCCCCCCCGACCGCCGCCACCGATGGCCTCAGCGAAGGGGGCCAGCGCGAAGCTCGCCACCACGAAGGCGGCCAACGCGGCCCGAAGCAACTTCCCGCATACTCTCTGCATGTTGGTGCTCCTCTACCGGGTCTTCCGTGGCACAATCTCGATCTTCGTAGCGCCCTCGGGCGGCGTGAACCTGAAGACCGAGTCCTCGAAGGTCGGTTGCAAATCCCAGCTGATCATCGAGACCGACTGCGGGCGTGCTTCGTCGGCCCGATTGGTGATCACGATCTTGCGCGGCAGCGGCTTGTCCCCGGTGGTGATCCAGACCTGCCAGTCGATCTTGCCCTGGCGAAAGGCGTAGTGATCGCAAAGATCGTCGTCGACAAAATCCTGGCCGGCATTCATTGCCGACTCGATCTTGTCAAGGGGCGCCGCCGGCGTGCCCCACAGGAAGAGATCTGACAACGGGAGTTCCACCCCGAACCTTTCTTCCAGCCGGTTGATCAGTCCGCCGATCGTGTCGACGAATTCGACCGTCGAGTAGTACTTTTGCGCTGGTGTATACAGGGTCACTATCTTGCCGTCGTAGATGAGCTCGCGCTCGGAACGGGCGCTCTGCATCTGGGCGTGCAGCTTGTTTGGACGCTCGACATCCATATCCGCCGTTGCCGTATGCTGCAGCTTCTGGCCATCGGCCAGCACGCGCTCGCCAGTCAGTTCGGTGGATACCCCAAAACGCTTCAGGGTTTGCAAGAACGCGCCCATGTCCTTGAGGGCCTGTATCGACGCTTGATCGACCGCGCTCGCTGCTGCCGCGGCGGCCCCTGCCGGCGGCGTCTGTGCATAGGTGCTGGGTGCCGCAAGCACCATGGCCAGCAGGCTGAACACCCATATTTTTCGTACCATGGTTCTCTCCTGAGCTGTGAAAGCCTTGTGTGCGCCGCCCTGATTGGCTCTGCCGCAAAATTGCCTTTTCGAGGCAAAAGTCGAAGGCCATCTTAGGGCGACGGGACAGCAATGGGCTGGGGGCGCGCTAGCGCTTGCTCCAGCGCCTGGTATAATGTCTCTCCCCCCTCCTGGAGGGGCGGAGCCACGTCCTCCGCTGGCGCAGGCTTTGGGGGGGCCTGCCCGACACGCACGTGTGGGCTGTGCACGGCGACCCAGACGGGGTCCGGGGGCATCCGGATGGTGCGGCCCCCGGCCTCCAAGCCGATCGTCACCCGCAGGAACTGCGGCGTCGGGACCGCCCCAGGGTGGGTCGCCGTGGCGGTCTCTGCCGACGGTGGGTGGCGCAGCGCCAGGGGCGTGTCCTGCGCCAGGGCGTTTCTCCCGCCACTACTCAGCCATCCTAGGCACGTCAGCACCAAGCAAACATGTGTGTACCTCATCATGTGTCCTCCTGCATCCTCATCGACCGCTTCTGCCGTGGTCTCTTGGCCCGGTCATGTGTGGAAGAAGATACAGGACGCCCCCTGTTCAGGAACAGTGCCGTAACGTTCAACTTTGCTGCTGCCGCCCCGCTCTGGGTTCAACTATCGTTCAAGCGGAGGCGCACAGGGGGCTGCGAGCACGGCGTCGGCCACG
>Ga0081455_10008429_pt1 | contig 10723 bp, 12 predicted proteins | sample TabmetS3T2R1_FD_70207 | JGI IMG/M metagenome (GOLD analysis project Ga0081455, IMG submission 70207) | Tabebuia heterophylla rhizosphere microbial communities from the University of Puerto Rico - S3T2R1 | ecosystem: Host-associated > Plants > Roots > Rhizosphere ... | reverse complement strand
TCCGGCTCAAGGACACCACCCAGGCGGTGACCTCCCTGGACGCGCCCGTCGGCGAGGACGGCGCCGCCCGAGTGATTGAACTGGAAGACCACCCATTCTTCATCGCCACGTTATTTCAACCCGAACGCTCCGCGTTCAAGGATGTTTCACACCCACTGATCGTCGCGTTCCTTAAGGCCACCATTACATGATCCCTCACGAAATCCTCAAAAACGCCGTCCGCTCACGCCAACCGGTGTTCCAACTCAGCTGGACTTCGCGAGCCATGGAAGATTGCAATCACGTTAATCGCGTTCGGCTCAACCGAGTAATAAAGGCTGTATTTGCGAAAGCGTTTGAGAGCGACTTTGTGAATAGAGGGAGAGACAAGGCGAAATCTTTTTGGAGATTTCAGGACTTGTTGAAGTGCCGCGTTAACTTCAATTCTGAACTGATCCCCCAGCCCAGCGTGTTGCTCTTCGTACCAAGCGACTGCATCTTCAAACTCCAGACGGGCCATCGGAGCGAAGACGATCGCGCGCTTCATGCCTTGCGCGATTTCAAGCGATCATTGAGTTCGGCCTGCACGGTTTCCCAGGGAACGCCACGTTCGGGATGTCGCCGCAGCTCCTCAGCGCGGCGCTCGAGTTCAGCGATTTGTTCGGGAGTCAGGTCGTCGGCAAAACTGCCAAATTCCAGATCAATCGTTTCGACAAGCTCGCGCCGTTCCGCCTCGGCACCGCGGCGCAGGCTGACCCGGCCGGCCGCGCGCGCGTTGTGGACCCAGGACACGGCCCCGTAGGGGGCAACCAGCCAGCGCCTGTCGTCCTGGGCGACCAGGACCACGGGAACGGTATGAGGCCGGCCGGTCCTGCGGCCGGGGACGGTCAGCAGGTGGATGGGGCCGATCCCGGCCCGCGCGAGCAGGCTGACGAACGCGTTGCCCAGGCGCCATCTTCGGCTCTTGAACCGTGGCGTATTCATACTGACTAGTATTCGGATACTGTTTAGTATGTCAAGACCCTGGTTCCGGGGAGGCCGCATGGCGCGACTCACGCGGGCGCAACGCCGGGAGCAGACCCGGGAGCGGCTGCTCGACGCCGCCGGCCGGGTGTTCGCCCGCCGGGGCTTCCATGCCGCCAGCGTCGACGAGGTCGCCGAGGCCGCCGGCTACACCAAGGGCGCGGTGTACTCGAACTTCCGCAGCAAGGAGGAGCTGTTCCTGGCCCTGCTGGACCGGCGCCTGGCCGGGCAGCTCGAGCAGGTCGAGGCGCTCTATGCCATCGGGTCGTCCGAGGAGCTGCGTGCCGCCATGCACGACCGCACCGAGGAGGAGCTCGCCGAGGCCCGCGACTTCGCCGTGCTCATCGTCGAGTTCTGGCTGTACGCGATGCGTCACCCCGCCGCCCGGGCCGAGCTGGCCACGCGGTACCGGCAGCTCCGGGGCCGCCTGGGCGAGCTGATCGCCGCGCGCCATGCCCGCCACGGGACCTCACCGCCGATGCCCCCCGAGCACCTGGCCGCCCTGGCCCTGGCCACCGACGCCGGCCTGTTCCTCCAGTACCTCGCCGAGCCGGGCGCGCTCCCCTGGGAGCTGCACGGCGACGCCATGATCCGGCTCCTGGACCCTCGCTAGCCCGCACGTTCCGCGGCGGTGGTCGTATGCTGCAGGTGAACACCCGACCGGGCTGGAGCGTGACGATGGGACTGATGCGGCGGTTCTCCAACATCTTCAAGGCCAAAGCGTCCAAGACGCTGGACAAGTACGAGGACCCGAGGGAGACCCTCGACTACTCCTACGAGCGGACCCTGGAGATGCTGCAGAAGATGCGCCGGGCCGTGGCCGACGTGGCCACCTCCCGCAAGCGCATCGAGCTCCAGGCCCAGCAGCTCCAGCGCTCGGCGGCCAAGCTGGAGGGCCAGGCCAAGCAGGCCGTCTCCCAGGACCGCGAGGACCTGGCCAGGGAGGCCCTGACCCGCCGCCAGGCCATCGCCACCCAGCTCACCGACCTCCAGGCCCAGCACGACCAGCTCAAGGCCGAGGAGGCCCGCATGGTGGAGGCCTCCCAGCGCCTCCAGGCCAAGGTCGACTCCTTCCGCATCCGCAAGGAGACGATGAAGGCCAACTACACCGCGGCCGAGGCCCAGACCAAGGTCAACGAGGCCATCTCGGGGATCGGCGAGGAGATGGGCGACGTCGGCCTGGCCATGCAGCGGGCCGAGGACAAGGTCGCTCAGATGCAGGCCCGCTCGGGCGCCCTGGACGAGCTGATGGCCTCCGGCGCCCTCGACGACGCCTCCATGTCCAGCGACCGGCTCCAGGCCGAGCTGGACCGCGGGTTCGCCGAGCCGGCGGTCGAGGCCGAGCTGTCCCGCCTCAAGGGCGAGCTGACCGGCGGCAGCACCACCGCCAAGCAGCTCGACGCGCCCGGTGACGCCGCCGCCGACGCGCCCGCGGCCCCGACGCCGGTCGAGGAGGAGCGGCGATGATCGTCCGGATCAGCGGTGAGGGCCAGTTCGAGGTGCCCGACGGCCACGTCGACGAGCTCAACCGCATGGACGACGACCTGACCAAAGCGGTCGACAGCGGCGACGACGCTCAGTTCAGGGCGGCCCTGGAGGCCCTGCTGGCCAGCGTCCGCACGGTCGGCCAGGAGCTGCCTGCCGACTGGATCGGCCCGTCCGACCTGGTCCTGCCCAGCCCCGACGCCACCATCCATGAAGTTCGCGAGGTCCTCGGCGACGAGGGGCTCATCCCGGGGTGATGTACTGATGGCCCGAACGCGGTTCCCGGCCGACGCCGGTCTGACGAGCCGCATGCTCGGCACGATGTTCCTGCTCGGCCTGCTGTACGTGGTCTTCGTGGCCGTGCTCATCGCGATCCTGAAGAGCTGGCTGCTGATCGTCCTGATCGCCGGCGGGTTCCTGTTCTTCCAGTACTTCTTCTCCGACCGCCTGGCCCTGTCGGCGATGCGCGGCCACGAGGTGTCGCCCGAGCAGGCGCCCGAGCTGCACCAGATGGTCGACCGGCTCTGCGCCCTGGCCGACATGCCCAAGCCGCGGGTCGCGGTCGCCGACTCCGACCTGCCCAACGCCTTCGCCACCGGCCGCAACCAGCAGCACGCCGTGGTCTGCGTGACCACCGGGATCCAGCGGCGGCTGTCCCCGCCCGAGCTGGAGGCGGTGCTGTCGCACGAGCTGTCGCACGTCGCCCACCGCGACGTGGCCGTGATGACCATCGCCAGCTTCCTCGGCATCCTGGCCGGGCTGGTGGTCCGCTCCTCGATCTACGCCGGGGCCTGGGGCGGGGGCGGCTGGGGGCGCTCCAACGACCGCGACAACAACGCCGGCGCCGTGATCCTCCTGGTGGTGCTGGCCTCGGCGGTGGTGTACGCGCTCAGCTTCCTGCTGACCCGGCTGCTGTCGCGCTACCGGGAGCTGTCGGCCGACCGCGCCGGGGCGATCCTGATCGGCCGCCCCTCGCTGCTGGCCTCGGCCCTGGTCAAGATCACCGGCGACATGGGCCGCATCCCCACCCGCGACCTTCGGGCGGCCGAGCCGCTCAACGCCTTCTTCTTCGCTCCGGCGGCGGCCCCCGGGTTCAGCTTCTCGACGCTGTTCGCGACCCACCCGCCCCTGGAGCGGCGCCTGGAGCAGCTGGAGAAGCTGGAGGCGCAGCTGGGCCGGCCCGCGTGAAGTTCCTCGACGCCCTGCTGGGACGCAGCAAGCCCAAGCAGGCGAAGCTGGATGCCCTGTTCGGGGTCACGGGCGCGGCCATCACCCTGGAGGCGTCGGCCGGCATGAAGCCCACCGGGAAGGCCGCGGTCTGCTTCAAGCCCGCGTCCGGGCAGGGGTTCGCGGCCGCCTCCGAGGAGCTCCAGGGCCTGCTGGAGCTGGCCGTCAAGGAGGCCGGGTCGACGGTCTCGGTCACCGACGACCGCTACGGCTACCGCTGGGTGGTGGTCACCGACCCGGACATGGAGGACCTGGTCACCAGCGTCCACCTGGTCAACTCGACCCTGGAGCAGTACGGCTTCGGCCCCCAGCTGCTCTGCTCGGTGTTCGCCTTCGCCGACGCCCAGGGGCGGCGCTTCCACCTCGTCTACCTGTACAAGCGGGGCACCTTCTACCCGTTCGCCCCCCTGGGCGGAGAGCGGCGCGACAACGAGCTGGAGCTGCGGGTCAAGGCCACGCTCGGGAGCGACCTTCCGGTGGAGCCGGAGCTGGGCCGCTGGTTCGCCCTCTGGGGACTGCCGCTCGACTGATCGGTGACGCCATCGCCCCGCCCTCCCCCCGTCGCCATCGTGTCGTTCCGGCTCGGCGGGCCCGACGGGGTGTCGGTGGTGGCCGCCCACTGGGCCGAGGCGCTCCGGCGCCTGGGCCGACCGGTGCGCACGGTGGCCGGGGCCGGCCGGGCCGACCGGCTGGTGCCGGGCCTGGCCATGGACGCGGCCCCCGGCCCGGGCCTGCCCGGCCGGCTGGCCGAGGCCCTGGACGGGGCCGCCCTGGTGGTGGTCGAGAACCTCTGCTCCCTGCCCCGCAACCCGGCCGCCACGGCCGCCCTGGCCGGCCTGCTGGCGGGCCGGCCGGCCATCCTGCACCACCACGACCTGCCCTGGCAGCGGGAGAGGTTCGCCGGCGTCGCCGGCTGGCCGCCCGACGACCCGGCCTGGGTGCACGTCACCATCAACGAGCGCAGCCGCCGCGAGCTGGCCGACCGCGGGATCGCGGCCACCACCGTCTACGGCGGCTTCCCCGAGCCCGGCCGGGGCCGCCGGGCCCTGACCCGGGACCGGCTCGGGGTCGCCGCCGACCGGTGGCTGCTGCTCCAGCCGACCCGGGCCATCCCCCGCAAGAACGTCCCCGCCGGCCTGGCCATGGCCGAGGCCCTGGGCGCCGACTACTGGCTGACCGGGCCGTCCGAGGACGGCTACGGTCCCGAGCTGCGGCGGCTGCTGGCCGCGGCCCCGGGCCGGGTCCACCGGCGCATCCCCGGGGGCCTGACCGTGGACGACGCCTATGCGGCCTGCGACGCGGTGGTGTTCCCCTCGACCTGGGAGGGGTTCGGCGCCCCGCTGATCGAGGCCTCGCTGCACCGCCGCCCCCTGGCCGTCGGCGACTACCCGGTCGCCCGCGAGCTGGCCGCCTTCGGCTTCCGCTGGTTCCCCAGCGGCGACCCCGGCCCCCTGCGGGCGTTCCTGGACCGACCAGACCCGACCCTGCTGGAGCGGAACCATGCCATCGCCCGGCGCCACTTCTCCCTGGAGGCCCTGGCCGCCCAGCTGGTCGCCCTGCTCGAGGACGCCGGCTGGGGCCACCTGCTCCCGGAGCGCTAAGGCCTAGGACTCGCCGCCGATGTCGACGTGGTAGGCCTCGTAGACCAGGTCGAGGCCGCGCTTGCGGTGGCGGACCAGGTCGGCGAACAGCCGCACGCTGTGGTCGCGCAGGGCCTGGGCCGCCTCGGGGTCGGCGGCGGTGGCGCAGTCGGCGAGGTCGCGGCGGATGCCCTCGGTGATCTCGGCGTGCTCGCGCCGGAACCGGGTCACGCGGTTGGCCAGCCGGGGGGCGTTCTCCAGGATCTCCTGGTAGAGGCCGCCCGGGGCCTCGGTGACCTCGACGTGGACCGCGAACACCTCCTGGAGCCGCTCCAGGGCCGGGGCGAGCGTGCTGGGGAGGACGCGCAGGCCGTCCGGGTCCTCGGAGGCGGCCAGGGCCTCCTCCAGCCCGGCGATCGCCCGCCGCAGGCTGAGCCGTTGCCCCTTGGCCGCCTCGAGGGCGCTGGTGGAGGCCTCGTACGCCTCGCCGACCTCACGCTGTCGCATGGCTGTCCCCCAGACGGTGGTCCCGGAAGTGTGGCGGAAAACGGGCCAGTTGTCACCGTAGAACTTTGGTACTAGCCACGGGCGGCCAGGTCGGGCTGGCCGACCCGGTGCACCAGCACCCGGTTGGTGCCGCCGCGGCCGCCGGGGCTGCCGGCCACGACCACGATCAGGTCGCCCGGATCGAGCAGGCCCTCCTGCACGATCCGGTTGTCGGCCTCGTCGATCATGCCCCGGACCTGGGTGCCGACGGGCAGCGGGGCGGCCGTCTCCACCCCCCAGAACAGGGCCATCCGCCGCCGGGCGGTCTCGGAGGTGGTGAGGCCGATGATCTGGGTCCGGGGCCGGAAGCGGGAGACGTAGCGGGCGGTGGCCCCCGACTCGGTGAAGGCCACGATCGCCCGCGCCCCCAGGTCGGCGGCGACCTGCACGGCCGCCCGGCAGACGGTGGCCGGCACGTCCAGCTTGCCCACGGCCGGCGGCGGCGGGGCCGACAGATACGGGGTGGCCTCGGCCTCCCTGGCGATGCGGGCCATGGTGGCCACCGCCTCCACCGGGTACTGGCCGACGGCCGTCTCCTGGGACAGCATCACCGCGTCGGTGCCGTCGAAGATGGCGTTGGCCACGTCGCTGGCCTCGGCGCGGGTCGGGCGGGGGCTGGCCACCATCGACTCCAGCATCTGGGTGGCGGTGATCACCGGCACCCCCTGCGAGTTGGCCTGGGCGATGATGTGCTTCTGGATGGGCGGGACCTTCTCCACGGCCAGCTCGACCCCGAGGTCACCGCGGGCCACCATGACGGCGTCGGCCACCTCCAGGATCTCGTCCAGGCAGTCGATCGCCTCCGGGCGCTCCAGCTTGGCCACCACCGGGATGTCGCCGCCGTGGTCGGCGATGGCCTGCTTGGCCTGGACGACGTCGTCGGGCTTGCGCACGAACGACAGGGCGACATAATCGGCCCCGGCCTCGACCGCGGTGGCCACATCCGCCCGGTCCTTGCTGGTCAGCGAGGCCGCGGACACGGCCACGCCCGGCAGGTTGACCCCCTTGCGGGACTTGACCACCCCGCCCCGCTCCACCTGGCAGCGGACCCGCCCGCCCTCCACGTCCTGGACCCGCAGGCCGATGGCGCCGTCGTCGAGCAGGATCTGGTCGCCCTGGTGGACGTCGGCGGCCAGCTCGGGGTAGACGACCGGGATCTCGGGCTCGGCCGCCCGGTCGGCCCCGGCCACCAGCACCACCTCGCGGCCGCGGTCGACCCGGACCCCGTTGTCGTCGACCACCCCGACGCGGATCTTGGGCCCCTGCAGGTCGACCAGGACGGCCAGGTTGTGGCCGACGTCGGCGGCCACCGAGCGCACCAGCTCGAACCGGGCCAGGTGGTCGGCCCGCTCGCCGTGGGAGAAGTTGAGCCGGACGACGTCCAGGCCGGCCTCGATCATGCCCTTGAGGGTCTCCGGGTTGCTGGAGACCGGGCCGAGGGTGGCCACGACCTTGGTGCGCTCGCCGTGCATGGTGTCGGCAGTGTGGCACGTCCTGGCGGGCGCTGCGACGGTTGGCCGGTGACGTGGTCGGGTACTCCTGCCGGCAGGCAGGTGTCGCGGAGAGAGGATCCCCGAGATGCGCTTCGACGAGGACAGCCAGCTCGACACCTCACAGGTGCAGGACACCCGGGGTCGGGGTGGCTTCAGCGGCTTCCCGCGCAGCGGCGGGGTGGCCATCGGCGGCGGGGCCGGGATCATCGGCGTGATCCTCTTCATCCTGCTCCAGGTGCTGGGCGGGGGCGGCGCCACCACCGGGGCCCTGCCCGGCATCGACCAGATCCAGGGCGAGCAGTCCAACCTGGCCGAGGAGTGCAAGACCGGGGCCGACGCCAACGCCAAGGAGGACTGCCGGGTGGTGGCCGTGGTCAACAGCCTCCAGGACTTCTGGGCGGCCGAGTTCCAGCGCCGCGGCGGCCAGTACCAGCTGGCCCCGACCCGGCTGTTCACCGGCGCCGTCCAGACCGGCTGCGGCGCCGCCTCCTCCGAGGTCGGCCCCTTCTACTGCCCGCGGGACGGCACCGTCTACATCGACCTCGGCTTCTACCGGGAGCTGCAGACCAGGTTCGGCGCCCAGGGCGGCCCCTTCGCCCAGGCGTACGTGCTGGCCCACGAGTACGGGCACCACGTGCAGAACCTCACCGGGACCATGGACCGGCTCGGCAGCTCCCGCGCCACCGGCCCCCAGAGCGGCGCCGTCCGCCTGGAGCTCCAGGCCGACTGCTACGCCGGCCTGTGGGCCGCCCACGCCAGCACCGAGCCCGGCCCCGGCGGCGGCGACCCCCTGGTCGAGGAGATCACCGAGGAGAACATCGCCGACGGCCTGGATGCCGCCGCGGCCATCGGCGACGACCGCATCCAGGAGCGCTTCCAGGGCACGGTCAACCCCGAGACCTGGACCCACGGCTCGGCCGCCCAGCGCCAGCGCTGGTTCGAGACCGGCTACCGCACCGGCGACCTCGACCAGTGCAACACCTTCCGCGGGTCGGTCTAGTGCCCCTTCAGGCAACGTTTGCCCGGTTGGGCTTAGTTGCTTGATCCTCGCCGGACGCAGGGTCGGTTGCGTGCGACGAGCGACACCCAGCAGACCGCTGGTGGCCTGCTGGGTGGCCCAAGGCCAGGCAGGACCGCCACCGGCGCCAATCGTGCAGGTGGCGGCGGCGGTCACGTCGGACCGGCACGATCCCGGCCCGGCGGTGCTCGACCAGCGCAGGCAGGGTCGCGCTGGTGGGTCCGCCGCCGAGGGTGGCGGCGATGTTGGCGGCACCGACCAGATCCCGGTGCCCTTGGAACTGGCAGTGCGGACAGCGGAAGCGGCGGCCCGATGGTTTGGGGACCCTCCTCCGACAGGCCGGGCAGGTGGAGGAGCTGCCGCGCTCATCGACCATACGAACCTGGATGCCAACTCGTTCGGCTTTGTCATGCAACGCTCGGACCAGGTGGGTGCGGCGCCATTGGCGTAGACGTAGGTTGTTCACCCGACCGGTGTCGTGGGCAGTGATACCGGTCGGGTCACCAACCACGAGCATCCCGATCCGATGGTGGACGGCGAAGGCGACGACCTGCTTGGCGGCCTGATGGTGTGCCTGATGGACGCGACGACGGTGACGGGCCTCCGCACGGCGAATGCGGATCCGGTGTCGGCGCCAGCGCCGTGAGCCGCGCTTCCCGGGCTTGGGAGCTCGCTTTGCCGCCCTCGCCTGACGGACCTGCTGGTCGTCCAGATGCAGATAGCTCTCGGCACGGATGGCCCGGCCCGACACCAGCAGCGCGGCCTGGTCGGTGACCACCGCATAGGGGTGGATGATGCCAAGGTCCACCCCGGCCACCCGAGCAGGAGCCAGGTGCTGGGGCTCGACGGGGACGGCGGCGGTCACGGCCAGCCACAGCCGCCCCCATCGGCCAGCAGCGTGACCGCCCGGATCTGCTCGGCCGGATACGGAAGCGGGCGGGCCAGCCGCACCCACAACGCCGGACAGCCCCTGGCCACCGGCAGCCGCACCCGCCGGCCCTCGAGCTGGAAGGTGCCGTGGTAGAAGCGGACCGGGACCAGCCGCCGTTTGCGGCGTGGGAACCCGGCCCGTTCCCCCTTACCTCGGCGGCGGGCGGCCTGGAACCAGGCGTCTGCATAGCGGCCCAGGACCGACCTGGCCCCGGCCCCCACCGTGGACAGCTTCCCGGTCGGTCCTCGGGCGGTCAGCTCGCGACACAGCGCCTGATAGCCGACGATCGGCGCCAGGCCCTGCTGGGTCCGTTGCCGGTTGCTGTCCAGTAGCCAGGCCCAGAGGTCACCGGCTGAGCGCAGCAGCCCATAGCAGCGGTCAGCCTGGTGGCGGGTGACGCGCAGGCGGATCCGGGCAGTGCGATGCACCAGCCGGACGTCGACAAGGCTGGTATCCATAGCGAACTGATGTTCGACTAGACGCGAGCGACCGTCAAGAACCGACAGCGATCTCTGGACGACTACCCGAGCAACGTTTTGCCCCAGCACAACTTCGTGTGGCGGCATCAGCCGTCGGCTCCCTAGTACAGCTCGATCATGGCGGGGGTTCCGGGCGCGTTCGCGAGACGGGCGTCGCAGGTGACCAGCGGGACGGCGAGCGTCTCGGCGAGCAGCCACCACGCGGCGACCAGCAGCGCCAGGCCGATCGCGGCGAGCACGACGAAGATCCCGCGCCAGTCGGTGACGTGCAGCAACTGGCCGCCGAGCAGCGGCGCGAGGATGGGCGCCAGGCCGCCGATGAGCATGAGCATCGCGAAGAAGCGCGCGGCCTCCACGCCCTCGTGCAGGTCGCGCACGATCGCCCGCGCGATGACGATCCCGGCTGCGCCGGCGCAGCCCTGCGCAAGGCGCGCCACGAGCAGCACCCACACGTTGGGCGCCATGGCGCAGAGAAGCGACGTGACCATGTAGGCGGCCAGGCCGGCCAGCAGTGGCCGCCGGCGCCCGAGGGTGTCGCTGATCGGCCCGGCGACGAGCTGACCGCCGGCCAGCCCGAGCATCGACGCCGAGATCAGTCCAGCGATGCCGAGCGCGCGGAGCAGGCCGTCGGCCAGCGGTATCGACCCGCCGGACAGCGTGGTCACGTCGCCGATCGGGAACAGCGCGACGCCGGTGATCAGTCCGGCCACCCAGACCGTCATCGTCGCCACCACGCAGAACACGGCCAGCGCGACCATCTTGGCCGCGAGCAGCCGGGACCGCCCGGCCGGCGCGGTGATCATGTTGCGCAGCGTGCCGAGGCTGGCCTCGCCGGCCAGCGACTCCCCCGACACCACCGTCACCGCGGTCGGCAGGAAGAACGGCATCGACAGGCCGAGGGCGGCGACGACCAGGAACACGCCGTTGTCGGTCACCTGGCCGATGAAGCCCTCGGCGTCACC
>Ga0081455_10008428_pt1 | contig 10723 bp, 13 predicted proteins | sample TabmetS3T2R1_FD_70207 | JGI IMG/M metagenome (GOLD analysis project Ga0081455, IMG submission 70207) | Tabebuia heterophylla rhizosphere microbial communities from the University of Puerto Rico - S3T2R1 | ecosystem: Host-associated > Plants > Roots > Rhizosphere ... | reverse complement strand
CCTGGCAGGTACAGCATTTCTCAGGGGTTTAGACACAGCCAGGGCCCGACTTTCCGTACTGGGCGCGGATTCTACAACATTTTTGCTGCTGTGCGGTAGTCGAGCGTCGGTCTCGGGTGTAGAGTTTCTCCGAACCGTCAAGCAGGGTCATCCGAGCCGCGCTTGCTTGGATAAGCATTCGAGTCGCGGCTCGGTCATCTCACACTGCCCACTACGGTAACACCGATTCGAGTACCAAGGGTGATTGACTGGGCCTCGGAACTGGATCATGCTGCCCTCGTCCTGGAGTCGGGAGAGGCTCCGGGCACACCTGGTGCTGGCTCCACCTCTACTCCGGGGTGGATCGCGGTGAGGGTGAGGACAAGGGTCTCCGGGTCGGGCTCGAGCACGCCGAGGTCGGTGATCACGGCACTCGGGCCGCGGCCCCGGAAGCCGAGCCGCTCGCGATAGCCGGGCCCGCCGCCGAAGCCGACCGTGGTACGGAAGTCGAGCTCCTCGACGAAGGTGCGGGTCGAGTGGGGGGCGACGACCACCACCTCGCCGCAGCCCGCGGCGATCTCGGGCGCCCCACCCGCACCCGGCAGGCGCGTCTGCGGATGGCCGTAGTCCCCGATCACCGTGGAGTTGAGGTTGCCGAAGCGGTCGACCTGGGCGGCGCCGAGGAAGGCGACCTCGATCCGCCCTGGTCCGATCCAGTAGTTGAACATCTCCGGCACCGAGACGACGCAATCGGCGGTCTCGGCAAGTTCCCCGTCGCCGATCGAGAGCGGGATGCGGCGCGGCTTGGCGCCGATCGTTCCCGACTCGTAGACGAGCACGAGGTCGGGGTTGTAGAGCTCGCGGGCGAGGATCGCGGCGGTGCTCGGCCGGCCGACGCCGATGAAGACCGAGCGCACCTCGCGCAGGAGGCGCGCGGCGGCGACCGTCTGGATCTCGGCACTGCTCGCCGGGGTGGGCGTCTCGGAGACGGGTGGAGGAGTACTCACGAGGCGCCCACCCCGGCGAGCACGTGCTCGTCCATCCAGGCGCGGAACCCGTCGCGGTCGCGAGAGAGCTTGTCCCAGAACTTGTAGAAGTCGTTGTCGCGCTCGGTGATCCCGAGGCTGTAGGAGGGCTCAGAGCCGCCCGGGGCCTCGACCACCGCGTCGATCGCCCAACCGGGGATGACGACCCCGCCCGGCCGAGGATCCAGCCGCTCGACGATCCGCTCGACCGTCACCAGCGACCGCCGCGCGCCCAGCACCGCCTCCTTCTGCACCCCGGGGATGCCCCAGAGCTGGACGTTGCCGTCGCGGTCGGCCTCCTGGGCATGGACGATGGCGACGTCGAGGTCAAGGGCCGGCACCGCGACCAGCTTCTCGCCGGTGAAGGGGCACTCGATCTCCTCGACCCGGGTGTGCGCGATCAGGTCGGTGCCGAGGTAGCCGCGCATGATCGCCATAGGCAGCCCCGCCGCCGAGGCGGCGTAGCGGTTCGCCATCCCCGCGTGCGAGTGCTCTTCGATCGTGAGCGGAGCCGGCCAGCCGTTCTCGATCGCGTCGCGGAAGCGATGCAGCGACCCCACCCCGGGATTGCCGCCGTAAGAGAAGACGAGCCCGCTCGCCACCCCCATGCCGATCATCTGGTCGTAGAGAAGGTCGGGCGTCATCCGGACAAGGGTGAGGTCCCGGCAACCCTGGCGGATCACCTCGTGGCCGGCGGCGAACGGGATCAGGTGGGTGAAGCCCTCGAGCGCCACCGTGTCGCCGTCGTGGACGAGGTCGGCGACCGCCTCGGGGAGGGCGGCGATCTCAGCCAACGCCGGTTCCTCGGGAGACCGCTGGTAGGTCCGGCAAGGCGGCGACCAACGCGTTCCAGACGAGCATGTCGTTGAAACTGGAGCCCAGGTCGGGAATCTCGGCGAGATCCTCCTTCGACACCTCAGGAGGGTCGGCACCCAGGCGAGCCAATTCGACCGTGACCCCGAGCAGCGCCTCGAGGTTGACCGCCATGACGGTGGCCTGCTCGATGCTCGGAGCCGCGACAGTTATCCCGTGGCCGACCATCAGGCATACGGGCCGGTCTCCCATCACCTCGGCAAGCTCGGCGGCCAACTCCGGCCGGGTGATGAGAACCGGTCGTGGGTACACGGGGACACCGTCTAACGCCAACCTCATCGCAGGGATGTTGTAGGCGCCAAACACCGCTCTCGGCCGTAGGCCCGCCAGACCGGTCAAGAGTGCCGCCGGCGGATGGGCGTGGATGACACACCCAACGTCCTGGTGTCGGCACATCAACTCGGTGTGGATCGGCAACTCGTTCGGAACCGTCGCACCCTCCGGCAGGTCGATCGGGGCGCCGTCCAACCCGACGCGCCAGACGTGGTCCCACTCGCTGGCTGCCAGCCCGGGCTCATCGGCGACACGACAGCGAACCAACAGTTCGGACTCACCGACGCGGGCCGAGACGTGACCGAGGATGCCGTCCACGAGCCCCCGATGCGCGAGGACCCGACACGCGAGCGCCACCTTCGTTCGCAACTCCGGGATATCACCATCCGCGCTCACCGCTCCGCCTCGCCCTCCGGTCCAAACGGAGTCTCGAGAAACCGCGAGAACGTCCCATGCGATTGCCAGGTGAGCGTCTCGAGCTCGAGCGGACAGAGCCGAATCCCATATCCGAGGCGCGGCGCGAGTATCTCCAGCCGGACGCCGTTGTGGGTGTGCACCTTGCGCACCTCGACCGCCGCGTACTCGTTGGCCAGCTCGATCGCTTCGCCGTCGCCTTGATGCGCCGACTCGACCATGTCCTCCATCTCGCTCAAAGGAATACCGCCAGGTTCTGCGTCCTCAAGACCGACTCATCTACGGCGATCAGCCGATCGGCCAACAACAGTGTCCCGCCGGTGCGCCGCAGGCGGTCGCGGCGCCCGGCCGAGATGAGATCAGGCTCGCGGATGTCGCCGCGACTGCGGAACAGAAGGACGCTCGTCGTCACCAGGAGCTCATCGGGAGCGTCGCCCTCCCAGGCTCGGGCATTGGTCACGAATCGTCGCGTGCGCGAGGGCGGGTCCTCCGCCCAGGCGTGCTCGGTGAGAAATCGCTCCACCCTCTTTCCGAGCGAGTAACGATCCTCGTCGAAATGGGCCATCCCCGTCCTGAGGCTGTCGTCGAGCGAATGGGCACTGGTCGACCGCACCGGCATCCGGTAGACCACGTCCTCGGTCAACATCGACAGCCACTCCTCGTGGCGCCTCTGGTCGAGTACATCTGCCTCCCGGTAGAGGAAGTCGAGTACCTCGGCATAGACCTCGCCGTTGAAAGGCACCGGCCTGCGCGTCTGCTCGGGCTCCACCTGCGGCATCGAGGTCAATCCAGGGTCGCGACGCGGGAGGGGGTACCGTCGCCGGCCGTGCCCGATGCGGAGTCCTCGAGCAGGTCGCACCAGAGACCGAGGAGATCGCGCTGGTTGTACTCACCGAAGCCGGCGAAGGCTCGACCAGGGGCAGGCCAGTCGAGGGGCTCCGTCACCGTCTCGCCCGCCCGCGTAAGTCCCATGCGGCTGTTCAGGTTGAGCCGCCGAGCCATCTGGCCGCCCGCCATCTGGGTGATGGAGGTCCAGTTCTCCACATCGTCCTGCTCGAACATCCCGGACGACCCGAAGCACATGAGGTATGCCTTGTAGGACGCCGCCTTATACCAGTCGGGCGCCGCCCGGTCGACCACGAACCACGAGAGGACCTCGGTTTCGGTCGCGCTGATCGGCTGCCACTGTCGCATCGAGATGAACGGCACGACCAGACCGTCACTGTTCACGATCGGCCAGTTGTGAACGAAGCTGAGGTTAGGTATCACGGTTGCCGCCGAGGGCATGAAGCCGGCCTCCCCGACCATGAGCCGATGCGCCGGATCCCAGACCTGTTCCATCCGGTCGATCATCTCCGGCGGATATCCGATCGAACCGAGGTTCTCGCGCATGTCGGCAGTGGGCAGCTTGTAGGTGGTCCCGCCGCCGGCGTCGGCGAAATAGAGTGCGCCTTCCTTGCGCTTCCGCGCCTTCGGAGCAGCGAACAGGTTGATGTCGACAACACTCGCGTGGGTGTGCGGGGTGTGGTAGGTATCGCCCGCGAAGTTCTCGGCGCCGATCTTCCAGTTCGCCTTGATCCGGAAGCGCTGGGGAGGACTGACTTCGGGCCCGGCGGAACTCTGCGCGAGGTAGAAGTCGAGGTAAAACCTGAAGCCCCCGAGGTGATCGTCGAGGTCGGGGGCATCGGGGTCGAGCGAGGCGAAGATGAGACCGTCGTAGACGCCGACACGCGGGGCAGGCAGAAGTGAAACGCCCTCTCGCCGAAGGCCGGCGTCCCCGCCGTAGGCGTCGGCGTGGAAGGGAACGCCGGTCAGTTCACCGGTGTTCTTGTAGGTCCATGCGTGATAGGGACAACGGAAGTGTGAGGTGTTGCCGAACTCCGAGCGACAGACCTGCATCCCTCGGTGCAGGCACATGTTGAACAGCACATGGACCAGACCGTCCTCATCACGACAGACGATGAATGAATCCGCGACGATCTGCCTGACCACATAGTCGCCTGGATCCGGTAGCTCGGATTCATGAGCCAGGAAGATCCAGGACTTGGCAAACACCCGAGCCTTCTCCAGCTCGAACAGCTCATCGTCACTGTAGATCTCCGCCGGAATCATCCCGCCGCGCACGTCATCGATAACCGTCTGCACGTCCACTCTTGTCGCCCTCGCATTCGCCCTCGCTGCCGCTTCTGAGGTCATCCTTACCCCTATTCCGACATAGCGCAAATACGTTTATAGGGACCAAGTCATCCCTATCCGACTATGACTTTGGGAGCCCGAAGGGCCGCTACCCGGGCTCCGGAAACTTTCCGTTTGAATCGGCAATCAAATAGCTGCTGGGCTCTGCGAATACGCTAATATCGTCGATATGCCTATGGGAAGGAGGCAGTGAATGGATCTCCGTATCAGCCTCCAGAAGCTGGAAGTTCTGACCCAGGTCGTCCGCAGCGGCGGAGTTGGGCGGGCGGCGGAGGCGCTATTTGTCGCGCAGCCGGTTGTCACCGCACACATCCGCACTTTGGAGGAGCGGCTGGGAGCCAAGCTCTTCTATCGGGAAGGCAGGCAGATCCATCCCACCGAAGCAGGGGTGGCAGTGGTCGAGTGGGCAGAAGACGTCCTGACCCGGACCCGAGAGCTCGATCGGTATCTCGGCGGACTTGCTGACGGGCAGCAAGGCACCGTCGCCCTCGGTGCCAGCATGTCGGTCGGCAGCTACCTGCTCCCACCGACCCTCGCGGACTATCGGCTGAAACATCCCAAGGCGACGTTGCGCCTGAGCATCTCGGACACGGAGCATGTCATCGAGGACGCCAGGAGAGGACTCTTGGACTTCGCGCTGATCGTCTCGGCCCCCGACACGGAGATCCCGGGACTGGACGTCGAGTGGATCGGCGACGACCAGATCGTCCTGATCGCGTCGCCCGAGGGACAACCGGCGGCGGATTCGATCTCGCTCCGTGAGCTTTCCGATCTTCCTTTCGTCGAGGCCCCGGAGGGAATCGTCCGCAGAACCTTCATCGACAAACAGCTGGGCGAGCTGGGAGTCGTCGACCGCAACGTCGTACTGGAGCTCGGTCATCCGGAGGCGATGAAGGCAGCCGTGTTGGGCGGCTCCGGTGTTTCACTGCTTTTCGAGAGCGCGGTTCAGCAGGAGATCGAGGACGGCAGCCTGAGGAAAATCGAGGTCGAGTCCCTCGCCATGGCACTGCCGATCTACCTGATCCACCGAAAGGGAAAGTCCTTCTCACCGCTGCAGCTCGGACTCGTCGAGGCCATCAAGCGGACTCTGGTGCAGGAGCAGGCCGACCAGCCCGTCCTCGGCTAGCTCCCGGGCGATCAGTGATGCGCCAGCGGACGGAAACGTCTTGGGGGAGCTCGCCGAGCGCTGCTCGCAAGTCCTCCACAAGCTGGGCCTGAACCTCTTCCCGGGTCGGGCAGGCGCATTCTGCCGCGCTGGCTCCGAACGCGATCAACCACAAGTCGAGGCGAGGAATGAATCCTTCGACGTAGAGGATCCGATCGCACCGGCGCGCCTCTTCGCCGCCTCGCCGCAAAGCTTCACGCGACTCACGAGACCCGTCGAACCACACGACAATGCCGGGTACGCCCTGTCGCGCTTCTGCGAACCCACGGAACTGCATCGCCGCTCTTCGGCACCTTCGGAACTTCCTCCAGGGCGCGGCCGAACGCATCTCATGGCCAGACGATTCGATCGAGGCCTTTCAGTCAAATAGGAAACCGGCCATCATTGCGATGAAAGGTAACTATGGTTTCGACCCTTGTCGGCCCATTTGCCTCGCGGTTCGGCCCTCACGCTCCGCCTGGTTCGTGGGTCACTCCGTCATTCAGTGGCGCCGGCGGCGACGCCCGCCGTGGACCCACCGTCGATCACGTGCTCCGCGCCCGTCACCCAGCTCGATTCGTCGGATGCGAGGAAGACGATGAGGTCCGCAACATCGGCCGGCTCACCGATCCGCCCGAGGGGGAACATCGCGTTGAGACCATCGACGGTGGTGCCGAAGTTCTCGGCTGCATACTCTGCCATCGCGGTGTTGACAAAGCCCGGGTGGACCGAATTGACCCTGATCCCCTGCGGGGCCAGCTCCATGGCCGCCCCCTTCGTCAGCGCCCGGAGAGCCCCCTTCGAGGCGCCATAAGGGACAGCCCAAGGCGCCCCGATCATCCCCACCACCGAGGACACGTTGATGATCGACCCGCCGCGGTCCGCCATCGCCTTGGAGCAGTGCTTGATGCCCAGGAAGGCTCCGGTCACGTTGACTTCCATCATCGCGTTCCAGTCATCGAGTCCCGTCTCGGCGATCGGTCGGATCAGATAAGTACCAGCGTTGTTGACGAGCACGTCGAGCGCGCCGTACTTGGCGATGACCCGGTCGACGAGCGTCTCCCAGCCGAGCTCGTCGGTCACGTCGAGGGCAGCGAATTCGGCTGCGCCGCCCGCCGCGATGCTCGCCTCCACGGTCGCGCCGCATTTCTCCTCGTCACGGCCGGTGGCGACCACGATCGCCCCCTCCGAGGCCAGGCGGATGGCGGTCGCTCGGCCGATCCCCGAGCCGCCGCCGGTGATGACCGCGACCTTGGCCTCGAGCCGACCCGTCATCGCTCGCTCCCCGCCATTGCCGCGACAGGGGGCCCGATCGCCTCGAAGCTCCACTGCGCGGTCGATGCAAGATCCAGCGCGGGCGAGACCGGGACCCGACCCTGCTCCACCGCCTCGCCGAGAATCTGAAGAGCGGCAGCCGGGTCGATCTCGATCTCGTAGAGCACGAGATACCGGTGATAGCCCTGCGGGCTGAGTTCCGGACCGACCTGTCCGTCGCCCAATTCGAAGCGCTGCGCCCCGACGAACCCGGGCAGCGCCAGTACGTCGGCGATGTGTTGGTTCTCGTACCAGTCGTTGAACTCGTCTTCTCGACCGGCCACCGGATTCGTCATCACGACCAAGACGTTCTTCATGCCATGACCCTTCCCGCGATCGCCGTGTGCTGTCCCCGGTTCCCGAGTCCCTCCATTGCACCGAGGCTATGCCGGCCGAACCACCACACCAAATTCAACTTCCGCCTCGAAGACATAGCTGGCGGGCTATGGCAGATTGCCCCCGCCCGATCGGCCCGGCGCGCAGGGGCGCACTGGCAGTACATGGAAGAAGTCGCCCTCTCACCCCGGCGCGGTCCCGTGCTTAGTTGGAGGTGTGATCAACGAGCACCGGAGCCGGCACTGAAATCCTCATCTTCCTCACGAGCGGGCTCGAGCCGCATGCCGCAGGTCGTCTACGTCCTCGCCGCGGGAACCTTCCTGATGGGGACCACGGAGTTCATGATCGCCGGGCTTCTTCCCGACATCGCCCAAGGCCTCGATGTCAGCGTGGCAGAGGCAGGACTTTTGATCACGGCATTCGCCCTCGGGATGATCGTCGGATCGCCCTTGATGGCCGTGGCCACCCGCCGCCTACCGCGCCGCACCACGCTGGTGCTTGCACTTCTCGTCTTCGCCGCGGGACACATCGTCGCTGCACTCAGCACAAGCCTCGGATTGCTGCTCGGGGCCCGCGTCCTGACCGCGTTGGCCACCGGGGCCTTCTGGGCGGTTGCGTCCGTGATCGCCAGCGATGCTGCCGGTCCCGATGCCCGCTCCCGTGCGATCGGGATCGTCATCGGCGGCCTGACCTTGGCCAACGTGATCGGCGTGCCGATCGGCTCGTGGGCGGGGCAGTTGGCGGGCTGGCGCGGGCCTTTCTGGGCCTTGGCCGTCCTCGCCTTGGCGGGCGCCGCGGTGATCGGACGTTTCATCCCCGCCGAATGGGCCGCAGAGCCCACGGCCGTCCGTTCGGAACTGAGGGAGGTTCGTGACCCGCACCTCTGGCTGACCCTCGGCGCCGCGGCGCTGATCCTCTCCGGCACGGCGTTGGCGGCGACGGCGCGCGGGGTGACCGGGATGCGTCTCGGGGCCGGCTGGGTCCTCGCCCTGCCGCCGGTCCGCTACGTCGGCCGCATCTCCTACTCCTGGTACCTCTGGCACTGGCCCGCGATCGTCTTCGCCGCCGCGATCTGGGGCCCGCGCCTCTCGGTTGCCGCCGGGCTGGCCGCGGTCGCCGCCTCCTGGATCCCGACCCAGCTGACCCACATGCTGATCGAGGACCCGGTCCGCCGGGCGCCCGCGCTGGCGCGCCTGCCGAACCGGGCGATCGCCCTCGGCCTCGCCTGCACCGCGGTCGCGGTGGGAGTCGGCATCGGGCTGAGTGCGGTCCAGCCGACCCTGCATACGGCGCCGCTCTCCGAGGTCCGTGGTGCTGCCGCGCTGGTCGACGAAGCGACCCCGCAGGAAACGGCGACGGCGCTGCGGCCGAATCCGCTGAAGGCCCGCGCCGACCGCGGCAGCAGCTACTACGAAGGCTGCATGGTCGGAATCCCCGGCACCAACTCCAACCGCTGCCTTTACGGCGACCCGCAGGGCGACAAAACGCTGATCCTGTTCGGCGACTCGCACGCGATGCAGTACTTCCCGACGGTCGAAGAAATGGTCCAACGCCGCGGTTGGCGACTGATCGTGTTGACCAAGGCCGAATGTCCGCCGGAGGAACTTGAAGTAAAAAGCATGGTCGAAGACCGTGAGTACTCGCAGTGCGACGAATGGCGCCAAGGAGCGCTCGAACGGATCGAAACCGGTGACGAACACACCACCGTGATCATGAGCGGCGACACCGAATACACCCCCTATGGGCCTGGCGGCGAAGAACTGTCCGGCGACGCGGCGGCGGAAGCGATGGAAGCCGGCTACCTGCGGACGCTGAAGCGGATCCAGGCCGCCGGACCGCGCACTGTCGTCATCCGCGACAACCCGAGCTCGACCTCCGACGTCCCCAGTTGCGTGTCGGAAGACCTCCAGCATCTCGATCGCTGCTCTTTCCCGCGCCGCCGCGAATGGGACCGCGAATACGACGTCCGCGCCGCCGAAGCGTCACCGGAAACCCACCTCGTCTCCTTCATCGCCGACATCTGCCCCGGCGAAATCTGCCGAGCCGTGATCGGCAACGCTCTCACCTACCGCGACAAAGATCACCTCACCGCCACCTTCGCCCGCACCCTCGAGCCGATACTCGAAAGCGATTTCCGCGAAGCCGGACTGATGTAGCGCCGCCGGGGGGAGAGTTCAGGGTCCCCACGCCCTTGGGTGTGGGTGAGACCGTCAAGGCACGCGAAGAACGAAATGCGAAGGCTGCGGGCGACTCGTCAGGAAGTCGAATCCGCTGTCAGAAATTCGCTCGAAAAATGCTTCGACGAGAAGGGTAATGCGCTGTACCTTGGATATGTCGTCGGCGTTCTCGTCTGGATCGTAGTGGCCGACGACGACCCGGATGTGATCATTACGGTCTTCGAGGAGGGACGAAGGTGAAAGTTGATTACGACAGCGAGGCGCGCTCGCTCCTATTCGAATTCGGAGAGTTTCATCACTTCGAGCAAGGCGACTACACCGCGATCCTCGGCGACGATCATTGCATCGTCGGGTTCCACCAAGGCCACCTAGACCACATACAGGTTCTCAATGCCGACGATGACATCACGATTCTCGACGAGGCCGCGGAGCGTTTTAATCTTGACGCCGAAGGCCTCCGCGCGGGAGCCCGCGCGGCCCTGGCCGCTCCCGATCGTGAAGTCAGGATCGAGGTCGGTAAAAACCTTGCCGAGGCGGAAGAGGAAGAGGCGCGCGCCGCCTGACCCGCGCTCTCGGCGGGCGCCAGCTACTTCTCCGCGCCCGGGTTGATCAGGAAGTCGGTTTTCGCCGAGTCGGAGAACTTGATCCAGCAGTGGTCGGGGGTGACGCCGGCCACCTCGACCAGCGCCTGCTCGATCCGTTTGGCGATCTCGGCCTTCTGCTCGTCGGAGCGGCCCTCGTACCAGTGGACCTCGACGAAGGGCATGTCGCGGGGCGCCCGCCGCTAGGCGAGCGCCGGCTCCAGTTCGGCCTCGAGGCGACGTTTCGGCATCGCGCCGACGATTTTTTTCGTCATCTGGCCGCCCTTGAAGAGGATCATCGTCGGGATCGAGAGGACTTCGTACTGCGCCGCGGTCTGCTGGTTCTCGTCCACGTTGAGGCTGAGGATCGTGAGGTCGTCCCGTTCGGAGTCGATCTCCTCGAGGACCGGG
>Ga0081455_10008427_pt1 | contig 10723 bp, 8 predicted proteins | sample TabmetS3T2R1_FD_70207 | JGI IMG/M metagenome (GOLD analysis project Ga0081455, IMG submission 70207) | Tabebuia heterophylla rhizosphere microbial communities from the University of Puerto Rico - S3T2R1 | ecosystem: Host-associated > Plants > Roots > Rhizosphere ... | reverse complement strand
TACTTTTAGGTACGCTTGCACCGCATTGAATAACCCCATCCACAGCGCGTCGGCGACGAGGGCGTGACCGATTGAAACCTCAAGAATATTCGGAATGGAGCAGAATTTGCCCAAATTCTTCAAGTTCAAATCGTGACCGGCGTTCACTCCCAGACCGGCCCCTTGCGCCTTTTTCGCCGCGATCGCATAGCGCTCAAACACTATTTCACTGCCGTATGTTGCGGCATAGGATTCGGTGTACAGCTCAATCCGATCAGCCCCGATCTCCTTCGCGCGCTCTATATCAGGGCTGTCGGCGTCCATAAAGAGACTGACTCTGATTCCCAGCCCCTTCAATTCTTCGATGATTGGCGCCAGGCGTTTACTCTCTTCACTATTTTTAGCAAGGTTCCAGCCGTGGTCTGAGGTGACTGCGTCGGGGCTGTCTGGCACGAGTGTGCATTGTGTAGGCTTAACCTGGCGTACGATCTCCATAAACTTTGGGAAGGGATTGCCTTCAATATTGAGCTCGACCCCCGGCTCCGCCCCCAGCAACTCTGCCAACGCGTAAACGTCCGCAGCCTTCGTATGACGCTCGTCCGGACGTGGATGAACGGTGACGCCATGAGCCCCGGCTTGGAGACAGGTTTGCGCCGCTTCAAGGACACTTGGAATTCCTACGGCGCGCGCATTCCGCAGAAGAGCGACTTTGTTGAGGTTCACACTGAGTTTGGTCATGGCGCATGTCCTAATCACTTCCACGGATTTCTCTCTCGTACTCTTCGCGCAGGATAGACATCACTACTAGCGATTCATAGCCCGTCGCCGTTTTTAAGCATTGTCGCAATACTCCTTCGACTACGAAGCCTTGAGATGTATATAACGATTGCGCTCGCTGATTGCGCTCTTTCACGTCTAGCCATAGCCTGTTGGCCCGGTAGCGCTCGAACGCCAGTTCTTTGACGAGTTGAACCGCCCGTTTGCCAAAGCCTTTTCCTTTTTCGGTGACCACAATCCGCCGAAACTCTATGGTTTCGTTCGAGTCTTGTAAGCCCGCCAGAATAACATACCCCAACTCGCGCTCGCCTTGAAGTATCAGATGCGCCAGGTCAGGTTTTACCAGCGCCTGGCGGTGTTCGTCTCGTGACCAGGGTATGATAAACATGCGGTTTGCGTGGTCGTGTTCTGCGGCGAGAACATAATCCAGATCCTTTTCCTCAGTCTTGCGTAAGCTGATTTGAAAGTTCATTGGTCTCCCGTTCGACTCAATCGTGTTGAAGCGCGATCAGCGGATCGACTTTCGACGCTGCGGCGCGCCGGCTAATAACAAGCCAGCAGCGCCGCGCCCGCGAGCGTCAATACTGCAATGAGGGTGAAGCCCGGACGCTTGGCGAGCATCCGCAGGCTGTAGCAGGTCTTGAAACATGGTGTCTTCCTATAGATTCAATGTGGCCACGTAGTAAAGAATTCATTCGTTACGTCACATAACGAATAAATTCGTTACTACGTGGCGCGCTTTCATTCTATCAGAGCGTCGCAACGCGACATGAAGACTCCTATAGAGTCAATGTAATCACTCATTGGAAGAACGGAAAGAGCCGTTTCAACTCAGCCTTTTCAGGCCGCCGCCCGTATTCGCAAATCTCAAACGCCTCGGCGTGTCGCACCTTCGCCGCAGCCTCGTCGCCGTACCATTCTTTCAGCACGCTTCGAAAACGATCCGCGACGCCGACGTTGCGCGCGGCGTGGCCGTCGCGGACCTGCTTGACGCGTTTGGCTCGCTCTTCGGCGTTCTTGGGAATCAACCCCTCGTGGCCGTTCGCGCCGCCTTCCAGGAACTGCGACTCCATCACGGCCAGCGCGTCCAGCTTCTTGTCCATCACCGTGTCAATCGAGACGGCGATGTCGGGCTGCGACGGATTGGGTTTCATAAACCGGTCGGTATAGTACATAAAGATCGGGTTGTTTTTCATCGGCGGCGTTTCCGGGCAGATGAACGGAACGGTGACCATGTAGGCCGCGTCCTGCACCAGGATGCCCGTGTAGCGATGGTCGGGATGATAATCGTTGGGGCGCGGGCTGAGGACGATGTCGGCTTTCCAATTGCGGATCAATCGAATGATCGCGCGCCGGTTTTCGAGCGTCGGCGTCAACTCGCCGTCGTGATTGTCCATGACATCGACCGTCGTCCCCAGGATTTTTGAAGCCTCTTCCACCTCTTTTTTCCGGCGCGTGGCGAGCGGCCCGCCGGCCTCGCGCCAATGGCCGATGTCGCCGTTGGTGACCGAGACGAATTTGACGTGATGGCCCTTCGCGGCCCACATCGCGCCCGTCCCGCCGACCGACAATTCGCAATCGTCGGGGTGCGCGCCGAAGGCGATGATGCGCAGCTTGCCGTCGTCTGTTTGCGGCCTGGCGGCGGTCTTTTCAAAGTTGATCGTGAAAGCTATGGCGGACGCCGACAGGAGCGCCAACGTGACGCGACGGAACGTGAGCAGGGAAGTCCTCTTCATTTCATTTGTCCTCCGATAATCCTTGGTACGCGCCGCCTGGGGGCGCGCCGGCTTCGGTGAAGAGCCGATGGCGGAAGCCAAGCGCGCTCCCAGGCGACGCGTACTCAAGGTTGATTTGATGAATTGTGTTACGCAATGCAGCGTGGGGTGATATGCTGAGGTTGTTCGGTAATGATTTCAAATGAAAGTAGACAGGATTGACAGGATTTTTCAGGATTTTGCAATTGGGTTGAATCCTGCAGAATCGTGTCAATCATGTCTTCTTCCTAACGAGGCAAGAGATGTCCACCAATTATGAAAACCTGATTGTCGAAATGAGCGCGCCTGTAGCGCGCGTCACGCTCAATCGTCCCGAGCGGCGCAACGCGCTATCGCTGGCGTTGATGCGCGAATTGACCGCCTGTTTGCGGGAGATCGGCGGGTCGGATGAGACGCGCGCGATCATTCTCTCCGCCGCCGGGAGCGTCTTTTCTTCGGGACACGACCTGACCGAGATGCGCGGACGTTCGATCAACGATTATCGCCAGATATTCGACGCCTGCGTCGAGATGATGAACGCAGTCCAGAGCGTCCCGCAGCCGGTCATCGCCGAGGTTCAGGGAACGGCGACCGCCGCCGGATGTCAACTGGTCGCGGCCTGCGATCTGGCCGTCGCCGCCGAGGAGGCCAAATTCGCCACGCCGGGCGTCCGCATCGGATTGTTCTGCAGCACGCCTATGGTCGCGTTGACGCGGGCGATCGGCCGCAAACGCGCGCTCGAAATGTTGATGACCGGAACGCCGATTGACGCGCGCACGGCCGCCGAATGGGGTCTGGTCAATCACGTTGTCCCCGCCGCCCGGCTGCGCGACGAGACTCTGGCTCTGGCCCAACGGATTATAGAGGCAAGCCCGCTCGTCGTCGGCATCGGCAAACAGGCCTTCTACGCGCAGATCGATCTCGATCAGGCCAAGGCTTACGATTACACCAAGGAGGTCATGAGCCTGAACATGATGGCGGATGACGCGCAGGAAGGCATCGGGGCTTTTTTGGAGAAGAGGGAACCCTGCTGGAGTGGACATTGATAGAGCTTCTCAACACAAAGGGTCAAAGATTCAAAGGGACAAAGAGGAAGAAAGCTCAAACCTGTCTCACCACTTCGCCCCTTTGAACCTTTGACCCTTTGTGTTGTTTCAGTTCTTTATATATGAATATCCTATCGCTCGAAAACGTCAGCAAAACTTTCGGCGTCAAGCCGCTGTTTGAATCTATCTCATTCGGCCTGGACGAATCGGACAAGGTCGGCGTGATCGGCGCGAACGGCAGCGGCAAATCAACGCTCTTGCGCATCATCGCCGGAGAAGAGCTGTCGGACACGGGCCGCGTGGTCGTCGCCAACGAGAAAATCGTCGCCTACCTTTCGCAAAACCCTTCCTACGATCCCGATCAGACAGTCATCGAAGCGGTCTTCACCGGCGGCAACGAAGCGCTGCGGCAGAAGCTGGAGCTTGTGCGCGAATACGAAGAAGTTTGCGAGAAGCTCACCGAGCAGGGAGGCTCGGACGAAAAGTTGATGAACCGCGTCGCCGACCTCACCCGGCGGCTAGAGACGTCGGGCGCGTGGCGGCTCGAAACCGAAGCGAAAAGCATTCTGGCCCGGCTCGGCGTCTCCGACCTGCGCGCGCGAATGGGCGCGCTGTCAGGCGGCCAGCGCAAACGCGTGGCGCTGGCGCATAGCCTGATCATCGAACCCGACCTTCTGATGCTGGACGAGCCGACAAACCACCTCGACGCAGAAACGGTCGAGTGGCTGGAAAGGTATCTGACCGAATTCAAAGGGGCTCTGTTGCTGGTCACTCACGATCGATATTTCCTGGACCGGATCACAAACCGCATGCTCGAAATTGATCGCGGCCGGGTTCAGACCTTCGCCGGCAATTACGGCCACTACCTCGAAAAGAAAGAGGAGCAGGAGGAGCGTCAGGCCGTCGAAGCGCAGAGGTTGAAACAGATGGCGCGGCGCGAGCTTGAATGGCTGCGGCGCGGTCCGAAAGCGCGCACGACCAAAGCCAAAGCCAGAATTGATCGGGCGAATGAATTGATCCAACAGTCGCGCCAGGCCGCAAGCGAGATCGCCGGCAAAAGGTCGCTCGACATCGCGTTCGAATCGTCGCGGCTGGGAGGGAAGATACTGGGCCTGCGGGGCGTCAGCAAATCTTATGACGGACGCGCGATCATCAGTGGCTTCAATTATCAATTCAAGCGCGGCGACCGCATAGGCGTCATCGGCCCTAACGGCGCCGGCAAAACCACGCTGCTCGAAATCATCGCGCGGCGGATCGAGCCTGACGCGGGTGAGATCGAGGCCGGCAAAACTCTGGTCATCGCGTATTACGATCAGGAGAACCGCGAATTCGACGAATCGCAGCGACTGATTGATTACATCAAAGATGTGGCAGAGCGCATCCGGACGGCGGACGGCGATTGGATCACCGCCGGCCAGATGCTCGACCGGTTCCTCTTTCCGCCAGCGATGCAGTATCAACCGATCGCCACGCTGTCGGGCGGCGAACGTCGCAGACTCTATCTCCTCAGAATCCTGATGGGCGCGCCGAACCTGCTGCTGCTCGACGAAATCACGAACGATCTGGACATTGCGACGCTCTCAGCGCTCGAAGATTACCTGGAGACTTTCCCCGGCTGTCTGGTAGTCGTCAGCCACGACCGATACTTCCTCGACCGCACGATTGATTACATCTTCAGGTTTGAAGACGCATCTGAGGGGAGAGGACGGATTCGGGAATATCCCGGCGATTACTCGGCCTTCATCGAGATCCGTGACCGCGAAAACGCTGAAAGGGCATTGACAGAAACTGGCGCCAAAGGCGCGTCCGAACGGCGGGAGGAGAGCGGGACCGCGCGGGATTCGACGGCCAAGCGCAAGTTGTCGTTCAAAGAAAGACGCGAGTTGGAAGAATTGGAACCGCGCATCCACGCCGCCGAAGCGCGCAAGGCGGAGGTCGAAAGGGAACTCGACGCAAATTCGAGCGACCATGTATTAGTGCAAAAACTTTACGAAGAGCTTCAATCGCTCAACGACCAGCTCAACCGTGATTTGGATCGGTGGGCTGAACTGGCGGAGTTGGCTTGATTATTTATACGGGTAATCGTCTGGTAATTTGAAGGGCGGAATCAGCCTGCCGTCCACGTCGGTGAATCCATACTCTCGCGCCAGATCGCCTACGGTCAGTATCCTTCCCGACTTTTCCATCACATTCGAATCTGCGGCGAGCGCGGCGACAGCCCGGCCAACGTATTCGGGCGATTCGGTGAAACTCTCGTACCCTTTCATCCCGGCGCCCTCAAACGCCGCGGCCACCCGTTCGGTGCGGATGAATCCCGGCGCGAGTGAGACGGCGGCGATGTTGTGCTTTTTGAGTTCTTGCCCCATTCCGAAAGCCATTCGATTGATTGCGTTCTTTGCGGTGTCGTAAAAGATATTAACCAGATAGACGTCATCAACCCACGCGGTGATATTGACGATCAGCCCTTGCTTCCGCTGCAGCATTAACGGAGCGGCGAAGCGGCTGGAGATCAAAGTCGCTCGAACGCCCGAGACAAACATTCTGTCCCAGTAATGCGGCGGCTGTTCCCAGAAAGGAGCCTGGCTGATCCGCCCTTCGACTTCGTAACCGCCCCACGCGCAATTGACCAGCAAGTCCAGCCTGCCTTGTTCCACCTTCACACGCTCGAACAAGGCTTCGACATCGGCGTCAATAGTGTGGTCGCAGCGCGCGGCCACGCCAACGCCGCCACGCGACGTTACGGATTCAGCGGTATCCTCAATTGTGCCGGGCATATTGTCGGTCGTAGGTTGACCTTTCACGCTGCGACCTGTGACATAAACCGTGGCGCCACATTCGCCCAGAGCGAGCGCGATTCCACGTCCTGCGCCGCGGCTTGCGCCGGTCACGACTGCGACTCTACCTTTTAGATTCGGCATATTTCACTCCTCTTATTGATACTCGGCCAGCGCCGTGCGGAACCAATCCGGAAGCTCGACCGCTTGTTCCGCCGCGTAATTTGCCCACGCGTTCACGCTGCGGGCCGACGCGACAAGCTGATCCGTTCCGTGAACAAATATTCCGTAGCTCATCTCAAAACTGCGACGCCCGACCCTCTCGACGCGCGCGCCGACGTCGAGCGTCGCCGGATAGACGACCTGCCGTTTGAAATCGCATGAGGTCGTTACCAGCGCGGGGCCTTCGGCGTCGCCCGCCTGCTTGCCTTTGTAGCCGGTCTTCCTGATCAATTCGACGCGCGCCGATTCGAGGTAAGTGAAATATACGGCGTTGTTGACGTGGCCCTGCGCGTCCATATCGCCCCAACGGACTTCGACGGTTTTCCAGTATTTGAACTGGTCGCGTGTGACTGTTTGGTCGGTCATCGGTTTTCAGTGTGGGGACCGTTCCGTCTTCTCCTATTTTCCCCGCTAATTGCGTTCGCGTTGTTCACGCATTCGCGAATCTTCGGGCGTTATGCTCAGTGTCAATTTTTCGCCTCCCCGGATGATGGTGAGGGCCGATTTCACGCCTACCTTTTGATCGGTCAGTATGCGGTGCAATTCGTCGATGCCCGGAATGGGCCTGTCGTCATAAGCGACGATCACGTCGCCTTCCTGCACGCCGGCTTTCGACGCGGGGCCGCCGGGTTCAGGTGAAACCACGAGCACGCCTGTCTCGACCGTGAGGCTGTGATGACGCACGAGCCTGCGGTGAAGCGGGACGACCTGTCCCGCCACGCCGATGTAGCTGCGGCGCACGCGTCCTTCTTTGATCAATTGGCCCGCGACGAATTTCGCCGTGTTGATGGCGGTGGCAAAGCAGATTCCCTGCGCGGGCAGAATGACCGCCGTGTTGACGCCGATCACCTCGCCGCGCGAGTTGATGAGCGGCCCACCGGAGTTCCCCGGGTTCAACGACGCGTCGGTCTGAATGATGTTGTCGATCAGCCGTCCCGTCCCCGATCGCAGTGAGCGCCCGAGCGCGCTGACCACGCCCGCGGTCACCGAGTACTGGAAGCCGTATGGGTTCCCGATGGCGATGGCGAGCTGGCCGACGCGAATCTTATTCGAATCGCCGAAGGCGACGGATATCAGGTTCGGCGCGTTGATCCGGATCACGGCCAGATCGGTTTCAGGATCGTTGCCGATCAATTGCGCCTCGCCTCGCCGACCGTCGAGCAGCGTCACCTCGATCTTCGACGCGCCGTGAACGACGTGGTTGTTGGTCAACAGAAAGCCGTCAGGCGTGAAGACGAATCCGGAGCCGCTGCCGCCGCCCCGCCTGGCGCCGTCCAAAACCTCGATGTTGACCACCGATGGGCTGACCTTCTCGGCCGCGCCGATGACAGCCTGCGAATAAGCGTCGAGCAATTCATCGTCGGACAGGGCCGCGGACTCATCCGGTTTGTTTTCTTCGGCGTTGAAATCCCGGCCAGATATAAATTGGAAAAAGCCTTTCATCTCCCCTCCTTTGTTCAGCTCATCGCAACAGTCGCGTGAGCCTCGGCGTCTTGTATAGCATTTAAACGCGGCTCCGTGAAGTAGGTGTCTAGGAGGCGCCATACGATCACATCTTGGACAGACTTATGATCTGGCTTTTATATAGAAAGTGTCCTTGCGGCGCCTCGGCGGCGCGTCTGATTTCTTACCTACACGCCCGTCGAAGAAATGAAATCCGTGGCGCTCCGTCTTTACGAAGAATACGCGATGGCATCGAAGCCGCCTTTCTACGCGCAACAGCCGCCTGATTGCTGCGCGCTTGCTTGCTTGCGTACGGCTCTCGACAATTGCGCCGCCGGTTAATTTTTTCGCGGGATCGATTTGGGCAAGACAATCATGGCCGGGGGCTTTCCCATAATATCGCTGGACTTCTCTCCTGTGAGAGATGCAATGACGTGTGATTCACCAGCAATGTTATCCGGCCTCAATCCTCCCAAGCCATCATCAAATGCGCGCTTAGCCTCTTCACCCTGCAATAGTTTGAATACCTGCCCGACAAGCACATCCTTGCCATCGAGTGAAAGCAGATGGTATTCAAAACACACGAGTTTTTGCCCGTCAAAGCCAAGGAGTCCCCCGCCGGAGGTCTCAAACTTGCTCACCTTTTCATAGCCGGCCTCACGCTTCCACTTATACGCCGGGCCTTTTTTTAAGAGTGCGGATGCCAAGGCGGTTGCAATCTCTTCGATGAACTCGTTATTGATGTTTTTACCAGGCGCCATTACAAAAATCCCTGCCTCACCCTTGCTCTTGTCGTTTCGCATCAGGCGGATCGTGACGAATCCGCTCACCGTTTGATTGGTAAAACCTTTAGGGCAAGAAAACTTAACACCGTCAATAGTCACGTCCGCTTTGTGCCCGGGGTCAAGCTGGAAGTTGCGGCCCAAACCACATATTCCCATTAAGGTGATAGAGATGAATATAGCCGTCAATGTGTTTCGCATAGTTGGATTACTTTCGGTAGCTCGGCGTGACCACGCGTTCATCAACTCTCTATTCTAGCCTCCAAAATCAAATAATCATCTACGGAGGTTCAGTAATTTCATCAGCCCACTTCCATCTCTTTCTCATGCGCCTCGCGCAGCTTGAATTTTTGGATCTTGCCGGAGGCCGTCATCGGGAATTCGCCGACGAAGCGAATGTATTTCGGAATCTTGAAACGCGCGATCTTAGCCTGGCAGAAATCCCTCAACTCTTCTTGCGTAGCCGCCTCGCCGGGTTTCAACCTGACCGAGGCCGCGACCTCTTCGCCGAAGAATTCGCTCTTCACGGCGTAGACGTAGACGTCCGAAACGGCGGGGTGACGGCGCATCAGGTCTTCGATCTCCTTGGGCGAGATGTTCTCGCCTCCGCGAATGATGATGTCTTTGATGCGTCCGGTGATGCGCACGTAGCCGCCCTCGTCCATCGTCGCCTGGTCGCCGGTGCGCAGCCATCCCTCGCCGTCAATCGCAGCGCGGGTGGCTTCGTGGTTGTTGTAATAACCCTTCATCACGTTGTAACCGCGGACTGTCAGCTCGCCGGGCTGGTTCGGGCCCAGAGTCTCGCGGGTCGCCGGATCGACGATCCTGACCTCCATCTCGGGCAAGACCGCTCCGACGGTCTGGGTGCGGCGTTCGATCGTGTCGTCGCGCCGGGTCTGCGTAATGCCTGGCGAGGCTTCGGTCAGCCCATAAATGATCGTTATCTCGCGCAGGTTCATTTCATCAATCGCGCGCCGCATCAAAGCCTCGGGACAGAGCGCGCCGGCCATCACGCCCGTCCGCAGCGTCGAGAGGTCGAAGCGATTGAACTCGCGGTCTTCCATCTCGGCCAGGAACATCGTCGGAACGCCGTAAAGCGACGTGCAGCGTTCGCGCTCGACCGTCTCCAGGACTTTTCGCGCGTCGAAAGACTCGATCGGGCAAAGACAGGCCCCGTGCGTATACGCCCCCAGCACGCCGATCACGCAGCCGAAGCAATGGAACAGCGGCACGCAGAGGCAAAGCCGGTCCTCCGGCGTATAGCCCAGCCCGCGCCCCAGCCAGTAGCCGTTGTTGACGATGTTACGGCTCGACAACATCACGCCTTTCGGAAATCCCGTGGTGCCCGACGTGTACTGCATGTTGATCACGTCGTCCAACCCGACCTCGCGCTCACGCGCGTCGAGTTGGGCTTCCGTGACGTTCGCCGCCACCTCGCGCAGCTTTTCATACGGAGTCAGGTCTTCAGGACATTCATCGTCTTCGCCGCTACCGATGAAGATCGCGCGCTTCAGGCCCGGCAATTTCGCGTCTCCGACGGCGCCGATTTCGCGCAGCGCGCCGACGTAATCGACGTCTCTGAACCCGCGGATCGTGATGACCGTGGCCGACTCGCTCTGCCGCAGCAGGTAATCGATTTCGTGGGCGCGCAAAGCGGTGTTGACCGTCACCAGGATCGCGCCGATCTTGGCCAGCGCGAATTGCAGCGTCACCCATTCGGGTACGTTCGTCGCCCACAAAGCCACACGCTCGCCGCGTTCGACGCCGCAGGCCATCAGGCCGCGCGCGACAAGGCGGGCTTCCGATTCGAGTTCGGCGAAAGTCAGTCGCAGGCCGCGCTCCGAATAGACGAGCGCTTCATTGCCGGGAAGTGTTTCGGCCAGTCGCGTGAGGAGAGCGCCGACAGTGATGTCGCGATATTGTGAATGTTGAGAGTCCATAGCTCG
>Ga0081455_10008426_pt1 | contig 10724 bp, 10 predicted proteins | sample TabmetS3T2R1_FD_70207 | JGI IMG/M metagenome (GOLD analysis project Ga0081455, IMG submission 70207) | Tabebuia heterophylla rhizosphere microbial communities from the University of Puerto Rico - S3T2R1 | ecosystem: Host-associated > Plants > Roots > Rhizosphere ... | reverse complement strand
CACAGCATGTGGTCCTTCAGGCTCCCCGGCTTCGTGAGGTTCTGCTCGATCGGCGGCAGCTCGTCGAAGCCCCCGCGGTTGCCCGCCGGCGCCTGCTGCAGGGTGCGATTCTCCAGGAACTTTTCCCAGTCGACCTCCCGCGTCGCCTTCTCCGACTGGCGGTTGTCCTCCGTGGTACGGCCGAAGTCTTCTTCGAAGGGAGTTGCGCTCTTGCGATGCTCGCCGCCGCCGTCACACCGGCGTCTCCGCGCGCCGAGCGCGCCGCCTCCTACGCGCTCGAGGCCGTCGGCGTCCCGTACCGGTGGGGCGGCGAGTCGCCCGCGAACGGGTTCGACTGCTCGGGCCTCGTGCGCTGGGCGTACAAGAAGACGGGCATCGTTCTCCCGCACAACTCACAGGCGCTCTACGGGGTGGGGGAACGGATCGACAGGAGCGAGCTCGAGGCGGGCGACGTTCTCTTCTTCAGAGGGCTCGGCCACGTCGGCCTGTACGTCGGCCGCGGCCGGATGATCCACGCGCCGTACTCGGGCAAGCGGGTCGAGGTGATCCCGCTCGCGACGACGAACTACGGCGAGCGCCTGGTCGGCGCCCGCCGCATGACCGTCTCGTAGAGCCTCTTTCGCATCGTCCTCAGGGATGACTCGGCGTCGTCCTGGCTGCCGATGCCACCGAAGGCGCGGCGGGTTACGGTGCGGCGGTGAACAGGATTCGCGAGCTCTGGGCGACCGATCGCGGCCGGTTGGCCCACTACCTCGTCGCCACGTCGCTCGCGATCTTCCTCGTGGTCGAGTTCGCGACGCTGAAGGACATCATCGGGGACCCGATCCCCAATCGCTGGTGGGTCACCGCGCTCGCTGCCGTCGCCGGCGTCGCGCTTCTCTTCATCCGCGACTATCCGTTCGCCGCACCGGTCGTCTCGCTGACCGCGCTCGCGGCGAGCATCCTGTTGATCCAGCCGTACGTCGTGCAGGACGCGGATGCGCCGTTCCTCGTCGCCGTCCTCTTCATCCCCTGGTGCCTGGGGACGTACAACGAGACGCGCAACGCGGTCGCAGGCCTCGTCGTCGCGGAGTTGTTCGGCGTCTGCGCGAACATCCGCTTCGACCAGGGGACGGGCGACTACTTCTGGATTGCCATGTTCATCACGGTCGCCTGGTCGGCCGGCTTCATCCTCAGCCGCCGCGCGGAGGCCGCACGCGAGATGGCCGAGCGCGCGCGCCTGTTGGAGCACGAGCAGCTCATGGCGTCGGAGCGCGCGGTCAACGAGGAGCGCCAGCGGATCGCACGCGAGCTCCACGACGTCATCGCGCACTCCGTGTCCGTCATGACGGTGCAAACGGGCGCCGTGCGCCGGCTGCTGCGGCCGGAGCAGGAGAAGGAACGGCAGGCGCTCGAGACCGTTGAGGCGACGGGGCGCGAGGCGCTCACCGAGATGCGGCGGCTCGTCGGTCTCCTCCGCGAGCAGGGCGCGATGCCGGAGTTCTCGCCGCAGCCGGGCATGGGCACGATCGAGACCTTGCTCGACGGCGTTCGCGCGGCCGGGCTACCCGTCGAGCTCGAGGTCGAGGGCGATCCGCGCGAGCTGGCGCCGGGAGTCGATCTCGCCGCCTACCGCGTCGTGCAGGAGGCGCTCACGAACGCGCTCAAGTACGCGGGGCCCGCGCATGCGTGGGTTGCAGTCGACTGGACCGATGACGAGCTCAGGCTCGAGGTCGCGAACGACGGCCGCAGCGACAGCGACGGGAGCGACGGCGGCCACGGCCTCGCCGGGATGCGCGAACGTGTGTCGCTGTACGGCGGACGGATCGAGAGCGGCCCGCGCGACGGCGGCGGCTACGTCGTCCGCGCACGGCTCCCCCTCGAGGGGGCGGCCCGGTGATCCGCGTCCTCATCGTCGACGACCAGTCGCTCGTACGCGCAGGGTTCCGGATGATCCTCGAGGCGGAGGAGGACGTCGAGGTCGTCGGCGAGGCGGCCGACGGTCACGAGGCGATCGATGCAGCGCTCGAGCTGAAGCCGGACGTGATCCTCATGGACGTCCGCATGCCGAATGTCGACGGGCTCGAGGCGACGCGCCGTCTGCTCGACGGCAAGACGCACGGCCCGCGCGTGCTCATTCTCACGACCTTCGACCTCGACGAGTACGTCTACGAGGCCTTGCGCGTCGGTGCCAGCGGCTTCCTGCTGAAGGACACGCCTCCGGAGCAACTCGTCGAGGCGATCCACGTCGTTTCGAACGGGGACGCGCTTCTCTCCCCGGTCATCACGCGCCGCGTGATCGAGGAGTTCGTGCGGCGGCCGCCCGACTCCGTGCGCAAGCCGGCGCCGGAGCTCGAGGAGCTCACGACGCGCGAGCTCGAGATCCTCCGCTACATCGCGCGCGGGCTCTCGAACGCCGAGATCGCGCAAGCCGCCTTCGTCTCCGAGGCGACCGTGAAGACGCACGTCGCGCACATCCTCATGAAGCTCCGCCTCCGCGATCGCGTGCAGGCGGTGGTGTTCGCGTACGAGAACGGCGTGGTCGCGCCGGGTGACGTAGGCGAATGAAGAAACGTGTCGACCAGCTCCTCGTCGAGCGCGGTCTCGCCGAGAGCCGGAGCCAGGCGCAGGCGCTTGTGCTCGCGGGGCGGGTCCACGGGTTCGACAAGCCGGGCCAGCAGGTCGCGGACGACGTGGAGCTCGCGGTCGAGCAACCGCCGCGGTTCGTCTCGCGCGGAGGGGAGAAGCTCGCGAACGCGCTCGCCGCGTTCGACGTCGAGGTCGCCGGGAGGGACTGCGCCGACGTCGGCGCGTCGACGGGCGGCTTCACCGACTGCCTGCTCCAGGCGGGCGCGGCGCGCGTCGCAGCGATCGACGTCGGCTACGGCCAGCTTCACCCGCGGCTCCGTGACGACCCGCGCGTCACCGTCCTCGAAAGGACGAACGCGCGGGAGCTGACGTCACTCCCGTTCGCGCCGGAGCTCGTCACGTGCGACGTCTCGTTCATCTCGGTCACGAAGGCCCTCCCGCCGGTGCTCGCGCTCGCGCAGGAGGGTTGGGACGCGCTCGTCCTCGTCAAGCCGCAGTTCGAGGCGGGGCGCGCCCAGGCTCCCAAGGGGGTCGTTCGAGATGAAGCCGTGCGGCGGAAGGTCCTCGAAACGGTCATCGAAGCCGCGCGCGGCTGGGGTGGCGAGACGGTGGGCGTCGTAGACTCCGGAGTCCCGGGACCGAAGGGGAACAGGGAGTTCTTCGTGCATCTCGTCAACCGAAAGCCGGCCGCTCCACACCGTGACCTCGACCGCTGGATCGACGACGCCGTCAGCCGCGCCTGAGCGCGTGACCCGCGCCGCGGTCGTCACGCACGGGAAGCCGGAGCAGATCGGCGCGGGCCTCGCACGGCTGCAGTCGGTCGCGCAGGAGCACGGCGTCGAGCTGCTCTTTCCGCCGGACGAGGCCGAGAAGCAGGGACTCGAGACGAGCTCGGACCCGGCGGGCGCCGACATCGCGGTCGTCCTCGGCGGCGACGGGACCGTCCTCCGCGCGCTGACACGCTTCCTCGGCGCGGGCGTCCCCGTCGTGGGCGTGAACTTCGGGCGCGTCGGGTTCCTGAGCTCGATGGGCCGGGACGACCTCGAGATCGGCCTCGCGCGCGTCTTCGACGGGGAGTACGAGGTCGTCGAGCTGCCGACGCTCGAGCTCGAGCACCCCGACGGCACGGAGCGCGCCGTGAACGACGTCGTCGTCGCGAGCGCGGAGCTCGGGCGCATGATCGAGCTCGAGCTCGCAGTCGGTGGGGAAGAGCTCGGGCGCCAGCCCTGCGACGGGATCATCTGCTCGACCCCCTCCGGCTCCACCGCGTACAACCTCTCGAACGGCGGCCCGATGCTCATGTGGGGGCTCGAGGCAATGGCGCTGACGTACGTCGCGGCGCACTCGCTGCACGCGCGGCCGCTCGTGATCCCGCCGGGCGCGGACGTCATCGTGTGGAACCGCTCGGCGGACGTGGAGGCAGGCGTCCTCGTCGACGGCCATCGCGTTGCCTCGCTCGGGAAGTCCGACCGCGCGGTCGTCCGCATCGGCGCCGAGCGCTCCCTGCTCGCGACCCTCCCGGAGGCGACCTTCGTCCGGCGCTACCGCCAGAGCTTCGCGTCATGAGCGACGGGCGCCTCACGCTGCGGGACGGGCGGACGCTCGCGTGGAAGGAGTACGGGCCTGCCGACGGCCGGCCGGTCCTCTCGTTCCAGGGCACTCCCGGGTCTCGGAACAACCGTCACGCGCACGAGGACGTGTACGACCGGCTCGCGGTCCGACTGCTCGTCTTCGATCGTCCGGGCTACGGCGCGTCGACGCGCCTTCCGGAACGAGGGATCGCGGCTATCGCCGACGACGCGGCCGAGCTGCTCGACCATCTCGGTCTCGAGGCCGTACACACGGCCGGCGGCAGCGGCGGCGGCCCGCACGTCCTCGCGTTCGCCGCGAACCACCCGGAGCGCGTTCGCGCCGCGACCGTGGTCGTCGGCGGCACGCCGCTCGAGGAGGAGGACCTGGCCGGGCTGATCCCGATCAACCGAGACGCCTGGTACGCCGCACACGAGGGCTGGCAGGCGCTGCACGACCTCCTCGCCCCGATCCGCGAAGAGGTGCTGGCCGATCCTCTCGCCGGCTTCAAGGCGATCATGGACGAGGCGCCTCCGAGCGACAAGGCGGTCATGGAGGACGCCGACTGGCAGCGCGTGCTCGTGGAGAGCATCACCGAGGCGTTCCGGCCCGGGCCGGACGGGTGGGTCGACGAGGGGATGGCCATGACGCTCGACTGGGACTTCGACGTCGCGGACGTCGGCTGCAGCGTGACCTGGTGGCACGGCGAGAACGACGCAAACGCGCCCATTGCGCCCGTGCGGCGGCTCATCGAGCGCATGGACGGCGTGGACCTCCGGGTCTGGACCGATGCCGGCCACCTCGAGCCATACCACCGTTACGAGGAGATCCTCGGCGAGCTGCTCGCGCGCTGACGCATGCTGCGGAGGCTCCGGATCGAGAACCTCGTGCTCATCCGCGAGGCGGACCTCGCCTTCGGGCCCGGCCTGAACGCGGTCACGGGCGAGACCGGAGCGGGGAAGACGATCTTTGCGCAGGCGATCGGGCTGCTGCTCGGTGCGCGGGCGGACGCATCCTCGGTCGGGGCGGACGGGGAGGAGGCGTACGTCGAGGCGGAGCTGGACGTCCCAGACGGGTTCTTCGACGAGGAAGAGGTCGCCGCGCTGGCCGAGCTGCGCCCAGAAGGCGAGGCAGGGCTCGTGCTCGCGCGCCGCGTCTTCGGCGACGGCCGTACGCGCGCTTACGCGTGGGGGAGAGCCGTGGCCCGAGAGGACGTGGCCGGCGCGGCCGAACGCCTCATTGCGATGTCGGGCCAGTTCGAGCAGCGGCGCCTCGCGCGCGCCTCCTTCCAGCTGGACGTGCTCGACGCGTTCTGCGGGCCGGAGCAGCTCGAGCGGAGGCACGAGGCGGCGCAGGCGTGGCGCGAGCTTGCCGCGGCACGACGCCGCCACGAGGAGCTGACGCGCGACGCTGACGCGGCAGCGTCGCGTCTCGCGGAGCTGCACGCGCTCGTCGAGGACACCGAGGGCCTCGAGCCGGGCGACGAGGAGTCTCTCCGCGCGCAGCGCGAACGACTGCGCCATGTCGCGGAGCTCGAGGAGGCGGCCGCGCTCGCGACCGAGGCCATCTCGCCGGAGGAAGGCGAGGGCGCGGCTTTACTCGCCGCCCGCGCGGAGCGCGCGCTGGCCCCCGTCGAGCGCATCGCACCCGAGCTCGGCGCGGCCGCGACCGAGCTTCGCGATGTCGCCGTCCGCCTGAGCGAGGTCTCGAGCGACCTGCACGCGTTCCTGAGCACGCTCGACGCGGACCCGGGTCGGCTGGACGAGATCGAGGGGCAGCTCGCGCGGATCGCGGACCTCCAACGGCGCTTCGACGCCTCGTCCTTCGAGGAGCTCCTCGAGCGCGCGGGCGCCGCACGGGGCGAGCTGGAGGACGCGGCGGCCGGCCTCGACCCGGTTGCCGCAGCGGCGGAGGCGGTCGTCCAGGCCGAGGCCCGAGTGGACGCGCTCGCTGAGGCGCTCCGCGCCGTTCGGCGCGCACAAGCGAGCTCGTTCGCGGAGGCGGTCTCGGGCGAGCTGCAGGGCCTCGGGCTCGGGGACGGCGAGCTCCTCGTCGAGCTCCGGGAGCGCGCGCTGGGCGCGACGGGGGCAGACGAGGTGGCGTTCCTCATCCGTCCGAACGCCGGCCTCCCGTTCGGCCCGGTCGCGGAGACAGCCTCGGGCGGAGAGCTGTCGCGCGTCGCCCTCGCGCTCGCAGCGGTCGCGGGCGGCGAGACGCTCGTCTTCGACGAGATCGACGCAGGCATCGGCGGCGTCACCGCCCATGCCGTGGCATCGACGCTGCAGCGGCTGGCCGCGCGAGCGCAGGTGCTCACGATCACGCACCTTCCGCAGATCGCGAGCGTCGCCGACCGCCACTACCGCGTCGAGAAGATCCCGGGCGACCCGACGCACACGCGCATCGAGGAGCTCGACGACCTCGTGCGCCGCGAGGAGCTCGAGCGGATGGCCGGCGGCGCGGAGTTCATCTCGTCGCTCACCGAGACGTAGCGGCGGCCGGAATCCATCCGACACGAGCGCCTGCTACGGTGAGACCCCGTGGCCAGATACGTCTTCGTCACGGGGGGAGTCGTCTCGGCGCTCGGGAAAGGCATCGTCGCCGCGTCACTCGGACGACTCCTCAAAGCTCGCGGCCTCTCCGTCTCGGCGCAGAAGTTCGACCCGTACCTGAACGTCGACCCGGGGACGATGAGCCCCTTCCAGCACGGCGAGGTGTTCGTCACCGAGGACGGCGCCGAGACCGATCTCGACATCGGCCACTACGAGCGCTTCATCGACGAGAACCTCTCGCGCAACGCGAGCCACACCGCGGGCGCGATCTGGGACACGGTCCTGCGCCGCGAGCGGAAGGGCGAGTTCCTGGGCGCGACCGTGCAGGTGATCCCGCACATCACGAACGAGATCAAGGCGCGGATCAAGCGTGCGGAGAAGGTCGCGCCGGCGGACGTCGTGATCTCGGAGATCGGCGGCACCGTGGGCGACATCGAGTCGCTCCCGTTCCTCGAGGCGATCCGGCAGTTCCGACGTGAGGTCGGGCCGGAGAACGTCCTCTACCTCCATGTCACGCTCGTCCCCTTCATCCCGGCGGCGGGCGAGCTGAAGACGAAGCCGACGCAGCACTCGGTGAACGAGCTGCGCCGCATCGGTATCCACCCGGACATCGTCGTCGCGCGCTCGACCGAGCCGCTCTCGGACGACATCCGCGAGAAGATCGCGCTCTTCGCCGACGTGGACCCGCGCGCGGTGATCGGCTCGCCGGACGTCCCGGACGTCTACTTCGTTCCCGCGGTGCTCCAGGCGGAAGGCCTCGATGCCCTCGTCTGCGAGAAGCTCGGGCTCGATTGCAAGGTCGCCGAGCTCGGAGAGTGGCAGGACCTGATGGAGCGGAGCCGCGCCCTCGACGAGGAGGTCGAGATCGCGCTCGTCGGCAAGTACGTGAAGCTGCACGACGCATACCTCTCCGTGCACGAGGCGCTGAAGCACGCGGGCGTCCACCACGGGGCGCGCGTGCGCGTGCGCTGGGTCGACGCCGAGAACATGTCCTACGAGGAGGCGGCGCGCGAGCTCGAGCATGCTGACGGCGTCCTCGTCCCCGGCGGGTTCGGCTCGCGCGGGTGGGAGGGGAAGATCCTCGCCTGCCAGGTGGCGCGCGAGCAGGAGATCCCGTACCTCGGGATCTGCCTCGGCATGCATGTCGCGGTGTCCGAGTTCGCACGGCACATCTGTGGGATGGACGGCGCCAACTCGACCGAGATGGACCCGGAGACGCCCTTCCCGGTGATCGACTTGCTCCCCGAGCAGAAGGAGATCGAGGACCTCGGCGGCACGATGCGGCTCGGTGCGCAGGCCGTCGAGCTCGCCGAGGGGACGCGCGCCCGCGAGACCTACGACGAGCCCGTCGTCCACGAGCGGCACCGGCACCGCTACGAGGTCAACAACGAGCTGCGGCAGCAGCTCGTCGACGAGGGGCTCGTGATCTCGGGGACGTTCCAGGACGGGCGGCTCGTCGAGATCGTCGAGCTTCCTGATCATCCGTGGTTCGTCGCGAGCCAGTTCCACCCAGAGTTCAAGTCGCGTCCGACGCGGCCCGCGCCGCTGTTCCGCGAGTTCGTGGGCGCGGCGCTCGAGCGGGCCAGGTCGCGCGCGGGCGTGCGCGCGGCGGCTCGCTGAGCGCGCGGCCGAGCGTCCACGTTGCGGCCGCGATCGTGCGTCGCGGCGACGACGTGCTGCTCGTGCTGCAGGGCCGGGAGCCCTTCTGGGCGATTCCCGGCGGCATCGTCGAGGAGGACGAGCTCGTAGTCGAGGGTCTCGTCCGCGAGGTCGCCGAGGAGACCGGGCTCGCGATCGAGCCGGGCCGGCTCGCGTTCGTGCGCCAGGTCGACGAGCGCCGGAACGTCCCGCTCACGCCCAGGCGCCCGCCCGTGGGCTACCACCTCACGGTCTGGGTCTTCGAGGCCGCCGACTGGAACGGCGAGGTCGAGGCGAACGACCCGGACGGGTACGTGCACGAGGCCGCATTCGTCCCGGTCGACGAGGCCGTCGAGCGCCTGCGACGCACGGACTGGCTCGAGATCGTCGCGGACTACCTCGACGGCCGTATCGAGCCGGGCTCGGTCCACTTCGAGCGCTGGAACGAGGACGGAACCCGCACGTCGCTACGGTAAGGGCATGGCAACAGATCCGATCGAGAGCAGGATCGAGGAGATCGCGGGGCAGCTCGCACCGCCGTGGGAGGAGCGCGAGGAGCGCGTCGTGGAGACGGGCGCTATCCCGATCCGTGTCCACAAGCGCGGCCCGCAGTACGACCTCGAGGACGGCGGCGAGGCGGTCGCTAGGGCGCGCGCCGCGGGCGCACCCGACGACTGGCTCGAGATCGCCGAGCGCGTCGTCGCCGACGAGGGCTTCAACGTGAACCGGAGCGGGGTCGTCTTCGTCCAGGCCTACGAGCACCGCGACTTCCCGCGCAAGGTCGCCCCGTTGCTGCTGCGGCTATCCGACTGCGCCGCGGCGGTCCAGTACGCGCTGCTCGACGCCGCCTGACCTACGGGCAGGTAGCGTCGCGGTCGCGTGTCCGTCCAGCCGCCTCTGACCTCGCCGATGCTCGACCTCTTCCTCGAGCTCTGCGCGATCCCGAGCCGCTCCGGCAACGAGCGCGCGGTGGCCGACCGGGTCGGAGCGATGCTCACCGAGCTCGGGCTCGACTGGGACGAGGACGACGCGGCCTCGCGGCTCGACGGCGACACGGGGAACCTCTACTGCCGGCTGCCGGCGACCGCGGACGGCCTCCCGATCTTCCTCTGCGCGCACACGGACACCGTCCCGCCGGAGACCGCGATCGAGCCCGTCGTCGGCGAGGACGGGATCGTGCGGAACGCCAAGGCCACGATCCTGGGCTCCGACAACAAGTCCGCGGTCGTGGTCATGCTCGAAGCCGTGCGTCGGATCGCGCGGGAGGAGCGCCCCCATGCAGGGATCGAGCTCGTCTTCACGGCGCAGGAGGAGGTCTCCCTCCGCGGCGCCGAGGCGTTCGACCACACGCGGCTGCACGCGCAGACGGGCTACGTCTACGACCAGGGAGCGCCGATCGGCGAGATCGTCCTCGGCTCGCCGTACGGGCGCCTCCTCGACTTCCGCTTTCACGGGCGCGCGGCGCACGCGGGGATGGAGCCGGAGAACGGGCGCTCCGCGATCGCGGCCGCGTCGCGCGCGATCGCGGACTTCCGGCTTGGCCGGATCGACGAGGAGACGAGCGCGAACGTGGGGGAGATCACCGGCGGGACGGCCCGGAACGTCGTCCCCGAACACTGCTCCTTCACCGCCGAAGTGCGCTCGCACGACGAGCGAAAGGCGAACGAGCTGGTGCGCGAGATGCTCGAGGCCGCCGGCCTGCAGGTGCTGGACTTCGACGTGGTGGACGACGAGCCCGCGCGTGCCATGGGCCATGCCCTCGGCTGGGATCAGGGGCAAGGCGCCATGGATCTGGGGAACGACCTGTTCGCCTGGTACACGGTGGCCCGGCGCCCCGCGGCCGGCGGGCCCAAGTAAGGCCAGGCGGCCGACTTGCCGCGCCCGCAGGGTCGGTGAGTGGTCCACTTGCACACACGGCCGCCCCGATCCTGGGGATTCACCGGACGCCGCGCGGCTTTGGGCCTTGTGCAAACCCCGCCCAGCCCGGACCATGGGCAGCTTAGGTTCATTTTCGAGCCCGGCCGTTGCTGCCGGGCTCCCTGGAGAATTCGAGTGAAGTTGTTCGTGGGCGGGCTGGCATGGGCCACTGATTCCAATGGTCTTCGCGCAGCCTTTGAGCAGTACGGCAAGGTGACTGACGCCGTCGTGGTCCAGGACCGCGAGACGGGTCGCAGCCGCGGTTTTGGTTTCGTGACCTTCGAGAAGGACGAGGAGGGCCGGGCTGCCCTCCAGGCGATGAACGGCGCCACCCTCGACGGCCGCAAGATCCGTTGCGACGAGGCGCAGGCCAATGAGCGCGCCGGTGGCGGCGGTGGTGGCGGCGGCGGCGGCGGATTCCGCGGCGGCGGAGGCGGCGGTCGCGGCGGCGGCGGCGGGTTTGGCCGCGGCCCCGGCGGCGGC
>Ga0081455_10008425_pt1 | contig 10724 bp, 10 predicted proteins | sample TabmetS3T2R1_FD_70207 | JGI IMG/M metagenome (GOLD analysis project Ga0081455, IMG submission 70207) | Tabebuia heterophylla rhizosphere microbial communities from the University of Puerto Rico - S3T2R1 | ecosystem: Host-associated > Plants > Roots > Rhizosphere ... | reverse complement strand
CTGCTGGCCGCCGTCGCCGCGCGCACGCGCAAGGCCGAACTCGGCACCGCGGTGCTGCTGCCAGCTCTGCGCAACCCCGTTCTGCTCGCGCACCAGGTGGCGACGGTCGACCGCATCTCCGAGGGCCGGTTGATCCTGGGCATCGGCATCGCCGCCGACATGCCCGCGATCCGGCGCGAGTTCGAGGCGACCGGCGTGCCGTTCGACAAGCGCGTCGGCCGCATGAACGAGGCGATCCGGCTCTGCAAGGCCCTGTGGAGCGGCAAGCCGGTCGACTGGAGCGGGCTCTGGACGGTGAAGGAAGGAACGGTCGGCCCGACGCCACACCGGCCGGGCGGTCCGCCGATCTGGTTCGGCGGCGCGAACCGCGAGCGCACCGGCCGGCTCTACGACGGCTGGTTCCCCAACCTGCCGACGCCCGAGGAATATCCAGCGCAGATGGACGAGGTGCGCGCGGCTGCCCGTGCCGCGAACCGCGATCCGCAGGCGATCACATCGGCGATGTACCTGACGCTCGCCATCGACGACGACGCGGCCCGCGCCGATGCCAAGATCAACTCCTACCTCGAGCACTATTACAACGTGCCCGCCGCCGGCATGCGCGCCCGCCAGCGCTCCTTCGCCGGCCCCGCCGCGAAGGCCGCGGCCTGGATCAAGAGCTACGCCGACGCGGGCGCCCAGCACATCATGCTGCGTTTCGCCGGCGAGCACGAACGCCACCTCGACATCGCCGCCAAAATCAAACGCGATCTCGGATGGTGAGGCGTTGCCGCGGTTCGTGGCTGCTTCTAGCATTGCCGCGGGAGAGTCGGAGGGTGAGTCGAGGGCGTTTCGTTTGTCGCGCGCACGGAGGTCCTCATGCCTATGAACAAGCCACATATCGAGTTTCAGAGCCTCGATATGAGCCGTGGCTGGGAGACGCCACCGGGCTACCCGTCAGGCATCAAGCAAAAGATCCTCGCCAGCGATATCGACGAAGCGAAGAAAACGGGCAGCCGATCGCGGTTGCTGCGCTTCGATCCCGGCGTCTTCACCACCGCCCCGTTCATCCACGATCACTGGGAAGAGGTGTATCTCGTGTCGGGCGAGTTGACGGTGGGGAACGACGCGCAAGGCCGCGGCGGCGAGCCGTTCAAGGCCTATACCTATGCCTGTCGGCCGCCCGGCGTGAACCACGGACCGTTCAAGTCCGACACGGGCTGCCTGTTGTTCGAGATCCACTACTATGACGAGAGTGGGCGGTGATGCAGCCCGCGTGAAACGCCGGGCGAGGTCAGAGCCTGTGAATCAGCTGCGATCATCTGCGCCGATGTAGCGGGCTTTGTGGCTGTCGCTCGGGCGTCGCGTTATGATCCACCCGGGATCGCCGCCCGGAGGATCTTGCTCATGATCTGGCGTTGCCTGGCAGGTACCGATGGTGCAGCGAAGGCCGGGACATGGGCGGGAGCCGCCGATGCCCGAGACTAGCGCTCTGGTGATCGGCGGCAGTTTGGCGGGCATGTGCGCGGCGCGCGTACTGAGCGACACCTTCGACAAGGTCACGATCATCGAGCGTGATGCCTATCCCGCGGCGCTCGAGTTTCGTCCCGGCGTTCCACAAGCGCGCCACGTTCACAATCTGCTGGCGCGCGGCCTGCGCGAGTTCGAGAGCTTCTTCCCCGGCTTCGAAGCCCGGATGCGCGAGCGCGGCGCGGTCCCCGTGGAAACCGGCTGGGACACCGCGACGCTGTGGCCGCACGGATGGGCCCGGCGCGCCCATACCGGACTCTGGCAGCTCTACGCCAGCCGGCCGCTGATCGAAGGTACCGTCCTCGAGTTTTGTCGACGTTTGCCGAACGTGACCTTCCTCGAGCGGACAGAGGTGTGTGCGCTACATGCCGCCGGTGGCAGCCAGCGCTACTGTACCGGCGTGGAGGTCCGCGCCCGCGATGGCGGGCAGGCCCAAACGCTCGAAGCCGATCTGGTGGTCGATGCGAGCGGCGCACACTCTAAAAGCGGCGAGTGGCTGCAGCAGTTGGGCCTGGCCTTGCCGGAGGAAGAGCTCGTCGAGGCCTACAGCGGCTACAGCTCGAGATGGTTCGCAAGCGACCAGCCATGGCCCGCCGACTGGTGGTGGAAGGTCCTCTTCCTCCGCCTCGCGACGCCGGAGCGGCCGTACTTCGTCGGCTTCTTCCCGATCGAGGGCCAGCGCTGGCTGCTGAGCTACATCGGCCTCAACAAGGCATACCCGCCGCGGCTCGAGGCCGAGTTCACCGCGGCGCTGGAGCGTCTCGCGACCCCGGCCGTGCACCGGATGGTGGGGCACATGCGGCCGGTTTCACCGGTCTATTCCAGTCGCGCGACGCGGAACCGGTGGCGGCATTACGAGCGCTGGCGGACACCGCTCGGCAGGTTCATCGCGATCGCCGATGCGGCCTGTTCGTTCAATCCACGATTTGGCCAGGGCATGAGCGCCGCCACGGTCTCGGCCCGGCTGCTGGAGCAGTGCCTCGCCAGGTACGGCATCGGCGACCCGCGCCTGCCGCGCGCTTTCTTTGCCGCGCAGGCGCGTTTTCAACGCGCGCCGTGGCTGATTGCGGCGGCCGACGATTTGCGGCTGCCGCTGAGCGAGGGCAACCGGTCAACATCGATACGGCTGTTCAATTGGTATCGGCCGCAGTTGGTGAGCTGCCCCGACCGGCAGGTGGGTACCACGCTCGCCGAGGCGACCCAGTTCCTGCGGCCGCTGTCATCGCTGTTTGCACCGCAGATCGCCTCACGCGTGTTCGTCGCATCGGCCCGTCGACGGATCAGGGTCATCCAGCGAAAGCCGGGATCGCCGAGCATTGCGGCGATGCCGCCCGACGCGGATTGATGTTCAGCTCGCGGTATCTGATGCATCGCTTTCAGTGGACTGTCGTGCGCTGTTCGAGGCGGCCTTGGAACGTCGCCAAGTCACCGGTGCAGAGCCGAACTTCTTCTTGAAAGCGCGCGAGAAAGCCGCCTCGGACTCGTAACCGACCTCCTCGGCGACGCGGACCAACGAATCTCCGGTGTCACGGAGTCTAAGCGCTGCGACCTGGAGGCGCCAATCCGCGAGGTAGTGCATGGGCGCCATGCCAATCACCCGAGTGAACCGGTCGGCCAACCCTGAACGGGAGAGGCCGATCTGGCGGCCAAGCTCTTCGACGCTCCAGTCGCGCGCTACGTCGGCATGCAGCAAGGCAAGCGCACGCGACACCGCCGGGTCGCGCAGTCCCGCCAGCCAGCCGCTCTGATCCTCGGGCAGACTCAGCACGTACTGACGTACCGCCTCGACGAACAACAACTCGGCGAGCTTGGAAAGCAGCGCCGTCGATCCGGTCTGGCCTTCGGCGCCCTCCCGCGCCGCATATTGGAACGTCGAGCGGATCCAATCCGCCGCCGGGGTCTCCTCGATCCGCAGGATCATCGACGACGGAAGGGCGGAGACGATGGGGTAGGTAAGGTCGCTGTCGCATCCGAGAAAGCCGCACACCATGTGGGCCGCCTTGCCGCCGCCGCCGTGGCGGACCGACGGCTTGATGGCCTTTCCGTCGGCCAGGATGACATCGGCGGCCGATGTCGGCGGCATATCGACGTCGCTGCCGATCAGATGCAGGTCGTTGCGTGGGAACAGCACCACCTCCCCGCCACGCAGCTTTTGGTGGGGCTCGCCCGGTAGCGCCACGGTCATCTCGCCATCAATGACGTAGTGATAGGGAATGAGATGGTCGCTGGCCCCGAGAAACGGCGCGCACAGGTTGGGTGCCATCTGGGCCGCGATGCACCATGGCGCCGAAAACTCGGCGTTGAAGAAAACGCCGCCACTCAGCCGTGCCACCCTGAGTATGTCCGACAACGCATCCATCGGCGGCCAACCCAAATTAGAGTTTCCGTCATTTCATTTGGCGTCCCGATCATAGCTGGCCGGCGGCGGCGGGCCTACATGCGCCACATCGGATTCAGCCATGGAGATTGACATGAACGCTATCGTTCCCCTGTCCGACACCGCCAAATACGCGCGCTGCATCGACGCCTCGAAGGCGGTGCGCTGGGACATCGACAAGGATGTGGTCCGCGGCCGCCACTTCGGCCTCGACCGAAAGTACCTCCCCGATGGCCTTTCGCTGGTTGGAGAGCTGCCCCTTGGCGGCGTGGAGAAACGGCTCGTGAGCCAGATCCAGGGACGCACCTACGCCAACGTCTTCGGTCTCGTCGAGCGCTTCATCACGTCCAAGCTGATCGAAGTGAGCGGCGAGCACGCGCTGGGCGATCAGAATGCGCTCGAAGCGCTGGTGCGCTTCAGCGATGAGGAGATCAAGCACCAAACACTGTTCCGCCGAATCGAGGCGATGATGGCCGAGGCCATGCCGGCGGGGTACCGCTTCGATGTCGACCCCGACGCCGTGGCACGTGCCGTACTCGCGAAGCGCACCTGGGCGGTGCTGCTGCTCACCCTGCACATCGAACTCTTCGTGCAGCTGCACTACAAGAGCAGCATCGAGGCTGACGGCGAGCTGAGCGAGCTGTTCAAGGACGTTTTCCTCTATCATTGGAAGGATGAGTGCCAGCACGCCCAACTCGATGAGCTGGAACTGAAACGCCACGACGCGACTCTTTCAGCCGACGAACGCGACAAGGCGGTCGATGATTTCATCACGTTGGTGGTAGCAGTCGACGGTATCTTGCAGGCCCAGGCCAGGGCCGATGCCGACTACTTCGCCTCCAGCTGCGGGCGCGCGCTCGCGGCCGGCGAGGCCGCGCAGGTCGGCCGGCATTTCCTCAAGGCCTATCGATGGCAATACATCTTCTCTGGCGCCGGGCATCCGCGCTTCCAGCGCACACTCAAAAGCCTGATTACCGAGCGGCAGATGCAGCGCGTCGAAGCGGCACTCGCGACGCTGGTCTAGCAAAAACCTCTGGCGCGGCCTCCAATCGGCCGCGCCAGATTTTTGCCTGCGCACAGAGCGCGCTGCAATCACGCGAGTGGCTCACGCGCGTGAGATCGGCCGGGTTGCAGGAATAGCGTCGCGATGACGATCTAGAAATCCTCGGGCAACACGTCATACGAGCCCTTGCGTCCGCGCTCGTAGACCTTGGTTGCCGTCGCGTAGATCCGCTCGCGATTGAGGTCGAAGGCTTCCAGCAGGCCCGCCTCGTCGACCGGCATGTCGGGCTGGATCTGCTTCAGGGCAAGTTCGCCGATGAAAAACGGCACTTCAAGGGCGCCGTCGTAGCCGGAAAAGCGAACGGCATGGACGGCCCCATCGTAGAAGCGGGATTCGTTGGGAAAGCCTAGCGACATGACCGGACTACTCTTTTTCGCCACCTTCGACAGACGATAAGCGAACGCCGCAGACGTCAGGACGTTGCCCTGGCGAGGCGGCGGGACGTTGCCCTTCCTCGCCAGGCCGTGCAACCCCCCTGGCGTTTTTCGCCTTTTGTCTATTGCGGGCCCCAGGATGCCCAATCGCAACGGCAACCAAATCGAAGGAGTTGTGCGATGAAGATGAATTCCACACAGATCGAGCAGACTCTGCGGCAATTCCAGGCCCAGGCCATTCCATCGGGACATCCGGTGATGCCCCAGCTCGAGCGCTTGTTCGGTGATCACACCTATTTCCTCGACGGCAAGGGTCTCAATATCGTGGAACCGGTCGACGAAGCGCGGGATGGGGGGCGGCAGGCCGTGGTGGTGAACCTCGCCGATTGGTCCGATGGGGCCGAGAAGAACAATCTCGAGCCCCACTCGCCGGAGGTAACGGAGATGGTCATCGATCTCGACGCCGATTTACCTCATTGACGAGGCATTGGCGGCGACCGCGAGTGTCCCGCATCAATGCATCGCGGCCGGTGACGAGAAGGGCTTGGTGGCGTCGGTGACGAACATGACGAGCGCGACCAGGTCGCCTTTGCCCGTACTCGAGACTTCCATGGGTATGTCGGGTCCGCGCCCGGGCATCGACTGACCCGCCGGCACCTGCCGCACGCCCTGCGGCGTCTTCTGGCTGAGCTCGCCCGTCAGCACATAGAAGCTTTCGGACCCGGCGTGCGTATGCACCGGCGTCTTGACGCCGGGCGGTCCGCCCGTCCTGTTGATGCGCAACAGATACTCGGGCGCCGAGATGGGCGGTATGGGTCCGATTTCAGTGACCTCGGTGCCGCCGGGCGATGCTCCGCCCTTCGGACCGAGCGTGAACAGCCAGGCCTTGCCCGAAGCTTCGGCGGCGAGCGCGGTCGGGCCCGCTGCCGCCTGCGCCTGGGCGAGCGTCGGGAAAGTGTCGATCCGCCAGAACAGTTGCCCTGGCGGCAATTGCTGGACCTTCTTCTCGGCGATCGCCTTGACCTCGAATTGCTGCGCCGCGGCGGATGCCGACACCAACAACGAGGCCGCCATCGCGGCGAGCCACACGAAGGATGTGCGTCGGGAAGTGGGTTCGCGGGAAAGCATCCTTGCTCCTTGCTGACCGTCCGTACATGTCGCAAGTCTGCTGCGATGGTTGCGGCGGGAGCTATTCAGTTTCCGCGGCGATGCTCAAATTTCGCCATAAAAGCGAGTCAGCTTTTCGACACAAACCATGAAGTGCATCTGCGATGCGGACATTTGGGCGGGCATTTGGGTCGATGGCCTCAGCCGATCCGGACGGCGATGGCACGAACGAATATTCCGGAGCCCTGCCGGCGGATTTGGTGCGCGCCCTCGCCTGGCTTCGCGGCCACCTCTCTGAGCCGGTCCAGCTCGACCTGCTTGCCGAGGTTGCGGGTGTCCGTCCGCGAACGCTGGAGACGCATTTCAAGATGTTCCTGGGCGTCACGCCGCTCAGCTGGGTCCGGCGAATGCGGCTCGCGCGGGCGCGCCAGGAATTCATTCGACGAGGCACGAACGCCACAGTGACGGATGTCGCTCTCAACAGCGGCTTCACCCAGCTCGGCCGGTTCGCCGCCGAGTATCGAAAGGCCTTCGGCGAGCTTCCGTCGGTGACCGTGCGCCGCGCAAAGGAGATATCGACCAAGAGCTTCGATCGGGATCTGGACGAGGCCATGCGCCTGACGTTGGGCGCCCTGCCCTTCGCGTTCGCCGTTGCGCGCACACAATGCGACGCGGCCCTTGAGGAGCTCAGCCGCCCCCAGCAACTGGCGCCCGACTATGGGTTGGCAAAGGCGGCGGCCGGTTGGTGCTGGGCGCAGCGTGCCGCCCACAACTTCAGTTCGACACCTGACGCGGATCGCCGGCACGCCTCCCTGCTCGCGCAACAAGCCTACGAGCTTGCCGGCAACGATGCCCTGACCTTGACCTTGAGCAGCGGCGCCCTTGTGCTGTTGCACGAGCTCGAAGAAGCCGATCGGCGGCTGGAGCAGGCGTTGGCGCTCGATCCATGGCTGGCCTACGCCTGGATCCGCCGCGGCTGGATGTCGGCCTATCTGGGCGATGGCGACGGCGCCATTCGCGAGCTCCGGATCGCCCTTCATCTGATGCCGTTCGAACCGCTGCGGCACATCACCTGCATCGGCATGGGCTGCGCTCATTTCGCCGCCGGGCGCTACGATCGGGCGGCGATATGGATCAGGAACGGCGTCGAGGCCTATCCTGAATCCTACTGGGCACAGCGGGTCGCGGTCGCGGCGGTTGCCTTGACCGGCGCGGGAGCAGAGGCCCGCCGGATGGGACGGCAGCTCATGCGCAAGGATCCCGGCCTCACGGTATCGCAGGCCCAGCGCGCCTGGCCCTTCACCTCAAGGTTCATGTCGTGCCTCGGCGACGGCCTCGAACTCGCGGGATTGCCGCGCGCCTAGCATGGCAACGCTCCGCTGATTCCAGGACGGACACTACCCCTCTGGGACCCCGGACACGCGCAAGCTCTCATAAAGGCGCTCGCGCCAGGCAAGCCATTCTGGATTGTCCGACTGGAAGATATTGATGCGGTACCGACGGATGGTGAAGCTGGGATCAAGTGCCAGCCCAGCTTCGGCACTGGATCGCGCCTGCCTTAGGCTTCCCACCATCGCGAGCGCACAAGCGAAGTGAAAATGAGAGAGCGCGAGATTGGGATTGGCCTCGACGCTTCGCCGAAGCCAATCAAGTGCCTCAAGGCTTGGGTTGGCCTTCAACTTGGCCATCCCGACAAACATGTACCAAAGAAAGGCACGCGTATCGCGCGGGGACAGTCGTAGCGCCTCTTGAATATGTCCCTCTACCTCCTCGCTGCGCCCCAGTACATACTTCCCAAACCCAATGAATCCATGTGCTTCGGCCAAATTCCGATCCAGCGTCAGGGCCTGTCGACACTCGGCAATACCCTTGGCCGCTCGGTTTGTCCGAATTTGAACGACGCCGAGTTGCATGTGGGCTCTGGGATGATCGGGCGCACGCAACAGCACGCTTTTCAGCGCGGCCTCTGCGGCGTCAAAATGCGCAGCTCCGTCATCGGCCATGAAGGCCGAGCCCATCGATAAATCGACCTGCGCTGCAGCAACCGCTGCTTCGATATTGCCTGGGTCAAGAGCCAAGGCACGCACGAAGAGATCCCGTGCTCGCGCCATGAACGCAGGCGTCATTCCTTTGTTCATGAAGGCTCTGCCCTGGAAGTATAAGTCCATGGCGTCCGGATGCGGTGACCGTTCCGCGTGTCGCGCTTCAGCTTTGACGAGTTCGGCGCTCAATGTATTGGCCAGGCGGGAGACGATCTCATCTTGCGTGTTCAGCAAGTCGGCAGCCGCCTTGTCGAAGCGCTCGGCCCACAACTGCGCGCCAGTTTCCGTGTCGGTCAACTGGACGTTCAGGCGAAAGCGGTTACCGCCGCGTTGCACCGACCCTTCTAGTACGTAGCGTACGTTCAGCTCACGGCCGATCTCCCTCGCGTCTATCGCTTTCCCCTTGAAAGTGAACGCGGTGCTTCGGCCGATGACGAACGCGCCGGCGATACGCGACAAGTCCGTTGTGAGACTGTCAGTCACGCCATCGACAAAATACTCTTGCTCAGGATCGCTACCGAGATTCGCGAACGGTAGAACAACGATCGATAGATGAGGGATCGCAGGAGGAGTCGACGATTCTCCAAGGCCGGCGCGCTGTGATGCCGCGACGATCGAAAGGTCCGGGTCGGCGATCGGTTCTCCGTTCGTCAGCATGTAGCCGCGGCGCGGCAGCGTCCTCAAGGCCGATCGGTTGGCTTGTCCCAAAGCTCGCCTGATGTCGCCGATGGCCTGGACGAGCGAGTCTTCCGTGACCTCACAGTCCGACCAGACTTCGTCCATGATCTCGTCCTTGCCCACCAGCCGCCCAGCTCTCGTCGCGAGAAGCCGAAGCACCAACCAGGCGCGGGGGCGCAAGGGAACGACGTCGCCTCGTTCGTCGACCAACAGCTCACGGGTAAGGTCAATGGTCCGGTCGCCGACAACAATTGAATGTTGCGATGAATTGACCAACGCCAGCCTCTTAAGGGTTCGTTCGGAAAATTTCGGCGGACTTTCGGGACCCGGAGGTCACTCTACAGCATCATATTGCAGCGTGGGATAGCAAAACGGTCCTGACAGGCAATCCACGGGACCCAACGGGCAGGAGGCGACCATCGCAAGCGCAGAGCAACGACCGCCGACACCGCTGGCAGCCACCGCAACCCACAGTGCCGGCCGACCGCAGGTGGCACCGCAGCGCCTGCATCACCTCGCCTACGTCACCCGCGACACCGAGGCGACGGCCGATTTCTACACCGGCGTACTGGGCCTGCCGCTCGTCAACGCCGTGGTCGACGATCGCGTGCCTTCGACCAAGGAGGCGCTGCCCTACATGCACAGTTTCTTCCGCCTGGGCACCGGCGAGACCATCGCCTTCTTCGAATCGCCCGGCCTGCCGCCACCGGCACCCCAAACGCATGCCGGTTACCGTACTTTCGAGCATCTGGCGGTGGAGGTGCCGTCGCGCGAAGATGTCGACGCTTGGCGTGCCTGGCTCGTTGCCAGCGGGCTCGAGGTCATCAACGCCGACCACGGCGGCATCTACAGCATCTATTTCCGCGATCCGGTGAATGACATCCGGCTGGAGATCACGGCGTCGATCGCTGCGGACTGGAATGCAAAAGAGGCCAGCGCGCGGATCGCCCTCGACGAATGGACCAAGACCAAGCACGAGGCCCGTGCCGCGGGTAAGGACGTCACCGCGGCCTTGGGCGAGTTCGCGCGAGGTTGGCGGACAGGAGGCAAGCATCGATGATCCGCCGGGCAATCCTTTCTGCGCTAGGTCTTTCAGTATTCGGCTTTGTGCCGGCGACCGGCGCGGACAAGAGGTACGGCCCCGGCGTTACCGATGCCGAAATCAAGATCGGCCAAACTGTGCCTTACAGCGGGCCGGTCTCCGTACTGAGCGGCTTTGGCCGAGTGGAAGCGGCTTATCTGAGAAAGATCAACGCATCCGGTGGCATCAATGGCCGCAAGGTAACGCTCATCTCGCTCGATGACGGCTACTCGCCGCCGAAGACCGTTGAGCAGACGCGCAAGCTGGTGGAGAGCGATCGTGTTCTTGCGATCGTCGGGTCCATAGGTTCCCCGACCAACCTTGCCATCGCCAAATATCTCAACAGCAGGAACGTACCCCAGATCCTCCTCCTTGCCAGCAGTCCCAAGCTGGATGACCCCGAAAACCTGCCCTGGACGACGACGTTCATGATGCCGCAGCCCGTCGAGGCTGCGTTCTACGCAGAGTATCTGCTGCGAGCGCGGCCCGATGC
>Ga0081455_10008424_pt1 | contig 10725 bp, 11 predicted proteins | sample TabmetS3T2R1_FD_70207 | JGI IMG/M metagenome (GOLD analysis project Ga0081455, IMG submission 70207) | Tabebuia heterophylla rhizosphere microbial communities from the University of Puerto Rico - S3T2R1 | ecosystem: Host-associated > Plants > Roots > Rhizosphere ... | reverse complement strand
CGCTGGGTAACCGCTTGCCCGGTGGTTTTTCCCACAAACGGGCCCAGCGACCGGCAATCGGTTGCCTAAACCGGTTCGGCAACCCCGCTGACCTGCGGGTTTCGCCGTACGGCGAAGTCGACGGGGTCCCCCGTTGTCACCGTCTGCAAACCTCAGTGCGGCCGGTGGGTGTCCGCGGTGGTGCAGCCGATCAGGACGACCGAGGTGGCGGCGCGTTGGGTCGTCAGCTGGACGGGAACCGTCTGGTGCCGGGGCGAGTCGGCCGGAATCGTCACGGTGAGTTCGCCGACGATCGAGAAGTCGGCGGCCTTGGCCTGCAGCCGGCAACTCGCCTCGACGGACTTGGTCCGGTTCACCTCGATGGTCGCCCTCGCGCTCGTCGGTGACGGCATGTCGAACCGCAGCAGCCGCGAGGTCACCTGGGGATTCGACCCGACCACCGCGGCCCAGACCAGCCAGGCCAGTCCGACGGCCGCCAGCACACCGACCACCGCGATCACCAGGGGCCGCCGGGACCGCCCACCGCGCCCGTACCTCGCGTCGAGGTCGGGGGTCGAACTACCGGCAGATGCTTCGCTCAACTCGTGTCCAGGGGGTCGGTCGTGGGTTTTCGGTGGGCTTGGAGGACCATTGTGTCTTGTGAGTGGAGATCTTCGGTTGTTGCATGTGCACGCCCACCCGGATGACGAGTCGAGCAAGGGAGCCGCGTCGACGGCCCGGTACGTGGCCGAAGGTGTCGAGGTGATGGTGGCCACGTGCACCGGTGGCGAACGCGGGTCGATCCTGAACCCGAAGATGGACCGCCCTGAGGTCCTCGCGAACATCACCGAGATCCGCCGGCAGGAGATGGACACCGCCCGCGCGATCCTCGGCATCCGGCAGGAGTGGCTCGGCTGGGTCGACTCGGGTTTCCCGGAGGGCGATCCGTTGCCGCCGCTGCCCGAGGGCTGCTTCGGCGCGCTGAAGGTCGAGGACGCCGCCGCGCCGCTGGTGAAGCTGATCCGCGAGTTCCGTCCGCAGGTCGTCACGACGTACGACGAGAACGGCGGCTACCCGCACCCGGACCACGTGATGTGCCACCAGATCACGGTGGCCGCCTTCGAGGCCGCGGGGGACAAGGACGCCTACCCGGAGCTGGGCGAACCGTTCCAGCCGCTGAAGCTGTACTACCACCACACGTTCCACTACGAGCGGATGAAGGCGCTGCACGACGCGATGATCGCGCGCGGCCTGGAGTCGCCGTACGCCGAACGCCTCAAGGACTGGAAGCCGGACCCGGAGAACGAGCGCCGGATCACCACCCGGGTCGAGTGCGCCGAGTACTTCGGGGTCCGGGACAAGGCGCTGCTCGCCCACGCGACCCAGATCGACCCGGACGGCCCGTGGTTCGCCGTGCCGCTGGAAGTCCATCAGGCAGCCTGGCCGACCGAGGACTACGAGCTCGCTCGGAGTGTGGTCGAGTCGGAGCTGCCTGAGAACGACCTGTTCGCGGGGCTGCGCTGACGGGCGGCGCGGACAGTGAGAGACTGGTGGCGTGACAGCGATGACCTCCCTTCTGACGGCCGAGATCGACCCGAACTCGGTGCGCCCCGGATGGGTCGCGCTGCTGATCGTGCTCGCTCTCGGTGCCGCCACGGTGCTGCTGTGGCGCAACATGGGCAAGCAGCTGAAGAAGATCGACTTCGACGACGATGCGGCCGGCCGAGCGTCGTCCGACGGCCCAGCGAGCACGGACACCTCGACATCCCCGGATGGCGATGCCGAGCCGACGGGCACGGCGGAGACGCCGAGCCCGACGCAGACCGGGAGCTGCGGGGCGAGCGCGCGCACCCGGCCGACCAGCGCCGCCGCCGTGCTGCCCACGCTTGCCCGGGCACCGGTCACGCCCATCACCGCGGTCGCGTACACGAACCCCGACGCCGCGGAAACCGTGCGGGCGATCCGCTCCTCCGACGACGACGGCGCCACCAGGAAGATCCGGTCCAGGCCGTGGGCCGCGGAAGCGTCCATCCACGAAGCGGCTTCGTCCGGGATCAGGTCCGGCGTGATCATGCCGAGCCCGCCCGCCGCCGCGAGGTCGCGGCGGTAGTGGTCGACGTCGGCGAACGTCGGCACGACGAGCAACGGTTCGTCGTCGAGCGCCGCGCGATAGGCGGCCAGGACGTGGCCGGCCTTCTCGGCGTTGGCTGGACCGGTGACGACGGTGAGCGGCAAGGGACCCGACAGCGTTGCCTACGAACCGGCGGACTTCGCCTCGGCGAGCCGCTGGTGGAGCTTCGCGCGCAGCTCGTCGGGGTCGTACTCGCGCTGCGAGCGGCGCTTGCGGGCGACCACCACACCGGTGGCGGCGACGCCGGCGAGACCGGCAAGACCGACGAGCTTCCACGGGATCCGCATTGCGAGCGCGTACGTTACGCGCCGTGACCGACGTCGGCCTGAGCCTCGAGGACGCCCTCGCCACCGCCGGTACGGGCGACATCTGGCTGTTTCGCGGCCGCTCGTTTGCCGACCGCGCCATCCAGGCGTTCACGAACGCCCCGATCAACCACGTCGGGATGGCGGTGGCCATCGACGACCTGCCGCCGCTGCTCTGGCACGCCGAGCTCGGCCGCTCGCTGCCCGACGTGTGGACCGGCGAGCGCCAGCGCGGGGTGCAGCTGCACCTGCTCGCCGACGCGGTGCGCACGTGGGACGAGCGCTACGGCCAGAAGGCCTGGGTGCGCCAGCTCGAGGGGACGATCACGCGCCGCCACGAGGACCGGTTGATGGAGGTCATCGAACGCTTCGACGGCCGTCCGTTTCCCACGACGTTTGGCCTCGCCCGCCAGTGGGCCACCGCGCGGGTGCGCCGCCGCGAGAGCTCGCGCGAGGCGATCTATTGCGCCGAGCTCGTCGCCACCACCTACCAGCACATGGGTCTGCTCCCGTCGCGGCGCCCGGCGAGCTGGTACGACCCAGGGCGCTTCTGGAGCGGCGACCGCATCGAGCTCGTCCCGCCGTTCGCGCTCGCGGGCGAGGTCGCGGTGGGGCAATGACGATCCGCCGCGGCGAGCCCGCCGACGCGCGCGCAGCGGCCGGCGTCTGGCTGCGCTCACGCAAGGCGTCGATCCCCGCGATCCCGGCGCCGGTTCACGACGACGACGACGTCCGCGGCTACTTCTCGGGCCACGTCATCGAGAACTGCGAGCTCTGGCTCGCGGAGGAGGCCGGCGCTGTCGTCGGTGTCCTCGTGCTCGGCGGCGACTGGGTCGACCAGCTCTACGTCGACCCGGATCACTGGGGCCGGGGCATCGGCAGCGCGCTGCTCGACGTGGCCAAGCGTCAGCGGCCCGGCGGCCTGCGGCTGTGGACCTTCGCGGGGAATGCCGGCGCCCGGCGCTTCTACGAGCGCCACGGCTTCGTGGAAGCCGCCCGCACGGACGGGGCCAACGAGGAGGGCGCGCCCGACGTGCTCTACGTCTTCGCCGGCGGGGTTCGGGCCGGGCGATGAGGGTGACGAGGTTGGCGGTGCTTCTGGCGCGTGCGGTCGTCCTCGGGCCGAGCGGTAACGCGCCAATTCGGTAGTGCGTGGGGCTTTAAGCACCTCTGTGGTGCTCAAAGCCTCACGCGATCCGGAGGCCCGCCCGCGCACGAGGACGACCGCGCGCGTCGGCAGCGCCTCCAACCTCCTCACCCTCGTTGCCCGCGCCGCACCCGGCCAGCGCGCGGCTAACCCGACGCGGCAGACCGCGCCTTCGACCACTCGGCCTTGTGCACGCGCTTGGCCGCCTGGTACTCCATGAGCGCCTCCGGCGAGTCGACGTCGCCCAGCGTCGGGTGCCAGGGGATGAGCCCTTGCGCGGCCTCGACCCCGAAGCGCTTGGCCAGCACGGAGCCGAGCGCCTTGACCTTCATTTCGCCGAAGCCCGGCAGCGCCGCCAGGTTCGCGCGCAGGGCATCCGCGCCCGCGGCGTCGGTCCACACCCGCGCGGCGTCTCCGTCGTAGGTGTCGCGCACGTACACGGCGAGGTCGTGCACGCGCTGGGCCATGGCGCCGGGGAAGCGATGGATGGCGGGCGGCGTGCGGAAGATCGGCTCGAGATCGGCGGCCGCGATCGCGGAGGCGTCGAGCGAGCCGAGGCGCTCGCGCAGCACGTGCGGCCCCGAGAACGCCTTCTGGACGGTGACCTGCTGGTCGAGCGCGAAGCCGATCAACAGCGCCATCGGATCGGTGGCGATGAGCTCGTTGGCCTCGTCGGAGTCGGTGAAGTACAGGCGATCGGGCACGCAGCCGAGACTACCGGTCGCCGTGCTCGCGCTACTTCGATCCCGACGCCGCCGCCCAGCCGCCGAGGCCGAGGTAGAGCAGGCCGGTCGCGCGCTGCTGGCGGCGCCACCGCCGCGGGTGCCGCGCCAGCCACCGGCTCAACCGCCCCGAGCTCAGCGCGTAGAGCGAGTCGGACAGGAGCCCGAGCGTGACGAAGATGACGCCGAGCACGACGACCTGGAGCGCGGCGTGCCCGGCGCCGGCATCGACGAACTGAGGGAAGAGGGCGAGGAAGAACAGCGCGACCTTCGGGTTGCCGAGCTCGACAAGCGCTCCCTGGCGATATGAGCGCCACCGGGAGCCGTTGCCCCTGGCGCGAGGCGCCTCGGCCGCGGGCGAGCGCAGCGCGACGATCCCCAGCCAGCACAGGTATGCGGCGCCCGCGTAGTGCAGGCCGGCGAAGACGAGCTGCGAAGAGGCGATGAGCGCCGAAAGGCCGGCCGCGGTCGCGGCGACGTAGGTCAGCGCGCCGGTCGCGCAGCCCGCCGCCCCCGCGACCGCGGCCCCGGAGCCGCTCTGCAGGCCCCGCCCGACGACGTAGAGGTTGCTCGGCCCCGGAAGCGCGACGAAGGCCGCCGCGACGAGCGCGAAGGCCACGAGGGTGTGCAGGGCAGGCATGCCCTACAGAGTTCTACCGATAGCCCTGCTTGTGCAGGAACGCCAGCAGGCGGCGGTCGAAGCCGCGCGGGACGTCGCCGCGCTTGCGCGCACGGTGCAGGTACGGCCGGACCTCGCGGGCGCGGCGCAGCAGGTAGAGGTCGGCGACGTACGCGGCGACGGCGCCCTCGGTCTCGCCGTGCTGCTTGCGCGCGAGCCCGAGGATGTGCAGCGCCTCCTTGGCATTGCGGCGCACGACGGAGGGGAAGCGGCGCGTGACGTCGCGGAAGCCGCCCTTCTTCGTGGCATCGAACGCGAGCACGAGCGGCGGCCCGAACGATGCCGCGTGCGATGTGAAGGCGTCCTCGAACGCGGGGTCGAGGCCGCTGAGCTCCGGGCGCCCGTCCCGATCGCGGTCCGCGAGCTTGTAGCCCCCGCTGCCCCAGTTGAACTCCGAGCGGGCATATGCGGCGCCCGTGAACTTCAGGACGTCGCTGACCACGCAGCAGTGGGCGCCGCCCGTGAACGTGTCGACGAGGACCTCGGGCTCGTTGTCGCCGTCGAGGTCGAGGACCTTGAGCGGGGCGTCGGCGCCGCTCCCGGCGTAGATGCAGCCGACCGAGCACACGTCACCGGAGATCGGCGAGCCCTCGAAGAGCGTCGCGCCGGCGCGCACGACGGTCAGGTGCGGGTCCTTGACCCCGAAGTCGGCGGCCTGCCAGCTCAGCGTGGCCTGGACGGGGCCGCCGGACGCGGAGACCGACCCCGCGTCGTCGGCGGCGGCGGTCGCCGGGAGCGCGAGCGCAGCGAGCGCAGCGAACAGCGCGCTACGCCGCGGCAGCGCCCTCATCCGCCTCCTCTTCGGCCGCCTCGGGCGGCTTGGCGCCCTCCTTGGCCCACGGCTCGTCGAACTCCACGCGCCACCGGCCCTCCTCCTCGTCCTGTTGCAGCGCGAGGCGGGCGCGGAAGGACCGCCCCGACCTGCCCTTGAACCCGGTCACCGGCTGCCTGGTGAAGCCCTTCTGGATGAGCTCGCGCGCCACCACAGCGGGAATCTGCTTGCCGGCCTTGTTCTTCCAGATGACGAAGCCGCACCCCGGGTCCTCGCGCGACCAGCACGAGTAGCCCTTGCGGTTCTCGACGATGTCGCGTCCGCACACCGGGCACGGCCCGAGGTTCGCCCGCGGGATCCGCACGTCCTTGAGCGTCGTGTCGAGGACGCCGACGGTCTCCCCCGCGAACTTCGCGATGTCGTCCATGAACCGCGCGCGCGTCTCCTCGCCCTGCTCGATGCGCGACAGCCGGTGCTCCCAGTCGCCGGTGAGCGCGGGCGAGGTCAGCGGGTGCTCGCCGAGCAGGCGGATGACGTTGATGCCCTTCTCGGTGGCGACCAGCGCGCGCCCGTCGCGCTCGACGTAGCCGACGTCGATGAGCCGCTCGATGATCGCCGCGCGCGTGGCAGGCGTGCCGATCCCCGAGTCCTTCATCGCCTCGCGCATCGCCTCGTCGTCGACGAGCCTGCCCGCGGTCTCCATGGCGCCGAGCAGCGACGCGTCGCTGTAGCGCCGCGGCGGCTTGGTCTCCTTCTCGAGCGCCTCGGCCTCGCGGGTGTCGACGCCCTCCCCGCGCTCCAGGCGTGGCAGCTGCTGGTCGCGGCCCTCGTCGTCGTCGGCGGACTCGCCCTCGGGCAGTTCGCCGTAGACGCCGCGCCAGCCGGGGACGAGCAGGACCTTGCCGCGGGTGCGGAAGACGTGGGTGGCGACGGTCGTCTCCACGCGCGTGTTCTCGAACTCCGCGTCGGGATGGAAGACCGCGAGGAAGCGCCGCGCAACGAGGTCGTAGATGCGACGGTCGTCGTCGTTCATCTTGGCCAGGTCGTGGTGGGAGTTGGTCGGGATGATCGCGTGGTGGTCGCCGACCTTGGCGTCGTCGACCACGCGCCCGAGCGGCAGCAGGTCGAGCGACTGGACGTACTGCGCGGCCTTGCGGTAGTCGTCGGTGCGCCCGACGTGGCCGGCGGTCGGCTTGATCTCGGCGACCATGTCGCTGGTCAGGTAGCGCGAGCTCGTGCGCGGATAGGTCAGCGCCTTGTGCTCCTCGTAGCAGCGCTGGGCGGCGGCCAGCGTGCGCCGCGCGCTGAAGCCGAAGCGGGTGTTGGCGTCGCGCTGCAGCGAGGTGAGGTCGTAGAGGAGCGGCGCGCGCTCCTTGCGCTTGGTCTTCTCGAGCCTGGTGATCTCGCCGCGCACGCCGCGGACGGCCGCGACGATCGCGTTCGCCTCATCCGCGCTCTTCAGCCGCGGCTGCGCGCCGGCGTGGAAGCGCCCCTCGTAGCGGCGCGCCTCGGAGGCCTCGAACTTCGCGTCGACCAGCCAGTACTTCTCGGGCTTGAAGGCGCGGATCTCCTCCTCGCGGCGGGCGAGGATGGCGAGCGTCGGCGTCTGCACGCGCCCGAGCGACACCGCGCCGTCGAACGACGAGCGCAGCCGGATCGTCGCCGCGCGCGTGGCGTTCATGCCGACGATCCAGTCGGCCTCCGAGCGCGACTTGGCGGCATCGCGCAGGGCGTCGAGGTCGGCGCCGTCGCGCAGGTGACCGAACGCTTCGCGCATCGCGTCGTTGGTCATCGAGTTCAGCCACAGCCGCTGCACGGGCTTCCGAGACTTCACGTACTCGTAGAGGTAGGTGAAGATCAGCTCGCCCTCGCGCCCGGCGTCGCAGGCGTTGATGACATGATCGACGTCGTCGCGCTTGAGCAGGTCGCGCACGACCTTCATCTGCTTCTCGGAGCGTTCGTCGCGCACGACGAGCTTGAAGTCGCGCGGCACGATCGGCAGATCGGCCATGCGCCACTTCTTGAACTTGTCGTCGTATTCGTCGGGCTCCGCGAGCTGAACGAGATGGCCGACGGCCCACGTGATGACGTGGTCGGGGCCCTCGAGCCAGCGCGCGGTCTTCTCCCCCGCGCCGGTGTGCTTCTCGAACGGCCCGGGGAGCACGCGGGCGAGATCTTGGCCCACGGACGGCTTCTCGGCGATGACGAGCGTCTTGGCCACGAACGCCGCAGGGTAGCTCAGCGGGCGCATGGCCCAGTTGACACCTCGCCACCTCCGGCACGCGCGAGGTCGCGCGTCACCACGGCGTTGGGCACCCCGTAGCCGCCCGGCGGCTCGCCCCGCGCGGCCGCGAAGACCGTCGTGAGGACACGGCCGCCCGAGTCGACCATCGGGCCTCCCGAGTTCCCCGGCCGCACCGTGCCGCGCAGGGTCGTGAGCGAGCGCCGCACCGGCCCGCGGCCGTAGGCGTCCTGGGTGATCACGTCGCGCGTGTCGCCCAGGCGCCCCGCGCGGACGTCGTAGGGGCCGTTCTCCGGGAAGCCGAGGATGGCGCCCGACCGCCCTGACCGCGGGTCGGAGGAGATGCGCAGGGTCCGCCCGCCCAGACCGTCGACGCGGAGGATCGCGATGTCGTCCTCGGGGTCGAACACGACCGCACGCGCGGTGAGCTGCGGCCCGACCCCGGCGAGCTGCACGGTGGTGTCGTCCTGGCCGGCGACGACGTGCGCGTTGGTGACCACGATGCCGTCGCGGGCGATCCAGCCCGAGCCCTCGATGCCCAGGCCGCAGGCGGTGCCCTGCACCTTGACGACGCCGTCCGCCGCGGCGCGCACCTGGGCATCGCGGGCGATCGCGGTGCGCGGCGGGGCAACGTCGACGGGCGGGCCGCTGATCGTCGGGAACGGGTCGAACCGCGCCAGCGCGTTGAGGATCGGCCCCGACGGCGGCAGCGCGCCGTTGAGCGCCCGCAGGATCGCCGAGCGCTGGATGTCGCTGCGCAGGCCGCGCGTCTGGGGGCTCTGCAGCGCGACCGCGCCGGCCAGCCACACGACGCCGAGTGCGACTGCCGCGCTCAACACCGCTCCGGCCATGCCATCGATCAGTCCGAGCGACGGCGCGGTGAGCCGCCGCCGCACGCCGTGGCCGAGCGCTTCGAACAGCGAGCCGAGCAGCAGACCGCCGATGAGCGCCCCCACAAGGCCGAACAACGGCGCGTACGGGGAATGCGAGCCGGAGGCGACGAGCGCCTGGCCGACGCGCGCGCCGACGAGCAGCCCGCCGGCGAACCCGGCGAGCGTCGCGACGCCGACGACGAAGCCCTGGAAGAACCCCGCCGCGGCCGTCGCGAGCGTCAAGACGATGATGATCCAGTCGATAGGGGTCACAACAGCGGGCGCGCAGGCTACCCTCCGGGTGAACTTGAGCACGCGGGAAAGGTCACCTGGGGGCGGACGACCTGCGCAGCGTGAACGGCGCGACCTCCCCGCGCGCCGGGCGCCGCCCCCGACACGCGCGCGCGGCCTGCAGCGCACGGCCGCGGTGCTTGGCCTGTGCGGGGTCGCGTTCATCTTCGGGGCGATCCTCGGCGCGCGTCACACGCCGGCGGCGGAAGCGCACGCCAAGCGATTTGCCAGGGCCTGGGGGCAGGGCAACTACGCGGCGATGTACGGGGAGCTGACGGCGCCCGAGCAGGGGCACGTCTCCCGCGTGCGCTTCACCAATGCCTACGAGCAGGCGCTGCGCACCGCCACGGCGTCGGCCGTGACCACCGGGGCCCCGCGCAAGGACGGCGACGCCTTCCGGATCCCGGTCACCATCCCCACGCGCGCCTTCGGGACGATCAACGGCGAGGTCACCGTCCCGATCTCCGACGCCGGCGTCGACTGGTCGCGCGCGCTGGTGTTTCCCGGGCTCGGCGCGGGCGAGCGCCTGAAGCGCGTCACCCGGATGCCGCCGCGGGGGACCCTGCTGGCCCGCGACAAGACGGTCCTCGCCAAGGGCGACGCCCGCGTCTCGTCGTCGCCGGTCGCCTCCCAGGTCGTCGGGCAGCTCGGCCCCATCCCGGCCGATCGCAAGCGCGAGCTGGCCGCGCTCGGCGTCCCGTCGGACACCAAGGTCGGCGTCTCCGGGCTCGAGCGGGTCTTCGACACCCGGCTGCTCGGCAAGCCCGGCGGCCAGCTGCTGGCCGGCACGAAGGTGCTCGCACGCACCCGCCCGCAGCAGGCGCCCGCGGTGCGCACGACGATCTCGCTGCCGGTCGAGCAGGCGACGGCCGACGCGCTGGCCGGCCGCCTCGGCGGAGCCGTCGCGATCAAGCCGCAGACCGGCGAGGTGCTCGCGTTCGCGGGCATCGCGTTCTCCGGGCTCCAGCCGCCGGGCTCGACGTTCAAGATGATCACCGCGACCGGCGCCCTCGAGGCCGGCATCACGAACCCGTCGACGGTCTATCCGGTCGAGACGAAGGCGGTGCTCGAGGGCGTGGACCTCGAGAACGCCAACGGCGAGGCCTGCGGTGGGACGCTCGTGCAGTCCTTCGCCAAGTCCTGCAACTCGGTGTTCGCCCCGCTCGGCGCGCGGCTCGGAGCCAAGCGGCTCGTCAGCACCGCGGAGCGCTACGGCTTCAACGAGGTGCCCGACATCCCCGGCGTGGCCGAGAGCAAGATCCCTGCCGCCGGCGACATCGGCGACGACCTCGCGGTCGGGTCGTCGGCGATCGGCCAGGGGCGCGTGCAGGCGACCGCGCTGCAGATGGCCACCGTCGCGGCGACGATCGGCCTACGCGGCCGCCGCCCGCACCTGACGCTCGACTACGACGCCGCCCACGGCCGCAAGGCGGCCACCGAGCGGGCCACCAGCGCGAAGATCGCGCGCACGATGGAGGACATGATGCTCGCGGTCGTGCAGAACGGCACGGGCTTCCGCGCGGCGATCCCCGGGGTGCGCGTGGCGGGCAAGACCGGCACCGCAGAGCTGCGCTCGACCAAGCGC
>Ga0081455_10008423_pt1 | contig 10726 bp, 10 predicted proteins | sample TabmetS3T2R1_FD_70207 | JGI IMG/M metagenome (GOLD analysis project Ga0081455, IMG submission 70207) | Tabebuia heterophylla rhizosphere microbial communities from the University of Puerto Rico - S3T2R1 | ecosystem: Host-associated > Plants > Roots > Rhizosphere ... | reverse complement strand
GGCGGCGATGGCCCACGCCGCAGCGACGATGTGTTCGATGGCCGACCAACCCTGCACCTGGCGGTGGGCCACGTCGTCGGGGGCCTCGTCGTCGCCCAGGCCCGAGAACAGGCCGCGGTAGCGACGTTCCAGTCCCCGCAGGGCGACGGCGGCGTCGGACGGCGGGAGGCGGGAGAGGTCCATCCCGCTGGTCTAGCGCAGCCGGGTGGCCGGCGCAGCGGGGCACCCGCCTCGCCGGTAGTTTGCCGGCATGTCCATCTACGACGTGGCGATCAACGCCCTCGACGGCAGCCCGGCCGACCTCCACGACTACGACGGCAAGGCGGTGCTGGTCGTGAACGTGGCGTCGCGCTGCGGCCTCACACCCCAGTACACGGGCCTGGAGCAGATCCACGAGCAGTACGCCGATCGCGGCTTCACCGTGCTGGGCGTGCCCTGCAACCAGTTCGGCGCTCAGGAGCCGGGCACGGCCGAGGAGATCGCAACGTTCTGCTCGACCAGCTACGGGGTGACCTTCCCCATGACCGAGAAGGTCGAGGTCAACGGCGACGGCCGCCACCCGCTCTACCAGCAGCTGGTGGACGTGCCCGACTCGGCCGACGGCCACACCGGCGACATCCGGTGGAACTTCGAGAAGTTCCTGCTCGCGCCGGGCGGCGAGATCGTCGCCCGTTTCAACCCCATGGTGGACCCCACGTCCGCCGAGATCTCCGACGCCTTGGAGAAGGTGCTTCCGAGCTGATCCTCAGGCGCGGCCTCGGGCGGCGCGCAACACGCGCCCGATGTCGAGCAGGTGATGGCTGCCCTCGTGCACGGCGATGGTGGCCAGCTCGACCACCTTGACCTCGCGTCCGCGGCCGGTAACGGCGGGGAACGCCCACTCGTGGCCGTTCAGCTCGGCCAGCGTGGTGGCCAGGCTGTCGGCCGCGTCGGCCAGGTCCTCCGCCACCTGCTCGCGCTTGAGCCCGGGCGATGCCGCCGCCACCAGCGCCTCCCAGTCGACCACCGGGTCGTCGGGCTCCTCGCCGGCGAGGGCGAAGCGCACCCGGTCGTCGAACGTGCGGAACACGTCGGTCACGTGGGAGGCGTACTCCACGGCCGACCACACTCCCGGCCCGGGGGACGCCTGCACGATGGCGTCGAGGTCCTCACCGGTGAGGCCGCGCGTGAGCGGCGCCTGGTAGCGACGCCCGAACGAGCGGATGGCGACGACCATGTCCGCCGGGCGCAGATCCGCGGGATCGAACCCGCACTCCTCGCACCGCTCCATCGCCCCCCAAGCGTACTCAGGCCTCTTCGCCCACCTCTCGCTTGATCCCCGCGACCAGGTGCGCGGGCAGCACGAGAGTACTCAGGCCTCTTCGCCCACCTCTCGCTTGATCCCCGCGACCAGGTGCGCGGGCAGCACGTCGTAGTGGTCGTGGGTGGCGCGGAAGCGGCCCCGGCCCCCGGTGAGGGACCGCAGCTCGATGGCGTAACGCTGGATCTCCGAGGTGGGCACGAGCGCGATGACGGTCTGGCGGCCGTCCTCGGCGGTGTCGGTGCCCTGGACCCGGCCGCGGCGGGCGTTGAGGTCGCCCATCACGTCGCCCTGCAGGTCGACGGGGACCGTCACCTCCAGCCGGCTGATCGGCTCCAGCACCACCGGGTTGGCCTGGGCCATGGCGGCCCGGAAGGCGAGCCGGCCCGCCACCTTGAACGCCATCTCCGAGCTGTCGACCGAATGCTCCTTGCCGTCGATCAGCGTGACCTTGAGGTCGACCACCGGGTAGCCGTTCACGCCGCCCGCGCCCATGGCCTCCTCGATGCCCTTCTGCACCGCAGGGATGTAGCCGCGGCTGATGGCCCCGCCCACGATCTGATTCGCGAACTCGAAGCCGGCGCCCCGCTCCAGCGGCTCCAGGTCGATCACGCACACGCCGAACTGGCCGTGGCCGCCGGTCTGCTTCTTGTGGCGGCCCTCGACCGCCTTGGCCGCGCCGGTGATGGTCTCGCGGTAGGGGACCCGCACGTCCTCGGTGTCCACGTTGGCCCCGAACTTGCGGGTCAGCTTCTCCAGCGTGATCTGGATGTGGGTCTCGCCGGTGCCGTGCAGCAGCGTCTGGTGGGTCTCATCGACCCGCTCGACCCGCAACGCCGGGTCCTCGTCCACCAGGCGGTGCAGGGCGGGCGCCAGGCGGTCCTCGTCGGCCTGGGTGCGGGGCACCACCGCCACGGCCAGGGTGGGCTCGGGTTGCTCGATGGGCGGCACGGTCACGGGCTTGCCCTTGGGGGCCAGCGTGTCGCCGGTGACGGTGCTGGCCAGCTTGGACACCGCCCCGATGTCGCCCGCCACCAGCTCGCTGGCCGTCTCCTGCTCCTTGCCCCGCACGGTGAGCAGGCCGTGGAGCCGCTCGTCCGTGCCACTGCGGCTGTTCACCAGGTGGTCGTCGGGCCGCAGCGTCCCCGACAGCACCCGGAACAGGCTGACCTGGCCGACGTAGGGGTCGGCGATGGTCTTGAACACGAACGCCAGCGAGTCGCCCCCGGCCTCGGCCGCCACCTCCACCGAGTCGGGCGTGTCGCCGTTGCCGCTGGGGACCCTGATGGTGGCGGGCCGGTCCAGGGGGGAGGGGCCGATCTCCACCAGGAAGTCGGCCAGGCGGTCGATCCCGATCTCGTGCGTCGCCGAGCCCACCACCACCGGGAACACCGTGGCGTCGGCGATGCCGTCGTGCAGCGTGTGCTCCAGCTCGGCGAGGGCGGGGACATCGCCCTCCAGGTAGCGCTCGAGCATGGCGTCGTCGGCCACCACGATGCCCTCGACCAGGGCGTCGTGCACCTCGTGCTCGGTCGCCTCCATGTCGTCGGGGATGGCCTCGGTATGGGGGACGCCGTTCTCGTAGATGTGGGCGGTGTCGGTGAGCAGGTCGGCGACGCCCCGGAACGAGGCCTCGTGGCCGATGGGCAGCTCGAGCGGAGCGATGCCGGCGCCGAGCCGGTCCCGCAGCTGGGCCAGCGTGGAGTCGAAGCTGGCGCGCTCCCGGTCGAGCTTGTTGACGAACACCATCCGCGGCACGCCCAGCTTGGCCGCCATGTTCCAGGCCTCCTCGGTCTGGACCTCGACGCCGTCGACGGCGCTGACGACGAACACCGCCAGGTCGGCGATGCGCAGGGCCGCGGCCACGTCGCCCATGAAGTCCGCGTAACCGGGCGTGTCGATGAGGTTGACCTTGTGGTCGCGCCACTCGAAGGGGGCGACGGCCAGCGACAGCGAGATGCCGCGCTTGTGCTCCTCGGGGTCGTAGTCGCACACCGTCGTGCCGTCCTCGACCCGACCCAGGCGGGTGACGGCGCCGGCGCGGTGGAGCAGGGCCTCGGCCAGGCTCGTCTTCCCCGCCCCGCCGTGCCCGACGAGGGCGACGTTGCGGATGTGGTCGGTCGAGTACCGCTTCACCAGGCTCCCCCTCGGTGTTCGACGGCGATGCGGGCGACAGTAGCGGGGCTGCCACCTGCTGCGCGCCCGAGGAGATGACATACCGTGCGCTCGGCGCACCATGACACTCGTTTGGTTCAGGGGGTGGTCACGTGTCTGGTGCCTGCGTTGTTAGCCTGTCAGATGCCCGCGTGGCACCGACCGGGAAGGGTCGGGGACGATCGGCCGTTGGAACCGTGTGCCGGCCACGCAGGCCAGCTGACACACCGGGAGTGACAACTCATGTTCGACGGACGGTGGCGCAGCTCCTTCGAGAAGGGCATGCGTCCCCTCGGTGCGCAGATCAGGCGCACCGGCATCACGGCCAACCACCTCACCGTGACCGGCCTGGTCATGGCCGTGGCCGCCGCGGTCACCATCGCCAACGGCTGGCTGCGGGCCGGCCTGCTGCTCCTCGTGCTCACCGCGGTGCCCGACGTCCTGGACGGGGCGGTGGCGAAGGCCTCGGGCACGGCTTCGCCCCGCGGCGCCTTCTTCGACTCGGTCGTCGACCGGGTCAGCGACGCCCTGCTGCTGGGCGGCGTGGCCTGGTACCTGGCCTCCACCCAGCCCGGGCGCATCGCGGTGCTGCCCATGGCGGTGCTGGCCGCGTCGATGCTCATCTCCTATGAGCGGGCCAAGGCCGAAGCCCTCGGGTTCGACGCCCGGGGCGGGCTCATGGAGCGGGCCGAGCGCCTGGCCTTCCTGGCCTTCGGCCTGCTGTTCGAGTCGCTGCTGGTGCCCGTGCTGTGGGTGATGCTGGTGCTCACCCTGTTCACGGCGGGCCAGCGCTTCGTCACCGTGTGGCGCCAGGCCTCCGCCCCGCAGGTGCAGCCCCTGGCCGCCCGCTGGCGGTCCCGGCGCGTGGCGCGCTCCACCCGCCGCACCTGGCGGCGGCAATCGCTCGTCGACCGGCGCCGGCGCTAGCTGGCACCGGCATCCTCTCCGCACCCCGTGGACCTGGTCACCCCGGCCTACCGCAGCGCGTCGGCGATCGCGCAGGCGCTGCCCGGCCCGGTGGTGGACCTGCTCGCTTCCGGGATCGGCGCGGCCATCGCCCTCCGCTCCAGTGATCGCCGGGCCATGGTCGAGCGCCACCAGCGCCGCGTCACTCCCGGCCTGGAGGGCGCTGCGCTGCGGCGGCGGGTCCGCGGCGTGTACCAGTCGTACGCTCGGTACTACGCAGAGTCGTTCCGGCTGCCGGCCGTCAGCGCCGAGGAGCTGGACGACCGCTTCACCTTCGAGGGCCTCGACCACCTGGGGCGGGCTGTCCGCAGCGGGACGGGGCCGCTCCTGGCCCTGCCGCACCTGGGCAGCTGGGAGTGGGCCGCGTTCTGGCTGACCCGGGTGCACGAGGTGCCGGCCACCGCGGTGGTCGAGCGCATCGAGCCGTCCGCTCTGTTCGACTGGTTCGTGGAGCTGCGGGAGACCATCGGGCTCACCATCGTCCCGCTCGGCCCGGAGGCGGGCAGGGCCATCGTGGGCGCGGTCAAGGCCGGCCAGGCGGTGGCCCTGCTGTGTGACCGCGACATCGGCCGCAGTGGCGTCGAGGTCACGTTCTTCGGGGAGAAGACCACACTGCCCTCCGGCCCGGCGGTGCTGGCCCTGCGCACCGGCGCCCCGATCCTGCCCGCGGCCGTGTACGACCGGGGCCGGGGCCACCACGGCCTGGTCCTGCCGCCGGTGCCGACCGACCGGCGGGGCACCTTCCGGGAAGACGTCGCCCGCATCACCCAGGACGTGGCCTACCGCCTGGAGGAGCTGATCAGCCGGGCTCCCGACCAGTGGCACCTCCTCCAACCCAACTGGCCCAGCGACTACGCCGAAGCCCCGGTCCGGCTCTAGCCCTTGGGGCGGTGGGGTACCCTCGGCCCCGTGCGCGTCGGGCTGGTCTGCCCTTACAGCCTCACCGTTCCCGGGGGGGTCCAGGCCCAGGTGCTGGGCCTCGCGCGAGTGCTGCGCCTGCTGGGCTTCGACGCCCGGGTGCTCGCCCCCTGCGACGGCCCGCCGCCCGACGCGGGCGTGACGCCCCTGGGCAAGAGCGTGCCCACCGCCTCCAACGGCTCGATCGCGCCGCTGGCGCCCGATCCCGCGGCCCAGCTCCGCACCATCCGGGCGCTGCGGGACGAGGCCTTCGACGTGCTGCACCTGCACGAGCCCCTGGCCCCGGGGCCGACCATGACCTCGCTGCTGTTCCGCAACGCCCCCATCGTGGGCACGTTCCACCGGGCGGGCGACAGCGCCGCCTACGCCGCCGCCAAGCCCGGGGTGCGCTGGCTCGCCAAACGGCTGGACATCCGATGCGCGGTGTCGAAGGACGCGCTGACGACGGCCCGCCGGGCGGTGGGCGGCTCCTACGAGCTGCTGTTCAACGGCATCGAGGTCGAGCGCTTCGCCAAGGCCGTGCCGCACCCCAACGCCGGGCCCACGATCTTCTTCATCGGCCGGCACGAGCAGCGCAAGGGCCTCTCCGTGCTGCTCGACGCCCTGCGGCTGCTCCCCACCGACGTCACGCTGTGGGTCGGCGGCACCGGCCCCCAGACCGAGGCGCTCAAGGCCCGCCACGGGGGCGACCCCCGCGTCGAGTGGCTGGGCCGGCTCACCGACGAGGAGGTGGCGGCCCGCATGCGCGGGGCGGACGTGTTCTGCGCCCCGTCGCTGCACGGCGAGTCGTTCGGCGTCGTGTTGCTGGAGGCCATGGCCGCCGGGGCGGTGGTCGTGGCGTCGGCGCTCGACGGCTACTCCAACGTGGCCTCCGACGGGGTGGATGCCCTGCTCACGCCGCCCGGCGACGTCGAGGCCCTGGGCCGGACGCTCACCCGCGCCCTGGCCGACCAGCAGTTGCGTGCGGGGCTCCTGGCCGCCGCCGAGCTGCGGGCGCAGCAGTTCTCCATGCACCACCTCGGCGAGGCCTACGCCGAGCGCTACGAGCGCCTCGCCTGAGGGCTCCCAGGCGGATCACGGGCGGCGATGTCCCGGGACCAGGCGCGAGTCCGTAGGATGAGCAGTCGTGATGATCCTCCTCATCGTCATAGTGGTGCTGCTGGTCCTGATCGCGCTCTACGCGATGGTCACCTACAACGGGCTCGTCTCGCTGCGGAACCGCATCGAGAACGCGTGGGCCCAGATCGACGTCCAGCTCAAGCGGCGCTACGACCTCATCCCCAACCTGGTCGAGACCGTGAAGGGCTACGCCGCGCACGAGAGCGAGACGCTCGAGGCCGTGGTCGCCGCCCGGAACGCGGGCATGAACGCCCAGGGCCCGGCGGAGCAGGCCCAGGCGGAGAACATGATCACCGGGGCCCTCAAGTCGTTGTTCGCGCTGTCCGAGGCCTACCCGGACCTCAAGGCCAACCAGAACTTCTCCCAGCTCCAGGAGGAGCTGACCGGCACCGAGGGCCGCATCGCCTACGCCCGCCAGTTCTACAACGACACGGTGTATCGCTATAACACGAAGATCCAGAGCTTCCCCGCCAACCTGCTGGCGGGCATGTTCTCGTTCTCGGAGCGCGAGTACTTCCAGGCCGACGACGAGTCGCGCGGCCCGACCCGCGTCAGCTTCTGAAGCGTTGCCCGCCACGTTCCTGACGCCGCCGGGCGCCGCCATGTACGACCAGGTCACCGCCAACAAGCGCCGTTCCTGGCTGCTGATCGCCGGCTTCGTCCTGTTCGTCGCCCTGGTGGCGGCGGGATTCGGCTACCTGCTCGGCCTCGGGTATGCCGGCGTGGCGCTGGCCATCGTGATCAGCGTGATCACCAGCCTGGTGGCCTACTGGCAGTCCGACAAGGTGGCCCTGCGCATGAGCCGGGCCCGGTCTGCGCCGGTGGAGTCCTACGCGCGGTACCACAACATCGTCGAGGGCCTGTGCATCGCGTCGGGCCTGCCCAAGCCCCGGCTCTACGTCATCGAGGACCCCGCCCCCAACGCCTTCGCCACCGGCCGGAACCCGCGCAACGCGGCGGTGGCGGTCACCACGGGGCTGCTGGAGAAGCTGAACCGCGTCGAGCTGGAGGGCGTGCTGGCCCACGAGCTCTCGCACGTCAAGAACTACGACATCCTGGTCTCGACGCTGGCGGTCACCATGGTGGGCATCGTGGCGCTGCTGGCCGACCTGGGCGTGCGCCTGGCGTGGTGGGGCATGGGCCGCAACTCGCACCGCGACTTCGACCGGCAGCACGGCGGCAACAGCGGGCCGATGGCGATCCTGTCGGTGGTGGGCTTCGCCCTCCTCGTGCTGTCGCCGGTCATCGCCACCGTGATGCAGAGGGCGGTGAGCCGGCGGCGGGAGACGCTGGCCGACGTGTCGGGCGTGGAGATGACGCGGTATCCCCCGGGCCTCATATCAGCGCTCGAGAAGCTGAAGGACGCCACCACGGTCGTCCACGCCACCAGCCGGGCCACCGCCCATCTGTGGATCGAGCAGCCGTCGGCCCAGACGGAGCGTGAGGGGCGCCTGTCCCGGTTCAACCGCATGTTCGACACCCACCCGCCCATCGAGGAGCGCATCGCCCTCCTGCGCGAGCTCTAACCGGTCCATTTGCCCTGGAAGTGGCAGGGGAGCGTGGGGGTGTCCGCTCGTAGACTGGTCGCATGACCGAGTCCGCGCCCAGCCCCGTCCCCGCTCACGACACCGGCACCCAGCGCGTCAAGCGCGGCCTGGCCGAGATGCTCAAGGGCGGAGTGATCATGGACGTGGTCACGGCCGATCAGGCAAAGATCGCCGAGGACGCCGGGGCGGTAGCGGTGATGGCCCTGGAGCGGGTCCCCGCCGACATCCGCCGCGACGGCGGCGTGGCCCGCATGAGCGACCCCGAGCTGGTCGAGGGCATCGTGGCCGCGGTGACCATCCCGGTCATGGCCAAGGCCCGCATCGGCCACTTCGTGGAGGCGCAGATCCTCCAGGCCCTCGGGGTCGACTACGTCGACGAGTCCGAGGTGCTCACCCCCGCCGACGAGGCCCACCACATCGACAAGTGGGCCTTCACCGTGCCCTTCGTGTGCGGGGCCACCAACCTGGGCGAGGCGCTGCGCCGCATCAGTGAGGGCGCGGCGATGATCCGCTCCAAGGGCGAGGCGGGCACCGGCAACATCGTCGAGGCCGTGCGGCACCTGCGCTCGATCCTGGGCGACATCCGCAAGATCACCCAGGCCGACTCGGCCGAGGTCTACGACTGGGCCAAGCAGCTCCGGGCGCCGGTGGCCCTGGTGCAGGAGGTGGGGCAGACCGGCACATTGCCCGTGCCGCTGTTCTGTGCCGGCGGCATCGCCACCCCGGCCGACGCCGCGCTGGTCATGCAGCTCGGCGCCCAGGCCTGCTTCGTGGGCTCCGGCATCTTCAAGAGCGACGACCCGGCCCGCCGGGCCAAGGCCATCGTCGAGGCCACCGCCCACTACGACGATCCCGGCATCCTGGCCAAGGTCAGCCGGGGCCTCGGCCCGGCCATGCGCGGCGACGAGATCGACGGCCTCGACGTCCGCCTGTCCGAGCGCGGCTGGTAGCGGCGGCTAGCGGTCGAGCTGGAAGGACTCCCAGAGGCCGACGCGGCCGTAGTCGCTGCCGGCCAGGGTGACGTGGCCGTCCTCGTCGACGGTCACGCTGGACGCGGTCTGGTCGCCGGGCCCGCCGAGCGCGCCCTCGCCCGTGTCGCGCCGGGTGAGCTCGCCGTCGGCCGAGAGCTTCGCCGTCTCGGTTTCGAGCGCCGAGGGCTCGATCTTCAGCTTCAGGTTCGATTTGGACAAAGCCGACATCAAGGCACCCATCATCATGAACTGTCCGCCCTGGGCGACTTGCGGATCGGCGCTGGTCATCTCGGGCAGCGCCTGCGCCACGCCTTCGACCAGGCTCGGCACCGGAATGTCGGTCGCGAGCAAAGAGAGATTGCCCGACTTCGGCAGCACCGCCTTGGCCATCGGATCCTGGAACGCCGGATCGTTCACCGTGAGGCCGTCATGCTTGATGCTGAAATTGGCCTGCGCCTTGTCGGTGTTGATGCCCTTCAAGCCCAAGGCCATGCCGCCCTGGGTCAAATGCACCTTCACCCCGCCCTGCGCGTCGGTGACGGTCAGGCCCTCGGCGGTGAAGTCGTAGCCATAGGCCGAAAGCAGCTTCGGGAAGCCGCGGACCAGATCGGCGATCGCCTTGCGATCTTCATCGCTGATGGCCGGCCGCGGCGGCGCTTCGGTGCCGACGGCGACCTGCGGCGGATACTTCGCCGAGAGCTCGCCGATCTTCGCCATCATCTGCCGATAGGCGGGGAAATCCAGCTGCTCGACCGAGATATTGCCCAGCAGCTTGTCGAGCTTCACCGTGGTGCCGTCCGCCGGATCGGCCATCGAGAAGCCGTTCATGGTGACTTTGGAGACCTGGTCGAGCAGGCCCTTGCCGTTCTCCTTGCCGTCCGCCGTGATCGAGGCGGTGGCGATCTTGAACATTTCCCCAGGCTGCGCTGCTGCCGCGGCCGAGATATCCTTCAGCTGCCATTCGAGCCTCAGAAAATTCTGCAGCGGCTTCGACCAGGTTGCGGAAAAGGCCGTGGACGCGAATTTGACGGTCGCTTCCTGCTTTTGGCCTTTCAGGACCTGGACTTCGGTCGGCATCTTGAGATCGCCGACCTGGTACTGGTCCGCGCCATCCGGCGTCAGGCGATAGTCGATCTCGCCGAGCTCCGCGACGTTGTCCTTGTCCGTGCCGTAGCGAACCCCGGTGATGGCGACCTGGAAGCTCTTGCCGTCTTCGGCCGGCGTCACGGTCACCTTGTCGTGGTGGATGCGGATCGGCTGGCTGGGGGTTTCGATGAGCGCCAGGTAATCCTCGATGCCCTTGGCGATCTCGCTCGCCTCCTTCTGCTGTTCGGCGCCCTTGTCGCCGCAGCCGGTGAGAACGAAGCCGGCCAGAACCACGCTGATCGCGCCGTGCCGCAGGAAGGATCGAGAATCACGCATTGAATGCCCCAAAGAAAAAGCCTGGCCCCGTGCCAGGCTGCCCAAGTCGATTCGCCGCACTATAGCAGAGACTTCACAAGGCCATAGCGATACGCATCACTCTCCCGCTTTTGTGAGCGCGGCGAGCGTGCGGCGCCAGGCACTCAAGAATGTCGCCGTTTCCCGCGGATGGTTCACGGGAAAACGCCGCCAGGCGCCGTCGATCTTCAGGTCCGCAAAGAAGCCGGCTGGGTCTTCATGGAAATGCAACAGCCCGGCGCCCTTCCGATAGAAGGTGCCGGGCTTCTTCTCGGTGACGCCGGGCATCTCCAAGCGCCGGATCTCGGCGA
>Ga0081455_10008422_pt1 | contig 10726 bp, 8 predicted proteins | sample TabmetS3T2R1_FD_70207 | JGI IMG/M metagenome (GOLD analysis project Ga0081455, IMG submission 70207) | Tabebuia heterophylla rhizosphere microbial communities from the University of Puerto Rico - S3T2R1 | ecosystem: Host-associated > Plants > Roots > Rhizosphere ... | reverse complement strand
ATCCGAGCTTCAGGGAGATGTGCGGCGACTATGCCGAAACGTTGGAAATGTTGCAGCGGTGGCAGGCATCAGACGACCCGCACAGAGCCGCTCGCATCGAGGAGTATCGCGAACTCGCTGAAGGGCTGGAGATCGAGATCGTTACCGCGCTCCGGTCTCCGCCCCGAAGCACCAAGCACCTGATCTGGGGGAACATCCTTCAAAGGATCGACATGCTGCGAGCAAGGCTGCACCTAACGAGCAAGCTGCACCTAGAATGAGCGAGGCTTCCAAGGTGAGCAGCAAACTCACAGGCGAAGCGCGCCAGCAGTCCCCAAGAATCCCTCCCGAACCCGGCGCAAAGGCGTTCGCTCTTCCCGAGAGCTCTGCGGCGCGCATCCGCGGCCCTTGAGAGCCAATGCGCGTTGCTTCATGACTTAACACGGGCACCCTGGCCATGGAACCGGCGCCATCTGGGAAACGTCGGCCAAGACTCTCGATCGACCCAGGCGGTGAGCCAACCCAGGCTGAAGCACGCGGGAAAGGCAGGAAGATGCCACGAGCACCGCTGCACGGGATCCGGCGTGTCGCGACAAGGTGGGTTGCCGCAGCCTTGCTGGTGTCCGCGGTTCTCGGTGAGGTGCATGGCCAGAGCCCCGGGGCCGCGCCTGAGGGCCCCGCCACGCCGGCCGTCGAGCCGACGGCGTTGCCCAAGCCGCTGACTCGCGAGGCCCTGCGCGACCTGCTGGTGCGGCTCCGCGACGCCCAGGTACTCGACCTCCTGATCGCGCAGCTCGACAAGGAGATCGGCGCCGCGCCCGTGGCGAATGCTGATGGCTACATCGGCGAGATCGAGGCCGAGGGGGCGAAGCTGCGCCAAGCCTGGGGCCGGATGCTCGCCGCCGCACCGGCGGTGCCGACCGTCCCACTGTTTCTGGCCAATCAGCTGATCGGTGACCGTCCGCCGGCCATTCTGCTGCTCATCTTGGTGCTCACGGCCGTCATCTTCGCGGTCGGCGCCGCCGCGGAATGGCTGTATCACCGTCTAACCCGCAAGCTCCACGGCCAGATGGCAGAGGCTCAGCCTCAGACTGCGCTTGGCAGAATCTCTTATGCCACGCTGCGGTTGGGATTCGATCTGCTGGGCCTTGCGATCTTCACCGCGGCGACGATCGCCGCATTTTTCGTCTTCTATCAGGGGCACGTGCCGGTCCGGTTGACCGTGATGATGCTGGTTAGCGCCGTGTTCATCGTGCGCCTGATCTCGCTGGTTTCGCGCTTCGTCTTGGCGCCCGATGCGCCACCCCTGCGGCTCGTGACCATTGACGATCACGCCGCGAGCTTCTTGCACCGACGGATCGTCTGGCTGGCCGCGGTCGGCGCGGGCGGGCTCATGACCGTCGACCTGCTCGTTCTGCTGGGCCTCGACCCGGCGCTCGCCCACCTGCTTCGCAACATCGTGGCTGCGGTGTTCGTCGCCATGCTGATCGCGCTGATCTGGCGCGGGCGCGAGCCGGTGGCCTATCTGATCCGCGGCGGCGCGCCGCAGGACCTGCCGGAAGGCGCGCCGGCTTCGCTGCGGCTGCGCCACCTGATGGCGACCGTGTGGCCGGGCTTTGCCATCCTCTATGTGCTCGTGCTGTGGGCGATGTCCGAAATCACCAAAGTCCTGGGTTACGATCTGGCGGCCTACGCGGGCATCTGGAGCTTGCTGCTGATCATCGCGGTGCCCCTGATTGACGCCGGAATCGGCCAGATCATCAAAGCCTACGTCGAGACGAGGCATGGCTTTACGGGCGACGAGGCCCACGCCTACGGTCGGGTCGCGCATCGCGCCGCGCGCATTCTGCTGATCGTCGGTGCGGTGGCGATCTGCGCCCGGCTGTGGGGTATCAACCTCTTCGATTTCCAGGCCGGCGGCATTGCCGAGCGGTTCGTGTCCGCGCTGGTCGACGTCGGCCTGACGCTTCTCGTAGCCTATGTCGGCTGGGAGTTCGCCAAGACCGCGATCGACCGCCGGCTCGCCCGCGAGGCCGGCCCGAGCGGCCCCTCCGAGATCGGCGGCGAGGGCGGCGGTCAGGGCGCATCGCGCCTCAAGACCCTGCTGCCGCTGTTTCGCAAGTTCCTCATGATCACGCTTGCCGTGATGGTCATCATGCTGGTGCTGTCCTCGCTCGGGGTCGACATCGGGCCGCTGCTCGCCGGCGCGGGCGTGGTCGGCATCGCCATCGGCTTCGGGGCGCAGACGCTCGTGCGTGACATCGTCTCCGGAGTGTTCTTTCTGCTCGACGACGCCTTCCGGGTCGGCGAGTACATCGAGGTCGGTAACATCCGCGGCACAGTCGAGCACATCTCGATCCGCTCGCTGCGCCTGCGCCATCATCGCGGCGCCCTGCACACCGTGCCATTCGGCGAGATCCAGCACCTGACCAACCACAGCCGCGACTGGGTGATCATGAAGCTGCAGTTCCGGGTGCCCTACGACACCGACCTTCAGAAGGTGAAGAAGATCTTCAAGAAGATTGGCGCCGAGATGGCCGCCGATCCCGTGATGGGGCCGAACCTGCTCGACCCGCCGAAATCGCAGGGCGTGCTGGAGATGGACGACTCGGCAATGATCATCCGCGCCAAGTTCATGGCCAAGCCGGGCGAGCAGTTCGTGATCCGCCGCGAGCTCTATCAGCGGGTGCAGAAAGAGTTCGAGGCCGCCGGCATCCAGTTCGCGCGGCGCCAAGTCTCGGTCTTTGTGCCACCCGGCACGCCACCCGAGCAAGCCGCCGCGGCGGCCGCGGCAGTGTCCCAGGAGCAGACCCAGGCGGCCGAGTAGCGTCGCTCCTCACACGCCAAGATAGGTGTGCTGGGACCCCGGGCTGGGCGTGAGTGCGGCCGAGTCGCCGCGCCACACCACCCGCCCCTTCTGCAGAAGGTAGTGGCGATCAGCCAGGCCCTTGAGAAGCGCGACGTTCCTGTCGATCACCAGAATCGCCTGGCCGATTGCGTGCGATGGCGCCTTCGCAGATCGCCGCAAGCGCTCGTCAAGGCGCGTAGTTAACGGTTACGTACTTCCGATATTTCGGGCGCGTCGTCTTCATGCACTACCATCCGGAGCACGGCTCGGTCGTGGCGAACCGACGAGCCTGAGGTAAGCAAGGCCGCTGGAGGGCTTGAGCTTTGGTCCGCGCGCACTCAGCTGCCATGCTGCTCCCAGTTGGCTTCGATTAAGCCCGGTCTTCGGGTGCGGCCCAGACCGGACCCGCGCGTTGGCCGAGGGCTGGGACTGAGGCGGTATCGCCGTGGCAGAGTGAGACGAATCGGCCTGTCCGCCTCGTGAGTTGCGGTCGGGTCAGAACAGCAGGAGGCGCGTCATGGCAGAGGGCCTGATCACGCCTGATCAACTCAGGCAGATCACCGAAGAGAAAGAGAAGGAGAAGGTGCAGGAAGCGCTCGACAAGAAGGGCAAAGCCGATGACGAGCACCAGCAGCTCCACGACGCGTTCATGGCGCGGGAGATTCATCCGGAGGTGTTCGAGCGCGTCTCCAAGGTGGTCCGGGCCGCGGCCGAGCGGGGCGAGCGCGAGGTGCAGGTGGTGCGCTTCTCCAGCCAGTACTGCACCGATGGCGGTCGGGCGATCAACAACTTCGAGGCCGAGTGGCAGGACACGCTCACCGGCTTCGCCAAGCGCGCCTACGAGTTCTGGCAGAAGGAGCTCGAGCCGCAAGGCTACAAGCTGCGCGCCCAGATCATGGATTTCCCCGGCGGCGTTCCCGGCGATGTCGGGATCTTCCTGAGGTGGTGACAGACCGGGGTGGTCCGGTGGGCGTACAGTGACATCGAGCCGCTGCTCGCAGGCGCCGGCGTGGTCGGACTGCTCAGCGGGTGCGAATGGTACACCGTCTACGACATAGCCGAGGCTCTGTATGCGGACCTAAATGAGCTATCGCCTAGCTTCCGCGGCGAAAGCTGTTGGCGCGCGTTTAGGCGCTTGCATCGCGAAGTTCTGTAAGAGGTGGAATGCTTCGAGGGGAGCTACTATGTCCGAGATCGTCCCGCGCTGGGAGTGGCGCTCGTTCGGGCGCAGCTTCCCGATAGCTGAGGAGCACCTCTCCCGGCTGACGCCGAGCGGCGTCCAGGAAACCGACGAGATCTACCTGCTCTCAAGCAGCGGCGACAACGTGAAGGTCCGCGACGCGCTCATGGACGTGAAGGTTCTGCGGGAGACCAACGCGGACGGCCTCGAGCGGTGGACCCCGGTGATGAAGGCGGGATTTCCGCTATCTGCGGCCGACACGGCAAAGGTGCTCGGCGCCTTGCGCCTGCCGGCGCCAGGGTCCCTGCGCGACAGCTACACCCTCGACGCGTTCCTTGCAGCGTTCGCGGGTCGGGACAGCGCCATTCGGATCGCGCGGGTCCACAAGCGGCGTGTGCGCTACACGATCGACGGGTGCACGGCCGAGCTTTCGGACATTGTGGCGGACGGAAAGTCGACCCGCACGATCGCCGTCGAATCCGAGGATGCGGGCGCGGTCGTCCGCGCCGTCACGGGGCTCGGGCTGGGCGGCTACGTCAACGTCAGCTACCCCCGCGCTTTGCTGGCCCTGCTTAACGACGAGCCGGAGCGCTACGCTGTCATCGACGTCGGTACTAATTCCGTGAAGTTCCACATCGGCGCCCGGGACCCCGGGGGGATGTGGCGGACCGTCACCGACCGCGCCGAGGTCACCCGTCTGGGCGAGCGGCTGGCGGAGACGGGCGTGATCGGCGACACGCCGCTCGAGCGGACGGTTGCGGCGATTTCCGGCATGGTCGACGAGGCACGGCAGAACGGCGTTCGGGCGATCGCCGCGGTCGGCACCGCCGGGCTGAGGATCGCCAGGAACGGCGCCGAGGCCGTTTCGGCCATTCGCGCACGCACCGGCCTGCAGATCGAGGTCATTGCGGGCGAGGACGAGGCCCGGCTGGCGTACCTCGCGACGGTAGCCTCATTGGGATCGACGGCCGGGTCGCTGGTGGTGTTCGACACCGGCGGCGGCAGCTCGCAGTTCACCATCGGGCATGGCGCCGAGATCGACGAGCGCTTCAGCGTCGACGTCGGCGCCGCACGCTACACGGAGCGGTTCGGGCTCGACGGCGCCGTGTCGCAAGCGAAGCTGGGCGAAGCGATGGCGGCGATTTCGGCGGACCTCGTGCGCCTTGACGGCCGCCCGGCGCCGGGCACGCTTGTGGGCATGGGCGGCGCGGTGACCAACATCGCTGCGGTCAGGCACGGCCTCGCCACCTACGACCCGACCGTCATCCAGGGAACGATCCTCGAGGGCGTCGAGATCGACCGTCAGATCGAGCTCTACCGCTCGCGGAGCGCCGAAGCGCGCCGATCCATCGTCGGCCTCCAGCCCAACCGCTCGGAGGTGATCCTCGCCGGGGCCTGCATCGTGCGGACGGTCATGGAAAAGCTTGGCAAGGCCAGCCTGACGGTGAGCGACCGCGGCCTGCGCCATGGCGTGCTCGCAGAAAGGTTTGGACCCTGAGCCGCACAGGCGACGGAAGATTGGCGGCGGAACTTTGTCTGGAGCAAGAGAGATGAACGCTCACAAACCACCGAAACCAAGCTCTGCAAAATCCCCGAGGATGTCGGGCGAAGAGACGCTCGAGATGTTTGAGCTGCTGAAGGGCGCGACCAGCGTCGAGCTGAAACTGGTGGTGCCCGACGCGAGCCGCCGCGCGGCGGTTAAGCGTCTCGGCTTCGACCCGGTCGACGCAGAACCGCGTCAGGCCTATTTCTTTGACACGCCCGATCTCGCCCTGAACAAGGCTGGCGTGGTCGTCCGCGCTCGGAGGCGCCAGGGCGGACGCGGGGACACGGTCGTCAAGCTGCGCCCGGTTGTGCCGGCCACGCTCGATCCCGAGTTGCGCAAGGCGGCGGGCTTTAAGATCGAGCTCGACGCAATGCCCGGAGGGTACGTTTGCTCGGCATCCTACAAGGGCGCCTGTACCGCTCAGGAGGTGTTCGACGTTACGGAAGGCGAGGCGCCGCTCGAGTCGCTCTTCTCCAAAGAGCAGCGCGCCTTCTACGCGGCCAATGCCCCGAAGGAAATCCCGATGAACGCGCTGGTACCGCTTGGCCCGACGTTCCTTCTTCGCTTCAAGCACCAGCCGAAACGCTTCGATCGCCGTCTCACCATCGAGCTTTGGCTCTACCCCGACGGGTCCCGGATTTTCGAAATCTCGACGAAATGCGGCACCGAGGAGGCCTTCCAGATGGGGGTCGAGTTCAGGGCGTTGATGGCCAAGTGTGGCATACCGCTGGTAGAGAGCCAGGAAACCAAAACCAACAGCGCGCTCGCTTTCTTCCGCAAGGACCTCATCTCGGAACAAGCAGGGAACCGCCCCGCGGCTTCTCTTCGCCCGCGGCCTGGAGCGCGACGCCGCCACGGCCCAGGGGCGGCGATGGTCTAAACCCGGTCTCCGGTCACCCGCCGGGTCACGCCGTACGCGTCGCACGAGCGACCCGAACACTGGAGGAAAATGACTTGACGCAGCCAGCACGTGCGGCTCGTTCCATCGGTCCGTCAGATGCGGGGCTGCGTCCGGATGTCATCGCTGGTCTGACGGCGGCGGCCGTCGTGCTGCCGAAGGCCATGGCCTATGCGACCGTCGCCGGCCTCCCGGTCACCGTGGGGCTCTACACCGCATTTGTGCCGATGATCGTCTATGCGCTGCTGGGCACGTCGCGTGTCCTCAGCGTCAGCTCGACGACGACTTTGGCCATCCTCTCCGCCGCGCAACTGGCGCTGGCCGTTCCGGACGGAGACCCCAGCCGGCTGATCACGGCGGCGGCGACGCTGACCGCCCTCACAGGGGCCCTCCTGATCGCGGCTTCGGTGCTTCGGCTGGGGTTCGTCGCAAACTTCATCTCGGCGCCGGTCCTGACCGGCTTCAAGGCTGGGATCGGGCTCGTCATCGTGCTCGACCAGGTGCCGAAGCTCCTGGGCGTCCACATCACCAAGGAAGGGTTCTTCCGCGACGTCCTGAGCGTTGTGCAGCATCTTCCGGAAGCCTCCATCATCACGCTAGCCATCGGGTTGTCGGCCCTTGTCCTGCTTCTTCTTATGGAGCGCATCTGGCCGCACTCGCCGGCCTCGCTCGCCGTGGTCGCCGGCGGCATCGCCGTGTCCTGGCTCGCCGGCCTAGGCGCCGCCGGCGTCGCGAACGTGGGCCACATTCCCCGGGGTCTGCCGTCGGTCACGCTGCCAGATCTCGGTCTGATCATTCAGCTGCTGCCCGGGGCGACCGGCATCGCCCTGATGAGCTTCACCGAGACGATCGCAGCGGGCCGGGCTTTTGCGACCCCGTCGGAGCCGCCGATCCGGGCCGATCGGGAGCTTCTGGCGACCGGAGCCGCCAATCTGGCGGGAGGGTTCTTCGGCGCGATGCCGGCTGGCGGCGGGACTTCGCAGACGGCGGTCGTCCGCGCGGTCGGCGGCCGCACGCAGAAGGCATCGCTCGTCACCGCGGCCGCGGCGGCCGCGACCATGCTGGTCCTGGCGCCGCTGCTCGGTCTCCTGCCGCAGGCCGTGCTCGCGGCCATCGTGATTGTCTACTCCGTGGGCCTGATCGAGCCGCTCGAGTTCGCGGCGATCCGCAAGGTCCGTACGATGGAGTTCCATTGGGCGCTCGCCGCCTTCCTCGGCGTGCTCGTGCTTGGCACGCTTCAGGGCATCCTTGTCGCCATCATCCTGTCGTTGCTTGGCCTCTCCAGCCAGGCGGCGCATCCGCGGGTCTACGTGATCGGCCGAAAGCGCGGGGAGGACGTCCTGCGCCCGGTGTCGCAAGAGCATCCGGACGACGAGATTTTCGAGGGACTCTTGATCGTGCGGCCGGAGGGCCGGCTGTTCTTCGCAAATGCCCAGCAGGTGAGCGATCGAGTCCAGGACCTCGTCACCCAGTACCGGCCTCGCGTTCTCGTGCTCGACTTGAGCCGCGTCTTCGACATCGAGTATTCGGCCCTCCAGATGATCATCGAGGGCGAGCGCCGCTTCGCGAAGGAGGGTCTGACGGTCTGGCTGGCGGGCCTGAACCCTGACGTCCGCAACTACATCCGGTCTTCCGGGTTCGCCGATCGTCTCGGCGAGGAACGCTTGTTCGCTAACGCTCGTGCCGCGATCCGTGAATACCTCGATAGCTCTACGCCCGCAGCTACGCGGGACTCGGATCTGAAGGAGGCTGTCGAGTTGAAGGCCGATCATGGAGAGAAGGTGGAGACGACCGGCCTGACGGGTGAGTGACCGCGGTCAGCCTTGCGACGTGCTCGAAGAGCGTTTCGGTGCCTCAAACGGGCACCGTGAGCGGACGCTTGGCGCACGGCAAGGATCGGCGACGAGCGGATGCCGTCCGACAAGGTCATCGCCCCGCCCCGGCTCAATGCCCACCGCTGAGCACGAGAGCCTGGACCGGCAGGAGCAAGGCTTGGAGCCTGGCATTTCACGCGGGTCGAGATGCGCGAGCGCCGGCTGGAAGCCCTTGAACTCCTCGAATTCTCGAACACCGACTTCACCAACAAGTAGCCCACGTCGTCAGGTGTGGCGGCCGTGGTCACCAGGGTCACGCGCACGCCGAAGGTCGGTGTCGGGCTGTCGTTGCCGCGATACAGGCCGTCCGGTATCACCGCCTTGGCATAGCTCGGAGCAGCTAATGTCTCGATGCGCCAGGGCCTTGTCCGCCGTGGCATAGCGGCGCACTGTTCCGATGCGATCGACCAGACAGGCAGCTTCCGTGTCGGGAGAATGGCGGGCATGACGAGCGATGGCGATCCCGGTTTCGCAGGTCGGGCGGTCGATGCGGCGATCAAGATCGGGCTGATCGCGCTGCTGGCGGTATGGTGCCTCGAGATCGTCCGGCCGTTCATGCTGCCGCTGATCTGGGGCGTCATCATCGCAATCGCGAGCTACCCAGGGTTCGTGCGCCTCGAGCGAGGTCTAGGCGGCCACAGCCGCTTGGCGGCAATTCTCTGGACGATCCTGGGCCTGATCCTCGTCCTCGGGCCGGTCGGCATGCTGGCGGGCGTCCTCGTTGACGATGTGCAGACCCTCGCCGCACACCTCAGAGCCGATAGGCTGCAAGTGCCCGCCCCGCCCGACGCCATCGCCACCTGGCCGTTCGTCGGCGCGCCGGCTCATCGGTTCTGGTCGCTGGCATCGACCAATCTGAGCGCCGCGCTGGCGGAGATCAGGACGCAGATCAGGGCGTTGGGCGCCTTCGTGCTGGCCGCGATCGCCAATGCCGGCCTTGGCATGCTGCAGCTCGTGATTGCCGTGATCATTGCGGGCGTGCTCCTGCCCCATGCCGAGGGCGGGGCGCGAGCGGCCGATGCTGTAGCGACGCGCCTCGCCGGCGAGCGCGGCCCCAGTCTCGTCACGCTGGCGGGGGCCACCATCCGCAGCGTCGCGCGCGGCGTGCTGGGGACGGCCATGATCCAGGCGCTGCTCGCTGGCGTCGGCCTCGTCGTCGCCGGCGTCCCGGCGGCGGGCCTGCTCGCCTTCGTGTGCCTGATCCTGTGCACCGTGCAGATCGGGCCTGGCCTCGTGCTCGTGCCGGCGATGATCTACCTGTTCTGGAACGCCGAGACCACGACCGCGATCCTGTTCACGGCGTGGAGCATCCCGGTCATGGTGCTCGACAACGTGCTCAAGCCCTACCTGATGCGACGCGGGGTCCAGTCGCCCACGGTGATCATCCTGATCGGCGTGATTGGTGGCCTGCTGGCCTATGGCCTGATCGGCGTCTTCCTAGGCCCGGTCATCATCGCGCTCGGCTACGAGCTGTTCCGCGCCTGGGTGCGGGGTGAGCAGGCGGTTCTGAAGCAGACCGGGGTTGCCTGACGTGCCTGCGCCGAGATGGATCTGCGTCGGGTCGCGGTGATCGGCACGAGCTGCTCGGGCAAGACGACCTTCGCCGCCGCGCTCGCCGCACGTCTGTGGGCGCCACACATCGAGCTCGACGCGCTGCACTGGCGCGCCGATTGGGTCCCCGCGCCGCGCGAAACCTTCAGGCGGGCGGTCGCGCAGGCCACCGCCGCGGAGCGCTGGGTCAGCGATGGCAACTACGGCGTCGTGCGCGACCTGGTGTGGGGCCGGGCAACCGCGGTGATCTGGCTCGACTACCCGTTTCCTCTGGTGCTGTCGCGCGCCCTGTATCGCACCATGCGCCGCGTGCTCCGGCGCGAGGAGCTGTACAGCGGTAATCGCGAATCCTTCAGAAAGGCGTTCTTCAGCCGCGACTCGATCCTCTGGTGGGTCGTGACCACCTATGGCCGCCATCGGCGCGAGTTCCCGACGCTGTTCGAGCATCCCGCCTTCGCCCATCTCGAGACCATCGCATTCAGGCGCCCGCGCGAGGCCGATGCCTTCCTGCGTGGCGCCGGAGGTCATGGCGTATCCGAATCCTGAAAGGGTTGCCGGACCGATCGATGCCCGCCAAACTTGCACGCAATGATCCGTGGGCAGGCGAGGCTTCAATCGATGACCAAGCAGAAGATCTTGATCGTTCAGGACAATTTTCTGCAGGCGGAGGCGCTGCGGATCGTGGTCGAGGGCGGCGGATACGAGGTGGTAGGCCTGGCGAGAGACACCGCCGGCGCGGATCGGCTTGCAAGCCAGCATCGCCCCGCGCTGGCGATCGTCGACCTGATGCTCGAGATCGACGTCGACGGCATCGCGACCGCCACCGCGCTAAAGCAGAAGTACGGGCTCG
>Ga0081455_10008421_pt1 | contig 10726 bp, 10 predicted proteins | sample TabmetS3T2R1_FD_70207 | JGI IMG/M metagenome (GOLD analysis project Ga0081455, IMG submission 70207) | Tabebuia heterophylla rhizosphere microbial communities from the University of Puerto Rico - S3T2R1 | ecosystem: Host-associated > Plants > Roots > Rhizosphere ... | reverse complement strand
CGACGACGTCAAACGGGCCGTCGACTGCGGGGTCGCCGGCGTCATCATGGAGGTGCCGTCGAGCCGGCATCTCATCGAGCTCGGCTACCAGTGGAGCGTCGAACGCGCCATCGAGCTGTCCGTGACCGCAACCAACTACGCCCACGAGCAGGGCCTGTCGGTGTCCTTCTTCCCGATCGATGCGACCCGGGCCAGCCTCGAGGACTACCTCGCCCTGGTCGGGAAGGTCGCGGCCGAAGGGCACATGGACGCCCTCGTGCTGGTCGACACCTTCGGCGTGCTCGCCCCGCAGGCGGTCCCGACCTTCGTCTCGCAGTCCCGGGAGCGGTTCGACGTACCGCTCGAAACGCACTTCCACATGGATTTCGGGCTCGGCGTCGCCAACACGCTGATCGCGGCTGCCAACGGTGCGACCACTCTCCAGACGACGCTGGCGGCCCTCGGCGAGCGGGCCGGCAACACGCCGATGGAGGAGACCGTGATGGCGCTGCGCACGCTCTACGACGTGGACTGCGGCATCGACACGACCAAGCTCACGAAGCTGTCGCGCATGGTGTGCGAGATCGCCGGTGTGGAGCAGCCGACGAACCGTCCGGTGACCGGGAGCAGACTGTTCTCGGTGGAGTCCGGCATCATCGCCACGTGGGTACGCAATGTTCGCGACGTCGATGTCACCGAGTGCGTGCCGTACGACCCGCGCCTCGTCGGTCAGCAGCCCCCCGAGATCGTGCTCGGCAAGGGCAGCGGACTGGACAACATCGCCGACCACCTCGAGCAGCACGGCCTCACCGCCACGGAGGAGCAGAAGTCCGACCTGCTCCTCGCCGTCAAGTCGGCATCGCTCGCCAAGCACGAACTCCTGACCCCCGATGAGTTCCGCGAGCTGGCCCGTTCGGTCGGCATCCACTGAATCGCACCGCGGGGGCGGTGACCTGACATGGTGACCGCACTCGGTTGGCTGGCCGTCGTCGGTCTGATCCTCGGCAATGCGCTCTTCGTCGCCGCCGAGTTCTCGCTGACGTCGGTCGACCGGACGAAGCTCAAACGGCTCGCCGACACCGACCACCGGCGGGCGGCCCGAGTGCTGGCCACGACGCGCGAGCTGTCGTTCCACCTGTCCGGCGCCCAGCTCGGGATCACGCTGTGCTCGCTGTTGCTGGGGTTCGTGGCCGAGCCGGTCATCGCCACCGCGATCGACCCGGTCTTCGGTGCGCTGGGCCTTCCGGAGTCCGACGCGGCGCCGCTGGTGACCGCCCTCGTGCTGGCGACATTCGCGCAGATGCTGTTCGGCGAGCTGGTGCCGCAGAACCTGGCGATCTCGCGGCCGCTGCCGACGGCACTCGCGATCACACCGTTCCAGCGCGGCTTCTCGCGGCTCTTCCGGCCGGTGATCGCATTGTTCAACGGCACCGCGAACGCGATCGTACGGGCGACCGGGCAGGAGCCCCAGGAGGAGTTGCGGGCTGCGCGTACTCCGGAGGAGCTGGAGTCCCTGATCGGCACCTCGGCCCTCGAGGGCACCCTCCCGCACGAGGTGGCGGCGCTGCTGCGGCGAACCCTGACGTTCGGCGACCGGACCGCCGGCGACCTCATGACACCGCGGGTGCAGATGGTGTCACTGGACCATCGCAACACCGCTGCTGACCTCCTGACGACCGCCCGCGAGTCCGGTCACTCGCGCTTCCCGGTCCATCGCGGCGACGTCGACGAGATCGTGGGCGCCGTCCACGTGAAGCACGCCTTCGCGGTCCCGCCGTCCCGCCGCGAGCAGACTCCGCTCACCCATCTGATGGACGAGCCGGTGCGGTTGCCGGCGTCCCTCCACGGCGACGACCTCATGACGGCGCTCCGCGGCCGCGGCCTGCAGCTCGCCATCGTCGTCGACGAGTACGGCGGCACCGCCGGCCTGGTCACGGTCGAAGACCTCGTCGAGGAGCTGGTCGGGCAGGTACGCGACGAACACGACCGAATCGAGGAGCTCGACGCGATCCTGCTGTCCAACGGCAGCTGGTCGGTCGCCGGCCGACTGCGGTGCGACGAACTGCCCCAACGGCTCGGCTTCACTCCGCCGGACGGTCCCTACGACACCGTGGCCGGGCTCGTGCTCCGCCACCTCGGCCAGATCCCGACCGTGGGGGACGCGATCACGATCGGTGGCTGGCGGATCGCGGTGACCCAGATGGACCGGCGCCGTATCGACCGCGTCGAGATCAGCCCGCCCGGAGGTGATGTTCGGTGAGCGAGCTTGCGAGCGAACCATTCAACGCCGCGAGCATTCACGTGGTCGACGAGCGTAGCGAGGTGGACGCGTGAGCATGGTGCTGGTCGTGGTGCTGTTGGCTGGGAACGCGTTCTTCGTCGGCGCCCAGTTCGCCCTCATCGCGGCGCGGCGGGACCAGATCGAGCCGCTCGCGCAACAGGGCCACCGGACTGCCAAGATCACACTGGGCCAGATGCGCCGGCTGTCGTGGATGCTGGCCGGATCGCAGCTCGGCATCGCCGCCTGCTCACTGGGGCTCGGTGCGGTCGCGGAGCCGGCCTTCGCCCACCTGCTGGAGGGCGCGTTCGACGCGCTTGCGCTCCCGAGCGGATTGCTGCACCCGGTGGCGTTCATCATCGCGCTCGGCGTGATCTCGTACGCCCACATGGTCATCGGCGAGATGGTCCCGAAGAATCTCGCCCTGGCGGCGCCGCTGCGATCGGCGCTCGTGCTAGGCCCGCCGATCGCCCTGTGGGTACGCGTGACCCGGCCGATCCTGATGGCCATCAACGCCACCGCCAACGGCATCCTCCGGCTCTTCCGGGTCGAGCCGAAGACCGAGATCAGCTCGACGTACACACCCGAGGAGCTGGCCGACCTGATCGGCGAGTCGGTCGCCGAGGGGCTGTTGCACCCAGTCGACGAGCAGCGGCTGCTGCGTGCCCTGCGGCTCGACCAGGTCACGACGCGAGCACTCACGATCCCGTCGGAGCAGGTGGTCTCGGTCGGTCCGAACAGCACACTCGGCGAGGTGGAGGCGTTGATCGCGCGCACCGGCTACTCCCGGTTCCCGGTGTCCTCGGCGGCTGACGACGGCCCGGACGAGCTGATCGGCTACGTCCACGCCAAGGACCTGCTCGACCTGGACCGTTACGACGAGCAGACGCCGCTCCCGTCGCGGCTGATCCGGCCGATGGTCTCCATCGAGGCCGATCTGCCGTTGACCCAGGCGTTCTCGGCGCTGCAGCGGGCCGACCGCCATCTCGGCCGGGTGACCGAGGGCGGCCACACCCTCGGCGTCGTCGCCCTGGAGGACATGCTCGAGGAGCTGGTCGGGGAGATCCAGGACGCCAGCCACATCGACGACAAGGCGTGACGCACGCGAAACCGGAGTCTGATGTCAGCCCCACATCACGCTGGGGCGTGACATGGCGCTGACAACTCGGCTCAGTCGGCGTCGAAGGTGAGCGCCTCGCGGGCCTCGTCGCGACTCAGGGGCAGCTCGACCGGCAGGTTGCGGGCCGCAGAGAGGTCCGCGGCGAGATAGACCTCCATCACCCGCCGGGCCTCGTCGGGCTTGACGAGCACCTCCCGGTCCCAGGCCACGGCCTCGAGGAAGTACGCCGTCTCGCGCTCCATCGGCCCGGCGTAGACGTGACCGACCTCCTCGCCGGGCATCGTCGACAGCGGCAGCTGCATGCCGTCCGACATGGTGTTGAGGATGATGTCGCGATGCGAGTCGTCGAGAAGCAGGGCGCCCTTGCTGCCGACGATCTCCATCCAGGTCGACGAGAAGTTCGGGTAGCCCGGCGGCAGGATCCAGCCGGCCCCGACTGTGAGTACGACACCGTTGTCGAGCGTGATCAGGATCGACATGGTGTCAGCGGTGCCGTACTTCTCCTTCATCACCCGCCCGGCGGCCTGGGCGTACACGCGCACGGGCCGGGCCGGCGCCATGCACCACAGCAGGAAGTCGATGTCGTGGGTCGCCTCCATCGCCGCCGGTGACAAGACGATGCGGCCGGCGATCTTGTCGCCCAGCTTGCGCGTGATGTGCCGGCTCACGAGAGCGCTCACCGGCTCCCCGAGAGTGCCGTCGTCGAGGCTGCGCTTGACCATCGCCTGCTTGGCGTTGAACCGCTGCGAGTAGCCGACCGTGAACTTCACCCGGTGGCGCTCGGCCAGGTCGATCAGCTCGTCGGCCTCGTCGAGCGTCAGCGCCAGCGGCTTCTCGAGCAGCACGTGCTTGGCCGCTTCCAGAGCCGCCTTCGTCATCGGATAGTGCGTCGTCTCCGGCGTGGCCGAGATCATCAGCGCGTCGATCCGGTCGTCGGCGACCAGCTCGCTGTAGTCCGTCGTCGCCGTCACCGCCTTCGTCTGCTTGGCCATCTCCTCGAGCCGAGCCGGGTCGACCTCCGCGAGATGGAGGCCGCCGACCAAGGGGCTGGCCGCCGCGGTCCGGGCGCGGATCCCGCCGCACCAGCCCGTGCCGATGACGCCGACGTCGATCGTGTCCATCCGACCTCCCTATCGCAACGGTGGTACGGAGACCGGGGCCAGTCGCACCGGCTGCCCGGACTCCGACGCGGTCTCCATGGCGAGGGCGAGTTCGAGTGCCCAGCGCGCCTGTTCGGGTGTGGTGATCTGCAGCTCCGACCCGGTGGCGAGGTGATCCAGCCAGGCCCGAGTCTCGTCGGCCAGGGGGCCGAACATGCGTCCGAGCGCCCAGTCGCCCGAGGTCGTCGAGCCGACATAGCCGACGTTCTTGGCGTGGTCCCGGACGTACGGATGGTCGACCCCATGGTCGCTGACGATGACGTTCTGTCGATTGTCCAGGTCGAGGAGCAGGGACCCGTCGGTGCCCATCACCTCGAGCCGAATGCCCTGCCCGAAGGTGGGGTAGTCGACCGGGAGCGAGTAGCAGATCGTGTACGAGACGACGGCGCCGTCGGCATGGCGTACGACAGCCGTCGTGATGTCGTCCGGGCCGTCGGGTCCGGTCCGTTCGCGGAGCACGGTCCCATGTCCGGCGGCGTAGACCTCGACCGGCGGGTTGCCGTCGAGATACCAGTCCATGACGTCGAACCAGTACGTCAGGACGTCGACGACCGGGCTCACCTTGGTCCGCTCGAAGATCGCGAACGCCTGGGCCCGGGAGTTGATGACCCGATTGGCGCCACCGACGATGCGGCCCAGCCGGCCCTCGTCGATGTAGCGCTTGCCGAGGAAGACGTCGCGGCGGAATCGCTGGCTGTAGCCGACTCGGACCGTGACGTCGTGCTCCTTGGCCGCGGTGATGATCGCATCCGCGTCGTCTCGGGTGGTGGCCAGTGGCTTCTCGATCAGGACCGCCTTGCCGATCCGGATCGCTTCGATCGCCGGCGCCGCATGATCCGGCTCCGGTGTCGACACGATCACGGTGGTGACGCGCGGATCGTTGATGACCTCGCTCGGGTCGGCCGTCGCGAGTTGGGCGCCGGTCTGCTCGGCGAGCCGGGTGGCGCGCGCCGGGTCGACGTCGGCGACGGCGAGGAAGTCGACGGCCGGGTGAGTCGCGGCCAGCCGGGCCCGATGCGTGCCCATTCGGCCGGCCCCGACGACCGCGACGCCGATCCGGTCGCGCTCGCGTCTGGCGTCATCCATCGGGGCTCCTCGTCACCGCTGACCCGGTCGAGCGGGTCGACCTACACGCGTCAGACATGTTACATCATGCATGACTGGCGAGGCAGCCGATGGCCTTGGCCGGGGCCAGATAGAATGTCTCATGGAACGTGTCAGGTCTGCCGCACGGTTGGAGGGAGGAGCTGACCGTGAAACTGGCGATCGGAAACGACGAGCGCCGGACCGCCCATCAGCTGGTCCGCGACACGCTGCGTCAGGCCATCCTCACCGGGCAGGTGCCCGGCGGCGAGCGTCTGGTCCAGGCCGATCTGGCCCAGCAGATGCGGGTCAGCACGACGCCGGTGAGGGAGGCGCTGCGGGATCTTGCCGCCGAGGGCCTGATCCGGCTCGACGCCCATCGTGGCGCCATCGTCCACAGCCCGAGCCATGCCGAGCTCGAAGAGATCTATCGGCTTCGCCAACTGCTTGAACCCGAGCTCGTCGCCCGGGCCATCGCCCACATCACCGACGACGAGCTCGCCGAAGCGACCGACATCTTGGAGCTGGCCGACAAGGAGGAGGATCCGGTCGCCTGGATCGACCTCAACCAGCGGTTCCACCGGCTGTTCAACCGGGCCGCCCGGTCGCCTCGGCTCGCGACCATCGTCGAGTCGCTCCAGGACAGTGCGACGCTCTACATCCTGGTGGCGCTGACCCGCGGCACCCGCGATGTCGTCGAGGCCAACAACCAGCACCGACGGATCCTGGAGGCCGTAAGGTCTGGTGACGTGAAGGCGGCGCGAGAGGCGATCCTTTCGCACATCCACAAGACGGTCGACGGTCAGCCGCACCTCCCCGAGGAGTAGCCGACGCTGTTACGCTGCATCATGTACGATGCAGAGTCTTGCGGAGCAGGGCGGTGAGTGCCGATGGCGCGCTACCGGGTCGTCGTCACCGACCAGGTCTTCCCGTCGGTCGAGATCGAGCGTGAGCTGCTCGCGGCCGCCGATGCCGATCTGGAGGTCGCGACCGGCGATCGCGAGGAGGTCCTGGCCCGGGCCGCGGACGCCGACGCGCTGCTGAACACGTACTTCCCGATCGACGCCGACGCGATGAAGCGACTCGAGCGCTGCCGGATCATCGCGCGGTACGGGATCGGCGTCGACAACATCGATCTCGACGCCGCCCGCGAGCGCGACATCGTTGTCACCAACGTGCCGGACTACTGCGTCGAGGAGGTCGCCGCGCATGCCGTGGCGATGCTGCTGTCGCTGCTGCGGAAGCTACCCGATGGCGAGGCGGAGCTACGCAACGGCGGCTGGGGGATCGCCCGACTGCGCCCGATCAAGCGGCTGTCCGACACGACGATCGGCATCGTCGGGCTCGGCCGGATCGGGCGCCGGGTCGCCGACCTGATGCGGCCGTTCGGCGTCACGCTCCTGGGCCAGGATCCGTACGTGACCGAGCTCGAGGGAGTACGCATCGTCGAGCTCGACGAGTTGCTCGCCTCGTCCGACGTGGTCACGCTGCACTGTCCGCTGCTGCCGCAGACCAAGGGCCTCATCAACGCCGAGAGCCTCGCGACGATGCCGGCCCACAGCGCACTCGTCAACACGTCGCGGGGACCGTTGGTGGTGCTCGACGACCTGATCGCGGCGCTGCGTGACAAGCGCATCCGGGCCGCCGCGCTCGACGTCTTCGAGTCCGAGCCGGTCGATCCGGCGCGACTCGAGGGGGTGCCCGGATTGCTCGCCACGCCGCACATGGCCTTCTACTCCGACGCGGCCGTGGCGGAGTCGCAAAACAAAGCGGCCACCCAGGTCATCAAGGTCCTCGGCGGCGAGCGACCCGACTACCAGGTCAACGCCTGATGAGCGCTCGGACGATGCGGGCCGTGCTGCTGGCGGCGCTGGGATCGATCGAGATCGTCACCCGGGACGTACCCGAGCCGGGACCGGGCGAGGTCGTCGTCCGTGCCGAAGCGACGTCGATCTGCGGCTCCGACCTGAGCGCCTATCGCGGCGTCCACCCCTACATCAAGCCGCCCGCGATCCTCGGTCACGAGTGCGCCGGCACGGTCGTCGCGGTCGGCGCCGGCGTCGCGGACGGCATCGTCGGCACCCTGATCAGCGTCGAGCCGAACATCTGCTGCGGCACCTGCCGGTTCTGCCGCGCCGGACTCCCGAACATCTGCCCCAACTATCGCGTCCTGGGCGAGAGCGAGGACCTGCCCGGCGGGATGGCCGAGTACGTCGCGGTGCCGGCCGACCAGGTCTACGCGCTGCCGCCGGCCATGTCGGCCGAGGAGGGCGCCCTCGTACAGCCGCTCGCCATCTCGTACGAAGGCGTCATCGAGCGTGGTCAGGTACGCCAAGGCGAGCGCGTACTCATCCTCGGCGCCGGGCCGATCGGACTCGGCGGGATGCTGCTCAGCAAGATCCACGGCGCCGAGGTCATGGTCGTCGATCTGCTCGACTACCGGCTCGACAAGGCGCGTGAGCTCGGCGCCGACCATGTGCTGCGGGCGGATGCGCCCGAACTCGAGTCGACGGTCCTCGACTGGACCGACGGCTATGGCGTCGACGTGGCGGTCGAGGCGGTCGGCGGCGCCCAGCATGCCACGGCTCCGCTGGCCCAGCGGCTGACCGCCCCGCGCGGCCGGATCGTCATCCTGGGCTCGTTCGAGGAGAGCTCGTTCCCGTTCCCGATCGCCGATGTCAAGAAGCGCGAGCAGACGCTGATCGGTTCGCACGGGCATCCGCGGACGTTCGCGCCCGTCATCGACTTGGTCGCCGACGGCTCGCTGCGGCCGAGCGAGCTGATCACCCACACGGTCGGTCTCGAGGAGGTTCCCGACGCCCTTCGGCTGATCAACGAGCGCGCCGACGGCGTCATGAAGGTCGTGATCAAGCAGTCCTGAGGAGGCGGAGTGGACCTGTCACCGACCCCGGAGCAGGCAGCCTTCCGCGACACGGTCCGCGCGTTCTGCGATCGGCAGATCTCCGCCGACTACGTCCGGGAGTGCGATCGGGAGCACCGGCCGCCGACCGAGGCGTTCAAGGCGATGGCCGAGCAGGGTTGGCCCGGACTCAACATCGCCGAGGCCGACGGCGGCTCCGGCGCGGGTGCGACCGAGGTCGCGATCCTGCTGGAGGAGGTCGGCAAGAGCTTCCTCGATCTCGCGTTCTGGCTTTTCCGCCAGCTCACGTGGGGCGGGTACGCGATCGGCCGGGACGGCACGCCGGAGCAGCGCGAGCGCTTCCTGCCCCGCATCGCATCAGGCGACTGGTCCATCTGCTTCGCGCTCACCGAGCCTGGCTCCGGCTCCGATGCCGCCTCGATCACCACCACGGCGGTCCGTGACGGCGATGACTACGTCGTCAACGGTCAGAAGGTGTTCACGTCCGGCTTCAAGGTCAGCGACTACGTGCTGGTCGTGACCCGGACCGACCGGAGCGACGACCGGCATCATGGCCTGACCAATCTGCTGGTCGACACGACGTCACCGGGGCTGGCGGCGAGTCCGCTCGAGACGCTGGGCCACTGGCCGCTGGGCACCTGCCTGCTGCAGTTCGACGACGTACGCGTGCCCGCCGCCGATGTCCTTGGCGAGCCGGATCACGGGTGGAGCGGTCTGACGGCGTATCTCAACCACGAGCGGCTCTCCTTGGCCGCCGCGCGGACCGGTGCGGCCCAGTCGGCGTTGCGGGACGCGTTGGCGTACGCCAAGACACGTGAACAGTTCGGCCGGCCGATCGGCAAGTTCCAGGCCGTGAGCCACAAGCTCGCCGACATGGCCGTCATGGTCGAGGTGTCGAAGCTGTTGCTCCTGCAGTACACCTGGAAGTTCGAGCAGGGCAGCAGTACGGCTCGCGACGCCGCCGTCCTCAAGCTCTACACCTGCGAGGCGTACAAGCAGATCGCCGATCTCGGACTGCAGGTGCTCGGCGGCTACGGCTACACGATGGAGTACGACCTGCAGCGGCACTTCCGTGAGTCCCGGCTCGGCACGATCGGCGCCGGTACGTCGGAGATTCAGCGCAACATCATCGCCAAGAGCATGGGACTGTGATCCGATGGCGACGCTGCTCACCGACGCGACCCGGCGCTGGGCCGACCGGACCTACCCCGTGCAGCACGTCACGGTGGCCGCAGGTGACATCCGGCGCTTCGCGATGGCGACTGGCGAGACCGACCCGATCCACTTCGACCCCGAGGCGGCTCGGGCGGCGGGCTTTCGCGATGTGGTGGCGCCGCCGATGTTCTACGTCTACCTGCGGGTGCTCCCCAACCACCTGCGGCCACGCGACCAGCTCGAACCGGACGGCAGTCCGAGCGAGGACATCCCGCCGGTCGCGATCACCGGTGCGATGGCCGGCGAGACCGAGCTCGAGGTCGACGGCTACCTCTGCGCCGGCGACGAGGTCGCCTGTCACAAGCGCCTGGTCGACCTGACCGAGAAGGTCGGACGCAGTGGGCCGCTGCTGTTCCTCCTGTTCGAGTATCGCTACGAGGTGGCCGGTCGCACCGTCGTACGCGAGCGTTTCACCCGGATCCTGAGGTAGCCGTGGCCGACGTACCTGGGGCGATCCGGGCCGGTGACAAGTTGGCCGCGCTGCGTCGTACGCCCGACGCGGTCGACCTGTTTCAGTTCAGCGCGGCGATCTGGCTGACCCATCGGATCCACTATGACGTGCCGTACACGACCGAGGTCGAGGGACATCCGGGGCTGCCGGTGCATGGGCCGTTGCAGGCGGTCTATCTCGAGCAGTTGGTGCGGAGCGATCTGGAGTCGCGGCTCGGGACGCGGGTACGGCTGGTGCGGTTTCGCTATCGGCATGTGGCCCCGGCGTACGTCGGTGAGACCCTGAGCTGTCGGGGACGCGTGGCGTCGGTGGACGGCGACCGGATCAGCTGTGAGGTTTGGGCCGAGGTCGACGAGCGCCGCACCACCATCGGCGAGCTGGACGTCGCCGTGACCTAGGGCCGCCCACCTATGCCGCAGCCTGCTGCGCGGTCCCTGGCTGGCGCCTCGCTGCGTTGTCGTCACTCGACGCACAAACCCAGTGCGCCTTCGCTCCTCCGCCTTGCGAGGCATCCCGCCAGAAACCGCTCGCGACGGCCGGGGATAGGGAGACACGCCCT
>Ga0081455_10008420_pt1 | contig 10727 bp, 10 predicted proteins | sample TabmetS3T2R1_FD_70207 | JGI IMG/M metagenome (GOLD analysis project Ga0081455, IMG submission 70207) | Tabebuia heterophylla rhizosphere microbial communities from the University of Puerto Rico - S3T2R1 | ecosystem: Host-associated > Plants > Roots > Rhizosphere ... | reverse complement strand
CTCAAGCTCCTGCTCCACATGCGCGGAGACCTTGCGGCGGTTGTGATAGTGGATCTGCAGTCCGAACGCCTTGGCGCGGCGCGCGACCGCTTGGCCGATGCGGCCCATGCCGATAATGCCGAGCCGCTTGCCCCAGATGCGCCGTCCGATCATCCAGGTCGGCGACCAGCCGGTGAATTTGTCGCTTTCGACCACCTTCACGCCTTCAACGATGCGGCGCGGCACCGCGAGGATGAGCGCCATGGTCATGTCGGCGGTGTCTTCGGTCAGAACGCCCGGTGTGTTGGTGACGGTGATGCCCCGCTGCACGGCGGTCTGCACATCGATATTGTCCACGCCGGCGCCGAATTGCGCGATCAGGCGAAGCTGCGGGCCCGCGCGCGAAAGGATGCGGCCGTCGACCTTGTCCGTCACCGTCGGCACCAGCACGTCGGCAGTGGCGACGGCATTGGCGAGTTCTTCCGCCGTGAACGGGCGGTCTTCATGGTTAAGATCGGCGTCAAACAATTCGCGCATGCGCGTCTCGACCGGATCGGGAAGACGGCGGGTGACGACGACTTTGAGCTTCTTGGCGGCCATGGGCTGACATAACCCGGCGAAAGCTTCGCTCCAAGCGCAGAGCGTTAAATCCGCCTTCACGCCGTGCGCGCATTGTCCGTTCCCTCGCGCCCTCCCGCCGACGTGGAGGGGCAAGACGTTGGGTTGGTGTGATGCGCCGTGGGTCTCTCGCCGCGTTCGCGGCTTTATCTCTGCTCTCGCTCAGCTTCACCGCCTCGGCCAATGCGCCGGCGACGGGGACCGACTCGAATCTGCCTGTTCCGCGCTACGTCAGCCTGCGCACCGAAGGCGCCAACGGCCGCCATGGTCCTGGCCTCGAACACCGCATCGACTGGATCTACGAACGCGCCGGTCTGCCGCTGCAAGTCACAGCCGAAAGCGGTCCCTGGCGGCGTGTGCGCGATCCCGACAACACCGAAGTCTGGATGCATGCGCAAAATCTCGATCCGCGCCGCACTGTCTATGTGCGCCAGGAAGCCGCGATGCGCCGTGGCGCCAGCGATAGCGGCCGCGTGCTCGCCTATCTCCAACCCGGCGTCGTGGGCGCTCTCACCGGCTGCGAAGGCGGCTACCGGCGCGTGGCCGTCGGCGGCCGCGTCGGCTGGGTGAAGGCCGATACGCTTTGGGGCGCGGAGTCGTGCGAAGGGGTCTGAACTCCCGCACCCCTCGCGCGAAACGCGTGGACAGCCACAGACCTAGAGCCTCCCATTAATCAAGGTGGGGTCCGCGGAAAGCGCGGATCGGGGAGGATTTCCAATGCGCTTGGCGCTTGTTCTGATCGCGACCGCGGCTCTAGCGGCCTGCGAGACCATGCCTGAATTCATGCAACCGACAGCGGCGTCGGCCCCGCCGCCAGCTGCTGCACCCGCGCCGCAAGTGCAGCCGGCCTCTTTCACGCCGCCGCCGGATCAGCAATTGCTCGAACTCGAGCGCCAACTTTCAGCGACGGCGCAAGAGCACGGGCTCGGCGCGGCGATGGCCTCCGTCATGGACACCGATGAGGGCATGTCGGTGCGCCCAGGCGCGGTTTACACCGCCGCGACTGTCGAACAGGGATTGGCGGCGCCGGCGGGCGGCGGACCGATCTACTGGCAGGCTGACCGCGTCCACGTTTCCGCGTCCGGCGACATGGGCGTCACCAGCGGACGCTACGTCCAGGTGATGAGCGGACGCGAGGCCATCCAGGGCCGCTACGTCGTGGTCTGGACCCGCGAACGCGGTGGCGACTGGCGTGTTTTGACTGAAACGCGGGTTCCCGACCCGCCTCGCGCCACCCCGGCGGCGCGGCGCCGCTAGCACCCGTCCCGCTTGCCTTGCCCCTGCCCCGCCCGGCCTGTAAGCCGGGCGGCAAATCCCCATTTCGCGCAGAGAGAAGCATGGCCAGAACCGGTCCCCCGAGCCTTTCCTACGAAGAGCTGCTGACGTCTGGTGAGGGCACGATGTTCGGTCCGGGCAACGCGCAATTGCCGCTGCCGCCAATGCTGATGTTCGACCGCATCCCCAGCATCACTATCGACGGCGGCGCGCACGGCAAGGGACACATCCTCGCCGAATACGACATCCGCCCAGATCGCTGGTTCTTCGAATGCCACTTCAAAGGCGACCCGGTCATGCCGGGCTGCCTTGGCCTCGACGCCATGTGGCAGCTGGTGGGCTTCTTCATGTGCTGGGCGGGCTCTCCCGGCCGCGGCCGGGCGCTCGGCGTCGGCGAAGTCCAGTTTCGCGGGCAGATCACGCCCAAAATCAAGCTCGTGACCTACGAGATCGACATGAAGCGCGTCATTCAGCGCTCACTGCACATGGGCATCGGCGACGGCGTCGTGAAAGCCGACGGCGTGCCTATCTATAGCGCCAAGGACTTGAAGGTCGGCCTGTTCAGCGCCGAGCAGCTCGAAGCGCAGATGAAGTAGGAGCAGACATGCGTCGCGTCGTCGTCACGGGCATGGGGATCGTCTCCTCGATCGGCAACAACACGCAGGAAGTGCTGGCGAGCCTTCGCGAGGCCAAGAGCGGCATCCGCGCCGCGCCCGAATACGCCGACAAAGGCTTTCGATGCCTGGTGCACGGCGCGCCAACGCTAAAGCCGGAAGATGTCGTTGATAAGCGCAACATGCGCTTCATGGGCGAAGGCTCCGGCTGGAATTACGTCGCCATGGAACAGGCGATCCAGGATGCGGGCCTGACGCCGGAAGAAATCTCCAATCCGCGCACCGGCATCATCATGGGCTCCGGCGGCCCCTCCGCGCGCGCGATCGTGCTCGCGGCCGACACGGCGCGTGAGAAAGGCGCCAAGCGCGTCGGACCGTTCGCGGTGCCGAAGGCGATGAGCTCGACCGCGAGCGCGACTCTAGCGACGCCGTTCGAGATCAAGGGCGTGAATTATTCGATCAGCTCCGCCTGTGCGACGAGCGCACACTGCATCGGCGACAGCTACGAGCACATCGCCAGCGGCAAGCAGGACATCATGTTCGCCGGCGGCAGCGAAGAGCTGGATTGGACGCTCTCCGTGCTGTTCGACGCCATGGGCGCCATGAGCACAAAGTACAACGATACGCCGGAGCGCGCCTCGCGCGCTTACGACAAGAACCGCGACGGCTTCGTCATCGCCGGCGGCGCGGGCGTGCTGGTGCTGGAAGAGCTCGAACACGCCCAGGCGCGCGGTGCGCGCATCTATGCCGAGGTCGCGGGCTACGGTGCCACCTCGGACGGTTTCGACATGGTGGCGCCCTCGGGCGAAGGCGCGGTGCGTTGCATGCGGATGGCGCTCAAGGGGGTCAAGGCGCCGGTCGACTACATCAACCCGCACGCGACCTCGACGCCGATCGGCGATGTCAAGGAGATCGAGGCCATCCGCGAGGTATTCGGCGACAAGTGCCCGCCGATCGCGGCGACCAAATCGCTGACCGGGCATTCGCTCGGCGCCGCCGGCGCGCAGGAGGCGATCTACTGCCTGCTCATGATGAACAACGGCTTCATCTGCGAAAGCGCCCATATCGAGACGCTCGATCCGGCTTTCGCCGACATGCCGATCCTGCGCGAGCGGCGCGACGACGTGAAGCTCGGCTGCGTGCTGTCGAACTCGTTCGGTTTCGGCGGCACCAATGCCTCGGTGGTGTTCAAGCGGCTCGATGCTTGAGGTTGCAACGAAGTTTACCGGGTGTCTCGCGAGCGGGGTGACGGACAACAGGAGGGTGGCGGGTTGAACGCGATGACGCCGTTGATGCAGGGCAAGCGCGGGCTGATCATGGGGGTCGCGAACGACCACTCCATCGCCTGGGGAATTGCCAGGACGCTCGCCGCGCAGGGCGCGACGCTGGCTTTCACCTATCAGGGCGAGGCGCTGGGCCGGCGCGTCAAACCGCTGGCGGAATCGGTGGGAGCGTCACTGCTGCTGCCGTGTGACGTCGAGCAGATCGCCTCTGTCGACGCCGTGTTCGCCGCCATCGCGGAGAAGTGGGGCTCGCTCGACTTCCTCGTCCACGCCATCGCTTTTTCCGACAAGAACGAGCTCAGGGGCCGTTACGCCGACACCACGCGCGAGAACTTCCTGCGCACCATGATCATCTCGTGCTTCTCGTTCACGGAGGTGGCCAAGCGCGCGGCGGCCCTGATGCCTGCCGGCGGCGCGATGTTGACGCTGACCTACAACGGCGGTCAGCGCGCGATGCCCAATTACAACGTCATGGGAGTAGCCAAGGCCGCGCTCGAGGCATCGGTGCGCTACCTTGCGGTCGATTTCGGGCCCTCCGCCATCCGCGTCAATGCCATCTCGGCGGGCCCGATCCGGACGCTTGCCGGCGCCGGCATCACTGACGCGCGGCAGATGTTCGCCTTCCAGCAACGCCATTCGGCCCTGCGCCGTGGCGTGACGCTCGACGAGATCGGCGGCGCCGCGCTCTATCTCCTTTCCGACCTCTCGAGCGCCGTGACCGGCGAGGTCCACTTCGTCGATTCCGGTTACAACGTCATCGCCATGCCGCATCCGGGCTCGCTCAAGGACGAGACCGCGGCGAACGAGCGGGCGATTGTCAAGGACGCGGCGCAGTAGCTGCGAATGCAGCGGCCTGCAGGGCGGCTTGTTGACGGCAGGCTGATCCGCTTTGACGCCGACGCAATAGCGCTGTCGACCGGCTCCATGGCCGCAATCTGGATCAGGTCTAATCGTATTGCCTGCGGCCCCCGATAATAATATCTAATTGCAGTGATCACCTTGCGGCAGCTGCGATATCTCGGAGCCTTGGCCGAGCACGGCCATTTCGGCCGCGCGGCCGAGGCCTGCGCGGTCACGCAGCCCGCCCTCTCCATGCAGATCCGCGACCTCGAGAGGTTCCTCGGCGTGGAGCTGGTAGAGCGGCGCCCGGGGGAGATCGCGCTGACCGAGATCGGCCTGGAGGTGGCCCAGCGCGGCGAGCGCATACTCGCGGCGTCCCGCGATCTCGTCGACCTGGCGCGTCACCGCGGCCGCGTGCTCCACGGACGGCTGACGCTGGGGATCATTCCGTCGCTGGCGCCCTATGTGTTGCCGAGGATTCTGCCGCCGTTGCAGCGGCGCTACCCAGAGCTGCGCCTGGAGCTGCGGGAAACGCAGACCAAGGGCCTGATCGAAGAGCTGGTGCGGGGAACGCTCGACGTGGTGATGCTGGCACTGCCGGTCTCGGAGGCCGAGGTCGAGACCATGCGGCTGTTCGACGATCCGTTTCTGTTCGCGGTGCCGGCCGACGATCCGCGGCCGAAAACAATCCGTGTGAGTGCCCGCGATATCGACCCGCAGCGGTTGATCCTGCTGGAGGAGGGTCACTGCCTGCGCGACCAGGCGCTGGCCTATTGCGCCGACAGTCGGCGCGATCATGCCGGCAAAGGCTCCATGGGGCTGGGCGCGACGAGCCTCACCACTGTGATGCAGATGGTTGCCAACGGCTACGGCGTCACTCTGGTGCCTGAGGTCGCCGTCGACGTCGAGGTACGGGACGAGCGGGTGAAGCTTTTGCGCTTCGCACCGCCGCAGCCCGGCCGAACCGTCGGGCTGGCCTGGCGCCACACGTCCCCGCGCAAGATAGATTTCGTGGCGCTCGGACAGATCGTCACCGAGACGCTGGTCTCGGAGGCAAAGGCACCCGCGGTGCGCGGTGCCCGTGCCAGGGCGCGCAACGCCTAGCGCGTGAGATCCCGAAAAGTGGGAACCGGTTTTCGGAAGATCACGCGCAAACAAATAGGCGCCGCGGCAACTCTCTGACCTCCGGGCGCTTCCCCAAAACGAAGGGGCGGCACTGGGCCGCCCCTCGACGCTTCGTGAAAAGGTGCGCCTATTCGCCCCCGGCCGCTGCTTCGCGCTGTTGATCGCCCTCTGCCTTCTGCTTGGCCTCGAGATCCTCGCCTGTTGCCTGATCGACGACCTTCATCGACAGACGCACCTTGCCGCGCTCGTCGAAGCCGAGCAGTTTGACCTTGACCTTGTCGCCTTCCTTGACGACGTCGGTGACCTTCTGCACCCGGCGCGGCGCGAGCTGGCTGATATGTACGAGGCCATCCTTGGCGCCGAAGAAGTTCACGAAGGCGCCGAAGTCCATCACCTTGACCACGGTGCCCTCGTAGATGTGGCCGACCTCGGGCTCGGACGCGATCGACTTGATCCAGTTGATCGCCGCCTTCATGGCGTCGCCGTTGGCGGAGGCCACCTTCACCGTGCCGTCGTCGGAAATGTCGATCTTGGCGCCGGTCTTCTCCACGATCTCGCGGATCACCTTGCCGCCGGAGCCGATCACCTCGCGGATCTTGTCGACCGGGATGTTGAACACCTCGATGCGCGGCGCGTGCTCGCCCAATTGCGCGCGGTGCTGGGTGAGCGCCTTGCCCATCTCGCCGAGGATGTGCATGCGGCCGTCCTTCGCCTGGGCGAGCGCGACCCGCATGATCTCCTCGGTGATGCCGGCGATCTTGATGTCCATCTGCAGGGACGTGACGCCGCGCTCGGTGCCGGCCACCTTGAAGTCCATGTCCCCGAGGTGGTCCTCGTCGCCCAAGATGTCGGAGAGCACGGCGTAGCGCGCCTCCTCGAGAATGAGGCCCATGGCGATGCCGGCGGTCGGGCGCTTGAGCGGAACGCCCGCGTCCATCAGCGCGAGCGAGGTGCCGCACACGGTCGCCATCGAGGAGGAGCCGTTCGACTCGGTGATCTCCGAGACGACGCGCAGCGTGTAGGGGAACTCGTGATGCGGCGGCAGCACCGGATGGATCGCGCGCCAGGCGAGCTTGCCGTGGCCGATCTCGCGGCGACGCGGCCCGCCCATGCGCCCGGTCTCACCGACCGAGAACGGTGGGAAGTTGTAGTGCAGCAGGAATGTCTCTTTGTAGGTGCCGTGCAGCGCGTCGATCCACTGCTCGTCCTCGCCGGTGCCCAGCGTCGCCACCACCAGCGCCTGCGTTTCACCACGGGTGAACAGCGCCGAGCCGTGCGCGCGCGGCAGCACGCCGACCTCGGAGACGATGGGACGCACGGTCTTGACGTCACGGCCGTCGATGCGCTGGCCGGTATCGAGGATGTTCCAGCGTACGATCTTGGCCTCGATCGCCTTGAAGACGTTGGCGACCTGCTGCTTGGGATAGGGCGGGTTCTCCACCCCCTCCGGGCAGAACTGCGCCAGCACCTTGGCCTTGGCGGCGTCGACGGCGTCATGGCGCTCCATCTTGTTCGGGATCGCGTAGGCGGCGCGCAACTCCGGTTCGACCAGCGCGAGCATTTCCTTCTCGAGCGCCGAATCGTCCGAGGTCTGCAGCTCGCGCGGCTCCTTCGCCGCCTTTTCCGCCAGCCTGATGATGGCGTCGATCACCGGCTGGAAATGGCGGTGACCGAACATCACGGCGCCGAGCATCACGTCCTCGCTCAGCTCCTTCGCTTCCGATTCGACCATCAGCACCGCGTCCTGGGTGCCGGCGACGACGAGGTCGAGCTGGCTCTCCGTCATCTCGTCGAGCAGCGGATTGAGCACGTATTCGTTGTTGACGAAGCCGACGCGCGCGGCGCCGATGGGCCCCATGAAGGGCGCACCGGAGAGCGTCAGCGCCGCCGACGCCGCGATCATCGCCAGGACGTCGGGATCGTTCTCGAGATCGTGCGACAGCGTCGTCACGATCACCTGGGTCTCGTTGCGCCAGCCCTCGGCGAACAGCGGCCGCACCGGGCGGTCGATCAGGCGCGAGACCAGCGTCTCTTTCTCGGTCGGGCGGCCTTCACGCTTGAAATAGCCGCCGGGGATGCGGCCAGCGGCGTAGAATTTCTCCTGGTAGTCGACGGTGAGCGGGAGGAAGTCGACGCCTTCCCGCGGCTCCTTGGCGGCGACGACGGTCGCCAGCACCTTCGATTCGCCGTAGGTGGCGACGACGGCGCCGTCGGCCTGGCGCGCGATCTTGCCGGTCTCTAGGACGAGCTTGCGCCCTCCCCAGTCGAGTTCAACACGATGGATATCGAACATTGCGGTCGTCTTTCATGGTTTTCGCGAAGGGATGAAAGCCATGGGCAAGACGGCGAGAGGCTGCCGTCTGCGGCGCCGCCGCAAAACGAAACAGCGTCCGGCGATCCTGCCATGGCTTTCGAGCCTTCCATTGAATCGACGGGCGATCATTCGGCCCGTCTTGCCAAATCGGCAGCGGCTCGCTGCCGGATGTACAGCGGATTTGTCCGGTCTCCGCTTCGAAACGCGCGAACACGCCGCGCATGAAACCTCAGCGACGAATACCCAGCCGCTCGATCAACGACTTGTAGCGTGCTGCATCGATTCGAGCGAGGTAGTCGAGAAGCTGGCGCCGCTGCGACACGAGCTTGAGCAAGCCCCGCCGGGAGTGATTGTCCTTGACGTGGGTCTTGAAGTGCTCGGTGAGACTGTTGATGCGCTCCGAGAGGATCGCCACCTGCACTTCCGGCGAACCGGTGTCGCCGGCCTTGGTCGCATAGCTCTTGATCACTTCGGCCTTGCGGCCGGCTGTAATCGACATCGGGTGGTCCTCTTTCTGTCAGGGTCGCACACGCGGCGGCCGGGCCGGGATGTCGTCCAGCGCGGTCACCGCCAAATTGCGGAAAACGCGTCAATTCCAATAAGCTAGAGCGGATCCCGGTGCATGCGACCGGAACGCCGCTCTAACCCTCGCCAGCGGGGCAATATCGCAAAACCACCGTGGACGCCAGCGGAAATTGCGCGGCGTCAGCCTTACCGCCGCGGTCGCCGGCGCGGCGGTAAGGCGTTGCTTCCCTTCGATTTTCTCCGCTACCCGCGGGGCAGATTGAAAATGCGCCGGGGGCGCAATTCGCCCCTCTCGACCTGAGCGAGCGCCACCAGCGCCCCATGGGTGGAGACCGACACCCAGCCCTCCATGAGCGGGGCGTCGCGCCCGCGCAACAGCACCGCCTGCCCGCGGGCGAGCCGCCCGGCATCCGCCGCGCTCACCCGCAGCGCCGGCAAGGCGGCCAGTCCGGCCGCGACCGGCAGCAGGGTTGGTGCCTCGACGGCGGCATTCTCGGCCCTGGCCTGCTCGAGCCGTTGCAGGGTCTCCAGGCTCGCGGCGTCCTCCTCGCCGAACGGCCCGACCGCCGTGCGCCGCAGTGCCACGACGTGGCCGAAGCATTCGAGCGCGCGGCCCATGTCGCGCGCGAGCGCGCGCACATAGGTTCCCTTCCCGCACTCGGCGGCGAACACCGCGTGATCGGGATCGGGCGTCTCGATCAATTCGAGGCTGTGGATCTCGACCGGACGCGGCGCGAGATCCACCTGTTCGCCGTCGCGCGCGAGGTCATAAGCGCGCTCGCCCTCGATCTTCACGGCGGAGAAGCGCGGCGGCACCTGCTCGATCAGACCGCAAAAGCGTGGAATGAGCGCGCGGATGGCCTCCGTTGTCGGGCGCCCGGCGGCGGTCGCGCTGACGCGGCCTTCGGCGTCGTCGGTGTCGCGCTCCTCGCCCCAGCGCACCGTGAAGCGGTAGGTCTTGCGGCCCTCCATGACGAAGGGAACGGTCTTGGTCGCTTCCCCGAGCGCGATCGGGAGGAGGCCCGACGCGAGCGGATCGAGCGTGCCGGCGTGCCCGGCGCGCTTGGCTTGGAGCGCGCGTTTCACCACGCTCACGGCGTGGGTCGAGGTCATGCCCACGGGTTTGTCGAGGATGAGCCAGCCGTGCACGTCGCGCTTTTCGCGCTTGCGCTGCGGCGACTCGTTCTGCTTCTTCCCGGCTTCGAGCTGGGTCAACTTTCGTCATCCGCCTTGTGCTCGAGGTCGCGACGGACCGCGGGCGTTCGCAGAAGTTTCTCGATTCGTTCGGCCTCGTCGAATCGCTCGTCGAGCCGGAACCTGATGTCAGGTGCAAATTTCAGGTTAACGTGCCGCGCGATCTCGCCGCGCAGGAAGCGCTTGTTGCGCTCGAGCGCGGCGAGCACCGCGTCGCTGTCGCGTCCGCCGAGCGGCACGACGTAGATCGTGGCGAGCCGCAGATCGGCCGTCATCTGCACCTCCGGCACCGTGATCAGGTGGCCTTCGATCACGGGGTCGTGCACCTCTCCGCGCGTAAGCATGTCGGCGAGCGCGTGGCGTATGAGCTCGCCGACGCGCAGCTGGCGCTGCGAGGGCGTGTTGGGCCGCGCGATATCGTGCTGGCGTCGTCGGGCCATGACCGTCCTGAATTTTCTCGTGCCCGGCCTGACCCAGGCATCCACCGTTCGGCGAAGAAGGTCGGGCCCGGCCAGCGCGGGCTAAACGCGGTTTGCGCGCCGGAGACTGGAACTCACAGCGTGCGTTGCACCGTCTCCACTCGATAACATTCGATGACGTCGCCGACCTTCATGTCCTGGTAGTTCTCGAAGGCCATGCCGCATTCCTGGCCGGCGACCACCTCGCGTGCGTCGTCCTTGAAGCGTTTGAGCTGGGAGAGCTTGCCCTCGTGCACGACGACGCTGTCGCGGATCAGGCGCACATTGGCCCCGCGCTCGACTACGCCACTGGTCACGCGGCAGCCCGCCACGTTGCCGACCTTGGAGACCTTGAAAATCTCCAGAATGGTCGCGTTGCCGAGCGTGGTCTCGCGCACCTTCGGCGCGAGCAGGCCGGACATCGCCTTCTTCACGTCGTCCACGAGGTCGTAGATGATGTTGTAGTAGCGGATCTCGATGCCGGCATGCTCGGCCGCCTCGC
>Ga0081455_10008419_pt1 | contig 10728 bp, 10 predicted proteins | sample TabmetS3T2R1_FD_70207 | JGI IMG/M metagenome (GOLD analysis project Ga0081455, IMG submission 70207) | Tabebuia heterophylla rhizosphere microbial communities from the University of Puerto Rico - S3T2R1 | ecosystem: Host-associated > Plants > Roots > Rhizosphere ... | reverse complement strand
TAGACCTTGCCCTTCAACATCAGCCTGGCGTCGGCGAAGACCAATTTCTTCTCGCTGAAATCCTTGTTTAGCAGACCCTCGATGATTTCGCGCTGCGAATAGATCTGGGCGTCGCGCGGCAGGAATTCGTTGATCTTCTGTAACTCGAGCTCGGCGATGCGCTTGTCCTTGACGATGTCGGTCTTTTCGACGTTCGAGCCCAGCTCGCCTTTGTTGATCTTCTTGTTGGTCATATCCAGGTTCGAACGCTGTTCGAGCTTCTGCAAGTCCAGTTGCGTCGGATCGAACTCGACCAGCGTGTCGCCCTTGTTGACGTGTCGACCGTCGGCGACGACCGTGGCGATCCTCAGCCTGTCGACCGGGACAAACGGGACCGCGATGGTCTTCGAATCGGCCGACTGCAATTCGCCGTCGGCGTATATCTTCAACGTGAAATCGCGCGGCTGGACGGGAACGACGAGAGGGGCGACCTCGGACGAGCCGGACGGCCAGGCGCGGCGCGCGGCGTAGATGGCGACCGAGATGACGGCAAGTAGCAGCGTCGCGGCAAGTATCGCGCGGACGAATTTTGGAAGTCTTTTGATAAGTTTCATAGCGTTTTGTTAAAGACGGGGCGACGGGGGGACGGGGCGACGGGGGGACGGGGCGAAAGAAATGTGGAGAGATAGAGAGACGGAGGAATAATCGCAGTCGCCCCGTCGCCCCGTCCCCCATTCCCCTACTTCGCCTTGGAGAAATCGGCGCCGATCTTGTCGCCGGCCTTCAATCCTTCGAGGATCACGACCTCTTTCCCGTTCGACTCGCCGAGTTTGACATTCTGCTCGCGCCACCCCTGGTCAGTCTTCACTTTGACCATCGAGCCTTCGGCCGTCGTGCGAATGGACTTGAGCGGGACGGCCAGGCAGTTCTCGACGGAAGAGGTTTCGACCTTAGCCTTGACGCTCATCGAGGGCCGCATGATCGAGATGTCGAGTTGGTCGAGCGCGATCTGGATGTCGAGGATTTTGTTGGGAATGTCCCAGGCCTTCGGGCGGACGAGCGTGCCGACGCTCTTGACCGAGCCTGAATAAACCTTATCGGGGAAAGCGTCAATCGTGACTTCGGCGCGCTGGCCCGTTTTGATCTTGCCGATGTCGACTTCGGGGACGTAGGCTTCGGCGATGATCGTGTTCAGGTCGGGGATTTCGAGGATTGATTGGCCCATCCAGACGTTTTCGCCGACGCGGAATTTATCGCCGTTCCATTTCGTTTTGTAGATCACCACGCCGTCACGGTCGGCCTTGGCCTGGAAAGTCTCCATGCCTTTTTTGATCTCGTTCACCTTGTTCTCGGCGCGCGACTTCTTGCTGACGATGATCTGATAGGTGGCCTCGCTCGACTTCTTGTGCCATTCGAGGCGCTCTTTGATCGCCGCGACTTCGCGGCCCGCCTGTTCGAAGGCCAGGCGGTCATCTTCGACCTTGTTCAGCGCCTCGACTCCCAGGTCGCGCGTCTGTTTCAGCTTGAGCTTCTCGTAGTTGTTTTCGGCCGCCGCCAGCCTCGATAGCAGCTCCTGCCGTTCGAGGTCGATCTGCGTCCTGGTCTTTTCAAGTTCCTTGTTGGCCTGATCCAGCTCATTCTGGAACCGCTGCAGGTCGACGCGGATCTTCTGCGCGTCGAAGGTGATCAACTGCTCGCCCGCCTTAACCTGTTTGCCTTCGGCGATAAGGTTGACGATTTGGAATTGCCAGTAGTCGGCGAACATCGGGGGGCCGCCGAAATTCTGCACCGCGGTCGCGCGGAGCAACCCTGTCGCGTCGACGCCGAAAACCAGGGTCTTCGGCGCTACGGCCACCTCGTCGCCCGTCGCGGCCGCTTTGGGCAGCAACGACGAGAGCCTCGACCCGAAGAGGACGTATGCGGCGGCGACGGCCGCCACCAACGCGACCCCGATAATGACGCGTCCCTGTTTTTTGAGCATTGTGCTTCCTTTTTATGCTATGGGATTTATAGGACGAATAGGACTTATAGGTACCTATAAGTCCTATTTCGCCAGGATGCGGTCTCCCTCTTTGAGCGCGCCGTTGCCGGCGAGGAGATAGTTCAGCCCGTCGGCGGCGAGGACAGTCACCGCGACTTCGCGCCGCGCGTCGGCGCTCTCGATCCGCGTGACCTTCGCTGATTCGCCGTCGAATTTGACGGTCGCGCGGGGCACGAGCAGGTTCGGCTGGGACTCGCCGATTGTGACCGAGACCATCGCCGACATCCCCGGCTTCATAATCTCCATCAAGGTCTGATCGAGCGAGATCGTGACGCGGAAGATTTTCGCCTTCGCCATCCGGTTCGCCTTGATCGCCGTCTGCGAGATGTCCATGATCTTGCCGGTGATCACCTTGTCGGGATAGCTGTCGAGTTTGACCTCGGCGCGGGCGCCTGTTGAAAGCCTGGGCCCGTCGACTTCGTTGACCTGCGCCAGCACTTCCATTTCGGTCAGGTCGGGCAACTGCTCGACGGGCCAGCCGGGCCAGACGACGTCGCCGACCTGAAGTTTGCGGCGCTCGTTCCAGTGGTCGGTGTAAAGAACCATGCCGTCGGTGGGCGCTTTTATCTTCATTTGGTCCAGGTCGCTCTTGGCCTGGTCGAGCTGAACTTTGAGTTTCTCTTTCTCTATGATTTTGACCTGCAACTCGGCGGCCTGCTCCTGCTTCTTCTGCTCGATCTTATTCAAGTGGTTTTCGTATTCGGTCTTCCCCTTTTCGAGCGCAAGCTGCGCCTCTTGAAATTCGCGGCGCGACACCACTTCGTTCGGAACTTTCGCTTTCAGCTTCGCCTGTTCATACGCCAGCCAGAGCTTGCTCAATTCGACCTCCAGGTCGCGCAGCGCCGATTCATGCTGCGATTTGACTCTGACGATCTCGTTCTCGGCGGCGACGATTTTCTCATCGGTGTCTTTGATCTTATTCAGGGTGTTAGTGCTGTCGAGTTCGAGCACCAGATCGCCGGCTTTGACCACCGTGCCTTCCGGCGGCATATAAACGATCTTGAATTCACCCCAAGAGCTTCCTCCGAAGATCGTCCGCGAGCGCACCGCGCGCAACTCGCCGTCGAGCAGCAGAACTTTTTTGACCGATCCGCGTTTGACCTCGACCGCCGGCCCCTCCGCATCGTTCGCAGCGCCGTTTGAAGAAGCGAGGATGTAGCCGAACGACGACGAATTAAAATGATAGATGAAGATCGGCGCGACCAAGATAAGAAGCAGACACACGCTGGCGATCAGCGCCGCGCGGCGGCTCGCAAGCTCCCTCAGATTGGAAGAAGAGCTGAGCATCAGTGACCTCCTGGTTTACTCTTGGTTTATTTGTCGGGGGATCTTTCTTGATCGACTACTCAGACAATGCTTCAAACGTTGAAACCGGGGTAAAGTTTCAATTCTTTAGTAGTTCGCGTCTATATATGAACGAATGAGTGGGGAAGTTTTGCATCGTGGCGAGCGTCAGGATGTCCTCGTACCTGATTTTTCCGCCGGCGACGCGTGAACGGGGAAACGGTGAGCGGGCGAATACCTAACTGACAAATCCCATGACATTATCCTCCTAACAAGACAGATTGGCTCGAGTGTAGAGCCTGACTAGAAATTAGAAGGACTCCAAAATGTTATGATTTGTTCCTAGAATCTGCTCGACTAGATTATCAATTTCGGTAGGGTGGTTTAGGGAATCTCTTTGTCTTTGCCAAGTCTTGTTCGCTTATCTTCTTATTCGGCAACCACAACCACTTTATCCAAGAATTATCATAGCTCCATTTGATGGGATTTCATTCTCGGGATGCTTGTCTTTGTTCTCGATGTCACGCCACCGCACAGAAGGAACACGGGAAACGAGAGGCAAGAAAATATCTCGCCCTGAGCATTGGGACCAGGTCAGGTTTCAATTGAAGGAGCACGGGGCACACGGGGAAATTAAGAGGGGAAATCATTTTCTTTATTTACCCCGTGACCCCCGCGCTCCCCGTGGTTGGCTTTTCCCTTATGGACGCGCCGGTGGAAGCGCGGGCATATTCTCTCGCGTGAATCGCGGCGGCAGTTGATCGCGCATCGCCAGGTTGTAGACGGCGGCGGCGATGATGATGGCCGATTTCTTCACGTCGTCTTCGATGATGCGCTCGTAAGTGTCGAGGTTGGTGTGCCAGGTGTAGTTGAAGTATTCGACCGGGTCCTGGCGCACTCCGACGCCGGGCAGGCCGGCCTGATTGAATGAAGTGTTGTCTGAGCCGCCTAGGGCGCGGCTGTTTGACGCGCGCACGCCCGCGAAGCCGAGGTCGGCAAACGGCGTGACCGCCGGGCGCAGCGCGTCGGCTGCTTCTGATGGGCCGAAGACGCTCATCCCGCGGGCGCGGCCCGTGCCCGAATCGATGTTGAAATAGGCGCCGAGTTTGAAGTAGTCGGGCTTCGGATTTTCAACAGACCCGAAATGTTCTTTGACGTAGGCTTGCGAACCGAGCAGGCCCTGCTCTTCGCCGCTCCACAAGGCGACGCGGATCGTGCGGCGTGGTTTGACGCCGACGGCCTTCAGGATTCGGGCCGCCTCCATCATCGCCGCGCAGCCCACGGCGTTGTCGGTCGCCCCGGTCGCCGAGTGCCACGAATCGAGGTGGCCTCCGAGCATTATCACTTCATCTTTCTTATCCGAGCCGGCGATCTCGGCTATGGCGTTGTACGAGGTTTTGCCTTCGGGGTAGATGCGGTTGACGATATTGAACTCCAATTCGACCGGCGTCCCGTCGGCCAGGACGCGCGTGATGCGCCCGTAATCTTCGTTGCTGAGCATGACCGTCGGCAGAAATTTCGACGGATCGAAGTTTCGGTTGTTGAAGGCGCGGACGCGGCGTTGATCTATCCTCCCTCGGGGCCCGCCCTCCACGGCTGTGTCGATAATCATCATCATCGCGCCGTTGGCGGCGAGGAATTCACCGGCCTTCTGGTTGATATCCCTCGACGACAATTTCCTCGGCTGGCCCGGCTGTTGCTGTTGCTCTCGCTCCCTGATGTTGGGAGGCGGCCCGGCGGGACCGTCGGCGGAGAAACTCGCTTTGGCCTCGTCGTCGGTCATCCGCTTGTTCTCAGGCTCAAAGTTGACGGGAATGACGCGGTGTTTGCCCACCATCACCATCTTGCCTTTGACCTTCTCTTTTTCGTTTTCCAAAAAGGCTTTCAACTCGTCTTCGGTCGGCGAATCGGGCGTGATCATCTGATAGACCTTCCCCGTGAGCGCGCCGTCGGTGCTCGGCGTCCAGGCCAGAACCTCGAAAACTAGAGGTTCTTTGTAAGGTGAAATGACGTGCCCCGAAGCGCGCTCGTTGAGCCAGCCGGGGCGCCCGAAGTCCCACGGCTCCAGATGCGCGTTATCGAAGCCCCACGAGGCCATCTGTTTGATGGCCCATTCGGCTGCGGCCTTGTGGTTGGGCGACCCGGTCAATCGAGGGCCGTAAACGTCGGTCAGGAAATGCATCGTCCGCATGATCTGCGAATTCTCCGCCCCCTCCTTGCGGATCTTGACCTGGATGTCGGGGTCCGGATTGGTCGCGGCGGCGGGGCCGGCCTGGTCTTGCGCCAGAGCGGACATGGGATTGATGAGCAGCGCAAAACAGAGAAGGGAAGCTCTAAGCGTGTGCAGCATAGGTTCTCCTGGGAAAATCAGTTCGTAGTCCCGCCTTTAGGCGGAAGGGTTCGGTATCAGTTCAGTTCGTAGTCCCGCTTTTAGGCGGAAGGGTCAGGTACAGATTCATTCCGCGATACCAACCCCTTCCGCCTAAAGGCGGGACTACGAACTGCGCTTTCATTAAGCGTTCAAGAGGTTGTTGATTGCGTCGAGATAGTCGGCGGCCAGTCGTTCATTCTTGTGTTCGCCCTGCGTCGCTTCGACCAGCGCCGAGTAGAGCCAGTGCAGGTCACGTTCGATCTCCGACGTCGCGTAAAGCCGGGCGTTGAGTTGAACCGCGCTCAAATCGGCGGGGACGCCGAGCGCGCGGCCGTCGAGCGGCGACAGTCGCAAATACATCGCGGCGACCGACCCCGAATGGCCTGTCGAATCCGTGAGAGGCAGCGATCCGCTCGGAACCGGCAATGGCGGTTTCAAAGACTCGGAGAACTTTCTGGGCATAGGCGGCGGGCCGGTTATGCTGCCTTGGGTCGCGAGCAGCGTCGCCGTAACGTCGTTCGCCACTCGCTGCCGGCCGCCGGAAGATTGAGCTTTGACGACGCCGGTCAAAACCAGTTTGCCGTTCAACGATGCGGCGGTCTTCGGCGTGAAAGCGAAATGGTAACTCGATCCGCCGGCGTCGATCTTGCCGGCGAAACCGGCGCCGTTCGGCAAGACGTGAATGGAGTGGATTTTATTCACAGCTTTTCTCTTTTGCGTAAGCATTTGTAGCGTTCTCTCAAAAGGCGCCTCGATCAATGGCGGAACTCCAACCAGTTACAGATTATCGCGCTTCATCTCCTCGGTCAGATACTCACAGGCGCGAATGGTCAAGGCAAGGATGGTCAGCGTCGGGTTCTGATTGGCCGATCCGACGTAGGCCGCGCCGTCGATGACGAAGACGTTCTTGGCGTCCCACATCTGATTGAATTTGTTCAGGACCGATTTCTTCGGGTCGTCGCCCATGCGCGCCGTGCCCAGTTCGTGAATAATGCGTCCGGGCACGGTCAACTGGCGGCTTACGCCGATCTCTTCGGCGCCGGCGCGGCTGAGTATCTCCGCCGCCATGTCGGCGGCGTCCTTGCCCATCTCGCGCTCGTTGTCGGAATGCTGAATATGGACCCGCAAGACGGGGATGCCCCATGCGTCGACCACGCCTCCGGGATCGATCTCGACGTAGTTTTCATAGCGCGAGAGCATCGCCGCGCGCGTGGTAAGTCCGACCGGAGCTACGTACCACCGGCGCACCTGTCGTTTGAACTCGCTGCCGAAACCTTCGACCCGGCGCGCCACGCCCGGAAACGAGCCGATGGCCGATCCGCCCTCGAACCCGTAGCCGCGCAGAAATTTCGGGTGTTTAGTCGCCTTGTCCAGATTGCGGAATCGCGGGATGAAAACGCCCGAAGATTTGCCGTCTTCATTGACCGTGTCGCGCCCGGCGAACATCGGCAATACGCCCGAAGCCCCGGTCCCGCCGAAATGATCGACCAGGTAATGCCCCAACACGCCCGACGAATTCCCGAGCCCATTCGGGTGTTGGCGCGACTTCGAGTTGAGCAGTATCCGCGTCGATTCCAGCGTCGAGGCGGCGACTATGATCACCTTGCCGAAAAATTCCAGTTCCTCGCGCGTCACGCGGTCGACGACCGCCACGCCTTTGGCCTTGCCGGTATTCTCGTCGACGACTATGTGGCGAACGACCGAATTGGTCCGCAGCGTACAACGCTTCGTGGCCATGGCCGCGGGCAGCGTTGACGACAGGGAATTGAACATCGCGCCTACCGAACATCCGTTGCCGCAACTGCCGCAGAAATGGCATTTCGCGCGGCCGTATTTCGCATGGTGCGGTTTGACGGCGGTGAGCATCGCCACGCGCGGTTGAATCAGATTTATGCCCAGCTTCGCCGCGCCCTTCTTCAACAAATGTTCGCCGCAATTCAACCCCATCGGCGGCAGGTAATTTCCGTCGGGCTGCCACCACAGGCCGTCGCGATTGCCGCTGACGCCGATCCACTCCTCGGCCTTGTCGTAATACTTCTCGATCTCTTTGTATTCGATCGGCCAGTCGACGTCGAAGCCGTCATGGGTGGCGGCTTTGAAATCGAGGTCGGACAATCTCCACGACAACCTGCCCCAATGCAGGGTCTTTCCGCCGACAACGCGCGCGCGGACCCAGAGGAACGGCTTGCCCGGATCGGTTGTGTAAGGGTGCTCGGTGTCGTTGACGTAAAAGTGGCGGCTGAATTCGCCGGCGGTGTCCTGCATCCACTGCTCTTTCTGCCTCCAGCCCGGCGGGCCGAAGCCCCGATACATCGAGTCATAGGCGAACTTGTTCATCGCGAAATCGCGCGTCGGCTCCAACCGCGGCCCCGCTTCGAGGATTAACACCTCATGCCCGCGCTCCGAGAGTTCCTTCGCGGCCATTCCGCCCGACGCCCCCGATCCGATGATGATCGCGTCGTAGACCTTCTTCGCATTAGAGAGTTTCCTTTGCACGTAACCTCCATGTCTGATTGCGGATTGCGGATTGCGGATTGCGGATTTGATATTCCGCAGCTCGATTGGTGTCCATAATATAATCTCCGCAATCCGCAATCCGCAATCCGCAATCAGGCGCCTTGCATCTCCGCCTTCTCGCAATTAAGATTCGGTTGCGTTGGATCGCCGCGACCCTTTGCGGTTTTATTGATCCAGCTCTTTTAGGGTCGTTAATTTCCGGATGTCAAATCGAGTCAGAGTGGAAATCGTCGGGCGCAATGAATTCTGGCGTAACGCGGTCTTCGTTGAATGGGAGTATCAATTTCCCGAACGCAAGCTCGAGCCGGACGGCGCGAAGTTCCATCTGATCGAGGAGGACTGGCTCGAAGATTTGCGGCGCGTCGCGGCGCAGTGTTTTTCGCGCGCTCTTCTAGCCCCGCAAGACCCGGGCCGGCGACATCTCTTCAGCAGGATATTCGAGGGATAATTCAACACAATGGCTATAAAATTGATCAAACTTTCAATCGCAGTCGTCGTCATCGCAGGAGCGGCGGGATCGTCATTTTCGACTAAAGCTTATCCGGCGTTTTTGCGCAAGGCGCAGAAGTTCGGCGCGAAGAATTGTCTTTACTGCCACAAACAGCCGACGGGCGGTGAAGGGTGGAACGAGCGCGGTGAGTGGCTGATCGCCGAAAAAGAGCGCCGCAAGGCCGACGCCGTTGACCCCGAATGGCTGGCCGATTACAAGGAAGGCGCGAAGAAAGAAGCCGATAACAAGGAAGGCGTGAAGAAAGACGCCGAGAACAAGGAAGGCGCGAAAAAAGACGCCGAGAACAAGGAAGGCGTGAAGAAAGACGCCGAGAACAAGGAAGGCGCGAAGAAAGACGCCGAGAACAAAGAAGAGAACAAAGAAGAGTCGAAGAAGAAAGAGAAGCCGAATCAATAATCTTCGGGAATGTGGAGTGGGGAGTGGGGAGTGGGATGATTTTTACTCCCCCTCCCCACTCCACATTCCCACTCCCCACCAATGAGGCAACGACCATGTCAGAAGAGAAAAATAACGTCTCTCGCCGCGACGCCCTGAAAGGCCTCGCCGGAATCGGCGCTAGCCTTCCGGTGCTCAACACAAACCTCCTCGCGCGTGACCAAGATCATGATCATGATCACGGCAGTCACGGACAGACCGCTAAAACGGAGCCGAAGAAGGCCCCGTACAAGGCGAAATTCTTCAACGCCGATCAGATGGCGCTAGTCGCCACGATCTCGGAGTTGATCATCCCGACCGATGAGCATTCGAAAGGCGCGAAGGACGCCGAAGTCCCGGAGTTCATCGACCTGATGATCAGTGAGTCGCCCGCTGAGGCCAAAAAAGCCTGGACTGACGGCCTGGCCGCCATGGACAAACTGAGCCAGGACAAGAACGGCGCCTCTTTCAACAAGGCGACAAAAGACCAGCAGATCGCCATCCTCACTGAGATCAGCAAGAACGAGGCGAAGCCGCAGACTCAGGAGGAAAAGTTCTTCAAGACGATCAAAAACATGACCATCGACGGTTATTACACGTCCAGGATCGGCATCCACGAGGAGCTACAATACAAAGGCAACACCTACCTCAGAGAGTTCAAGGGCTGCACCCACCCTGAGCATCAGAGCTGATTGGCGCCTCACCCGAGTACCGCGCGCGTGAGCAGGCGGCGCATTATGAAAGACCATCTCGAACGAGTTCGGCGCATCTGCCTTGCAATGCCCGGGGCGTGGGAAAAATTATCGCACGGCGAACCGACTTTCTTCGTCGGCAAGAAAGTCTTTGCGATGTTCTCCAACAACCATCACAACGACGGGCGCATCGCCGTCTTGTGCCCCGCGCCGCCCGGCATTCAAGCCATGCTGATCGAAGCCGAGCCGGAAAAGTTCTACAAACCGCCCTACGTCGGCGTGCGAGGCTGGGTCGGCATTCACCTGAATCACATTCTGGATGAAGAACTCGCCTCTCATCTGCGCCAGGCCTGGCGGATGATAGCCCCCAAAAAATTACAAGGAGCATTATGAACCCCCCTCAGCAGAAAGGCTGGTTCGGTAGAAACTGGAAATGGTTCGTTCCGGTCGGGTGTCTGAGCATTATTGTAGTAGCCGGCGCCGTCGTGGCGGCGGGCGTATACTTCGTTTTCGGGACGATAAAATCTTCGGACGTTTATCAACAGGCCCTGGCCAAGGCCAGATCGAATCAGGCCGTCATCAGGGAACTGGGAGAGCCGATCGAGCCGGGATGGTTGGTCAGCGGGACAATAAATGTCCGCGATGATTCCGGGAACGCCGATCTGAGAATTCCGGTCTCCGGGCCGAAAAAGTCAGGCGCCGTTTATGCTACGGCCATAAAAAAGCAGGGTAAATGGGACATCACCGCTCTTGAGGTCGAGATTGAAGGCGAGACCAAAAGGATCAATTTATTAACCCCTTCAACCGAGTAATTGAATCACGCCAAGAAAATAACCACGAAGCAACGAAGAGCACGGAGGAGGAATAGAAGAAATCTTCGCGCTCTTCGTTTCTTCGCGGCTGATTTTCATTGCCATCT
>Ga0081455_10008418_pt1 | contig 10729 bp, 10 predicted proteins | sample TabmetS3T2R1_FD_70207 | JGI IMG/M metagenome (GOLD analysis project Ga0081455, IMG submission 70207) | Tabebuia heterophylla rhizosphere microbial communities from the University of Puerto Rico - S3T2R1 | ecosystem: Host-associated > Plants > Roots > Rhizosphere ... | reverse complement strand
CGATCGAGTTCGTCGAGGTAGGCCGTGAGGTCGGCAGGCAGGTTGAAATCCAAGGCGGTCTCTCCCGGAAATGTCGTTTATTGCTTTTGCGTTTAGGCGCTACGCGAGCGCTCCTGCTCGGATCGATTTAGCTGAGAAGACCGCGTCCAAGTCAAGCAACGGAATTGACCTTGGCATGCGCGGGGGCCTTGCGTAATTGGATGGTTTCAGGCGTGCGCCTCGCGCTATGATCGTGGTCAATATTCTTCGCCGCAGAAAATCAACATGGGAGCCAACATGGACCTGAAATTCTCCAAGGTGACGCGCAAGGGGCCGATCACGATCATCACGCTGTCGCGGCCCGAAGTGTACAATGCGCTGCATATCGATGCGCATTTCGAACTCAACAAGGTGTTCGACGACTTCTCCGCCGATCCCGAGCAGTGGGTTGCGATCGTCACCGGCGCCGGCGACAAGGCGTTCTGCGCCGGCAACGATCTGAAATGGCAGGCCGCAGGGGGAAAACGCGGCTGGGACAAGGGCGGCTTTGCCGGCCTCACCTCGCGGTTCGACTGCGACAAGCCGATCATCGCCGCCGTCAATGGCGTCGCGATGGGCGGCGGTTTTGAAATCGCGCTGGCCTGCGACCTCATCATCGCGTCGGAAAATGCCACCTTCGCCCTGCCCGAGCCGCGCGTCGGCCTCGCCGCGCTGGCCGGCGGCGTGCACCGCCTGCCGCGGCAGATCGGGCTGAAGCGCGCCATGGGCATGATCCTCACCGCGCGCCACGTCTCGGCCAAGGAGGGCCTCGAGCTCGGCTTTGTGAATGAGGTGGTTCCCGCCGGTGAAGCGCTGGCCGCGGCCGAGCGCTGGGCCGAGACAATCTGCAAGAACTCGCCAATGTCGATCCGTGCTTCCAAGCAGGCGATCCAGCGCGGGCTCGACGGGTCGCTGGAACAGGCGATCGCCGAGCAGCGGGAGTATCCGGCGGTGAAGGCGATGGCGGCCTCGCAGGATTACATCGAAGGGCCGAAGGCGTTTGCGGAGAAGCGGCCGCCGAAATGGCTGGGGCGGTAGTTCACTTTCTCCGTCATGGCCGGGATTGTCCCGGCCATGACGATGAGGTGACAGCCGATCTTACTTGTCTCCCAACTCCCTTTTGTACGACGCATAATTCGGCTGATCGACGGCGAGCTTGTCCATCGTGGTCTGCCAGAGGTGTTCTGCCAGTCCCGGCGTTGCCAGGCCGACTTCGCCCTTTGCAATCTTCTCCGACAGTGCGCGGTTCAGGTCGATCAACGAGCCGTCGGAGCCGAGCAACTGCTTCAACCGCGCAGCCTCCGCAGCATCACTCCCCTGCTCCAGCGCCAACTGCCGCGTCACAAGGTCCAGCGCGTTGATGCCGACGCGGAGCTTGAAGGCGTTGTGCCCCTTGATGGCGGGCGTGATCTCGTTGCGGAGGAAGTCCGCAACCGCCTTGATCAATTCGGTGGGTGTCGGTTCGTCCTGCATCTCACCCTCCTCGCGGCGCCAACAGCCTGAGCAAATCGATTTCCGTCTCCGACGAGCGCCGCCCGATCATGGCGCGCTCCATCGAATGGTCGGGGCCAGCACGAAAACGCTGCATCATGCCGCAGCACATGATGCCCCAGCGCAGCGTGCCCATCACTTCCCAGAACATCACCCGGTCAGGGTCGACCTTGCGGCCGGCCTCCTCATAGCCTGCGAACAGTTCCTCGCGCGTGCCGAAGCCGCCGACCGGCTTGTCGATCTCGCCGAAGCGCCAGGAGTTGACGCAGATCCAGCCCAGATCCTCCATGGGATCGCCGAAATGCGCGAGCTCCCAGTCCAGCACGGCGCGAACGCCATCGGGGCCGATGATGAGGTTGCCGTGGCGGAAATCGCCATGAACCAGCGTAACCTCCTGTGACGGTCCGGGATCGCGCGCGCGCAGCCAGCGCAGCGCCAGTTCAAACACCGGTCGCGGCCAGTTGAAGCTGCGGTATTCCCGCTCGAGGTCGGCGATCTCCCTGGTCGCGCTCATCTCGCGCAGCTTCGGCAGCTTCGCTTTCGGCAAGCCGTGAATACCGGCGATCACGCGGCCGAGCTGCCGCGCCAATATCGGCCGCGCGCGGGCGAACTGCTCGTCACGCAGAATCTTGCGCGCGATGGTCTCGCCCTCAATGCGTTGCATGATGAAGCCGCGGCCGAGTTCATCCTCCGGCTTCAGCACATGCATCACCCGTGGCGACGGCAGGCCGGCATCATGCGCGAGCAGCATCAGCGTGGCCTCTGCATCGAGACCGGCGGCGCGGCCCGGCGACGCGCCATAGCCCGGTGGCGCGCGACGCAGGATCGCGCCGGCATTGCCGTCCGGGTGAACGATGTCGAACGTCCAGGTCTCCTGGCTGGCGCCGCCGGAAAGTTTGGCGGCGCCGGTGATGCCGGTCGCTCCCGGATACCAGGAGGCGACGCAGCGCCCGAGTTGATCCTCGATCATTTGCCCTTGAACTTGGCGGGGCGCTTTTCCAGGAACGCGGTAACGCCTTCCTTGAAATCGTCCGTTGCGCCCGCGGTACGCTGCGATTCGTATTCGAGGTTGAGCTGTTCCTCGAAGGAATTTTCCGGACTGTCCCAATAGAGCTTTCGGATCAGCGACAGCGCGACCGTCGGCCCATTGGCGAGCTCATGCGCGAGCTTCATCGCCTCTTCCATCAGCACCGCGTCGTCATAGACGCGGTTGACGAGACCCCATTCCAGCGCCTTTTCCGCCGGCAGCCGTTCGCCCATCAGCGACAGTTCGACCGAGCGCGCCTTGCCGATCAGGCGCGGCAACAGCCAGGTCGAGCCGCAGTCCGGCACCAGGCCGATGCGGCGGAACGCCTGCAGGAAATAGGACGAGCGCGCGCACAGGACCATGTCGCCCATCAATGCAAAACTCATCCCGGCACCCGCAGCGGGGCCGTTGACGGCGGTGACGAGCGGACAATGCAGCCGGCGGATGCGGCGCAGGAACGGATGAAAGCCGATTTCCAGCGATTGTCCGGCATTGCTCTTGCCGGGCTTCTGGTTGTTGCGGCCCTGCAGATTGGCGCCGGTGCAGAAGGCGCGCCCCGCACCAGTCAGCACGACGCAGCGGACTTCGTCGCGCTTGTCGTCGATCGCATCGAGCGCCTCGCCAAGTCCGCCCAGCATGTCCATCGAGACCGCGTTCATGACCTCCTGATGGTCGAGCTTGAGAACGGCGACGGGGCCGTCGAAATCGAGCGTGACGTGCTTGAATTGCATTGTTTCCTCTTGACTTGCGTTTACGCGCTATTTCGCTGCGCGGAAGACCGGATGATGTCGCGCCCATATTTGATTTTCCTGGCGGCGTTGTCCATGCTTGCGCCAGAACATCTGCCCGCCACCGGGCGCAAGTCTGCTACCCAACAAATTGGAAACATCCCATGAGCATCTTTGATCTCACCGGTCGCACGGCCGTCATCACCGGCGGCAATGGCGGTATCGGCCTCGGTATCGCACAGGCACTGAACGCGCAGGGCTGCAACGTCTCGATCTGGGGCCGCAACGCGGACAAGAACAAGAGCGCCGCCGCAACCATGTCGGCGGGGCCTGGCAAGGTTCATACAGAGGTCTGCGACGTCACCGATCCCGCCTCCGTCAAGGCCGCGATGAAGGCGACCCTCGATACGTTCGGCCGCGTCGACGGCTGCTTTGCCAATGCCGGTATCGGCGGCGGCGGACGCCGGTCCTTCATCGACCGCACCGAGGAAGAGTGGCGAAAAATGTTCGCGACCAATCTCGACGGCGTCTTCCACGTGTTTCAGGCCGCGGCCCGCCACATGACGGAACGCGCGGACGCCGGCGACAAGTTCGGCCGGCTGGTCGCGACCTCCAGCCTCGCCTCGCTGTTCGGCACGGCCCGCAACGAGCATTACGCCGGCACCAAGGCGGCGCTGAACGCGCTGTGCCGCGCGCTCGCGGTCGAACTGGCGCGCCACGGCGTCACCGCAAATGCGATCCTGCCAGGCTGGATCAAGAGCGACATGACCGCCGGCATCATGGCCAACGACAAGTTCGTCGCCAACGTGATGCCCCGCATCCCGGTGCGCCGTTTCGGCGAGCCGACCGATTTCGGCGGCATCGCGGTATACATCATGAGCAAGGCGTCGTCGTATCATACGGCGGATTGTTTTGTGATCGATGGCGGGTATACGGCGTTTTGATGCGAGCAGAGGGGCTTCATGGTTCGATCGGCGATGCGAAGCATCGTCCGAGGACGCGCGGCATAGCCGCGCTCCTCACTATGAGGGTCTCGAAACGAGGCCGCACCGAGGGTGTCATCCCCGCGCAGGCGGGGATCCAGTACGCCGCGGCTTCCCGGTTCAATCACTGCTGCCTCTGGAATACTGGGTCGCCCGGTCAAGCCGGGCGATGACAACTGAGTGTGCGCTTGCCATCTCGCGGCGCATGGCGTCCGTAGGGTGGGCAAAGGCGCGATAGCGCCGTCCCCACCATCTATCACCAATTGGACGCTTGATGGTGGGCACGCTGCGCTTTGCCCACCCTACGATATCTGCGCCGCGGCAACCGCGCCGTCATTATCCCGATTTGCGAGATTCTCCATAGCGCCGGGCGATGATTGTTTCCCGGCATGATCGAAGCCAGCTTCACTCACATCACCTCGACTGAGGGGTCGCTTTTCAGCCGAGCGATGGAGGATCGCTGCATGACGTCAGACAGACGCGAGTTTCTGGGTACCAGTCTCGGCATCGCCGCCGCCGTTACTTCACACACCTGCGGCTTGACCGCCGCCGAAATGCCGTCGCGCGACGGCGCTCGCACCGAGGCAAGCGGGGATTTCGGCCGCCTGATTCATCGGGAGCCGCGCGCGGTGGCGCAGCCTGCTTCCAGCGCGGAGGTCGCGAGCCTGTTGCGACTGGCAAGAAGCGAGGGGCTGAAGGTTGCGGCGCGCGGCCAGGGGCATTCGATCTACGGCCGCTCGCTGAGCGAAGACGGCATCGTGATCGACATGAGCCGGCTCAGTTCGATCCGCGAGTTGCGGGCGGACCGCATCGTGGTGGAGGCCGGCGTCACCTGGAAAAGCGTGCTCGACGCTACGCTCTCGCAAGACCTGACCCCGCCAGTGCTGACCAACTATCTCGGCCTGTCGGTCGGCGGCACGCTGGCGGTCGGCGGGATCGGCGGCGCCTCCTCCCGGCACGGCATGCAGACCGACAACGTCCTTGAACTCGACGTGGTCACCGGAGACGGCCGCGAACTGACCTGTTCGGCGGAAACGAACCCGAATGCTTTTGACGCCGTCCGGGCCGGGCTCGGCCAGTGCGGCATCATCGCCCGCGTGACCCTGCGCCTGGAGCGCGCGCCCGAACGCATGCGCCGGTTTCAACTGTTCTATCCCGGCTTGAGCGAACTGATGGCCGACCAGCGGCGCGTCTTGGCGGAAGAACGCTTCGACCAGTTGCAGGGCGCGATCCTCCCCGACGGCGCCGGCGGCTGGCGATATCAGCTTGACGGGGCCGTCTACTACAACGGGGGCCATCCTCCGGACGAAGGCGCCCTGCTCAAGGGACTATCGGACACGCGCAGCGCCGCCGTGATAACCGACCTGACGTATGGCGAAGACGCCGCCGCGTTTGCAAAGTTCGAAGCCCTGCTCCGATCGAAGGGCCAGTGGGCCACGCCGAAACCGTGGTTGCTGACATTCCTGCCCGGCAGCAACGCCGAACGGCTCGCGGGCGAAATCCTTGCCGGATTGACCGAGGCGGATGTCGGACCGTTCGGACGGATCACCTGCTATCCGATGCAGACGCGCGCATGCCGGACGCCGCTGTTTCGCTTGCCGGACGAGAGCGTCGTCTTCCCGTTCAACGTCATTCGCATGCCAGCTTCGAACGATGCCGCCGCAGCGGAACGCATGGTGGCACAGAACCGCGCACTCTATGATCGCATCCGCAGTACCGGCAGCGTGCAGTATCCGGTCAGCGCCTTTCCCATGTCGCACGGCGACTGGAAGGATCATTTCGGATCGATCTGGCCGCGATTTAGCGAGAGCAAGCAGCGCCTCGATCCGGCCAATCTGCTCACGCCGGGCTACGGAATATTCCAGGATTAAAGCAGCTCGGTCTTGAGACCGTTCGCCAGGAAATCGGCAAAGCGCCGCATGCGCTCCAGCGGCGCTTTCGTCGGCGGCCAGACAAGCTGGATCGGCATGCCCTCGGTCTCGAATTCAGCCAGCACGACCGCAAGCGCGCCCTGCTCGACGAAGTCCCTGATCTGCCAGAGCGGCAGTTGCGCCAGGCCGATGCCTTCGCCGGCGACCGCGCGGATCGCAGCCGCACTGTTGGAGTGAAAGCGGCCGGATACCCTGACCTTCTGCAGCTTGCCACCGATGCGAAACGGCCATTTGTCGGCTCCGCTCGCACCGGCGCGAAGCACGCAGTGATGGCCTTCGAGCTCATCGGGATGCTTCGGAGTACCATGCTCCGCGAGATAGGACGGCGCGCCGCACGTCACGACACGCAGCGCCTGCAGCCGCCGCGCTGTCAGCTGTTCGTCGACGGAATCACCGATCCGCACCGCCATATCGATCCCGTCGGCCACCAGATCGACCTGATCGTCGGATGCCTTCAGCTCGATCTCGACATTCGGATAGAGCTTTAGAAAGCGGCCGATGATCGGCGCGACGTAGGACGATGCGAACAGCACCGGCGCGCCGATCTTGAGTCGGCCCGAGACCTCGCCGCGAATATTGGCGGCCTCGTTGCGGGCTGCGATGATCTCGGCAACGGCCGGCTTGATCCGCTCGTAGAACATGCGCCCGGCTTCCGTCGGCTCCGATCGCCGCGTCGTGCGCTTGATGAGCTCGACGCCGACGGCGCGTTCGAGGGCGATCAGCGAACGGTTGAGGGATTGCAGCGGACGCCTGAGGTGACGCGCGGCGGCCGCCTGACTGCCCTTCTCGACCACGGCCACGAATGCTTCGAGGTCGTCCAACCGTTCCATGCCGGGATCCCTCTTCGCGATGCTGTATCATACGAGGCAAGCGCTATCGTCCCATATGGGTTTCACCAACGGGAGCGGCGCGGGAAAAATCGATACGAGACCCGCCGCTGGCGACAGCTGCGGGTCCCTGCTCTATCGGCTTAGCCCCACGGACCGCGCGAGGCCGAGGGCCGGCCCCACGGGCCGCGGCGCGGGTAATTGCCGCGGTCGTTGATGGAAAGCGTTCCACCCTGCGCGCCCATCTGCGCCGCGAGCTGCTGCAGGGCTGCGATGCGGTTCTCGGTCGAGGGGTGCGTCGTGAACAGATTGTCCATGCCCTGCCCCGACAGCGGGTTGATGATGAACATGTGCGCGGTGGCCGGATTGCGCTCGGCTTCCGGGTTCGGCACGACATGCGCGGCGCTCGCGATCTTGCTCAAGGCGGATGCCAGCCACATCGGCTGGCCGCAGATGCGCGCGCCGAGATCGTCGGCGGCGTATTCGCGGGTCCGGCTGATCGCCATCTGCACCAGCATGGCGCCGAGCGGCGCCAGGATCATCATGGCGATCGAGCCGATCATGCCGGGGCCGCTGTTGTTGCTGCGATGGCCGCCGAAGAACATGCCGAACTGCGCCAGCATCGAGATCGCACCGGCGATGGTTGCGGTGATGGTCATCAGCAGCGTGTCGTGGTTCTTGATGTGCGCGAGCTCGTGCGCGATCACGCCGGCGAGCTCCTCGCGGCTGAGCTGTTGCATCAGGCCCGTGGTGACCGCAACCGCGGCGTTCTGCGGATTGCGGCCGGTGGCGAACGCATTGGGCTGCGCCTCGTCCATCACGAACACGCGCGGCATCGGCAGCCCGGCGCGGCCGGCAAGCTCGGCCACGAGCTGCACGAGGTCGGGCGCGCTGTTGCGGTCGACCTCGTGGGCGCCATACATCGACAGCACCATGCGGTCGGAATTCCAGTAGGCAAAGATGTTGGTCGCGGCGGCGATCACGAGCGCGATCACGGCACCGCTGGCGCCGCCGATCAGATAGCCGACGCCCATGAAGAGGCCGGTGAGACCGGCCAATAGAATGGCAGTCTTCAAATAGCTCATTGTCGTCTCCCTAGCCTGCCCACGACCAGAGACGCCGTGGCTGGCATCCCAGAGGTAAGAATTGCCCCGGCGGCGCTGCAAGATGCCGGGGTGCGTCGAGGCGCCGCGTTTGGCGCCTAAACCATTGTTTCGGACCAGGTTACTGAAACGTAATCTGCCGGCTCCGGCTTCCCGCCGGTTGCCCACCGCCTCCTTGTACAACGCTGACGGCGCCGTCTACAGTGCCAACAACGGGCAGCACGCGGGGCCGTTCCGCGCCCTCACAAAAGCGCAAGACAATCGCGGCTGTTCGTCGAAAAACGGGGAGGAATTTAAGAATGTTTTCGCATGTGATGATCGGCACCAACGACCTGGAAAGGGCCAAGGCGTTCTATGACGCGTTGCTTGGCACGCTCGGCGTCCGGCCGGCCAAGGTCGATGGCCACCGCATCTTCTATTTCACCAAGACCGGGGTGTTCTCGGTGACCAGGCCGATCAACGGCCAGCCGGCGACGGCGGCCAATGGCGGCACCATCGGTTTTTCGGCTGATTCACCCGAGCAGGCCGACGCCTGGCACGCGGCCGGCATCGCCAATGGCGGCACTCCTTGCGAAAATCCGCCGGGTGTTCGCGAGGGTGCAGGCGGCAAACTCTATCTCGCCTATTTGCGCGATCTCGACGGCAACAAGATCTGCGCGATGCACCGGATTCCGGCGTAGCATCTCGAACCTCATCCTGAGAAGCGGCGTCTTCGCCGCGTCTCGAAGGATGAGGGCACCGGCGGGCCTCATGGTTCGAGACGGCGCAGGAGCGCCTCCTCACCATGAGGTTTAACATAAGTGATCACGGTTGGAGGGCCCGGGCCATGAATCGATTTGTCATCTCATTGACAGCGTCGGCCGCACTACTCGCGGCAAGTCTGGCACCGGCCCACGCCGAGTTCGATGTCGCTAATCTCAAGAAGGCGATCCAGGCCTCGATCGAAAGCGATTATCCAAAGCTCGATGCCCTCTACAAGGAGATCCACGCTCACCCGGAGCTTGCCTTTCAGGAGGTGAAGACCGCCGCCAGGCTCGCCGCGGAAATGCGCGCGCTTGGCTTCGACGTCACCGAGAATGTCGGCAAGACCGGGCTGGTCGCGATTTACAAAAATGGCGACGGGCCCACCATCATGGTGCGCACTGAACTCGACGGCCTGCCGATGGAGGAGAAGACCGGCCTCGACTATGCGAGCCGCGACAAGACCAGCTGGCAGGGCCGGGAGGTGTTCGTCGCCCATAGCTGCGGTCACGACATCCACATGGCGAGCTGGGTCGGAACGGCGAAGATATTGGTCGGCCTGAAAGCTCATTGGCAGGGCACGCTGATGTTCATTGCCCAGCCGGCCGAAGAAATCGTGGCAGGCGCCAAGGCGATGCTGGCGGACGGCCTGTTCACGCGATTTGGCAAGCCCGACATCGCTCTTGCCCTGCATGCCGGCCCCGGACCTCATGGCACAGTGTTCTATCGCACCGGGGTCGGCTCATCCGCCGCCGATGGTCTCGATATCACATTCCACGGCCGCGGCGGTCACGGCTCGGCGCCGCACACGACCGTCGATCCCGTTGGGATCGCGGCGCGGTTCATCGTCGAAGTGCAAAGCGTGATCAGCCGCGAAAAGGACCCGGCTGAATTCGGCGTCGTGAGCATCGGCGCCATTCACGGCGGCACCGCCCCGAATATCATCCCGGACTCGGTGCGGCTCGCCGGCACCATCCGCACCTTCAAACCCGAGGTCCGCGCCAAATTGCATGCCGGGATCGAACGAACGGCAAAAGCCGCCGCGGCGATGTCGGATGCACCGCCGCCCGACATCAAGATCGTCGAGGGCACCAAGTCCGTCGTGAACGACCCCGACGTGGTCGCGACGACGGCCGAGGCGTTGAAGATCGCATTCGGCGACAAGTTCAGGACTTCGCCGCCGTCGACGGCCAGCGAGGATTTCTCCGAATTCACCGGCGCCGGGGTGCCGTCGATGATGTTCAACATCGGCGTCTACGACCAGGAACGGTTCGTCGCGGCACGCAATGGCTCCGGGCCGCCGATACCGTCCAATCATTCGCCGCTGTTCGCGCCGGTGCCGAAGCCGACCATCGAAACCGGCGTCACCGCCATGACGCTCGCGGTGCTCAGCGCGTTCGGCCAGAAGAACCGGCGGAAGTGAGTGAGACAGCAAGGTAATTCACCAACCGCGGCGTGTCCGACCTCATCCTGAGAGGCTGTGACCCTATTGAAGGTTAGCAGCTTTAGCGGAGATGGGCAGCGGCGCAGGGACTAGAGGTGATTGGTTGGTCAGGCCGCAGCGTGTAGCAGGCGGTGGCCGGCCAGGATGTTGTTGGCGAGTGCGAACCAGCGCAGGACTGTCTGGACCTTTTTGAGGCCGCGTACCGTGAACTGCTGCAGGCCCCAGTTGCGGAAACGGGCGTTGATACACTCCGCCTGAGCCCGACGCTTGTAGATCGACTTGCCACGTGGACTCTTCATGCGGGCTCGCCAGGCGGCGACGCCGGGCCCATCGTTGTCGCGTGGCTCATACGGGTCGCGCTGGTGCTTGCTGTGTGAAGGCGGCCCGTAGACCTTGATGCCGCGATCGGCGGACCACTCGATATCCTCATTCTTGT
>Ga0081455_10008417_pt1 | contig 10729 bp, 12 predicted proteins | sample TabmetS3T2R1_FD_70207 | JGI IMG/M metagenome (GOLD analysis project Ga0081455, IMG submission 70207) | Tabebuia heterophylla rhizosphere microbial communities from the University of Puerto Rico - S3T2R1 | ecosystem: Host-associated > Plants > Roots > Rhizosphere ... | reverse complement strand
AACCAATTTCCACCTCGGCAAAGGATTTACTGGTGAGTGTCCGGCGATCAGCTTTGGGCAAGGCGAGGATGCCATTGGCGACACGGGTGTTGAGCGCTTGCAAACGCGCAAACTCGTCCGCCTTGGCGCGGTTGAGCTTGAGAAACGGCAGTTTGAGAGTACGAGTAGCAGTGCCCATATGGGCAAGTATACGCTATCTTGCGCGGTACTGCAAGATAAGAAACGGCCTGAAGGCCAAGGTCTAATGCCTTATATCCCACGGGCAAGCCGCGTGGGCTTTACGGCATGGATGCTGTAAGACGAGGAGGCGGTAATGGCAGACTTCCGGCGGTTGCTGAGAATGATGTTGCTTGTGTACGGCGTCGCGTTCCTGTTCATAAGCGGCTGCGCCGGCGTCCAACAAGGGCCACCGGTCGACCTGGCCAAGGCCGCTGAACCGACCGTCGTGAGTGATCCGCCCCCACCCCCGCCCCCGCTGCCGCCCCCCGTACCGATCTCTCGCCAGGGAGTTAAGGTGTGGATTCCTCGCGTGGTCACGCCCAACGGGGATGTTCATGACGGGCATTATGTCGAGCTGAGTGACAAGGCCCCGCAAAAAGAACTCCGCAAGCCGGACTACGATATTCCCAAAGTGCCCAGACAGGTTTACCGGCCCCCTCCCAAGGCGTCTAAGCCTGCAGGGGCAGGGTCTTCCGAGGCGCCTGCCGTGCGCCAGCCAGGGTTTATCCCCGGAACAGCGTTGCCCTTCCCCTTCCCGGAGACGCCGCATGAACTTCCTTAATGCGGGCCTGCCCGCCGAACCCCCTGGGCTTGCGGGTGAACTGTCGCAAACTCTGACCGTCGATGGGGCGGGAGAAATTCTCCTGCTTGATACGCCACGTGCGCCGAAGCCCTTGCTCGGGCTCGGGTGTGCCTGGGTGTTGGACGATCCGGTCAATATCGAGGTCCTGGATCAAGAACGTCTTGATGCGCTGGCGCTGCAGCATGCCAGTCTTGTGCAAGGGCTGCCGTTGGGCAGTGTGGTTCAGACGTTGATGCTGGTGCGCCCCAGTACCCAGGCGCCGCGATGGGAACGCCGACGCCTCGGGCTCCCCCCGACGCCGTTGGTGGACGTGCAGCGTGCCCATATGGCGAGCGGGTTGCCACATACGGCTGGCCCGCGCCGTGCACGGCTGCGTGACATCTGCACGTTGGTGACGCTGCGTGTTCCTCTGCCGGATGTGATGGGGGATGTCGTGACCCTGCTCAAAACGGTCCTCACGCTTCCGTCGTATGCGCCGCGGGCGTGTAAGGCCTTTCTCCAGGAACAGTTGCATACGATGCTGCCCATGTTTGTCGGCATGCAGCGCAACCTTGAAAATGCGTTGCATAGCTGTGGGCATACGGTGCAACGTCTGGACGCGACCGCGCTTGGGGAATACCTCGCGCTCTTTGTGGACCCGTTGGGGCCCCTGCCGCCGATCCTCCCCGAGTATCCGTTGCGGACGCAGGTGTTACGGCAGTATGCCCAGGCCATCCCTGGCGGGTGGGGCTATGGCGAGTGGCATCGCGATACCGCGACCTTTGAGGAGCACTCCCGTAACCAGGTCCTCACGCTCAATAAATTGCCCTTAGAGACCTATCCTGGGATGTGTTCGAGTCCGCGCATGCCGCGGGATAGCGAGGCGGCGGAACCCCTGGCCCTGTGGGATATTTGGGACGGTCCCTTGCTGTTGGCCATCAATGCCGTCGCGACCGATCAAGCGAAAGAGGATGGCATCCTTGAAACCAAGGGCGTGATCGCGGGATGGCAACGCAAATTCAGTGTGCGGAACAAGAAGATTAAAAAGGCTATTGATAAAGTGACCAGCCGACGCCTGACCAAGCACACGGCTATGGGGGCGGCCCGTGTCCATCTGGTGCTCTGGGGGGACGCGCCGGAAGTCAAGCTTGGGGTGGAGAGTGTCCAACGCGAAGCGCATCGGTTTCAGCTGGATTTTTTGCCAGAACCAGACCTTGGGGCCACCCTGTTTCTTCAGGCGTTACCTTTAGGCTGCAACCCGGACTTTCCTCCGGAGTGGGCCTTGAAGCGCTTGCGCAAACTCGAACTCCCCAACCTCCTCGATCTCCTTGCGGTCTTTGGCGCGATGCGCGGGACAGAGACGGCCACCCATTTTGCCCTCAATGGCCGCGGTGAGGAAGTCAGCTATGACAACTTTGATACGATGACGAACGCACATCGCATGACCATGGGGAACTCGGGGGCCGGGAAGACCTATAACAATGCGAAAGAAGTGAGCGAAGTCTTGTCGGTAGGGGATATTGTGATGTTGCTTGATCCCCTTGCGAACTACCAGGCTCTGGCCGCCTTTTGGAACGGCGTGTATGTGCGTCTGAACTTCGAGACCCCCCCCTGTATCAATCCTTTCTATGGTCCGCTGGATATTACTCATCAGTCCTTTATCGCTGCCACGCTGAATGAAATGGCGGGGAATGCCGCTGATCGCCTGCGCTGGACCGGGTTTAACGTGCTCAGCGATGCCATCGCCTACTTTGCCGATACGTGGCAGGAGGGTGAGGCAACCCTCAGTGTGTTTGTCGAGCAGGTCTTGTCGACGGGCGCCTTTACCGCGAATGAAGAGAACAAAGCGATGGCTCGTGAGATTGCCACGCGGTTGGGATTGTATTATGGCCGTGGCATCTATGCCAAATTTTTTGATGGCCCCAATACCTTCCAGTTTGGCGACCGCCTCACCGTGATTGAGTTCAAAGAGTTGGAGAAAGCGGAAAAGTTAAAGGCCGTCCTCGCCTTTGGGCTGATGAACCTGTTTCGTTTGAAAACGAAATCTGTGGAATGGTCGGGGAAGCGTAAGCACATCAAGGCTGATGAACTCTGGGCCTTTCTTGATTATGAAGAGACGGCGCAAGTGTTCAAAACGATGATCCTCACCGGCCGCAATGATGGGCTCAGTATTGATTTCATGACGCAACTCAAAGCCCACTTAGATAGCCCGGTGGGGCGCGTGATCCGGGGGATTGTCAGTAAGGTGCTCTTTTTAGAACAAGACCCTAGCGAGTTTCCTGGGATCGCTGAGGCCTTCAACTTGAGCAAGGATGAACAGATGCTGGTGCGCCGGGTGAAGCGTTATGCCGCGTGGAACACCGGCTATCTGCGCCTGAGTCACCGCCCTGGAGGGCTCATCCGAATTTTCGGGGATCCGGTGACGCATCTTCTCATGACGCAAGACACGGCGATCCGTGCCGAGCGAGAAACGCTGCTCGCTGCCCATCCTGGCGAAGAGCATGCTGCCATCATGGATTGGCTCCAGCAGAAAGGCGCGCTGACGCATGGGTGATGCCAAGCCGGTCCTTATGATCCTCGTGCTGAGTGGCTGTGGGCTCTTATGGCTCAGTCTGCACTGGTTTGGGACGCCGCGCGTGCTCCGTGAGCAGCGCCTGACGCAGATTGCCATCGTCGAGGAAGCGCCGACGCTCCCGCCGCGCGCCGGGCTCGATCAGGTCGGGTGGCTGCTCGACCATCGCCGCACCCGGCTCCAAGGTCTGGTGGGGCTGGCGGTAGTCGGGGTCGTGATCGGTCTTGTTGAAGGGTGTGCCCAGCGGCGCCAGGAGCGCCAAGCGGGCCTGGGCGTGTGGCACTGGACCATCGGCGTGGTGACGCTGGCGCTCCTGCCCGGCGCCGTTGGGGCCCTGGTCCTCTCGCCCGTCCCTTGGTCCCTGGCCGTCGTCGCTGGGATCGGCACTGTGTGGGCAAGCTTCACTGCGTACATGCTGAGTAAAGGACGGCCTTATGTCGCGTAAGTTCCTGGTGGGGTTCCTTCTGCTCGTCTGCGGGGCTTCACCCGCGGTGGGACAAGATCTCTTTGAGCGCGCGCGCAACGCGACGCATGCCCGGATTGCTGTCCGCGACACCTCAGGGGTCTCTGTCCGTGGTGGCATTAGCCTCAGTACTGGAACCCCGCAAGCGACGACGATTCTTCGGGGCCAGGCCAATCTGGGGGGGAGCTGTGGCGCCTTTGATTTTGGGGCCTCGTTCCGGGAGCAGTTTGAGGCGATCCCCGACGTCATTACGAATCTGACCGAGAGTCTGATTACGCAGGTGCCCATGATCGGGATTTGTTGGGCATCCCCTCTAGGCTGTGATCTCATCAAACACTGGCAAAATTGGACCAATATCCTCCTCCAGGCGCGCTATGCCCAGTGCCATCAGTCCCGCAGTGCTGCCATGGTGGCTGGGCTGAGTCTGCGGGATGCCGAAGTGGCGCGCTGCATGAAAGAGAAGCAGGGTCAAGGGCTGACCATCAATACCGCGCTAGCGGACTGTAATAAGAGCCCCACGAGCTTACGCCTGCCAGGCGGCGGAGAGGGCACCGAAGTGCGCTTGATTGAAGATACCTTGCGGGCGGCGGGCGCCTCAACGGAGATGCAAACCTTAGCCCCCATGCTCATGGGCGAAGTCACGTTGCGGGCGGGAGACAGCATGGGCTTTGACAGTCGCCGCCCTCAGGCGGCCATCCAAGCCCTCTATGAGCAGTACCGCGAGAGTGCGCGGGAGCGTCTCGTCGCTGCGGTCGAGGAATACCGCGACACGGGTACGGTCCGGGAGCAGACGTTACAAGCCGCGTCAACGCCTGGGCGCGCTACCGCACGCGTGACGATTGAGGCCCTGGCCGCGCTCCGCAGTGATCCTGCACGCTATGAGACGCACCTCGGCCAACTCACCACGGCGCAGGCGGTGTCCAGGCTGACCTGGCAATGTGCCGAGCTGGAAAATGCCCTGGCGGCGGGTGCGGATGGCAATGCCGAATACTCTGCGGAGGAACGTCAAGCTATTGAGAAAAAGCTCGACGCGCTGCGGCGCAACCTGGCGCAATTTTATGCCAAACTCGATGTCCAGATGAAATACGAAGATCCGGCGGTCACAGCCCTCTTGCGTGATTTTACAGCAGTGCAAGAAACCGCCGTGGCGGCCGGTTTTCGGGCACCGGCGGTGCAGATTCAGCCGTCTCGGTATCGGCACCAACTGCCCTGGGGGAACTCGAAATAAATGCACTATTTTGTGATGTCCTTGCCGGAAGCGACTGGCCTTTATATGGGCCTCGCGCTGCAACAGCTGATCCGGGTGTCTGGCGGATTTGGGCGCTGGGCGCCCGTCGTCCTGGTGCTGATCGGATGTATGCGTATTCTAGGGGGGCGGGTGCGGCCACGCACCCCAGGCGCTTCCCTAGTACATTGTGGCTGGTATCTGGGGCTATCGTCCTTGATCCTGGTCTTATTTTGGACGGAAGCCAGTCGGTTTTCGCTCGGATCGCGGCTGCTGGATGCGAGTGAAGTAGCATCCTATCCCGCCAGTCAGGACTCACAAGCAACGATTGTCACCGCCGCCGATACCGGGGATACGGGGTCAAACCTCGTGCTCGAAACGCCGGGATTTCGACTGATCCTGGAAGCCATTACGGAATGGCCGCTCGCCATCGCGAGGCGTATGAATCAACGCGTGCATCAACCTTTTAACCGGCTGATTGGTACGTCCTGGATGCTGGGCGTCGAGATGACGGCGAATGTCACCCGTGCCTTGACGGATTGGGTAGAAGGCTGTTGGAAACCGAGTATGGCGCAGGATGCCGAGTTTCAGGATGCGATTCGTGCCCAGGATTTGCTGCCGTGGGGCGATACCCCGGTCGCGCGTGCCCTCGCCAGCCGTGATGTTGTGCCTGGTGCCATGACCGGGACCGGCTATCTCCGCGATAACGGACCACTCGGGACAATGTTTCTATCGAATCCTGGGAGTGGCAATACCGTGCGCTGTGATGTTTATCTGTCCGCAGTGCAGTTAGAGGTCGGTCGGTGGCTCCAGACGGAAAAGAGTCCCAACGGCACCCCGTTATCCCAAGTCTTTGCAGAAGATCTGGGGATGGACGTGGAAGCACAGGCACGCTTTCTGATTTATCGGGAAGCCCTCCGTGCCCTCGGGCGCCCAGCGCCAGCGCCGAGCTTGGCGGGCACCTACGGCGCTCTCAGTGCCGCGTCTGCTGCAGCCGGGGGAGTGAGTGGGGCGCTCGGGAGTATCGGTACTAAGGTCAGCGGGTGGCTCGGGTTAGGCGTGGGGGCTGGGCAGGCGGTGCTTAATCAGTTTGAGGGAATCATTCAGACGTTGACGTGGGCAGTCGGACTGGCCGTGTGGTTTCTCTACTGGTCACCCTACATTTTTGGCTTTGCGCTCCAGCAACTGATTGGTTTGTTCCCCTTTATTGTCTGCTATAGCCTGGTGCCTGAAAGCCAATTCAAGCCACTGGTCTATTACTTTCTCGCACTCCTGTATGTCTGTTTGTCGCCCGTCTGGCTCGCCCTGGTCGAACTCTTTGCCCGTTGGGGCGCAAGTCTGGCGCCACGGTCCAATGACCTGGCACTCAGCCTGTTTAATTGGGGGCCAGAACAGATCTGGGGAGCGGTCGCGACGGTCATTGGGCTCTTTATCGTCTATGTGCTTGGCGCGGCAGTGCTCTTTGCTTCGGGCCGCGGCATGGTGCAGATTCTGCGGCATTAAGGAGAGTGTATGGCGATGATGCTTGTGCTGCTGCTGCTAAGTTGCGGGGTGACCGCGCTCCTGGGGTCTCGTGGCCACTGGCAGCGACCGCGGTGTCCGGCATGCCGGTGCTATAACTTCCGTGGCGCGACGCGGTGTGCCTACTGTACGGGGAATCTCTCGGCATGCTAACGCACCTCTGGCTTGGTGTCCTGCTGTTCCTTCTGCCCTCCGTGTTGGCGGCGCAACCTGTCGCGCGGCAGGGCCAGACCAATGCGCTGTTCTTCTGGGAGTACGATGTCTCGTGGCAAGACCAGGTGGCGTTTGAGGCCACGATTACCTGTGAGATCGATGGACAGGCGCAGCGCCGGACGCAGGGCATTCGTCCGCTTTCGAGCGCCGATTGCCAGGTGCTGGCTGCCGTTCGTGGTCAGGCCTGGTCGTCGGACACGATGTGTGCTGAGACGTGCATGCCCGTTGGTGATACGACTACGACGCTTGTGGCTACACTCCCGAACGAGCGGTCAAAGCCCAGTAATGAAGCCTATGCCCTGATTCCACAAGCCTGCCTCCCTCCCGTCCCGGTCCGCCCCCCTGCGGGGGGGACGTCTTCTAAAGTGGCCTCGTGGGCGATTGGCGCAGGGGCTGTCGCTGTCTCGGGGGCCTCGAAGCTTGGCAGTTCTGCTCCGCCCCTGCGTGAACTGGTCAATCGGGACTGTGTGACGTGGCGGATTACCGGCCCGTGTCTGTGTAATCCGACGACGCCGTGCGTCTCAGTGGAGTATTGGGAACCCACCTCCCTGATTGAAATTGTGAAGCAGCCTGGCACCAGTGCTCTGCCCATTCTCGGGACGCTCCTCAAGACTGGCTTGAGTGCCCTGGGGGTCTCGCTTTTCGGTGGCGGGGGTGCGGGGAATGCGGCGGGCGCCGGGCACACCAATATGCAGTACGCCGAGGCGCATGTCTGGAGTTTTCCGCAGATCTTTGGGGGCCCCTGTACCGCCTGTGCCCCCGTGAATGCGTTGCCCAAGCTCCAGTATGCCAGTGAGGCTGACGCGCATGCCTGGCGGACGACGATTGCGCCCCTGGGTATTCCTGGCCCGGCGCTCCTGCCCATTGGTACGTGGGGCAACCTCTTTTCGCGCGTGGGGTGGGTGATTCATGAGAGTGCCCCGATTGCCAGTGGGCTTCAGGCTTTTCGCGCTCTCAATATTGCGTTTCAGCCGGTGACCCCCCTGCCTGCTCCGGAGGCGCATGTCGCCATCAGTCCAGCGCTAGGGCTCAGCGGGTGTATGCAACTGGCAAGTCCCAGGCAAACGCCCTGTTTTCCTGCTGGGACGCCAGGCACGGTCTGGGATCATGGAACGGTGAGTGCGGATGGCACGTACATCTGGATAGCATGGCAACGTAGGCAGTGTTGTGTTACTCCTAACCAGGCTACTTGTGGAATAACAATACCTGGCATTGGTGGCCACGGACAGAATATGTGCATGCTTCCTTAACGCCAATTATTTAATAAATCAGTTCTTTATGAAGAAATACACTCAGAAATATGCTATACTGTCGAGGCAGAAAGGGATTGCAGCCCTTTCCACCTCTAAACACATGCACTGAAAGGCGCAGCGCATATGCCTCGACCTATTATAGCTCCAGATGGTTCACTTGTCTCTCCAGTTCCACGTCGGTTACGTAATCCTAGGCGTGAAGCTTTTGGGAAAGGCCTCCACAAAAGTCCTCGTAGTGCGCTCCAATCCGGAGCTATTACCCGCCGTGAATGGCTCCGTTTTCTTCGGTATTGTGTTCTAGGCAAGGACTGCTTGTGTGGCTCAAGACCCCTACATTACCATTGGCTATGGATAGGAAGTCTTGATTCCCACGGCTATGGTCATTTTCAGTGGCGTGGTCGTCTCTATCAGTCCTATCGCTTTAGTTATATCGCTCTCCGTGGTTCCATTCCTCCTGGCCTAGAACCTGATCACCTCTGCCGTATTCCTCGCTGCTGTAATCCAGACTGTCTTGAGATTGTCACTAAGGCAGAAAATAACAGACGTGGGGAGAGTATTTGTGCACAGCATACGCGGCAAACTCATTGCAAGCATGGCCATTTGCTTGCAGGAGATAACCTCTATGCGCCTCGACTCCTCCAAGGACATCGTGTCTGTAATATTTGTCTGGAAGCTAAGAGAGCACGTCATGAATCACGTCGCAGAGCTGCTCTCGAAGCAAGAGGCCCTCTACCTCAACGCACGCATTGTAAGCGCGGGCATCTCTTCACTGAAGAGAATCTCCAGCCTTATGAATGGCGTGTCCTTGGTCAGAGGGTCTGCCGTCTCTGTGTCCGTGATAGAGAGCGTTCAAAACGCAAAGAAATTTAGCAGCTTAGGAGAGAGGAGGACCTATGGAACGGTTACTTGCTAAGTATCATCGTTGGAACACGGATGCCTGGAAGATGACTGTAGTGTCGATAGTCGTTGCGGGGACTGGCTATCTCTTTGGCCACGTTATTGTCTGGGTGTCTTTCGGGCTTGGAGCAGTATTCAGTTTTGGCATGGCATGTGCCTCTTCTGTCATGTTAGCCGCTCTCCATGACCATCTTGCAGTCCCTGCCGTAGCCAAGGAGCACTCAGCATGCGAGTATTGATGGCTGTCTTGCTGCTGTCTACCGCGATGCTTGGCCCTGCGTTAGGCGAAGCGCTCCACCTTATCGAGTGCACGGAAGTTAACTTCCTTGGGGCTGCGTGTGATGACAATGAGGACGCGGTGAAAGTGATCGACGACGACGTTTCTGATGTCTCACCCCCGCCGCCGTTGTTTACCTTGCAAACCATGCGTCCAGATACGCCCCCGCTCCTGGTCAAAGCCTACAACGACCCTACGGATGCCAATATCGATGCGTATCTGGAGTGGGAACATCGCTATTTCAGTCAGGCACTCGCGGCGGACGCCCGTATCAAACACCGGCGCCAGCAACGACAACGTAAACCATAGGGGCGTCGTATTCTATGACCTCAGCTGTCAAGAAGCGTAAGCGTCCGGTGAATGTCCCGTCGTGGGAACAGTGGCAGGGGAGTACCCTCTCGAAGCGCCTGCTCTCGCCAGAAGCCCGCCAGGCCGGGTATACCGTCACCCGTGTGCTCCCGGCCTGTCGGGATCTATTCCTCACCCTGGCAACCCTGCTCCTGACGTATGGCGATCTGGTGCACAAGCATCATCAATTTAGCCTGGACACCCTGGAAGCCCTGGCGGCCTGGGACCAGGCGATGCAGGGCTTACAGGCGGCGCTTGAAAAGGAAAAGGATGCCTAAGTTCATTGCGCGTAGTCTTCTCTGGAGTCTGGTCATTGGCAGTCTCTGGTTTCTCAATGTCGCAGCCGGGATCTGGCTGATGCAACGGTATGGGCTCACGCCCCGTCCTGGTGACTTTGAGCGGGAGGCCATCTTTCGCATGGGGCTCGATGTAGGGTTACTCGAAGTGCAATGTCTGGGGTTGCGTCCGCGCTGGGAAAAGTGGCATGACTCGCAATACTACACCGGCATGCTGCTCTTTCGCCCTCCCGCGACGTGTGACGAGTTGCAGGAGCGTATGGAGGAAGCGCATCCTGCCTCGTCTGCAGCAAAATCTGAGCGGAGATTATAAGTCATGGTCAGTCGTAGCCGGTTTCCACTCTTTGAGTTGGGTCTTGTGATCGTCTCTGCGACTGTGGGGGTCGTCGTTGCGTCAATCGAGGCCTCTGTCTATTTCCATCCGGCGTATCGCCCACCTCTGCTCTGGGTCTGCGCCGCGTGGGTCCTGTGGCGGGGTCTCGTGCTGGATCGCTGTCTGACACGGCGGCAGGCCTGGCATGTGACACCGCTCTGGGAAATCGATGCGGCGACCGTGGCCCATGATCCCCAGGTCAATCCCCTGCTTGGCCGAGGCTTTCGCTGGACCGAGCGGCATACCCAGGCCCTGGAAGACGAAATTCGGACCGTTGGCGCCTTGCCGGTGGGCCCTGAGCCTCGTGGTGGTACAGCTGCTCTCCATGCCGTAGGCGAGGACGAGGAAGCGGATATTTGTATTCCCTGGACCGAGTTTGTCGGCCAGGGTGGCTTGCGTGGGACGAATCGCAGCGGCAAAACGCAGCTGCTCAAACTCCTCATTGTGCAGGCGATTGCCCATGAGTAGCGTTATCGTGATTGACCCGAAAGCCGACCGGGATCTCCATGC
>Ga0081455_10008416_pt1 | contig 10730 bp, 10 predicted proteins | sample TabmetS3T2R1_FD_70207 | JGI IMG/M metagenome (GOLD analysis project Ga0081455, IMG submission 70207) | Tabebuia heterophylla rhizosphere microbial communities from the University of Puerto Rico - S3T2R1 | ecosystem: Host-associated > Plants > Roots > Rhizosphere ... | reverse complement strand
CTTCCACGGCAATCTCGCCCCCGCACCGGTCGACCGGACGCCGAAGCGCAAGCCCCCGAACGTCACCCGCAACCCGGGCGCGAGCCTGAGCTACCTGCGTCTGGTGAAGAGGCGCGCAGGCTTCCCGCTGATGGTCCCGAGCCTGATCGAGCGGAGCTCCTCGATCGACAGCGAGAAGCCGGTCCGGGTCTACCCGATCACGAAGGACGACCACGCCGTGCGGTTGACGTTCCGCACCGGCGCCGATGAGTACTGGGGCGTCGAGGAGACGACCTGGGACGACGCGCCGATCTTGAACAGCAGGAACGTAACGAGGAAGATCGGCCGCAGGGAGTACGACCTCTACTTCGACGGCTCGGACCTGCACATGGTCGTCCTCAAGACCGACGACGCGACGTACTGGGTCGTGAACACGTTGCGTGACTCGCTGTCGAACGAGACGATGCTGTCGATCGCGCGCGGCCTCCGGCCGCTCGACAGCCCCAAGAAGCACAAGAAGGCGAAGAAGCGGCGGCAATGAGCAAGGTCGGCATCTTCGGGGCCGGTTGGGTCGGTCTCGTCACCGGCGCCTGCTTCGCCGAGCTCGGGCACGAGATCGTCGTTCGCGACGTGCTGCCCGAGAAGATCGAGGCCCTTCGGACCGGCGAGATCCCCATCCATGAGCCCGGGCTTCCGGAGCTCGTCCGTGCAAACCGAGAGCGGCTGCGCTTCACGACCGATCCTGCCGAGGCCGCGGACGGCGCCGACTTCCTCTACATCTGCGTCGGAACCCCCTCCACCTATGCCGGAGACGCGGACCTGTCCGCCGTCTGGAGCGTTCTCGACGACCTGCCGAAGCTGAACGGCCGCCCGGTGCTGGTAATGAAGAGCACGGTTCCGGTGGGGACGGGAGAGAAGGTCCGCGCCGCGCTCGACGCGCGCGGGCTCGAGCACGTGGGCTACGTCTCCAACCCCGAGTTTCTGTCGGAAGGCACGGCCGTGCGCGACTTCATGAACGCCGACCGCATCGTCATCGGCGCCTTCCAGCCGGAGGACGGCGACGGCGTCGAGGCGCTCCACGAGAAGCTCGACGCGGCCGTCGTCCGCTCGGATGTCGCATCGGCCGAGATGATCAAGCTGGCTGCGAACGCGTTCTTGATGACGCGCATCAGCTTCATCAACGAGATCGCGAACGTCTGCGAGCTCGTCGGCGCCGACGTAGAGGAGGTCGCCCGGGGCGTCGGCCTCGACCATCGGCTCGGCCCGCACTTCTTGCGCGCGGGGATCGGCTACGGCGGATCCTGCTTCCCAAAGGATGCTTCTGCGCTGAAGCAGCTCGCCTCGAACTCCGGATACCACTTCCAGCTCCTCTCAGCCGTGATCGAGGTCAACGAGCTCCAGAAGCGGCGTGTGATTGCGAAGCTGCAGAAACACCTAGGGAAGCTGCGTGGGAAGCGCGTTGCCCTGCTCGGGCTCTCCTTCAAGCCGAACACCGACGACATGCGCGAGGCGCCCAGCATCGTGCTCGCGTCGCGCCTCCTCGCCGAGGGTGCCGAGGTGCGCGGCTGGGATCCGGTTGCCCGTCCCGGCGAGCTCATGAAGGGCGTCGACGTCCGCGACACGGTTCTCGACGCGGTTCGGGATGCCGATGCCGCCGTTGTCGTCACCGAGTGGGCCGAGCTCCGCGACCTTGCTTCTCCGGAGATCCGGGAGGCGATGAGGACGCCACTGATCGTCGACGGCCGCAACTTCCTGGATCCTCGGGCGGTTCAGCAGCAGGGCTTCACGTACGAGGGCATTGGCCGGGCGAGCTCGTCGTTCTCCGGCCTGCCCGAGACGACCGAGCCCGCACGCGAGCCGGCCTAGATGAAGCCGTCCGAGGCGATCATCCTCGCCGGCGGCAAGGCCGAGCGGCTCGGCGAGGCTGCCGAGGGCCGGCCGAAGGCGCTCGTGGACGTGGGCGGGCGGCCGCTCGCCGCGTATCAGATTGCGCTGCTGAAGCGTGCGGGCGTCGAGCGCGTCATCTTCAGCGTCGCAGCGGGGCAAGAGCAGCTGTTCGAACGGGAGCTCGACGGGCTCGGGGTCGACGTCGTGATGGTCGGCGAGCCGGAGCCGCTCGGTCGTGGCGGCGGCCTGCGGCTCGCAGCTCGGGCTCGGGGAAGCGACGCGCCGGTCTATGCCATGAACGGCGACGAGCTCTTCGACCTGGACCTGAGCGAGCTTTATCGGGCGCACGAGAAGAAGCGCGGGGCCGCCACGATCACGGTCGCCCCGCTCCGGAGCCATCTCGGCGTCGTCGAGGTGGACGGCGACGATGTGGTCCGCGGCTTCCGTGAGGCGCCGCAGCTGCCGTTCTTGGTCAACACCGGTCTCTACGTGCTCGGGGAGGAGGCCATCGCGAGGCTGCCCGAGCGCGGCGACCACGAGGCGACGACATTCCCGGAGCTGGCCGAGGAGGGCCGCCTGCGCGCGTTCCGCCACGAGGGCCTCTGGCTGACGGTGAACACGCCCAAGGATCTCCGTCTCGCTCAGGAGTTCGTGAAGTCCGATCCGGAACGCCTCCTGACCTCGTAGTGGGATGATTGACCCATGTCGAACGGCCCACTCTCGTCACCGAACGTGAAGAGCCTCGACCGCTTCGCCTTCGAGCCGCAGCGGGTCGAGAAGCCATGGGGGCACGAGCTCATCTGGGCGCTCTCCGATGACTACGCCGGCAAGCTGCTCGCGCTCAAAGCCGGCCACCAGCTGTCGCTGCAGTTCCACCGGCAAAAGGACGAATCCTGGTACCTGCTGGAGGGGCGCGCGGAGCTCGAGTTCGCCGAGCCGGGGGAGACGATGACGACGTCGGAGGTGGTCGTCCCCGGTGCCGCATTCCGGATCAAGCCCGGAACGGTGCACCGGATCCGGGCGCTCGAGGACACGATCATGCTCGAGGTCTCGACCCCGCATCTCGACGACGTGGTCCGATTAGAGGATCAGTACGGCCGATCCGATACCCCCGATACCCCTGGCGAACCTTAACACTCCTGTGTTAAGGTTATTTGTATGGACGGCCTGACTGTCGGAGCGGCGGCGAAGGCGACCGGGTGGTCGGCTCGCATGCTCCGTTACCTCGAACACGCTCGTCTCGTCGTCCCCAAGCGATCCCGGTCCGGCTACCGCCTCTACGGACTGCGCGAGCTGAATCAGCTTCGTTCGCTCCGCCGGTTGCGTGGCCAGTTCGGGGTCGAGCTCACCGACATCGCCTTCGCGGCACGACTGCGTCGCGAGCCCCTGCTGCACGCCGCGGTTGAAGGCTGGCTGGCCAGGGCGGAAGTCGGTACTGAGGATTGGGTCGACTGGGAGCAGCGAAAGCATGAGCGGCTCCTGGCGGCCTAGGCGCCGACTTGGCGGCGCCGACCAGAAGAGGCCGTTCCGGCTTTGCCGGTTCGGCCGCCTTAGACACCGGACCTAGACTCCACGAATTCGAGAGGAAGAGCAGATGGCAACGACCAAGCGCTACGACGTCAAGGACCTTTCGCTGGCCCCCGAGGGCGTGCGGCGAATCGCCTGGGCCGACCGGCAGATGCCGGTGCTGGCTGCGATTCGCGAACGCTTCGAGAGCGAGCAGCCGCTCTCGGGCTATCGCATCTCGGCGTGCCTCCACGTCACGACGGAGACGGCAAATCTCGCGAGGACGCTCAAGGCCGGCGGTGCCGACGTCGTGCTCTGCGCCTCGAATCCGCTCTCGACGCAGGACGACGTCGCCGCGGCGCTCGTCGAGGAGTTCGACGTGTCCGTCTTCGCGATCAAGGGCGAGGACAACGACACCTACTACCAGCACATCGAGGCGGCGGTCGACCACAAGCCGCAGCTGACCATGGACGACGGGGCCGACGTGATCGGCGTCCTCCACTCGCATCGGCGCGAGCAGCTCGGCGACATCATCGCGGGCACCGAGGAGACGACCACGGGCGTCATCCGGCTGAAGGCGCTCGAGGCCGACGGAGCGCTCGGGTTCCCGATCATCGCGGTGAACGAGGCGAAGACCAAGCACCTGTTCGACAACCGCTACGGCACCGGCCAGTCGACGATCGACGGGATCATCAGGGCGACCAACATCCTCCTCGCCGGCAAGCGGTTCGTCGTCGCGGGCTACGGCTGGGTCGGGAGAGGCGTTGCGATGCGGGCGAAGGGCATGGGCGCCCACGTGATCGTCACCGAGGTCGATCCCGTCCGCGCGCTCGAGGCGGCGATGGACGGTTTCGAGGTCATGTCGATGGTGGAGGCTGCCGCGGTGGGGGACATCTTCTGCACGGCTACCGGCGACAAGTCGGTGATCACCCGCGAGCACATGGCGCGCATGAAGGACGGCGCCATCCTCGCCAACACGGGCCACTTCAACGTCGAGATCGAGATCCCGGCGCTCCGGCAGCTGGCAACGGAGGTCCGTGAGTCGCGAGAGTTCGTCGAGGAGTTCACGCTCGAGGGCGGCAAGCGGCTCTACCTGCTCGGCGACGGGCGGCTGATCAACCTCGCCGCCGCCGAGGGCCATCCGGCGATCGTCATGGACATGTCGTTTGCGAACCAGGCGCTCGCGGCCGAATATGCGGTCGAGAACGCCGCTGAGCTCGAGCGCAGGGTCTACCCCGTTCCGGACGAGATCGACCAGGAGATCGCGCGGCTCAAGCTCGAGACGATGGGCATCTCGATCGACCGGCTCACGGAGGACCAGGCCAGGTACCTGGCATCCTGGAACGAAGGCACGTAGACCCTGAAAGCGATCGTTCTCGCAGCCGGCTACGCCACGAGGCTGCGCCCGCTGACCGACACGATTCCCAAACCGCTCCTGCCGCTCGGCGGGCGGCCGATGCTCGACTACCTGCTCGATCGCGTCGAGCCGGTGGACGAGGTCGACGCGATCCACGTCGTCACCAACGCGCGGTTCGCCGGGGATTTCGGGAGCTGGGCCTCCCAGCGCTCCGGCTCGAGGCCGGTTTCAGTCTGGAACGACGGGACGGTCAGCAACGAAGATCGCCTCGGCGCTCTCGGTGACATCCGCTTCACGATCGAGGAGGCGGGGCTCGAGGGAGAAGACCTGCTCGTGCTCGCAGGCGACAACCTCATCGAGTACCCGTTGGAGGATCTCGTCCGGTTCTGGCGGAGCAAGGGCGAGGGCGCGGCACTCGCCGTTCACCGCGTCACGGACCCGGAGCTGATCAAGCAGTACGGCGTCGTCGAGCTCGACGACAACGACCGCGTGGTGTCGATCGAGGAGAAGCCGGCTCGGCCGAGGAGTGATCTGGCAGCGACGGCCGTATACCTCTATCCGGCCGAGGACGCTGCTCGAGTCATGGACTATCTCGAGGCGGGCAATTCGCCGGACGCGCCGGGCAACTTCGTCGTCTGGCTGCACACGAGGGCGCCGGTGTACGGCTACCGCATCGAAGGCGAATGGTTCGACATCGGCGATCCGGAGCAGCTCCTCGATGCCGACAACCGCATGCGAGCCCGGCTCGGCCTTCCTGCTCGGAGCGCGTACTCGCTCGAGCGCTAAGTTCCACTTTCGGCACAGATTCGTCACCCACGCGTCCGCTTTTGGCGCCTACGGTCGACGGAATGTGCTCCTGGATCTGCTGCTTCCTCGGCGCTGCGCCGTCTGCGGTCGCCTCGGCTTCGCGCTTTGCGGCGCATGCCGTGCCGCGCTTCCCCGGCTTCCCGGACCGAGGTGCGCGCGCTGCGGCGCGCCCACCGCCTGGCCGGTCCTGCGCTGCCTCGAGTGCTCGGGGCGGCGGCTCGCGTTCGCCTCCGCGCGGGCCGCCGTTTCCTACGAGGGACCAGTTCGGCCGCTCGTTTCGGCCTGGAAGGAACGCGGTCAGCGAGCCCTGGCGCACGAGGCGGCAGACGTCATCGCGAAAACCGTCGAGAGACCCTCCGTCGCGGCTCTGACCTTCGTCCCGCCGGACGGCGACCGGAGCGTGAAGCGCGGCTACCACCCGGCCCAGCAGCTCGGCGCCGAGTTGAGTCGGCTCTGGAGCCTCACGCTGCTCAGCGCGCTCGGGCGGACGCGGGCGCCCAAGCGCCAGCGCGGGCTCAGCCTGGCCGAGCGGCGACGCAACGTGGCCGGTTCGTTCGCAGCCACCGGACAGGTCCCCGGGACCGTCGCGCTGGTCGACGACGTCTACACCTCCGGCTCGACTGCGTCGGCGGCCGCATCGGCGCTCCGCCGGGCCGGTGCCCGGCGTGTCGAGGTCGTGACCTTTGCAAGAGCGGTACGGTCAATAGAATCAATCCAGCGAAGCTGACCGGCCGTCAACCTTCGGGAGGTCTGGTGCGACTCCAGGTAAAGGGTAAGAACGTCGAGGTCACCGACTCGATCCGGCAGTACGCGCAGGAGAAGCTCGGCAAGCTCGACCGCCAGCTTGCGGACCCGACGCGCGTCGAGCTCGAGCTTGCCGTCGAGCGAAATCCGTCGATCTCGGCGAACCACGTTGCCGAAGCCACGATCTGGACCAAAGGGCCGATCCTCCGTGCCCGCGAGGCGAACGTCGACATGAAGGCCTCGATCGACCAGCTCGTGGACAAGCTGGAGCGCCAGGTCAAGCGGTATCGGGAGAAGCGGCGCAATCACCGCGGGTCGACGGTCCAGCCTGTCCCCGACAACGCCATCCCGGTGGAGGCGGAGCTACGGATCGTCAAGTCGAAGCGCTTTCCGGTCAAGCCGATGAGCCCGGAAGAGGCCGTGCTGCAGCTGGAGCTGCTCGGCCACGACTTCTTCGTCTTCCAAAACGCCGAGACGCTGGACGTCAACGTCGTCTACCGCAGACGGGACGGCGCGTACGGGCTCATCGAGCCACAGATCTAGGGCCTGGCAATGCCCTTCTGGCGGCGGGATGACGAGCCGGCGCACGAGCGGCTGGCACGCGAAGGGGGAGTAGACCTCGACGCCATGGAGTCGCCGCCGCTCGACCCGGAGGCACCGCTCGAGCCTCACGAGCGGATCCCCTTTCTCGCCGCGTTCCGCGAGGTCGGGATCCACGGCATTCACCGCCAGCGAACGTGGGATGCAGTGGCGACCGCCGACGCGCCGGCGCTCAGCGGCGACGAAGTCGACTTCGTCGCCCTGCCCGACGGAACCCTGCTCGTCGACGACGACCTGCCCGAGGGAGCTCTCGAGCCGCTGGCCGATGCACTGGCACCGGAGCTCGACACGCCGTACCGGGCACGGGCGGTCCGCCGGGACGGCGACGTCTGGGGAGTCGCGGCCAACCGAATCGAGGTGCTACGCGTGCCGGAGCAGATCGACGGCGATACCGTGAATCTCGCCGTTCAGGGCGGAGAGCGCACGCTGCTCGTCGACGAGCGCCCGGGGTGGGCGGACGTCCCGACCCTCGAAGCCTCCGCGCGTGGCCGGTACAGCGAGTTCGTGCTGCACGCGGAGCGCCTCGACGGCGAGCTGTGGGCCGTCGACGTAAAAGCTCTGTGAAACGACCGTCGCGATTCACGGTCTCGCGGCGAGGCTCCGATACCCTAGACAGATGGCGACGCAGCTAGGCGGCTTCGAGAAAGTCCTCCGCGTTGGCGAAGGCCGGCGGCTCAAGCAGCTCAAGAAACAGGCCGCCTACATCGGGACGCTGGAGCCGGACTTCGAGAAGCTTTCCGACGCCGAGCTCGCAGCGAAGACGCCCGAGTTCCGGCAGCGGATCGAGAACGGCGAATCGCTCGAGGAGCTCCTCTTCGAGGCCTATGCCGCCGTCCGCGAGGCGTTCAAGCGGACGATGGGCGTCCGGCTCTTCGACGTCCAGCTGATGGGCGGGATCGTGCTCCACGAGGGCGACATCGCCGAGATGAAAACCGGTGAAGGAAAGACGTTCGTCGCGGTCCAGCCCCTGTACCTGAATGCGCTCACCGGCGAGAACGTGCACCTCGTGACGGTGAACGACTACCTGGCGAAGCGCGACCCGGAGTGGACGAAGCCGGTGTGGGACGCACTCGGGATGCGCGTCGGCTTCATCCAGAACATGATGCCCTTCTCGGAGCGAAAAGAGGCGTACGACGCCGACGTGACCTACGGGACGAACTCCGAGTTCGGCTTCGACTATCTGCGCGACAACATGGCGGTTTCGCTCGACGGCGTCGTCCAGCGCAGCCACACGTATGCGATCGTGGACGAGGTCGACTCGATCCTGATCGACGAGGCGCGCACGCCGCTGATCATCTCCGGCGAGCCGGAGACGGCGGCCCAGACGTACTACGACTTCGCGCGCGTCGTCCGGATGCTCGAGGGCCTGCAGAGCAAGAACACGGCAGGCAAGGGCATCGACGAAACGGAGGCGTCGGGCGCGGACTATCTCTACGACGAGAAGCACAAGACGGTCTCACCGGGCCAGTCGGCGATCGACAAGGTCGAGCGCGCGCTCGGGATCGAGAACCTCTACGACCCCCAGAACATCCAGCTCGTCAACCACCTGAACCAGGCGCTCAAGGCGCAGTCGCTTTACAACCGCGACCAGGAGTACGTCGTCCAGGACGGCGAGGTCAAGATCGTCGACGAGTTCACGGGCCGGATCATGGAAGGGCGGCGCTGGTCGGAGGGCCTCCACCAGGCGATCGAGGCCAAGGAGGGTGTCGGGATCCAGGAGGAGAACGTCACGCTCGCGACGATCACCCTGCAGAACTACTTCCGGCTCTACGACAAGCTCGCCGGCATGACGGGCACGGCGAAGACCGAGGAGAAGGAGTTCGTCGAGATCTACGACCTGAGCGTGGTCGAGATCCCCACGAACGTCGCCGTCGCGCGTGACGACCGGAACGACCTCATCTTCAAGACCAAGGAGGCCAAGTTCGACGCCGTCGTCGAGGACATCGTCGAGCGGCACGAGGCCGGCCAGCCGGTGCTCGTCGGAACGATCGACGTCGAGACATCGGAGTACCTCTCGCAGCTCCTCCAGCGCCGCGGCATCGAGCACGCCGTCCTGAACGCGAAACAGCACGAGCGCGAGGCCGAGATCATCAAGGACGCCGGCGAGAAGCACGCGGTCACGATCGCGACGAACATGGCCGGCCGCGGCGTCGACATCAAGCTGCAGGAGGGCGTCCGCGAGCTCGGCGGCCTCTACGTGCTCGGTACCGAGCGACACGAGGCCCGCCGCATCGACAACCAGCTCCGAGGCCGTTCGGGCCGCCAGGGCGATCTGGGCGAGTCGCGGTACTACCTCTCCGGCCAGGACCAGGTCGTGCGGCTCTTCGCCGGCGATCGGATCTACAACATCATGGAGCGCTTCAAGCTCCCGGACGACCAGCCCATGGAGGCCTCGATCCTCTCCAAGCAGATCGAGAACGCGCAGAAGAAGGTCGAGGAGCAGAACTTCGTCATGCGCAAGAACGTCCTCAAGTACGACGACGTCATGAATACCCAGCGGCAGGTGATCTACGAGCAGCGCCGCCGCGTCCTGGAGGGCGAGGACCTCTCAGGCGACGTCCGTGAGTGGATCGACGAGGTCGTTGAGTCGATCGTCCAGGAGTACACCTCTGAGGAGTTCGCGGAGGAATGGGACATCGCCGGACTCGTCCAGGCCGTCGACGACACGTTCGGCACGGACATCACGGTCGAGGAGCTCCAGGAGGATCTCGGGGAGATGACCCGCGAGGCGCTCGTCGACGATTTCCGCGAGACCGCCCAGGACGAGTACCGCGAGCGCGAGGAGGCGTGGGGTGAGGAGGTCGCGCGGCAGGTCGAGCGGTACGTGATCCTCCAGGTCGTCGACGCACGCTGGCGCGAGCACCTCGAGAACATGGACTACCTCCGCGAGGGCGTCCACCTCCGCGCGATGGCGCAGAAGGACCCTCTGGTCGAGTACCGCCACGAAGGTCACCTGATGTTCGAGCAGCTCGGTGGTCAGATCCGGGAAGAGGTCGTCTCGCTCCTCTTCCACGCAGAGGTCGCTCAGGAAGACGCGAGGGCCCTGCAGGAGATGCAGGAGTCCGGCTGGGACGGCGACGGTGACGGCGGCTTCGCCTACCAGCATGAGTCGCTGGCCGGTGCCGACGCCATCGCAGCCGCTGGAGCCGGTGCGGGCGCCGCGGTCACGGCCGGCGCGATCGGCGGCGGAGCAACGGCCGTCGCGACGCAGCAGCAGCGAATCGCCTCCGAGTGGGACAAGGTCGGCCGGAACGACCCGTGCCCGTGCGGCTCCGGCAAGAAATATAAGAAGTGCCACGGCGCTTAGGTTTCACGCCTGCGCGTCGTTCTGATCAGCTGGTCGCCTGACCCCAACGAAGCGGTCACGCATCTCCGCTCGCTGGCGGACCAGGTCGACGTCGCGGCGCCGAAAGGGCCGCCCGACCTCCAGAAGCTCGCCGACGACCCGCCTGACGCAGTCGTCATCGACCTGGATCGCCGTCCCAGCGAAGGGCTCGTGATGGGGATCCAGCTGCGTCGCCGCCCGCCGACGCGTCACATGCCGCAGGTCTTCGCCGGAGGCGAGCCGGAAAAGGTCGAGCGCGTCCGCGCGATCCTTCCCGACGCCCGGTTCTCGGACTGGGACGGCGTCGCCACGCAGCTCCGGACGGCGATCGAGCGCCCGCCGGAGAATCCCGTCGTCCCCGACGCGATGGCGCCGTACGCCGGAGCGACGCTCGAGAAGAAGCTCGGGCTGACGGGCAGCGCGACGGTGCGCATGATCAGGGCGCCGAAAGAGCTCGCCGAAAAGCTCGCCGCGGCCCGGCAGACGGACGGCGAAGCAGAGCTCGTGATGCTCTTCGTCCGCACG
>Ga0081455_10008415_pt1 | contig 10730 bp, 5 predicted proteins | sample TabmetS3T2R1_FD_70207 | JGI IMG/M metagenome (GOLD analysis project Ga0081455, IMG submission 70207) | Tabebuia heterophylla rhizosphere microbial communities from the University of Puerto Rico - S3T2R1 | ecosystem: Host-associated > Plants > Roots > Rhizosphere ... | reverse complement strand
GCCTTTGGAGTCGGTGCCGGCGTCGGCATCGACAACGACGCCCACGCCCTCACCGCGCTTAGCGCAGGCGGCGCGACGATCTTCGCGACGTCGGCGCTGTACGGAGTATCGACCCTGGGAGACTGCGACGCTCAGCCGGCTCAGCCCGCAGTGCCGTCCAGCGCCGCGACCGCGCAAGCTTCGGCTTGGTCTACTGTTCGATGAGCATCACGGTGCGGCGGAGTCGCGGAACCAGATGATTCGATGGTTGCCCGAATCCGCGACCGCATAGCCGCCGTCGAACGTCGCGATCGCTCGCGGCAACGCGACCCGACCCGGCAACGGACCCACCCGCCCGTCGCCGGCCAACGTTATGACCCTTCGATCCGGTGTGACGCGTCGCACGCGGTAGCTCGACGCATCTGCGAACACGACGCCCGTCGCATCGACGAGCAGGCCCTCGAGCGGATCGCCGGACTCGTCATCCCGCCGACGTGGACGATCTCGAGACGTCCCTTTTCGAAGACGCGGGTCTCGTCGGGCGACTCGAAACGTTTGAGGACGACGTCGGCGATCATGTCTCAGCCTCCGAGGATCGCGTAGCGGACTCCCTCGCCCTTCTGCTGCGCGTCGAGAAACCGGGGCAGGTCGTCCAGCGTGCCGCGGGCCGTGATCAGGGGACGCGGATCGATCTCGCGCGAGGCGAGGGCGTCCATCGCCGCGCGAGCCTCGGTGGGCGTGTAGTGGAACGCGCCGATGAGCGTGATCTCCGCGTAGTGGAGGCGGGCCGCGTCGAAGCGCACGGCCGTGCCGGGCGCGCAGCCGCCGAAGAGAAGCACCTGTCCGCCCGGCCGGACGAGCTCCGGAAGGAGCTCCCAGACGCCGCCGTCACCCGTGCAGTCGACGGCCAGGTCCGGGGGACCTCCCGTCTCGGAGACGAGGGCCTCCGGCCCGTGGAGGCTGCGGTCCACGTACCGCGCTCCAAACCGGGACGCCAGCGGCCCGCGTTCGGCGCGGCGGCCGGCGACCACGACCGCGAGCCCGCGCCGGCGCGCGACCGCCGCCCAGAGAAACGCGAGGGCTCCCGTGCCGTACACGAGGAGCGTTCCCAGCGGCGTCTTGAGGCGGTTCCAGCCGTGGAGGACCGAAGCCAGGGGATCCACGAACGCGGCAACGTCATCATCCAGTCCGTCGGGGATCCGGTGGAGGTTCGCCGCCACCACTCCCGCCGGGACCCGCACCTGCTCGGCGAAAGCGCCCCACATCCGGTCGCCGTGGCCCGACGCGCAGAGGTTGGCCCGGCCGCCGTGGCATTCCGCGCAGCGGCCGCAGGGCCCGGAGATCCCGGGAACCACCCGCTCCCCTTTCTTCCAGGCCGTCACGCCCGGGCCCAGCGCGACGATCTCGCCGGCGACCTCGTGCCCCATCGTCAGCGGCGGGCGGATGCGGGGATGGCCCCGCGAAAGGATCTTGAGGTCCGTGCCGCACGTGAGCGCGGCCCGCATGCGGAGAACGATCTCTCCGGGACCGGCGCCGGGAGGCGGGAGATCGCGCTCCTCGTATCGGCCGACGCTCGTCTGGACGAAACCGCGCATGCGCTCGCGTCTCACATATCACGAGCCGCGCGGGCGACGAGATCTTGCGTGCCCCTTCGGCGCGACAGAAAAAGGGCGCCCTCGCGGGCGCCCCTTCGGGAATTACCGAAAAAAGAAGCTCAGCGGCAGCGGAAGACCTTGACGTCGTCGACGTACCAGCCGGTCCGGCCGGAACAGGCGTCGTGCCCGAGGTCGAAGCGAATCTGGATGGTGCTGCCGGCGGCCGCGTACGGCGCCAGGTTGATGATCGAACGGCCCCAGGTTCCGCCGGTGTCGCCGTCGTCCTCGCCCGCGAAGGCCGTCTGGCCGGCGAGCGGGTTGCTGTTGAAGAAGGGAGCCGCGTTCGGGAAAAGGATCTCCGTGTATCCGTTGTAGATGAAGTCGGCGTTCGCGATGAGGGTCCACGGCCCGCCGTTGACGCGGATGCGGACGTTGCCGCCGTCCCAGCCGGGCTCCGTCGCAAACCAGTGGACGAAGGTCAGCCGCGGGTTGGCGGTTCCGCCCGGGATCGTGATGACGGGGCTGTCCAGGTGCCTCACGACCGTCTGATCCTCGAACGTGTACGCGTTGCAGGTGTAGTCCTTGTCGGGGGCGAAGAAGGCCTGGCCCGAACGGCCGTCCGGCAGGTTGCCGACGATCTCCCACTCGGTGCCGTCGAAGTCCGGCGTCGTGCCCGCGTGGCTGATCGTCCAGCCCTGCCCGGCCTTGTTCGGGTGATCGAAATTCTCGTCGTAGATGCCGGCCGCGTGGCCGCCGGGGCAGAGCGCCGGCGGATCCTGGCCGAGCTGCGGATCATCGAAGTCGCACGGCGGCTCCGCCCGCATCTCGACCGCGCGCATGACCTTCCGGACCTGCTGGATGTCGTTGCCGGTGACCTTCTCGTTCGTGAGGGCACCGGTGACCAGGTCGCGGAGTCTCTGACCCAGCAGATCGTGGGCCGCCTGCTCGATGGCGTCGGCGTGATCCGGAAAGTCGGTCGACGGAACCTGGTAGACCGTCTTCGCCCGGTAGTAGATGTGCGCGGCCTTGGTCAAGCCGATCCCCTGGATCGTCTCACCGTTGTAGGTGCCGCCGTCGACGAGGAGAGCGTAAGCGTGGTTGGGAATGCCCGAGTTGGTGTGCACGCCGCCGAGGTCGTTGTTGATGTCGCAGACGTACTCGAAAGCGTCGGAGACCTTGCCGGGGTTGCCGAAGCACCTCGGGTTCCACATGTCGCGGCCCGCGCCGAAGGCCTGCGGATTGGTGTCGTCTTCGCCGACCAGCCAGCGCACGGACTCGTCGGTGCCGGCCTCCAGAGTGATCGTGGCCTGGGCCGGCAGCCCGGCCTTGATGGTGTCGCCGTCGGGATGGGTCACCTGGACGGTCGTGATCGCCGCGCTGCCCGTCAGGCCGATCAGGCCCGTTTCCGGGGCCACGAAGAGCACGGCGACGGCGCCGGCCGCGAGAGCGTTGGCGGAACGGGCGACGGAGCCGCACTCGTTGGTCACGCCGTCCGCCAGCAGCGTCCAGTCGACGATGGCGATCTTGCCCGAAACGCCGCTGACGGCGCCGCAGGCTCCGGTGGGCTGAGCGGGCGGCGCCGTGACGGCGATCGCCATGTCGGTCGCGGGAATGTGGATGGGCAGCGACGGCTCGAGGAGCGAGGCGAGTCCCGTGTAGTTCCCCGCCGCGCTTCCCCCCGTGACCGTCACGATCGGAGGCGGAGCGCCGAAGAACGTGGAGCAGGCGTCCGCGCTGCGCGGCCCCGCCGGGAAGTCGAACGCGTCGCGGCCGTTGATGCGGTCGATGGTCTCCCCGAAGATGTCCGAGTACGACTCGTTGAGCGCGCCCGACTGCCACTCGTAGATGAGGCCGTCGGTGTACTCGGTGTAGGCGTGCGTCCACTCATGGCCGGTGATGTCGTCGGTCGTGAAGCCGTTGCAGAACGAAATGAAGGCTCCGTTCCAGGACGCGTTCGGGCACCCGTAGCCGCGGTTGAAGATCGAGTCCAACACGTGGCCCGCGCCGTCGTAGGAGTCGCGTCCGAAGACCTTGTTGTAGAGGTCGTACACCTCCTTGGAAGAGGTGATCATGTTGTTCGCTTCGGCGCTTGCCGTCGGAAATGCCTGCCCCTCGACCCAGAACGGCGAGCCCGGATACGACGGCGGGACGACCGGCAGGAACTGGCCGTCGTAGGCCCGGCGGGTCATCGCATCGTAGATTCCGGGGAGGCGGTCGACGATCTTGCTGGTGTGCGCGTCGACGTAGATGAACTCGCGGATGTCGACGTCGTTGCCGACCTCGAACTGCCAGACGAGATGGTTCGCGCCCGGAACGCCGCGGACCAGGCCGGCGCGGTAGACCATGAGCACGCCGGAGCGCGTGTTCACCGCGCGGCCCTCGTGGGACGCGCTCACGGCTGCCCGGGCCACCGCGGACGCGTCCGTCGCGGCCACCGAGGGCGCGACGTTCACGTCCAGGTTCGGGATCACCGTTCCGTTGACGACGGTCAACGCGCCCGACGCGTCGAAGTGCGCGCGCAGAGTCGACGCGAACACCGGCACGCCGCGATGGAACTGGTAATAACTGATGTGCCGGCCGCCGTGGGAGTCCGTCTCGTCGCGCCCGACCACGAGCTCGCGCCCGTCGCTCAGACCAAACAGTCCGGCGTACTCGTCCAGGAACTGCGAGAGCTTCGCCCGGGACTCGCCGGTGCCCGCCGCCATGAGGTCGGCGGTGGCGCCGCTGTCATCCGGTGCGATCGAGACGAAGCGGGCGACGCCGGTGGCCCGCGACGTGCTGATCTGCGCGCGGCCGCCCGTGGCGTTCATCAGCCTCTCGACGGCGCGCGCGTCGGGATGATCTTTGGGTTTTCCGTTCCCCTTCTCGGCGGCCGCGGCGATGCCGGAGCCAGCGAGAAGGAGGACGAGAGGAACGGACCATCGGGTGCGATGCAGCTTTCGCATGTCGAAACCTCCCTTTCGCACAAAAAGAGCGACTCGCGACACTCGGAATGCGCGGGAGTGTATGTGCGGAAGGCGTCCACTTCGGCGGCCTGTGAAAGAAACCAACACTTTCCAAGGAGGTGCTGAGAGTTTCCTGAAGAAACAAAACGGGGCGCCCCTTGCGGAGCGCCCCTTGGGGATTACCTAGGACGAGAGAAGACTCAAGGGCACCGGTAGACCTGGACGTCGTCGATGTACCAGCCCACGCGGCCGGCGCAAACGTCGTTGCCCAGATCGAAACGCAGGCGAATCTTGTCGTTGGCCTTCACGAAAGCCGACAGGTCGACGATCGAGCGGCCCCAGGTGCCGCCGGTCGACCCGTCATCGGTCCCGGAGAAAGCCTCCTCGCCGGCGATCGGGTTGCTGTTGCCCTGGTTGGCTCTCAGGAGAACGGCGTTGTAAGCGTTGTACACGAAGTCTCTCGCACGGATTTGCTTCCACGGACCTCCGTTGACGCTGATCTCGAGGTTGCCTCCGTCGAACCCGGCTTCCGTCCCGAACCAGTGCACGAAGGTCAGGCGCGGAGTTTTGACGCCCGCGGGAATCGTAATCGTCGGGCTCTCGAGGTGCAGCAGGGCCGTCTGGTCCGGAGTGTGGAGCGGCGGACCGAAGCAATTGAAGTCCGGGTCCGGCGCAAAGAACGCGTTGCCCGTGCGGTCGGGGAGATCGTTCACGATGCTCCAGTCGCGCTGGGTGAATTCCGCGGTCGTGCCCTCGTGGCTGACGCTCCAGGCCGCCGTGGAGCCGATCGGATTCTCGAACGTATCGGTGAACAGAGCGGTGGGCTGACCCGACGGGCAGAAAGCGGGAGGCTGCTGGCCGAGCACCGGAGGCCCGAAATTGCACGGCGGCTCCATCCGCATTTCGACGGCGAGCATCGCGCGCTGGACCTGGGTCACGTCGTTCGGCGTGATCTTCTGGCCGGACGCGGCGCCCGTCTTGGGGTCCTTGAGGTTGACGCCGACGAGGTCCTGCGCCGAGCGCTCGATCGCATCGGCGTGGTCGGCGAAGTCGGTCGACGGCGTCTGGTAGACGCTCATCGCGCGGTAGTAGATGTGCGCCGCCTTGGTCAAACCAATGGACTTGACGGTCTGCCCGTTGTACGTGCCGCCGTCGACCAGCAGCGCGTAGGCGTGATTGGGGATTCCCGAGTTCGTGTGGACGCCGCCGCCGTCGTTGTTGACGTCGCAGACGTACTCGAACGTGTCGGAGACTTTTCCGGGATTTCCGAAACACCGGGGGTTCCACATGTCGCGAAGCGGGCCCGGGAGATCGGGGTTCGTATCGTCCTCCCCGATCATCCAGCGAACGGACTGATCCGTTCCGACCTCCAGAGTGATCGTGGCGCTGGCGGGCAGGCCGGCCTTGATGGCTTCCCCGTCGGCGTTGGTGACTTCGACGCTGGCGATCGCCGCGCTGCCGGCCAGAGACAGGAGTCCGGCCGGAGGAGCGACGAAGATGATTCCCGTGGCTCCGGCCGCCAGAGCGTTGGCCGAGCGCAGCCCCGAGCCGCACTCACTCGACCCGTCGGGATTGACCGTGAAGTCGATGAGGGCGATCTTCCCGCTCACGCCGGTGATCGCGGTACACCCGCTGGCGGGAACCGCCACGGCCATCGCCGTGGGACCGACCGTCAGGGGCAGCGGCGGCTCGGCGGCGGAGATCACGGCCGGATAGGTTCCGGCTGCGCTCCCGCCGGTGATCGTCACCACGGGCGGCGGAGATCCGCCGAAAACGGAACAGGCGCCCGCGATGCGCGCGGTGTCCGGCGTGTCGGTCCCCCGGCCGTTGATCTTGTCGATGGTCTCGCCGAAGATGTCGGAGTACGACTCGTTGAGCGCGCCCGACTGGAACTCGTAGATGAGGCCGTCGGTGTATTCGGTGTACGCGTGCGTCCATTCGTGGCCCGTCACGTCATCGGTCGTCAGACCCGGACAGAACGAGATGAACAAGCCGTTCCACGAGGCGTTGGGACAGTCGTAACCGCGGTTGAAGATGGAATCCATCTTCTTCCCGGCGCCGTCGAACGAGTCGCGGCCGAACGCCTTGAAGTAGAAGTCGTACGTCTCCTTGGAAGACGTCAGCATGTTGTCGGCCTCGGCGTTGCCCGTCGGAAACGGCTGACCCTCCTGCCAGAACGGGCTGCCCGGGTAGCTCGGCGGAACCGTGTCGAGGTTCTGCCCGTCGTACGCACGGCGCGACATCGCGTCGAAGATGCCGGGCAGGCGATCGACGATCTTGCCGTTGTGCGCGTCCACGAACACGAACTCCCGGATGTCCGTGCCGTTGCCGACCTCGAACTGCCAGGCGAGGTGGTTGTCTCCGGGAACGCCCCGGGAGAGCCCGCTGCGGTAGATCACGAGAACGCCCGAGCGGACGAACACTTCCCGCTCGCCGTTGTCGGCGCGGACGGCCGCGATGGCCGTGCCCGATACGTCGGCGGCGGCGCGGCTGGGCTCGACCACGAGATCGATGTCCGGGATGACGGTGCCGTTGACAGCCGTGAGGGCCCCGGTCGCGTCGAAATGGGTCCGCAGCACTCCGGCGAAGACCGGTACGCCGCGGTAAGTCTGGTAATAGCTCAGGTGGCGCCCGCCGGCGTCGTCACCCTGGTCCCGGCCGAGCACCAGCTCCCGGGCGTCGCGAATGCCGAAGAGGCCGGCGTACTCGCTGAGAAACCGGGCGGACTTCGTCCGCGCTTCGCCGGCTTCCGCCGCCATCAGGTCGGCGCCGGCGCTCCCCTCCTCTGCCGGGACCGTCACGAACCTCGCGGCGCCCGTGGCTCGCGAGTCGGTGATCTTCGCGCGGCCGCCCGTCGCGTTCATCAGACGCTCAACGGCCTGCGTGTGAGCCGGACTCTTCGTTTTTCCGTTCTCCTTGTCGCCGGCCCGCGCGAAGCCGGAACCCGCGAGCAGAAGAACGAGTGCAATCGACCATCGCATGCGATGCAAAGTGCGCATACCGCAACCCACCTTTCGTGGAAAAAAGATCGACCCTCGACACTCGGATGGCCGACAGTCTAATTTCCCGAAGGCTCGATTTGTGGGGGTCTCCAAAAAAAGGGCGAAAGTGCCCAAGAAGTCGCCAAGAATTCTCCCCGGACGAAAAAAGGGCGCCCTTTCGGGCGCCCTTCGAGTCGAACCGCGTTCCGTGAATCAGTGGCAGCGGTAGACCATCACGTCGTCGATGTACCAGCCGTAGAGCCCGGTGCAGCCGTCGTTGCCGATGTCGAAGCGCAGCTGAATCTTGTCCTTCGGCCTGGCGATCCCCGTGAGATCGATGATCGAACGCCCCCAGGATCCGTCATTCGATCCGCCGTCGGTTCCGGTCCACGCGGGCTGACCCGCGAGCGGGTTCGTATTGCCGGCGGCCACGCTCTGCAGCGTCGCGTTGTAAGGGTTGTAGAGGAAGGCCGACGCGGGGATGACCGTCCACGGGCCGTCGTTCACGCTGATCTTGACGTTGCCGCCGTCCCACCCGGCCTCCGTCGCGATCCAGTGGACGAAGGTGAGCCGCGGGTTCGAGACCGATGCGGGAATGGTGATCTTCTGGGAATCGGCGTGGAGGACGCCCGACTCGTCGCCGCCCGGAGCGCAGGTGCCGATGTTCGGGTCCGCCCCGAAGAAGGCCTGACCGGCGCGGCCGTCCGGCAGCTCGGCCGAGAGCACCCAGTCGCGATCGGTGAAGTCGGCGGGAACCACGGCTTCATGGCTCACCGTCCAGTGGGAATCGTTGTTGAATCCGTCGTGGAAGATCTGCGTGGCATTGCCGCTCGGGCACAGAGCCGGCGGGTCCTGCTTCAGGATCAGCTGGAAGTTGCACTGGGACGGGGGCAGACGCATCTCGACGGCGAGCATGGCGTTCTCGACCTGCGCGACGTCGGACGCCGAGATGATCTCTCCGGAAGGAGCTCCCGTGGTCAGGTCCGGCAGGTTGACGCCGACCAGGTCGGCCGCCGACTGCTCGAGGGCATCGGCGTGGTCCGCGAAGTTCGACGTCGGGGTCTGATAGACCGACGCCGCCCGGTAGTAGATGTGGGACGCCTTGGTCAGGCCGATGGCGGTGACGGTGTGACCGTTGTAGTTGCCGCCGTCGACCAGCAGCGCGAAGGCGTGATTCGGGATGCCCGAGTTGATGTGCACGCCGCCGTTGTCGTTCGTGATCGGTCCGCAGTTGTACTCGAACACGTCCGAGACCTTGCCGGGGTTGCCGAAGCAGCGGGGATTCCACATGTCCCGCAGGGCGCCGCCCGGCGTGACGTCTTCGCCCATCAGCCAGCGCACGGAGTTGTCGCTGCCGAGAGAGAAGGCCATCGTCGCCTGGGCCGGCAGGCCGGCCTTGATGATCGCGCCATCGGCGTTGGTCACCTGAACGCTGGCGATGCCGGCGATCGAACCGATGTTGAGGACTCCTTCGGGCGGAGCCACGAAGATGATGCCCGTCGCGTGCGCATTGAGAACGTTCGTCGCCCGAAGGCCGGAAGCGCACTGGCTGACGCCGTTGATGAACGTGAAGTCGACGATCGCAATCTTGCCCGTGAGATCGGCCACCGGGGTGCACGCGCTGGGCGGGTTCGCGATCGCCATGTCCGCCGGTCCGCGCGAGAACGGGCGCGGGCCCGGCTCGTTCACGGACGACTTGGCGAGGTAGCTTCCGGCCGCGCTGCCGCCGGTGATCGTGAGGGACGGAGGCGGAGCCCCGTAGAGGATCGAGCACGCATCCGCGTTACGCGTGTTGAACGGCGTGTCGGTGCCGCGACCGTTGATCCGGTCGATCGTCTCGCCCCAGATGTCGGAGTAGGACTCGTTGAGGGCGCCGGACTGCCAGGCATAGATCAGGCCGTGCGTGTACTGCGTGTACGCGTGGCCCCACTCGTGGCCGGTCACGTCGTCCGTCGTGAAGCCGGGACAGAACGAGATGAACGTCCCGTTCCAGGAAGCGTTGGGACAGCCGTATCCACGGTTGAAGATCGAGTCCATGATCGCGCCCTCGCCGTCGATCGAGTCGCGGCCGAAGGAGTGGGAGAAGAAGTCGTAGGTCTCCTCGGAGGAGATGATCATGTTGTCGGCTTCGGTCACGCCGGTCGGGAACGCGTCTCCCTCTTCCCAGAACGGCGTGGCGGGATACGCGGGCGGAATGCCGTTGAGGCCCTGCCCGTCGTACGCCCGGCGGTACAGGTCGTCCATGGTGCCGGGAAGACGGTCCACGAGCTTGCCGGTGTGCGCGTCGATGAAAAGGAATTCCCGGATGTCCGAGCCGTTGCCGACCTCGATCTGCCAGGTCAGCAGGCTCTCGCCGTCGACGCCGCGAACGAGCCCCGTCCGGTAGATCGTCAGAATGCCGGAGCGGGCGAAGACCTCGCGGCCTTCGTTCTCCTGCGAGACGAGAGCGATCGCGAGCGAGGCAGCCTCCGCCGCGCTGCGGCTCGGCGTGGGATTCACGCGGATGTTCGGAACGAGGTTCCCGTTGACGGAGACCAGCCGTCCATCACCCGAGAAGTGCGCCCGGACGAGCCCGGCGAACACCGGAACGCCGCGGTAGGACTGCTCGAAGGTCAGGTGCCGCGCGCCCAGCTTGTCGGCGCGCTCGCCGATGAGCGTGACCTCGGCGTCGACGTCGCGCAGGCCGAGCATCCGCGAGTACTCCGAGAGGAACGCCCGCGCCTTGACCCGAGCTCCGGCCTGGTTCCCGGCCATCAGGTCGCCCTGGACACCCGCCTTGAAGCCCACGAAGCTCGCGGCGCCGGTGGCCTGGGAAACGCTGACCCGGGCCTGGCCGCTCGTGCGCTGCTCCAGCCGCTCGATGCCGAGCGGATCGAGCGCCTTTCCTTTTCCGCCTTCCTTTTCGCCAGCGGCGGCGATACCCGGGCTGATGAGAAGCAGGACGGACGCAATCCGAGGTAGGAGGAGACCCACTCTTCGCATTCGAACCTCCTGTTAAAAGGACTGAAATGTTTCCGGGATGCGCGGAGTCTATGTCGGAGGTCCAAGAACTTTGCAACAAAATTCCAAGTTCTTCGTTCGCGGATCGGCTCGAAAAAAATTCAGGCGCGAGACGACGACGACGGACCGCGAGATCCATTTCGAAACTCGTCCGCGAATCCTTGGACTCGGGTCGAGGACGGATCGACCGCGCAGCGGCGGATCGTACGATGCCGGCGTCGCCCCCGAAA
>Ga0081455_10008414_pt1 | contig 10731 bp, 11 predicted proteins | sample TabmetS3T2R1_FD_70207 | JGI IMG/M metagenome (GOLD analysis project Ga0081455, IMG submission 70207) | Tabebuia heterophylla rhizosphere microbial communities from the University of Puerto Rico - S3T2R1 | ecosystem: Host-associated > Plants > Roots > Rhizosphere ... | reverse complement strand
CGGGCAGGCATGAGCGCAGTCCCCTGTCATGGGCACCGGACTGGCAGAACGGCGGTGATGCCCTCGCGACGAGAGAGTGCCGGATACCCTGTCAGGACAGTGGGCTCTGCGACATGAAAGGCAAACTTCGGAGATCATGAAAGGAGACCATGCAATGAAGCGTGTAAGCCTATGGATGATTGGGATAGGGCTGGTCATCACCGTGGGACTCCTCACCGTCGAGTCAGGAGAGGCAGAGAACAGAGACGACACACCAACGTGCACCCTGGCGACGCTGAAAGGGCGGTATCTGTTTGCATTGCACGGAACGCTTCTCCCTCCAGCATTCGGGGTCACAGAGCCGACGCCATCAGATGCCGCTGGATTTCATATCTTCAATGGAGATGGTACGGGGAGAGACATCGTGACCTTCCGCCTCGGCGGCGAAACCGTGCTGGAGAATGAAGTCGCCCCCCTCAGCTATACGGTCAATGCGGACTGTACGGGCAGCTTCACCGTGACCAATGGACCATCCTTCGGTCTCTTCATAGCGCCCAATGGCGAATCATTCGCCGAAATCTCCACAGCTCCACCAGGCAATGAGGTGTCTGACATTGCTCGGAGAGTGTCACGCAAGTAGAACAGCGCAGGTGAGGTTGTGGGCAGGCATGGGAGAGGACCTGCTGGGACGGATCGGCAAAACACACAGCCTTTTCGCCCCACTACCCCGGCTACTCGCCTTGAGTAGCCGGCGAACAAGCGCGAGTTCGACGTATCAACGTGAGGGTCAGACATCACTCGCATCTGGCAGACAGCACAGTTGCGGATCAAAGTGTGGCGGGTGCCGACTCCTGCCAAACAGCCCTGCTGTATATCATCCCACTTCGGCCACGCCTAACGCGCGCTGGCCTGCTTCAAGTAATCCTGCGCCTCACGCAACTCTGGCAACTGCGCGTCAGCCTGTTGCCACTGATGCACGAATTGCGCGTAGAAGCTCGCCGCGCCTTGGGTATCTCCGCTCTGAGCAGCAGCGCGTGCCGCACCGAGTAATGAACGGGCGCGATTCTTGTGTCTACGGAGTGAGGTCGCAAACTGCTCAGCGGCTTCTTTCGGACGTTTCATGCGCAAAAGAATCTCGCCAAACAATTCGTGAGCGGGCTTGATGACAAGAGGAGGCCCTGACGGCGGCGGCATCGCTTCTTCCAGGGCTGTGGCTTGCCGCATGATTGTAATCGCCTCGTTACCCTGTGCAGCGGCTGCCATGGCGGCGATCTCCACCTCTTGAATCTCCGTCATCTTGAGTATCTGCGCGATGAATGGCACTTGCATGCCGGCCTGCTGTGCGCGCATTGCTTGCAGTTCAGCCATGCTCTTGTGTGCCTCGGGCGCGCCTTGCGCGGCTGTCGCTAGCCCACGAGCGAAGATGACTGGAACCTGCGTGACGCCAATGTAAGCTTGCATCGAATGAGCACCGCTGCTGCTCTGGGTCTGAGACTGGGAATCCGCAGCCCGCTCTTGCGGTGAACCTAGCCATTGCTCGGCCGCATCCCACTGCGCTGTTTCCACCACAAACGTGGCGGCCATGTTAGCGAGAGTGAACGTGCCGAACATCAGGCTGCGCGGGTCATCTTGGGGGAACGCAGCGAGGCTTTGTCGCATCTGAGCGAGCAGTGCTTCTGCCTTGCCGTAGCGGCCTTGTTGCAGGTAGATATAGAGCAGCCAATGCAGGCTATGGTAATCGCGCTTGCTGAGGGGAAGATTCTTCTGCTGCACCCATGTATCCGACGCCGCCCACGACGCTTCGTTCGACGCCGCGGCCTCCGGCCACATCCCGAGTTGCAGAAAGATGTGCGAAGGCATGTGCAGAGCATGGGGCGCAGCAGGGGCGATGGCAGCGTAACGCCGCGCGGCGTCGAGTGCTTTGGGGGCGTTTTCGGGATCGTCGAAGGCATGCAGGACATAGTGCGCCGCGCCGGGGTGATTGGGATGCTTCTGGTAAACTTCGGAAGCGATTGCACCTGCGCGCAGCCGGGTTTGCACACCAGCAGGGTCTTCCGGGCTGACTGTCCCCATCAACGAGAGCGCGTAAAAGAGCGCTGCCTCCACATCATCCGGGAAGTCTCGATAGATTTTTTCCATCGCGGCGGAGTATGCTCGGTCACGAGCGGGCTTCTCGCCGTCGCCGTACAAGACCTGTACCGCCTGCACGTAGGCTCGCTCTCGGGGTGTGAGCTTTGAGGTATCTCTGATGTTTGCGAGCACCTTGCGGGCGGCCTCAGTCTCTTGCGGGTCGCCCCAGATGGGGTGATTGTGCGCCATCGCCTCGCCCCAATACCCTATCATGAAGTCCGGCTCGATTTTGGTGGACGCGCGGAATTCCTCGAGCGCCACTTCATACCAGAAGGAATGCAGCGCCGCCACGCCACGCAGGAAGTGCGCCTGCGCCTGTGCAGAGCCGGAGGTCGGTAAATCAACCGTGCCCAGTTTGTCCAGTTGAGCCGATTCGGGTTGCTGCGCAGTGCTGGAGGCGGCCAGCATCGCCATGGCGCATGCGACCACTACAAAGAACGCTCTACTCGAAAACCGAGTCAATGATAGAAGTTTCATCTTATCCTCCAGGAACGCTTGCGAGCGGCGCTCTGCCTCAGTCTTGAAAAATTGTTGGAGGCTGGTGCAGTGTAAGGCGTTGTGGCGAGGTTCTCAAGCCAACGTCGTGCGGTGCACATGTCGCTATAGCTAGCGCACGTCCTGGAGGGCATCGCGGTAGCGCGCGGGGAGTTCTCCCTCATGGAACTGCACGTTGTGCGCCTCTTGCGGTATTTCGACAATCTTGGAGAACCGTGCGGTGCCCCCGTGCACCTGCGTCGGCGCCACGTCGTATTGGGTGCTGCCGCGGGTGGCCCTGTAGCCCTTCCGCGCGTAGGCCGTGCGGCTCTGTGTATACTCAATCTTTACACCGTGGACATGCTTCCCGGTGCGCTTCGCAAACGTGCCGACGTGCCAGTCTTTGACTTGGCCTGCGATGTAGACGCGCTTTACCTTCGGATACAGGGCTCGGCCATCTCCCCGTGTCTCCTGCCAGAGGTCATAAGTGACATACATCTCCTCGGCACCACCCTTGTATTTTGACTCCGTCGTTTTGTAGGACTGTGTACCTGCATGTGTCATCGTTCACTCCCCCACTGCTCGTCGTAGTCTGCCTCAGTGCCAAGCTGTTTGGCACGGCGATTGATTTGACGGGCCGTCGTCGCAAACTCCTTCCTGGCGACCTGACGTAGCTCAGACACCTCCTTACCGAACTTTTCCTTCCATGCCGGGGCATGCGTGAGTGTGATGAGATACCCTGCCCGTTTATAGAGTTCTGTGAGAGCCGGCCGGGAGTGAGCTGTCGCGAGGTCGTGACGAATACCCAGAAAGACCTTCTTCAGATCAGATTTGCTCTTAACTTCCCCGTAGATATGCGTATCGTGTGCCATAAGCCACACCTCCTTTCTTCCCTTAGTCTGGAGCAATTTCTGTACCAAGCACCCCCAAGGCCAGGCATGCCCCCACCGGGGTATGGCAGGCGGTCTCAAAGTGAGAGACGATTTCTCATCGTGAGAGCAGGAGAGCACCGCGTGTGGGCCGCGGGCGTCCTGCTGACGTGGCGTGTGCCGGCACACGAGCGCTGTGCTATACCAGGGTGCTTGACGCTCTATGAGCACGCTGCTACAGTCGCCATTGAGCCTACGATTCTATGGTGTGGACCATAGCATGCCGTGGACAGAGGAGAACAGAGATGCATCAGAATAGAGTCAAGCGCATCATGCGTGAAGGTGGCCTGGCGATTGTCAGTCATGTTGGCTTCGCCGACCCTGCAGTGATAGAAATTATCGCCATGGCCGGGTTCGATGGGGCGTTTATTGACATGGAACATACCGTGTTCGACCTGCAACTGGTGGGCGAGATGATCCGTGTCGCCGAACTGACCGGCATCACGCCTATCGTGCGGGTCCCGGATAATGACGCGAAGCTGATTCTGCGCCTGCTGGATATGGGGGCCCAGGGCATTCAGGTGCCGCATATTGAGGGGCTCGAAGGAGCCAAACGGGCCGTGAACGCCGTGCGCTATCCCCCACTGGGCCAACGCGGCGGTGCTGGCACGACCCGTGCCGCCGGGTATGGCTCAGTGCCCTGGAGCGAGCATGTACAGAGTTCGAACCGGGAGATTTTGCTGACGGTCATGACCGAAGATTTAAAAGGGATCGCCGACATCGAGGCGATTGCAGCCCTCGATGGCGTGGACCTGATCTCACTCGGGCCCACTGATCTATCCACGGCCCTCGGGATTACCGACCCCAAAGACCCGCGGTTGCGGCAGAAGGTGGAAGAGTTAGTGGCGCAAGTCAATCGCATCGGCAAAGCCAAAGTGTATCTCCCCGTGTATCATTCCGCCTTTTACCTGACGCCCCAGGAGTTGGTGCAGATGGGAGTCAGCTACACCTCGGTGGCCCCTCCCCCACCGACTATTGTGCTGAATGCCCTGCGGGAATCGGCCCAACGCATTCGGGAGCAGACGCCGCAGCGGGGGCAGGCGCGGCAGAAGGTTGGTGCGTAAGCACACATGTACATGACGCAGGACGGTGCGGCCACGGCACGCGTGGCGCTGTTGCACGGCACTGCTGCCCGTGCCTGTCGGATTGTGTCCTAGCGCACCTCTGCATCCGGTAGGTCGCCGAAGCGTGCGCGATAGCGCGCTAGCTGTTCCTCCAGAGCGGCTTGCTGGCGTTGGGCTTCCGTAGCCTGGCGTTGGGCTTCCGTAGCCTGGCGTTGGGCCTCCGCAGCCTGGCGTTGGGTCTCGACGGCGACCTCCTGCGGTGTTGGCAGCAGCGTCCCTGACAACGTGGCCCAGCGTAACCAACGTGCCTCGACCTCCTGATAGATCCCTTCCCAGCGGACGAGGGCCAGCCCCAGCGTTTGGCTGAGCAAACGGCCCTGACTGTCTTCCTCTATCGCAACATATCGGCCATGTTGTATGATGAAGCCAGCCCATTCTCCGCTAAAGGGATCGAACCAGAAATATTCTGGTACCCGGATGCGGTCTTGATAGATATCTTTTTTCTCGCCCTTGTCCTGTGCTGCAGTGCTCTCCGATAAGAGCTCGATCACCACGTCCGGTCCTTTGCCCTCTTCCCAAATCACCCAGCTCTTGCGTTCGCGCTTAGGGACATCCAGGGCGACGAAGAAATCCGGTCCCCGAAAGTCCTTATTGCGGACCTGCGCCAGGCTATAGTACACGAACATGTTCCCACCAATGTACACATCCTGGCGTCCTTCCCACAGAAGACGGAGCGGATCCATCAAGAGTTGGAGCTGCATGACGTGGCGTTGGCTTTCCATTGGCATCCCGTCATCATAGGGGAGATCATCTTGGGTCGGAGGCCAGACAATCCCCAAAGCCTCCAGCTCAGCCTGCGTCATGCCCGCCTGGGCTATCTCTGCCATGTTTCTTCTCCCATGCGATTATGTATGCTGCGGCGCTCTGGGTATTGTAGCGCTCTTCCTGGGGTAGCGAAAGGAGCAGTGAGGAAACTTGGCTTGTCCTTTCGCCCGTAGTATGTGCTCCAACAGAGCTGTCCGTTTCATCCGCCAAGGTGCAAGGCAGGCATTGCTGAACGTTGCCTATGCGTCACCATCAAACTCCGCTACCAGAGCAAAGATACGGAATAAGGTGATAACTTCGGATCGTGCGTCACTAGGGTCATACCTTCCTGGTGGGCCTGGGCAATGAGGAGCCGATCAAAGGGATCCCTGTGGTGCAAGGGAAAGCCGTCCAGGGCATAGACATGCTCTATGGTGACAGGCAACAGCCTGAAACCGTTCGTCGCCTGCCCCTCCTGGAGGATAACGCGCAGCGGCTCGGGAAGCGTCAGCTTGCCGCACTGGGCCTTGATCTGCATTTCCCAGCCGTTGACGACACGGATAAACACGTCGTTGCCCAGATCATTGATGGCGTCATAGGTTGTCTCAGTCAGGCGTGCCGGCTGATCATGCCACCATAGCAGGCCATGGGTGTCAAGGAGCAACCTCATGTTTCACCAAGCCAAAAGGCATCAGGGAGTGGTTCATCGAAATCGTCAGCGATCACCATCGTCCCCTGCCCAAGACCGACTATCCGCTTGCGTGGCTGTGGCTCGGTCTGAGCCTCGACTTTTTCTAATTCTTTCAAGAAGCGTTCGGCAAGGTGATGTTGTACTGGCTCAGGCAATTGCGCCAAACGCTCCAACAGGGATTGAATGAGTTGGATCATGGTAGAAATTCCTCCCCCTCGGTACTCCGTATTTTACCCTATGCATGAGTAGAGTTCAGGGGGTTCGAGACGGTGACTTCGGTCACCTCATCTCCGATATTTCCTTCCTCAAGTGCGGCTCTGCTCCGGTATCAGCTTCATCCAGGCGAGTTGCATCCGTTACTCAATCCTCGCGGCCCACGAGGGCTCTCGCGCTCGAATCAAGCCTGTTGCCTCGTTCCAAGCTTCACCCTTCAAGAGCTTCAGGACGTCGAGATTCAATGTCTTTTTTCGCAGCCAGATCTCAGCAAGTGACTCGCCACATGAGGCTGCCACTGAGCTTGGGGTGGACGCGTCAGCGCCTACATGGATGAGCGCATCTTCAACTTCGGGTTCATCGTATGCCGCGAGGTCCATGGCGGCGTCATCCCGGTCTGCTTCTGCAGCCGTGACATCGAGCAGGACCTCGATGAGTCCCTGGGGTTGTTTCACAACGTTCTCTCCAAACTTCATGTCAATGGGATATGGGTGCCTGCATCTTTCCCCGTCTGTCCGGTCAGAGGATTGATGTATGCACCTTTGCCTATCCTCGCATCGGCTCGCGGCACACGGCTCCCTGGCTGCAAACCAGGCCGTATACTCCCTTCACGCTTAATCTTCAAGCGCCATTCTCCGCTATGAGGATCGTCCCAACGTTCGATATTCGATGTTGTATTGCGTACATAGCCTTGCTGCTTTGCCCATCTGCGCAGCCGCCAGATATTGCCCCTTAGTTTCACAGCCTTCCACAAATAACTTCTACTAGCCATAGAGGATACCATGGCCCTCACGAAGTGAAACCCCAGGCCTCACTTTGCCTGCGCCAGTGCGGCTTCCGCCAGGGGAAGCCAGAACTGCATCTCCATGCCGCGATAGAGCTCGATGGCGACAGATAATGCAGCACGGGCCTGCTCGTGCTGACCGGTCTTGGCATATAGCGTGCCGAGGCCGAAGTGGCAGTGGGCCTGAAGGGGGCGCATGCCGAGTTCCTCGACCAGGGCGAGAGCCTGGTGGTAGTGGGCTTCGGCCTGCGCGGCATCCGGGGGGTCGGTGTGGGCCTGGACGACGCCAAGCTGGTGCAGCGCGAGCGCCTCATCCCCGCGCGCCTTCTGCTGCCGGGCCAGGTCGAGTGCCTGGCGTGCATACTGCCAGGCCTCCTCGCCGCGTCCCGCCAGACGGCAGCCTTCGCTGAGCCATGTGACCCGGTGGGCATGACCTCCCAGCCCGCCTGTGCTGATATCTACCCTGATCCCCTCCTCCAACAGCGCATGCCCCTCTGCGAGGCGCCCCCGCAGCGCAGAGGCATAGCCCAGGCCTGCTGCAATCGATCGGAACCAGGTCCGGTTGCCGGAGGCACGACAGAGGGCCAGGCCCTGGTCGAATACCCGGATGGCGTGCTCCAGGTCCCCTTGGGCGAGATACAGCAGGCCCAGGCAGCCGTGGACAATGATCGGTGTGTTCCCTCGGCCTGCCAGCGTGACGAGGCGGAGCGCCTCCTCCCCGTGACGCCGGCCCTCGGCGAAGGCCCCGAGCGCGCTCAAGGTTCGTGCCAGCCACGCCCGGGACTCGATTCGCACATCTGTACTGGGCCTGCCAGACTCCCGGTCCGCAGCCTCCACGCTCCATCGCAGCAACTCGGTCGCCTGGCCAAAGTCGCCGATGGCCTCGTATGCCTGACCCAGGCGATGAGCTGCTTGTGCCTGCAAGGCGTTATCACCGAGTTCGGCCGCGAGCTCGCGTGCTTGCCTGCCCACCGCAATGGCGTCGCCGTGGTTTCCCGTCTGCCTGAGTACCAGGGCCATCATGCCCAGCACCCGTCCCAGCCGGGCTCGATCGTCGAGCGCCCTGGCCAGGGCCTCGGCTTCACCTAACAGGACAAGGCGCCGCCCGTGCTCGCCCAGTACATTCAGCGCGCCTGCCAACGCGAGGCGGAGCTCTATAGCTAGCACCCTGGTGTCGCCGTCCTCGGGCAAGTGCGTGAGGGCCTGGAGGGCCTGCTCGAAGAAGGCCACCGCCTCGCCGAACGCGGCACGGTCGTGGGCCCTGGCACCGGCTTGCTGGCAGTAAGTGACAGCCTTGGTCCACACCTCACCCCGCACGGCATGGTGGGCCAGGCGATCCACCTGCTCGGCCAGGCGCTCGGCCGCGAGGGCCTCCAGCACCTCGACAATCCGGCCGTGCAGGACACGTCGCCGCTCCTGGAGCAGACCGCCGTAGGCGACCTCGTGGGTCAAGGCGTGCTTGAAGGTCAATTCGCGTTCGGGGAACAGCCGCGTCTCATAGAGCAACTCCGCTGCTTGCAGGTGGTCGAGGCCTCGGTACAACGCCTCTTCGGGCACCTCAGCAATGGCCTGCAGCAGGGGGAAGAGCACCTCCGTGCCGATGACCGCCGCGGTCTGGAGCAGCTGCTTGTCCTCGGGCGAGAGCCGGTCGATGCGCGCGGCCAGCACCGCCTGCACCGTCGCTGGCACCTGGATGGTGGGCAGAGCCTGTGCCAGCCGATAGGCTCCTGGCTCGCCGACGAGCGCCCCGGTCTCCACCAGCGCCCGCACACTCTCCTCTAGAAAGAAGGGATTGCCCCCCGTGCGGGCGATCAGCAGCCGGGTGAGCGGCGCCAGGCTGGGGTCGTCCCCTACAAGGGCCCGCAAGAGTTCGTCCGCACTGGCGGGTGGCAACGGATCAAGCGGCAGTTGCGTGCAGAAGGTTTTACTGCCCCAGGCGTGCTGATACTCGGGTCGGTAGTTGACCAGGAGCAGGAGCCGGGTGGTCGGCAGGCTCTCGACCAGGCTATCGAGCAGGGCCTGGGTTTCGGCATCGATCCAGTGCAAATCCTCAAACACTAACAGCAGCGGTTGGAGCTGGCTTTCGCGCAGCAGCAGACGCTTGAGCGCCTCCAGGATGCGCTGCCGACGCTGCGGGGGTTCGAGTTTCAGAAAGGGGCTCTCGTCTGGCAGGGCGTCCAGCAGCGATAGCAGGGCCGGGATGATCTCCTGGAGGGCCTCATCCAGGGTAAGCACCTGCCCGGTGACCTTGGCCCGGATGGTGCGCAGGTCGTCACTCTCCTCCACGTGGACGTAGCGCTTAAGCAGGTCGAGCACGGGGAAATACGGGGTGGCTTTGCCATAGGATACCGAGGCACTTTCAAGCACCCGCCGCCCCGTGAGGTGGTGGGAAGGGCTGCGCCCTGCGCCGACACAGTCGCGCCAGTGGACAAACTCGTACACCAGGCGGGATTTCCCCACCCCGGCCTCCCCGATCATGGCGACGATTTGGCCGTGGCCCGTGGCTGCTCGCGTCAACGTCTGCTGCAGCGCCTCGATCTCTATCTGGCGTCCGACAAATCGGGTCAGCCCACGCGTCGCGGCGGCCTGGAATCGCCCTCGCAGCGTACTCGCCCCGACCAGCTCGAACACCTCCACCGGGTCGGCCAGCCCCTTCACCGGCACCGGCCCCAGAGCGGTGACCTGGACCATCCCCTCGGCCAACCGCAGGGTCTCCGCGGTCAGGCGAATGGTCCCAGGCGTGGCAAGCTGCTCCATGCGCGCCGCCATGTGCGTGGTCTGACCAATGGCCGAGTAGTCCATGTGCAGGTCGTTGCCAATGGCACGCACCACCACCTCGCCCGAGTTGAGGCCGACGCGAATCTGCACCTCGACGCCGTGCGTGCGCCGTACCTCCGCACTGTAGCGCCGCATGGCCTCCTGCATGGCCAGGGCGGCGTAGCAGGCGCGTACGGCGTGATCCTCGTGCGCCAGCGGCGCCCCAAACAGCGCCATAATGCCGTCACCCATGATCTGGTTCACCGTGCCTTCGTAGCGGTGCACGGCGGCCATGAGGCGCTCCAGCACCGGGTCGAGGATGTGCCGCGCTTCCTCGGGATCACGGTCAGCCAGCAGTTCCATCGACCCCTTCAGGTCGGCGAACAGCACGGTGACCTGCTTGCGCTCACCTTCCATGGCGCTGCGGGCATGCAAGACCTTCTCGGCCAGATACTGGGGGGTGTAGTCGAGAGGTGGACGGTCCTGGCCGCTGGTAGAGGGTGCTGTCGGGTAGGGAGCGGAGACCTCAGTGCCAGTCCAGACCAGGACGTTGCCTCGCTCATCGACCGCCAGGCGTTGGCCTTCGATGAGTTCGTTCTTCAAATCTTCCAGGGCTGCGTCATCGAGTTGGAACTGTCGCTTGAGGGTGCCGTAGGTCAGGCGTCCGCGCCGCTGGAGCATGGCAATCGCATTGTCGAGGATCTCCTCAAAGGTCATCGCCACTCCTCTCTACGCCAATGCGGCGTGCAGAAAACAGTATGGGAATGGCCCAGGCCGTGCGGACGCAGTTATACCGCACATGGGTAATAAAAGAAAGTTCGACGGCCCTACTGGGCGATAAAACCACCGTTAATGACCAGCTCTGCCCCAGTCACAAAAGAGGACTCGTCCGAGGCAAGATACAGG
>Ga0081455_10008413_pt1 | contig 10731 bp, 12 predicted proteins | sample TabmetS3T2R1_FD_70207 | JGI IMG/M metagenome (GOLD analysis project Ga0081455, IMG submission 70207) | Tabebuia heterophylla rhizosphere microbial communities from the University of Puerto Rico - S3T2R1 | ecosystem: Host-associated > Plants > Roots > Rhizosphere ... | reverse complement strand
TGCTTTCTGAGGGTTTCTATCATGCCCACCTCGGGTTACTCATCCAACAACGCCCATCTGAGGATTTTCTGCTATGACCGACAACCTGGTGACCATGCGCGTGTGGGGCGATTTCGCCTGCTTCACACGACCGGAAATGAAAGTGGAGCGCGTCAGCTATCCGGTGATGACACCTTCTGCGGCACGCGGCATCCTCGAAGCGATCTTCTGGGAGCCGCAGATGTATTACCTGATTGATGCCATCCGTGTTGTTAAACGTGGGCATTGGTTTTCATTTCGCCGTAACGAGGTCATTAACGTCATCAGTCTGGACAGCGCTAAGACATGGATGAAAGCACCAGAGAAAGTCACCCCGATTCAGGCTGGCGGCGGTGCGCCCGATGGTACGCAGCGCAACATGCTCGCGCTCGAAGATGTCGAATACCTCATCACTGCCGAAGTGCGTTTGACGGAACTTGGCAAGCGCACAAACAATCTGCCGAAATATCTAGAAGAAATCAGACGCCGTGCTCAGAACGGCAAATGCTATCACCGCCCCACGCTGGGCGTACGCGAATTCGCGGCGGACTTCGAGTGGGAAGAGGATGCGCAAGCGGCGCTCGAGCGCCGTGCAACAGAACTGGAGAGCGACTGGCGTCATTATGAGGAAGAACTCGGACTGATGCTTTACGACGTGTTCGCCGTGCACGGGCGTGCTGAAGGCTTCCGCTGGCTGAGCCTCGAAGAAATCGAGGTATTGCAGGGACAACGCCAGGACGGGAGCAAAAAGCTCTCTGCCGCCGCACGTAGAGGCGCGACGAAAACGTCACAACCGCATTATGAGGGTAGGTTCGTCAAACCAGAAGCAACGTTCTTTCATGCGAGCGTGAGGGCATCGAAGCTGGATTGTCATCCTGAGCGTGTACGGTTTGCGCGGCAGGCCGGCGTTGGCCAGTAGAAGGAGATACGTCAGTGTTGTTGCGATATCTGTACGATCTTGCACAATCACGCAATCTGCTCAATGACCTGGCCTTTGCGCCAAAAGCGGTGCGCTGGGTGATTGCACTGGATGAGGCAGGAAATCTGCTCGGCTCAGGACCGATTGAAACCACTGGAGACAAGAACCGGGGCAGAGAGTTCAGTGCGCCGCAAACGAGCAGGCCTAAAGTTGCCGGTGGCGTCGCAGAGTTTCTAAATCAGTCCACATGACTTTCGTACACTGATGCGGCGCTCTTGGCTTGTGCCTCAGCGGCTATTAGCTCGACCGCGGCCGTGATTTCTGGAGCCTGATAGAGTTCGGAGAGGTTGTAACGCCACGGCCCATTCACTTGCATGGGCCGCTCGATATCCTGCACCAGATCACGGAGGCGTTTTCGTTTGTGGTTCCGTGGGCATTTGTCATGGACATCACCGAACACCCGCGCAATCGGGTTGGCACGCGGACAGTATGTCGGCAACCAGAGTAACGCAAAGCGCGGATGACTGGCGAGCCACTGCTCGACGGCTTTCGCTTTATGAATACGGTAGTTATCCACGACAACATAGATGCGGGGCACGCTTGAGGCTGGGTACGTGTGGTCCAGCAGGGTCAGGAGAGCCCGAAATAAGGCATTGTTTTTGCGAGGACCAAGACAATACCGCACTTTGCCAGTCGCCAGATCGAGCGCCCCAGCCAGATAGTACTCCTCGTTCGTGCCAGGGGTCATGATCTCGTCCTGCGTGCCTTGCGGCATCCAGGCGGCGCCGACCTTCGGCAGCAGGTGGATATCGAGTTCATCCGCCAAGACCATCACCTCATGCCTCCCCAAGTGTTCGTGCTGAAACCGAATCCGAGCCAAGCGTTCGATCCGCTGTGGATCGTCATCTTTGGCCCCCAATTTGGCGCGTTTCCAGACCCCGCCGATCTCATGGAGCCAACGACGCACGGTTTCTGCGGACACCTCGATCCCATGCTTGGCCTGGAGCGTCATGGCGAGCGTGGCACAGCTCCACCGGGTGCGGCACCAGCCATAGGCACGTGGAGCTTTTTGGAGGAGGGCGCCGAGCGAGCGCGTGAGCCAAGGCATCAAAATGGTGGACTGGCCAGCAATGGAGAGCGGCCCGTCGGGATCGATCTGGACACCCAGGTTCCCGGCGCGATACGCCCGCACAATCCGGTACACGCTGGAGCGCGAGCACAACAGGAAAGCCGCAATCTCGGTCGGCGTGCGGCCCGCTGCACACAGCAGGAAGATGTGGAACGCCAGCAGGTAACCATATCGGGCACGGCGGAGGATCGCACGCCTCTGGACTTGCTCTGCTGGAGAGAGCTCCAGTAAGGTTGTTGATGGCACAGTGGGTGCTCCTTGAGACGTCGATGTGGGTGAACATCCAACGTATCACAGGAGTGGCTCACTGTGCTAATGTCGTGTGGCTCGATTTAGTCACTCTCCCACGGATTAGGGGCGCTCCAAAGAATAGTAGAGCATTTTATCCTGCGCGCTTAACATCTCCTTCAGTCAATGCTTCCATAACCGTACTTATATTCATCATTACTACACATTTCCGTTCCTTCAAAAGGTCGAAAAGTATATATCCTATCGGCCTTAGTTCTAAATCAACACTTCTGACGAAGTTATGGTCAACACCATATCTTTGAGCTTGCTTTTCAAACTCATCTCTATGAATAACGATGCCTTCCGGAGAGTTTCCATAAGTTTTTACAAGGAAGTCAGCAATTTCTTTTGGTGTGTACAGCATTATATTCTCCTAAAATACAATACTCTGTATTAAAGATAAGTTACCTATGAGATTGGTGTGATTGAGATTCAGTTTTCCTTTATAGCACACCTCCATACCATTTCCTAGCAAAAATTTCCCTTTGGCCTTGCACAGGCAATACTCAGGAAGGAAAGATGATTTCTAGGGGCATACACAGAGGTTGGCTGCGGTGACTGGCTAAAGGGCGAAACCCAGGCAGGTAAAACATGGAGTGAAGACGGAGCGTAGGCTTCTGGCGGGATACCCAAGACATCCAGAGTTGCGTGTATCGCTAAAGTGGTGGAGGTTAGGAGAGTGGAGTAGCAGCACAAATGAGCAGATGCTGGAGGCGGTAAGCTCCACGCCTAGTTAGGTATCATTCACCCAGCAACTCCCTCATTCGGTTCGGGGGGATTGTGATAGTCCGTAAAAACCATTCAAGGCTAAGGAATTCATAGGCAACCCTCAGAAAGAAGGGAGCTGAGACTATTGGCCGCCCCCTCTCTGGAGCCGCATCCTCCGGCCATATCTCAAACATGTGATCACGGCTAAGTATCCAACAGCACTTTAAGCCACTCCTCTTAAGCAAAGCCTCTACGTATCCTGTGTCAATTAGGACGCAAATTTGGAGTTCGCCACATAAGTACCGCCAGAAGGCAGTCTCGTCGGGGATTGCAAGCGGCCTTGGCAGATACGCGGGGTTGCCAAGTTTGTCTTCATTGAGGAGAAGCAGAAGCGGCTTACCAATGAAGTGCTTCGTCCTTCTGGATAACAGCTTCATGAATCTATGTGCATCTCGCCCTTTGTCAGTCACGTGTACTGCATAGACCAATCCCAATTCAGGCGCCGTCGTAGCGTCTCCTGTCACTAATGCGCGTTTTAGCAACGCTGAGATCTCCTTGAGATAATTCACCTCGGGAGACTCTACCTCAAAACGCACAAACTCACCTTCGATTCCATACAAGGAATCTGTATGATCAGTATTGAAGTAGTCTCGAATATGTTGGATTCGTGCTGCCTGCACTCTGCCCCTCGATCCTTCACCCTTGCCCGATTTTAATTCAATTGGCCATGGACCGGCTGGTGACGCGATTGTAATATCGCCGTACCGTAAACAGTTGGTAAGATCGTTTAGCACTGCCGCATAACCTTGGCAAAGAAGACTTCTCAGAACTCTCAGCTCGAACTGTAGCCCGACCTTTCCGCTCAGATGCCCTGCACTGGGGCGAAAGCCTAGCGGTTTGAGTCCCACTTATCAAGATACGTAAACGCCACTGCATCACAGAACGTTTTCAGAAGACATACAAGGAATTGGTACTCCCTTTGGGCATGATCGCATTGACAGATTCTAGCTTTAAGTCGGCGGGCTGCTTCTTTCGAAAGAGGCGTAGTGCGCCTTCCCTTGAGCTGCAAGCGAAGCTGTCGTCTGTACTCTTTTTGGATGTGTATTCGTCTTTCCAAGTACTTGAGCTTACGAAGTACCGATAGCTGAAGCTCCAAGGCTGCTGCATAGTCCGACGGCTTCTGATGGACCGCTAAAGCAGCCCCATGTAGGGAGCGAATGGTCTGTTCATATCTGGCAATAATCATTTGGTTCCTTGTGACACCTAACGTCGGGCATCAGGCGCTGCCGAAAGCCGGAGCGCAGTAGAGGCTGGAGGCAGTAGGCTCCAGCGGTGTGTTAGATGCCAAGTTGCTTCTTCAATGCTTCAATCTTCCGCTCCTGGATGGCAGGAAGTTGCGCCTCTATGTGCTGAAGTGCTGCCCAGAGCCCTAGCCGTCCCAACGACCAGACCAACAGGCCGAACCGGTCATCATTGGACGTCCGATTGGCAATCTGAATAGCCTCGCTCATCTGGAGGGGCCTTTTAAGTTTCGCCAGAACGTAGCAGTAGGAAATCTCATCCTTGCTTTTCAAATCGTCGAGCACGCTGGGATTCGTTTCCGCAATCCTCATGTAGAGGCGTGAGAGCTGCCAGCCCTCAGTGAGAGCAGCCTCCAGCTCAGCGCGATGGGCTAGAAGAAAATCAACAGGAAAAGTCTTGACGATTAGCCATGCACACTCGGGGTCCGCATAGCGCTGCCATGTAGCTTGCACCTCTTCAAATGGAATGTTCGAGCCCAGCGCAATGCTTTTGTAGGCGCGCCTACGAATGCCAATGTACGTGGAGCGCAGGAAGGCCGTTTGAATTCTATGCCGTTCAGGCGGTGGCACATGGATAGCCAGAGTCGATAGGCAGTATCCCAAGCTTTGCCGGCCCCGAGAGTCCGCGCTCGAGAATCTGGCCACCAATGCATCTAGAAGATCCTCGTGACATTTCGTGAATGCAATATCAATATCTGCACATACTTTGCGCAGCACGGCATCACGAACATCTACCCGATCTTCTGCAGACGCGAGAAGAAGCCCAGCCGCTTCCTCAGGAGTCAAGCAGGCGCAGTATGCGCCGACCAGCCCGAACGAGTCGATGACTCCGTCCGGCGGGGTGAACTGGAGAATATGGGATAGCCGACTAGCAGATTCCATGGCATCTAACCATTGGTGGGGTTTTCAGGTAGTTTGACCCAATGCCCTTTATAATGTCCCTGCCACAGTAAGACACCGTCTATCGCCATAGAGCATCCCCTGATTATATATCAGAGCAACCAATTTGTAATCCTTGTTGTTCCGGAACTCTCTTGCTCATTTGCAGCCTTCTTCCAGCCCATATGCAGAATAGCTATACATGAATTACGCAAGAGGATAGAGGTAAGGGATGGTGTGAGGCGTACCCCATCGTCAAGACAAAAATGAGCGAGAATTAAGATAGACTGCTATACGGACAAACCGAAATAAACCGCTGCTGGTGTCCGATATCCCAGTGCCTGATGCTGTCGCCACTCGTTGTAGCGCACAAAGAACTGGGCTAACCCCTGCATCGCCTCTGCTGGCGTCTCGTAATCTTTCACATAGACCTCTTCATATTTAAGGGTTCGCCACAGCCGCTCGATAAAGACGTTGTCGAGTGCCCGTCCACGCCCGTCCATACTGATTTGTATCCCCACGGACGCCAGCCGTCCCGTGAAGTCGAGACTGGTGAACTGGGCTCCTTGATCACTGTTAAAGATGTCTGGTCGCGCTACCCCGAGAGCTTGATCCAACGCCTCCAGACAAAAACCAACGTCCATCGTAATCGACACCGCCCACGACAGCACATACCGACTGAACCAATCCATCACGGCAACCAAGTAGATAAACCCGCCATGGAGCCGAATATACGTGATGTCCGTACTCCAGACTTGATTCACCCGCGTGATAGGCACCCCGCGCAGCAAGTATGGGTACACCCGATGTGCAGGATGCGGCTCACTCATCCGTGGTTTGGGATAGATCGTCTCCAACCCCAAGCTGCGCAGCAGCCGCGCCACACGTTTATGATTCACCGCGTAGCCTTGACTCCGTAACCAGGCAGTCATCCGACGGATACCATAGTACGGTGCGTCCGTGTATTGTTTGTCCAGTAACCGCATCAACGTAAGATTCTCAGCACTCTCCCCCTGCCCCTGGTAGTAATAGCTAGATCGCGCCAGTCCGATCAAGTCACACTGCCGCGCAATACTAATCTGCGGATGCGCTTGCTCAATCAACTCTCGCTTCGTGTCAGGAGGTAAGACCAGCTTTTTTTTTCACCCAGTCCAACTCCACCTTGAGTTGTCCTATTTGCTGGTATAACTGCGCTTGGAATGCCTCCTGGTCACGCTCCCGCTTGTCACGGCGTACCGAGAAAATGTCGGCTATCTCCTTTTGGAGGCGATGCTTCCAATGAGCAATTTGCGTCGGATGCACCCCGTAGGTACTGGCTAACTCATTGACCGTTTTGAGCCCTTTGAGCGCTTCGAGCGCCACACGGGCTTTGAACTCCGCACTATACTGTTTCCGCTGTGTCGACATCGACCCTCGCCTCCTCTCCACTCCTATTGACACAGCATTCTATCTTAATTACCTGTCCAGTTTTCGGGGTACATTATAGTTAACCTGGTGCGCTACTGTGATGACTTCATTCTTACGGGTAGCTCAAAAGAGTTACTGGAGACTGAGGTCAACCCCCCTCGTTGAAGAGTTCTTGCAAGAACGAGGACTGGCACTTTCACCAGAAAAAACCAGGATCACTCAGATTGAGGATGGCTTTGACTTCCTTGGACAACATATACGCCGCTATCAGGATGGCAAGATTATCATCACACCAGCGAAGAAGAATGTGGAGGCCGTGTTAGCGAAAATCCGAGGAATAATCGCCAGAAATGCCCAAGCTACGGCTGGAAATCTGATAAGGCAGCTCAACCCGATTATTCAAGGATGGGCGAATTATCACCGGCACGTATCCAGCAAGCAGACCTTCGTCAAGATAAACCATGCGATTTTGCACGCGCTATGGCAAGGGGCTCAAAGGAGACATCCAAACAAACCATTAGGGTGGATAAAGGAGAAATATTTTACCACCGTAGGAGGAGATAACTGGGTGTTTCAGGGGACAGTAGAAGGCAAAGAGGGCAAACCCCAACCAGTCTCTCTCCTGAAAGCCTCAAGTGTGCCAATCAAGAGGCATACGAAAATCCAAGGCGAAGCCAATCCTTACGATCCAGCCTGGGAAAAGTACTTCGAACGCCGATCAGATGTGAAGATGGAGGCAACCCTGAAAGGACGAAGGCAACTTCTCACTTTATATAAGGAGCAAGAAGGAATCTGTCCACTTTGTCGGCAGAAGATCACCGAGATCACCGAGTGGCATCGCCACCATATCATCGGGAGATCGCACGGAGGCAAAAACCTCACAGAAAACCTGGTGCTCCTTCACCCAGAATGCCATAGGCAGGTGCATAGCCTGAAGTTGGAAGTGGTGAAACCGCGTCCTGAGAAGGGCGTTAATGAGGCTCGAGCTGATTGAAGGGAAACTGTGCGCCGCGGGACGCGATGTTGAATCCTTGACACAGTCAAGAGGAGTTCGAAGGGAGACTCCTGGGTCATCGACTCACCTGACGGCGAAAGCCAGAGGGGACAAGAGCCTGTCGGAAAAGCAGGGAACATGGGAAGGCGTGTACGGTGTGGCCCTGCAAGACCCGCGCGATAGGGTGAGAGCTGCATTGCCCGAACCCTAATCTCCAGCGGTGGCACTTCACACTCGCCGCGACCACGCCTGGCTGCGGTGCCATCATGAGCGTGCCGTCAAGGTTTCGCGGTGCGTACTCTTCGCATGATGGGCGATGTGCAGCGAGCACATTCAAGGGGATGAATGGGGCACCTACGTCGCGCTAGAACGTTCAGCACCACCGGAACGTGGGATGGCCTACCGGGCGCGAGCCCCAAGGTCACGGAGTCCTCGTAGTAGTCTGGGGTGGGGAAAGCCCACTACGTGGCGAAGGGGGACAGGTAGATGACATGGGAAAGGGGGAAGGGTGCGAGATGCACAAGAACCTGAACCTCAGTATATGTCGTCAACTGGAGAGCTGATTGACATCGAAAGAGTCACGATCAGTTCGGAGGGGGGCCGTTGGAAAAGTACCCATCGAGGCAACTCGCTGGCGGCCTACCCTACTTCACGTCCAGTTCTGAGGCGAGGGGGCGAGAGCAATCTCGCTTCCCTTAGCCGGCCCGTTTGTAGCTCGTCAATACTGGCGGAGGCACTGTGCCTCTGCTCACCGTTTTCGGGCCAATCTCGTGAAAAGAGGAGAGTCTCATAGCAGCGTACCTCTTTTCTTATAGACTGACTTCAACCATCCACAAACTCTGATCGCTCAATTTCTCGCAGTTTGTCGAAGGTTGAAAGAGGGGTCTATGAGCACGAGAAGCCATCGACGGGGCTCACGTCGTTCCAGGCGATGAGCCCTGGAACGACGAGGAGAGACGCCGCGCCGCCGCCAGATTATACGCGCGACAAGGTCTGATAAATTGAGCGACTCTGGCTACTCTGGTGAGCAACACTTCACTGGGGGTGGCTAGAGGTTCTGATTCCATCCTGGGTCAGGGCCTCGCACCCCTCACTTCTTTGTGATTTCACTTGACTCCTGTCAAGGATTTTTCTACTCTCTACCTAGCTCACCTGCTCTACCCCCTTGTATCTGCCCCTAACCCCCTCTCTCTCCCACCAACGAAAGCCGTATTACCTCATGTAGTTCGGCTTTCTTCGCGTTCAGAGGGGTATCCGCTGTTTGTGGTTCATACCACAGAGACGTCAGGCAGGAGGCAAGGCGCTCGATGCTGGCATACGCATGCTGCCGAGTAGGGAGCACAGGTCACGACTTCAGGAGGGTCACTGGAGAGCGCTGGTGTGTTTCACTGTGATTTGCGAGTCGCCTAGTTCTACCCACTATTCACCGCAAGGGACACACTTCCGAAAACCTGAAAAAATACTTGACAATAATCTTAACATGTCTACACTGACAATACCTTCGCCATTTAAGCGGGGTTGACAGCGTGATTGACCCGCCCGAGTTCAGCGATCTGGGATACTACCTGTTCAATACAAATGGCATCGGGCATTTCCGGAAGCAATTTTAACGTTTCGACCACATACTTCCGTCCACGGAACCACGCTTTGAGATCATTGACGCTGAACGCTGGCCACTGGGCCCGCATTGGTCGAATCAGGGCGTGAGAGATATTGACCATGAATAGGGCAAGATTCGCACTATTATACACTGGCCGCTCCTTGACGTTCATGAAGTCTTCGAGCCCCCAATATTGTTTCGCATCTCTAAAATTGAACTCCAGTTGGAAGCGCAACCGATAATAGTCGATCAATTGCTCATACCCTAACGTTATGTCACTACTAAAGAGCACCACATGAGCGGTTTTATGGGTGGTCAAATTCGTTTTCACGATCACGACAATATTGAGCAGATCGGCAAACTTTTTATGCCACAACGACATCTGGTAGATACGGGTCTCTATATCTTTTTCAATAGACGTGGCTTGTAAGTGCTCAGACGCAATGTTCTGATAATCGAGCTTCTGTCCGTACTTGCGGCGTGGACCACGGCCAGAATAAGGACCATCATAAGGAAAATACAGTGCTGAGTTATAACGCAACTTCGAAACCAAATGCAGACCTACTTGTCTGACCATTTGCATCGCATCGTTATGGCCCAGCTCACCATCAAAAATAAAGTACACCACTTGAAAGGCCTCGCCAATCTGTTCCAGCAACCTCTTGATGTGCTCTTGGATGAAACCAAGCGAAGGACTGATCTCCACCTCGCGACGGTTGCGATTCTTGCTCCCTTTGGGCCGTCCCTGTTGCCCACGGCACTTCTGCTTGGGTGGGGCTTGCACCGATGCTTCGGAGGACTTTTCAACTTGTTCGATCAGCACTGGGTAAGACGTGCGGCGTTTGACACTGAGCAGGGATAAACTCAGAAAACACAGGCCTGAGACCGTTTGCCCATAGAGAGACGAAAAAAACCGATCTAAGCCATAGGTCGTCTTGCCCGCTTTGGTCACCACCACATGATCACCACTCATCACAACGACATCATCGGCGTCCAACAAATGATGGCGAATCAGGAGCCATTGCAAGTGACACCAGCTCAAGCTGGTATTGAAAAAGCGTTGGATCGTTCGGTAACTGCCGCCTTTGTCGGACCAGCGCGACAGACCTCGCATGGTCACCCGGCCACTCATGGACAGCATCGCTTCGGTCACCCGGCCCAGTTGGCGTAGTGGGGTGGGCTCTATGCACTGGCTTAAGCACGCTAAAAGGACCATAATATCGGGCATGGGCGGTTGCTCCTTGTGTAGAGTTGGGCTGGGGAATCCATAGTCTACACTGGGCTCAGTCGCCCTGCCTCAGGTCGGCATATTATTCCGTGGGTCTACTCCTCTCTCGTTTGGCGAAGGTATTGAATAGGAGAACAGGTTTTTTTGTACTTTTTCTTGGGAAAGTCTCCTTAGCTTTTTTGCCTTTAAAGAAGGCATGTGGGACACACAAATTTCGGCACTGGGGGGTTGGGCAACAGTATTTTAGGGGGTCGGCAAAG
>Ga0081455_10008412_pt1 | contig 10732 bp, 7 predicted proteins | sample TabmetS3T2R1_FD_70207 | JGI IMG/M metagenome (GOLD analysis project Ga0081455, IMG submission 70207) | Tabebuia heterophylla rhizosphere microbial communities from the University of Puerto Rico - S3T2R1 | ecosystem: Host-associated > Plants > Roots > Rhizosphere ... | reverse complement strand
TTCTGCGGGGGCGTTTGATAGGCGTCACGGGGTCGAACGGCAAGACGACCACGACGACGCTCGCCGGCGAGTTGCTCGCGGGCGCAGGCCTCCACACGCAGGTCGGCGGCAACATCGGCGCGCCGCTGATTTCGCTGGTCTCGACGTCGCGCGACGACGGATTCACGGTGATCGAGCTGAGCAGTTTTCAGCTCGAAGCGGTCGAGCGGATGCGCCTGTTCGTCTCGGTGATCATCAACATCACGCCCGATCACATGGACCGGTACGATTCGATGGACGATTACGCGGCGGCGAAGGCCAACGTCTTCCGCAACCAGACCGCGGACGATTTCGCCGTCTTGAACGCCGACGACGAGCGCGTGTCGAAGATGGGTCCGTTGACCGGCGCCAAGACGATCTTTTTCAGCCGCCGCCGCGAACTCGACGAGGGAATCTTCCTGCGCGGCCCGGCGCTCACTTATCGCGACTCGGGCGTCGAACGCGGGTTGATCACGCGGGACGAGATCATGCTTCGCGGCGATCACAACCTGGAGAACGTGATGTCGGCGCTGGCCATCGGGATCGCCTGCGGCGCATCGACGGATTCGATGCGCCAGACGACTCGCAATTTCAAAGGCGTCGAGCACCGGCTGGAGTTCGTGGCCGAGATCAACGGCGTGAAGTTCTACAACGACTCGAAGGCGACCAACGTGGACGCGGCGATCAAATGCATCGAGGCCTTCGACGGCGGCGTCAACGTGATCCTGGGCGGGAAGGACAAAGGCGGCGATTACTCGCCGCTCGCCCCCGTGGCGCGCGCCCGCTGCTCAAACGTGATCTTGATCGGGGCGGCGGCGGACAAGATCGCCGCGGCTTTGCGGGACGCGCGCCCGATGCGCCGAGCCTCGACGATGGAGGAGGCGGTCGAAATCGGATTGGAGGTCGGGAAACCCGGCGAGATAGTGCTGCTCGCCCCGGCCTGCGCCAGCTTCGACATGTTCGATAATTACGAACATCGGGGCAGAGTTTTTAAGGAGGCGGTAAGGAAACTGGGATCGGGGAGCGGGGAGTAGGAGACAAGGGGACAAGGGGACAAGGGGACAAGGAGAAGGGGAGTAGGGGGAATGCGGAGACAAGGAGATTTGAATTCTTCGTCCCCTTGTCTTCCCATCTCCACTCCCGAGGATTATGGCGAAACCTGCGCGTAAAAATCTGTTGCGGGCGGTTGAAGAGCTTCGCTGGGATTTGTGGCTCGCGGCGACGGCCATAGGTCTGACTTTGTTCGGGGTGATCATGGTCTACAGCGCTTCGGTCGGGACCAGAAATCCGAACGCGTTTTTGTACGGACAGATCCAGTGGGCGGCGCTAGGGTTGATCGTGATGCTCATAGTACGGCGCATCGATTATCACAGCCTTGGACGGCCGGGGTTCGTCTACGGGTTTCTGGGCGTATGCGCCCTTCTCTTATTGATGGTCTTCCTGTTTCCGAAGGTCAACAACGCGCACCGCTGGATACTTTTCAAAGGCTTTTCGGCGCAGCCGTCGGAATTGGCGAAGATCGCGTTAGTCATTTTCCTGGCGTGGTTCTTGTCCGAACGCGAGCGCGACGGGGAGTTGAACAATTTCTGGGCGACGGTCGCCCCCGCCAGCGTGGTGATGGGATTACTCTCGGTGCTGATTTTGAAAGAGCCTGATCTGGGGACGACCTTGATGCTCGGCGTTATCTTTCTGACAATGCTCTTCGCCGCCGGGGCGTCGATGTGGCGTCTTTACCAGCTCTTGCCGGTGTTGGGGGCCGCGCTCGCCTATCTCGTGGTCAAAGTCGTCTGGCGCTGGGATCGCGTGTTGGCTTTTATCGACCCCGAACGCGATCCGCAGGGCAAGGGCTATCAGATTCTGCAGTCGCTGATCGCGGTCGGTTCGGGCGGCGTAAACGGCCTCGGATTCGGGCAGGGCAAGCAGAAATTGTTGTTTCTGCCCGAGCCGCAATCCGATTTTATCTTCTCGGTGATCGCCGAAGAGCTCGGATTGACGGGGGCGATGACGCTGGCGCTCGTCTTCGGATTCTTCTTGTGGCGGGGGTTGCGGGCCGGATTCCGCGCGCCGGACAGACTTGGAATGCTGCTCGCCGTCGGGCTGACCACGAGTATCGTGATTCAGGCGTTCTTTAACATGAGTGTGGTCTTGAACCTGGTCCCGGCCAAAGGCATCACGCTGCCATTCATCAGCGCGGGCGGGTCGTCGCTGGTCGCGGTTTTGGCGGCGGTCGGAATTTTATTGAACGTGTCCGAACAGGGAGTCGAGGCGGAGGGACGGGGCGACGGGGCGACGGGGCGACAGGGAGACAGGGAGAGGGGGAGAAGATGAGTCCTCAAAATTCAAACGCAGAGGCCGGGGCGGAAAGGTCGCCCCGTCGCCCCGTCGCCCCGTCGCCACATCTTCCGCTCTCCGTCATCATCGCCGGCGGCGGCACCGGCGGGCACATCTACCCCGGCGTCGCCATCGCGCAGGAGTTCAAGCGGCGCGACGCGGACGCGCAGATTCTCTTCGTGGGCACGGCGAGAGGCCTCGAGACGAAGATCATTCCGCGCGAGGGATTCAATCTGGAACTGATCGACGTGGCCGCGCTCAAACGCGTCGGCTTTGTCAACCGCGTCAAGTCGCTGCTGATGTTGCCGAAGAGTTTTCTCGACGTTCGTTCCTTGATAAAGCGGGTCAGGCCGGACGTGGTGATAGGCGTCGGCGGATACGCTTCGGGACCGGTCGTCCTGACGGCCGCGCTGATGGACACGCCGACGCTGGTGGCCGAACAGAACGCGCTGCCGGGATTCACTAATCGCACGCTCGCCCGGTTCGTCAAAGCAGCCGCCGTTTCGTTCGAAGAGGCGAAGGAGTTTTTCGGTGAGAAGGGCGAGATCACCGGCAACCCAGTCCGCGCGGAGTTTTTTGACGTTCCGGTCAAGCAGGCCGGCGACGTGATTCACGTGCTGATCACCGGCGGCAGCCAGGGCGCGCGCGCGATCAACGAGGCCGTGATCGGCGCCCTGCCGCTGCTCGCGGAGGAGAAAGACCGCGTGTCGTTCACCCATCAGACCGGTGAAAACGATTTCTACCGCGTGCGTGACGCTTACGAGAATTCGGGTTTGAGGGCCGACGTGAGGCCCTTCATCGAGAAGATGGTTGAAGAATTCGCCGCCGCCGATTTGGTCATCAGTCGCGCCGGGGCGACCACAGTCGCGGAGCTTGCGGCCGCGGGCAAACCGGCGATTATGATCCCGTTCCCGTTCGCCGCCGACGATCATCAGCGCAAAAACGCCGAGGCCGTCGAACGCGCCGGAGCGGGGCGGATGATCCTGCAGGCCGAGCTGACGCCGGAACGGTTGGCTAAAGAATTGCTGTGGCTCATTCATGACCCGCCCAAGCTCGGCCGGATGGCCGAAGCCGGCAAGCGCCTGGGACACCCGGACGCGGCGAAGAGGGTGGTCGATCTGGCGATGAGGATAATGGGGAGTAGGGAATCGGGAGTGGGGAGTGGGGAGTAGGGAGTGGGGAGTGGGGATCGCGTTTCCCCACTCCCTTCTCCCTGAAAATATGTTCAAGAAGTATCAACACATTCATTTCGTGGGCGTCGGCGGCATCGGGATGAGCGGCATAGCCGAAGTGTTGCTTAACCTCGGCTATCACATCTCCGGCTCCGACGCGAAGCTGTCGCCGATCACCGAGCGATTGAGGGGGATGGGGGCGAAGATCTTCGAAGGCCACGACGCGGAAAATATCGGCGACGCGCAGGTCGTCGTCACTTCGACTGCGGTGCGGGCCGACAACCCGGAAGTCGTCGAGGCCGTCCGTCGCCAGGTTCCCGTGATACCGCGCGCCGAGATGCTGGCCGAGTTGATGAGGTTGAAATACGGCATCGCCATCGCCGGATCGCACGGCAAGACGACCACGACTTCGATGGTGGCGACCGCGCTCGACCGCGCCGGGTTCGACCCGACAATAGTCGTAGGCGGGCGCGTCAATACCATCGGCGGCAACGCCAAGCTGGGCCGCGGCGATTTTATGGTCGTCGAGGCCGATGAGAGCGACAAGAGCTTCCTTAAACTCTCGCCGACCATCGCCGTCGTCACGAACATCGACCTCGAACACCTCGATTTTTATTCGGGGATCGAGGAGATTCGCTCCTGCTTTACGCAGTTCGTCAACAAGGTCCCGTTCTACGGCTCGGTGATCATCTGCCTGGACGACCCGAACATTCAGATGATCATTCCGCAGATCGAGCGGCGGGTGATCACTTACGGGATGCGGGCGCACGCCGAGATTTCGGCCTCCGACCTGAGGCTCTCGCGTGAAAGTTTCGGCTCGGAGTTCGTCGTGCGGCGCAAGGGCGAGGAGTTAGGGCGGATCAAACTCAACGTGCCCGGCGAACACAACGTGCTCAACGCGCTGGCGACGGTGGCGGTCGGACTCGATCTGGAGATCTCGTTCCCGGTCATCGCCCAGGGGCTGGAGGCGTTTCGCGGCGCCGAGCGGCGCTTCCAGATCAAAGGCGTCGTCGAAAGCGATAAGAACGGCATCCTGGTGGTCGACGATTATGGCCACCACCCGACCGAGATTCGCGCGACGTTGGCCGCGGCTAAAAACAGCGGGCGCCGCCTGGTCGTGCTCTTCCAGCCCCACCGCTACACGCGGACGGCGGCGCTGCTCGAAGATTTCGCGCGGTCTTTTTACGACGCCGACGTCGTGTTGTTGTGCGACATTTACGCCGCGAGCGAAGACCCGATTCCCGGCGTCACCGCACAGGCCCTGGCCGAGGAGATCGAGAAATTCGGGCACCGGAACGCGCGCTACGTAGGCGGCGTCGAGCACGGCAAACAGGCCCTGCTGGACGTGGTCGAACCGGGCGATCTGGCGCTGACGCTCGGCGCGGGCAACGTCTGGCGAGCCGGAGAAGAATTCCTGGAAGGGCTGAAGAAGCGTTAGGTCTTCGGGCAAATTTACTATCTTGAAATTATCAGTGAAATGTTCGGCGGGATCTCTGCATTAACAATAGACGGGCCAGGCAAATCGGCGCGTTTTGAACTTGAAGGATACAAGGTGAAATCGTCTCAAAAATAAGGAGTACGATATGAAGCCCGCGCGTGAATTATTGAGCTTTGCGCGAACGGGCATAAGCTGCAATGGCAACCGTACGCAAACGAAAAAGACAAGTCGAAGAAAAGCCTGCTGAACCGGCGCCGGTAGAGGTGGAGGAAGAGGAAGACGAGCAGGAAGATGAGGCGGCCGAGGCCGAAGAAGAGGGCGAGCCTGAGGAGGAACCGCGCCCTCGGCGCACCGCCAAGACCCGCGCGCCCAAGCGAAGCGTTACCGCCCCCGTCCCGCGACAGAAGGCGGGGGGCAGAGAGTCGGCGAAGCGCCGCGACCCCAGACAGCCCTCGTTGTTTTCGCGCGTTGGACAGGAGAGAGTTTCGCGGCCGGTGGTCCGCATGGGCGGCTCGATTCTGCTCTCGCTGGTGGTCATCGTCGGCGTGGTCATTCTCTTCCAACTCTTCGCCGGCTCGAAGTTCTTCGCGTTGAAGGGAGTCGACGTCGTATGGCCGGCGGCGAAATCGGGCGTCACCCCGCTCCTTGAGGCCGGCGAAGTGGAGGGGGTCGTCAGAGGCATGACGACCGTGAGAAAAGGCGTGCTGAAGGCCGACCTGGAAGAAATTCGCCAGGAGCTTAAGAAGAACCCGCTGATGCGAGAAGTGGAAGTCGCCCGGTTGTTGCCCGACAGGTTGCGCGTGAGCATCGTCGAACGCCAGCCGGTCGCGCTGGCGCTCAAGGGCGGCGTCAACGCGCGCGACAGGTCCGTCGTCTGCGTTGATGACGAAGGGGTGCTGTTCGGCGACAGCTCGCACTGGCGCGTAAAGCCGTGGCCGCCCCTGATCAGCGGGTTGGCCGAAGACGGCAGCGAGGACGCGAAACAGATGAACCGTCACTGGATAGCGATGTACAAAAGATTGATGGCGGAGCTCGACCAGACTGAGCCGCCGCTATCGTCACGCATTGACGAAGTTTTTTTTGACAAGGACGCCGGCGTGCGCCTGAGGCTCGCCGAGAAGCGCGAAGCGGTGCTGGTCGGCAAAGAGGATTTTCGGACCAGGCTAAACATAGCGCTCGACATACTGGCCGCGATCGGCCGCAAGGACCTGGATGCGCTCAACGTGCTCAGGATCAGCGACGCCGAGCGACTGCTCAGCGGGAAAATCAACTACGTGAATGTCAACGACCCCAAGCGCCCGGTCGTGGGGTTAGATGAATAAGCAGGCAGGCAAAGATTTTGAGGAAGTTTCATTTTCCATTTTCCATATTACATTTGTCATTTGTCATTGCAGTTCGCCGAACGGTTCCGACAGTGGCGAATGACAAATGTAATATGGAAAATGGAAAATGAAAGACGAGAGGCAAGACAATGGCAAGACAGAACTCGCCCATCGTGGGTTTGGACATCGGCACGAGCAGCGTGCGCGTGGTGATCGCGGAGGCGCTCGACGGCCAGCTCGAAATCGTCGGCATCGGCGACGCCGATTCGAAAGGGCTTCGCAGAGGCGTGATCAGCAAACCCGACCTGACCGTGGACGCGATCAAGCGGGCGGTCGAGGACGCGGAGTTGATGTCGGGGCTGACGGTCAGTCAGGTTTACGTGGGGCTTGCAGGTTCGAGCGTCAAGGGGGAGAACAGCAACGGCATGATCGCGATACCAGGTCGGCATCGCGCCATCACCCACGAAGACATTATGCGGGTGATCGACACCGCGTGCGCGATTTCGATCCCTTCGGGCCGCGAAGTCGCCGACGTGCTGCCGCAGGAATACACCGTGGACGATCAGGACGGCATCGACGACCCGCTGGGCATGCTCGGCTCGCGGCTCTCGGTCTCGGTTCACATCATCACCAGTCCGGTGGCCGCCAAACAGAACATCGTCTCCAGCGTCAACCGCGCCGGCCTGCACGTGGCCGGAATCTGTCTGACGCAGCTCGCCGCCGCCGAGGCGGTGCTGACCGACGACGACCGCGAATACGGCGTGGCCCTGGTCAACATCGGCGGCGAGACTACGAGCCTGGCGATCTATCAGCGCGGCTCGGTCTGGCACACGGCGGTCTTTCCGCTCGGCGGCAATCATTTCACGAACGACATCGCTGTCGGGCTGCGCACGCCGATCCCCGAAGCCGAAAGGATCAAGCGCGACTACGGCTGCGCGTACCGCCCGCTGCTCGACCCAGAACAGGCTTCCGAGTTGATCGAGGTGCCGAGCGTCGGCGGGCGCGCGCCGCGCGCGGTCTCGCGCCAGATCCTGTGCGACATCCTCGAACCTCGCGCGGAAGAAATCCTCGCGCATGCGCAGGACGAGATCCGCCAGGCGGGCTTCGACCGGCAGTTGTCCAGCGGCGTCGTCCTAACCGGAGGCGGCGCGATGCTCGACGGGCTGATCGAAGTCGCCGAACATGTCTTCAACGCCCCGGTCCGCCTTGGCGTCCCTGGCGACTTCCAGGGGTTGGGCGACGAGATCGCTTCGCCGAATTTCGCCGCCGCCGTCGGATTGATCCTTTACGGATCGCGCCGCGAATTGGGGCTCGGCTCCGGCTCTCGCAATCAATGGCGCCGCGCGGCGTCCAAACCTTTCGGGGAGAGAGTCAAATCGTTTTTCGGAATCAGGCGGTAATGAGCTATTGGCGTCACGACCTCTTGTGTTAAAATCCGCCGCCTGCTACAGGAGCGTGCGCCGAATTGAAATGCAGAATCACACGGGGTCTGCGGTTTCCTCGGCTAGATAAATCAGCAGACTACTGAAACACCAGTAGGAGGTAGGATGTCGTTAGATGATCGCACAGGGCTGAATTTCACTTTCGGTGACGAGCCGCCTCAGGCGGGCGCGCGAATCAAAGTCATCGGAGTAGGAGGCGGCGGGAGCAACGCCGTAAATCACATGATCGATGCCCGCATCGAGGGCATCGAGTTCCTGGTGGCGAATACTGATCTTCAGGCGCTCAACAGGTCTCAGGCGCCGGTCAGGGTGCAGCTCGGCGCGAGGCTCACCAAAGGGCTGGGCGCGGGCGCCAATCCCGAGGTCGGGCGCGACGCCGCGCTCGAAGACACCGAGAAGATCCTGGAGGTGTTGGAAAACTCCGATATGGTCTTCGTCACCGTCGGCCTGGGCGGCGGCACCGGCACCGGGGCCGCGCCGATCATCGCCTCGCTCGCAGCCGAACTCGACGCGTTGACGGTCGCCGTCGTCACAAAACCTTTCCCATTCGAGGGCCGACATCGCCTGCGCCAGGCCGAGGCCGGGTTGGAAGAGCTGCGCTCGGTCGTCGACACTTTGATCACGATTCCGAACGAACGGTTGTTGCAGGCGGCCGATCGCAACATGTCGCTTTCGGACGCGTTCAAAATGGCGGACGACGTCCTGCGCCAGGCGGTTCAGGGCATCTCCGATCTGATCACCATCCCCGGTTTTATCAACGTCGATTTCGCCGACGTCCGCGCGATCATGAAGGGCATGGGCTTTGCGCTGATGGGCACCGGACATGCGGTCGGCGAAAACCGCGCCATGGACGCGACGCAGCGCGCGATCTCCAGCCCGCTGCTTGAAGAGGCTTCGATCAACGGCGCCAAAGGCGTCCTGGTGAACATCACCGGAGGCGGCGACCTGACGCTCTTCGAATTCGACGAAGCGATGAGGGTCATTCACGACGCCGCCGACCCGGAAGCCAACATCATCACCGGCATGGTGACGGATGAACGCATGCAGAATGAAATGAAGATCACCGTCATCGCCACCGGCTTCGAAAATCATAGAAAGAACGAGAAGGTTCACAACATGCCGGTCCGTCAAACCACGGCCGGCGGCCACAACAATTTGAACGCCGCGCAACCCAGGATCGCTCCTCCTTCCACCGGCTCAATCCCCCTCAGGACGGAGGCTGATCTTGAAATTCCGACCTTTATGCGGAAGAAAGCCGACTAGTCGGATTTTACGATCTCCCCTGCCATCCCTCTTGCGTTGACAAATTTCATAAGGTAGCATTGTTTTATCAACGAGCAACAGTAATCGTGAGGCGTTTGAGCAAATAGCGCTGTTGTTGATTCCCGCAAAGTCCACCGTTGATCTCACGTGGGGAAGTTGTCATACCTGTTTTGGCCCTTGTCGGCTCCAGCTTAGTCTGACAACGGGCTTTTAAATCGGCTCTTATAGTTGGCGCGCTTGGCGGTTGGTTTCACGCGTCAGCTTTAACATGCGAAATTGACTTGTTGGACAATCCGCTCGAATAAGGCGGGCTTACGGCTCGTTACTGTCGCTCCATTCAGGGGCAGAGGGTCAGACTGTCCCTTCACTTTTCAACAAAACTCACAGGAGAAGCGATCGTGAATCGGAAATTAATTCGCACCACACTGGCAGAGGTCAAAGAAAGAGAGATGCAAGCGCAGCAGGCGCGCCGCATCGTCCCTGAATCGCGTCCGGAACCTAGCGCTCCGTCGCCGCATCCGCACCAGCCGGCAGGGCAGAAGAAGAAAATTCCGCCCGAGCAGACCAATGCGGAGAGTTTCTATTATAAGAAGCAGATGGACGCGCACACGCCGATGGTCCTCGTCTTGCGGGACAATGAGGAACTGCGCGGCACAATCGAATGGTACGATAAAAACAGCATCAAACTGCACCGCAACGAAGGCCCGAACCTGCTCATTCTCAAACATAACATCAAGTATATGTACAAGGATGAGAGAAACAGCGACTGATGCGCGATGAGCGCGCGCACTGATATGAATGGCGGCGCATGAACGCACAAGCTCCCGCAGCGGCAAGGACGAGGCCGCGCATCGGCCTCACCATCGGCGACCCGGCCGGCATCGGCCCCGAGGTGACGCTCAAGGCCGCGTTGGAAGAAGAAGTCCTCGCCGCATGCGCGCCGGTGATTATCGGCGACGCCCAATATCTGTCGCATTGGGCTCGGGTCTTCGGCTTGAGCCGTGGGTTTGATTGTGTAAACGCCGGCGCCCCAATCCCCCTCGAACAAAACACGCCAATAATTTACAACCTGAATAATATTCCCGGCTCGATCGAGATGGGCCGTGAACAGGCGGAGTGTGGCCGCGCCGCCGCGCAATTCATCGAGACCGCTTCCCAACTCTGTCTCTCGGGTCAACTGGACGCGATGGTCACCGCGCCCATCAACAAAAAGTCGCTCTACCTGGCGGGATACCCTTTCCCTGGCCACACGGAGTTTTTGGCCCAGTTGACGGGGACGGATGAATTCGCCATGGCGTTCATCACGCCGATGTTGCGCGTGGCGCTGCTCACCACGCACGTGGCCCTCGCCGAAGTTCCGGGACACGTCAAAAAATCCAAGCTCGAAAACCTGATTCGACTGGTCTGCCGCGAATTGACGGCTTATGGAGTCGAGCGCCCTCGCATCGCCGTGGCCGCGCTGAACCCGCACGGCGGGGAAGGGACTCTGTTCGGATTTGAGGAGGCTTCGGAAATGATCCCGGCCATCGAGTCATGCCGCAAGCGCGACGGGATCGATGTCAGCGGCCCGCACTCCGGCGACACTATCTTCCTACGCGCGGCGCGCGGAGAATTCGACATCGTCATCTCGTGTTACCACGATCAGGGCCTGATCCCAGTCAAATGTCTTTCATTCGGCGAAGCGGTCAACGTCACGCTGGGTCTTCCGTTCATTCGCACTTCCGTAGACCACGGCACGGCGTTCGA
>Ga0081455_10008411_pt1 | contig 10732 bp, 10 predicted proteins | sample TabmetS3T2R1_FD_70207 | JGI IMG/M metagenome (GOLD analysis project Ga0081455, IMG submission 70207) | Tabebuia heterophylla rhizosphere microbial communities from the University of Puerto Rico - S3T2R1 | ecosystem: Host-associated > Plants > Roots > Rhizosphere ... | reverse complement strand
CACTGCGTTACAAGTACTCAGGGTTAACTCAGGTGCTACTGACCTTGAGTATGCTTCACTGGATTCTGAAAGAGTTGGCAAGTCTACAGCCTCAGGCAATGGCTCAACCACTGTTTTTAACATTGCCCACGGTCTGGGTTCCAATCCAACTTATGCATTTGTGAGTGTGGCACAATCAGGTACAACGAATCCTCAGATTAATCGCTCATATACTACAGACGCAACCAACATTGTTGTGACGTTTGCCACTGCACCATCCTCTGGCACAAATAATGTAATAATTAACTGGAGAGTAGTAGCCTAACTTACCATGACACGTTTGTATTTTCATCATGCTACTAGCACAGTATCTGGAACCCTTCCTAATTCTGAACAATCATCTAGAGCGCTTAACTTCAACTTTGATGCTCAAAGTGTTAATCGTTCTATGGATAGCACAATAGGCACTGCTCAACAATCACTAACCTTTAACACCACTGCAACAAGAAGCGATGATAATGGATATTGTACAAAGTTTGTTTCTGATCCTCTTGACATGACTTCAGTATCCGCAAATACATGGACATACAACTTTGCCTGTCAACTTAATAATGCAACAGTGGTAACATTCTATCCAGTATTTGCTGCAAACCAAAGAACCATTGTAACTTGTTATGTCTGGCGTCCTTCTACTGGGGCAAAGGTAGCAAACATCTTTGATGGTAACACATCAAACACATACAATGATAACGGTGATTTGAATCAGACAAACATAAGATCACAGCATGGTACATTTACCGGCACAGCAGTAACTTGTCAGGCTGGTGATGTTATTGTCCTAGAGATGTGGGTTCTACTTAGTACTGGTTCATCATCTTCTGCAAATGTGTTGGTTATGTATGATGGTACAACAGTAACAAGCAGTAGCGGAACATCAGTTACTAATCATGCATCATATCTAGAAACACCCCAGACGTTAACATTCCAAGCAGGTGGAGGAGCCATTACCATGACTGAGGTAGCAGCCAAAACCTATTCTAACAAGTTTATAACCAAAGTATAGTTAGCCAAATAAAATGTCACATATGAATGACGATGACAAAACTAATGGAATCAAGATGAGTGGTCCATCACAAGATGCCTTAGATAAACAATTATCCAGAATCATTGAATTACAGACTGAATTACAACGGAAAGAGGAACGAATAACCCAACTTACTGCCATGTGTTATACTCTTGCTAGAAGGTTGCGCAATGAATCATTCTTGGATAATGTTACTGCTGTCCAACGGCAGCAGATGGCTGAATTGGCAATGCAATCACTTACCATGACACCCCAAGTTTGGGACTTAGTCCATAGAAGTGAGGAGCAGCAAAAACAAGAACAGCAATAACTCTTGTCATTCACAGACTTTAAAGAGGTTAGCATAAACAATCCAGGTACAGCCACTGTTTACGGTTCAGACGACGTTTTAGAGTTAATGAAAATATACAATGCCAAGGTAGTATCCAATAGGCAAGTCAAAATCAAAAACCCTTGGGTCTTTCAGGATAACTTCGATGTAGTTGCCGCTGCTGTCACACCTTCTAACCCACCTGCCAACACGAAGAGATTCTATGTTCAATCATCTGATAATCACTTTGTTATGAAATCCACTGCTGGCACAATAGTGGATTTCGATGTGCTAGGGCAGAGTGCAGTAGGAGAGGCTAACACTGCATCCAACATTGGTACTGCCGGAGTTGGAATATGGAAAGACAAATCAGCACTTGATTTAAGATTTAAGAAGATTAATGGTGGCTCATCGAAGATCACGGTAACAGACGATACAACAAACAATGAGGTAGATATCGATGTAGCAGAAGTTAACTTACAACTCAACAACATGACTGGCAATGCCAATGTGGCCCATGGTGGTACTGGACTGAATACGCTTGCAGTTGGTGCATTACTCAAGGGGAATGGAACTAGTGCAATGGTTCCCATCGTAGTCGGGACCAATGGACATGTTCTTACTTTAGTATCTGGAGCACCAGCGTGGGCAGCACCTGGAGCATCAGCAGATACCAAAGTAATTTTATTTGAAGCAGGCACTCAGGTAGGTTCAGTTGGTAGAAGACTTAACCTCAACATTGCAGCAGACTTTAACGTAACAGAGGATTCAGGCAATGATAGATTCGACATTAACCTACGAAGAAGTGAACACCTTGTAGGTTCTTGGGTAGACTCTAATGGACATGTTAAAACAAACCTCGGAACAACATATACAAACATTCTAGATTCCTCAGGTAGTGAGGGAAATGGCTGTGATGTTGATGGTACTGGCAGAGTTGGCTACCGTTTCTATGTTTCATGGAGCAAGAACTTTGGCTCTGGCACCCACAGTGTACAAGTCATATCCCAAACAACTGCCGATGTATTAGCAACAATAACAGATGTTGTCGGTGGTCGTAATGTTGTAACTGGGACGTTACCAACATTCTTCCAGGACCAAATAAGACCAGTCAAATTACAAGCCAAATCAACAGTATCGACAGATGACCCAATCTTCTATGGGGCACAGTTATACTACAAATGAGATTACTCTTTTTGCTTCTTGCTTTGTTAATGACAATATCATTGTGGCTATGGTGGATTCCTTAGCCAGAAGTAGACCATACATAGCCACAACTCAATGAATACACAGTTACTTGGCCGTACTGCATATTATAGTTCTCATCATAACTTTTATCTTTTACCATGAGAGTACGGCAGCATCGTTCCGAGTCTTCAAACCCTGAACTTGGCATCTAGCATTTGCTGCCGCTGTGAGAACCTCTCTGGACTAGAATAATCTCACCCTGTTACCCTCTCATGTGCAATGTTGTAGTTCTCATCATAACTTTTATCTCTTACCCCAAATGTGTTTGAAAGACGTTACGATGAAGCAAATGATAGACTATTCTTGGTTTACTATCCTATAACCCCTGGCTTTAATGGTAACAAATGGGGAGTTAGTGATGCTTCACTACCCATAAACATACACACAGCCATAAACAAGCCTGTTGTTATCTCAAGAAAGAACGCTAACAACCCTATACACACCAAGCAGGCAGGTCTTTATATTCATCCAACACCAGAAGAAGCAGCAAGTGAGTTAGGTCATTATCCCAACGCACAAGAATACTATAACTGGCAAGAACGGTACGCAGTTGGCAGAGTCAGAAATGTGGAGCGAAGAGATAAGGGATATGCCTTTACTCTGGAAATCACCGACCCAGATTCAAAGCAAATCCTCAAATCAGACAAATATTCTAAGGGTATACCTGGTTGGACTTCTCCCCAGATACTGTCCAACGCAGGGTTATATCCAGACGAAGAGCATTCCGGAATATATCATCATTGGGGAATATCCCATATCGCCTTAGTCGATATTCCTGCCTACGGATTTGAGCAGGCAGGTGTACGCGCCAAATGTTTAGGCGCCGAAAAAGAATGCATGATCCTAACCAAGTCAGCATCCCAAGAAAACATAGGATTTTGTGTCAAACAGGCAACAATAGATTTAATCGATTCTCATAGTTCTCATGTTGAATCGGTAAGCAATCCACCTCATAATCTAATGTCTCAAAATGAAAACAGTAGTCCACAACCACAAGCGAAAACTACTGGAGAAACAGTCACATACAATCCCACTCCCGCTGACAACACGGCGATTAACAAGCAAATAGAATCAACAGAACCACCAACAAAACCAGAAGAAGAAGGCGAGAAGCCAGGAGAAGGTGAGAATCCTAAGGCCAATGCAACAATTCAAGGTGCAAAGACGTTGGAAGAAGCCAATGCACAGATTAGACAAATGTCTGAACTATTGGCAGAGACTAACAAGCAACTAAAAGCACAGCAAAAAGAACTTGATAGAATAACCCTCTCTGAAAAGAGGGCAAGACTCGCATTCATCATTCCAAGAGACTTGTTCAAGAGTGATGACGCACACATGAAGGCAGTCGAACAAGCAATCAACGAGAAGGTATCCGAATCATTTCTGGTTGAACACTGGAAAACCAAGCGAGAGTTGATGATGCTACAACAGAATTCAAAAAGAATGACTGAAGAACCAATTGCAGTCAAATCAGCCTCTTCAGCAGCACACGAAGTACCAGATTTTAGTAGTTCCCAAGACCAGAGTGTGAAGACAAACATTCAGAAGACTTTGGAACTTCAGAAAATGATACTTGAAGGAGGTACCACATAGTAATGTCGACGAACTATGGCCTCGCAGAAGGCTCTGAGCGAGACTTTAAGCAGTTAGCAGGTCAGAAGAAGAGCGCTGCAGCAATGGCATATGGTGATTTGATACAGTTTGATAGGACTGCTGATAACTGGATACCTGCAGTAGCAGGTTCAGTAAGACCACTCGGATTTTGCGGTAATACCGAAATTCTTACGCAGACAACTAATAACATTACAGGAGTTGTTACGACTACCAGAGGTGCAGCAGCAAGTGATACACACTGTTCTGTAATTGTTAGAGGATTCATCAAAAGGGCAGCCGATGGAGCAATTCCACCTGGTGAATATGTAATGCCAAGTACTACAGCACCCCTTACTGAAGTAGCAGTGTGGAACGGAACATCAGTCAACAACATAGTTGGCAGATACGTGAGGAATATTACACAGCATGACCAAATGGCATTACCAGCAGCAGCAGACAATGATCTTATCATTATAGAGTTTATGGGAGACCAGTACGTGGAGGCTTAGCGAGAAGAAATGTCTTATTTATATTCTCCACCAACAGTTTCGCAAGACCAGCAGAAAGAGTATGTTCGAGAGTTACTTTCTCAAGAGCGCAGCCTACAGAACAAGCGCAAACTATCGAATGCTCTGCACAATCCTAAAGATGGGTATGTATACTTAGAAGACCCAAGTTTCAGACCACAACGTGAATATTCAGCAGATACCCACATACCATGGGGTTCATATCCAAAAGTCATTAACACGAAAAAGTACTTTGACTTGCTTGCATTAAGTGCTGGCAATACACAAGAAGCAAGACATGCTAATTACGATCAGCAAGAATATGGCTTTTACACAAACGAATGGCAGGATGAAGCATTAAGAGCACATTCCGCAGGTATCATCACAAGTACCGAGTTCCCTGCAATCACAGTAACAACAGTACAAACAGCATTACTACGCAATGAGTTATTGATAGCACAAAAGTATAACCTACTGCAAATCACCCAAACAGTAACAACAGACCAACTTTGGGTCATCTTCCCAGAGTACGACGATACTACCAAAGCCGTAAGAGTGGGATATAAGGAGAATGATCCAATCGAAACGACTGGATGGGGTGCATTCACTGAAACAAGAATCGGACTGGAAAAGTCTGGTGTTGGCTTAGGATTTACTGAAGAATACTACATGCGTACTTTCACCTACCCAATACAGACCTTCATTCTAGATCACATTGCCCAGGATTTCGTTAGAGTTAAACACGAAAGGTTAGTAGCCTTACTGTCGACGTTTGCCGATGTTGCAGGTTCAGACTGGGGAGCAATAGGAGCCACAGACCTTAGATCAACAGCAAGACCGCAAGAACAACTTAACACCATTAAAACAACAGTTAATGCAGACAAGAGAGCAAGCATCAATACCATCGTATCGAGAGAGCAACCATACTTAGACTATGAATTAAACACATGGACTCAAGGATTCTTACAGCCATTGACAGCATCTAATCTAGATGCTAACGATGTAGTCACAGCACCCAGAGGTATACCATGGTGCAAACGCTGGATACTAAATGAAGATGTAACTGCCAACAATGCTTTCATATTCGATGATAGAGCATTCGTAATGGTTCAGGGACCAAGAAAGACCACGCAATTCGAGAACAACAATCCACAACAGACAATGACCATTCAGAAAGACTGGTTCAAACAACACCTCAGAAAGCCAACTTGGGGTCGTGAGTTAACCGGAGTAAGCGCTTAGTTGTCAGGATGGGGAGGCTCAGGCTTAGCGATTGGCCTATCAATCGCCGCACTTGTTATTGCGATAGTGGCTATCTTTATTTAGCCAACGTTCTTTCTCTTTACTGCTTATGCCCAATGGATTCTTCAAATGCCAAGAAGGTATCGATGCCTATGCTAATGTAGGCAAACCATATGACGACACGTTAGACGATTCACGTTATGATCATATTCTTGCTGTAACACGTAATTCTCCACACAACGCCAAGAACATTGAAACAGTACGAGTTATGGTCCGAGAGATGGCTGACGACGGCAATGAGTACATAAAGTATGATGTCCATGAACTGCGCTATGACGCAATTGGTGCATGGCACGAAGTATACAAACCCAATGTTGGCACATATCCGATACCAATTACCCAACCCACAATGAGCATGGGTGAGAACATGACTGCCAACGAAGTAACCAATGGGCCTATTATACGCATTGACACTGGTTATTTGTATCCATTCAACAAGGAAAACGCAGACAAGATTCACCAAAAGGCAAATGATGTTTCACAAAGAGAGAGAACACAATACCTGGTAAAACGTGGAGGTGGCAGACGCATAACCTGCCAGAACTACTTGCTGTGGCGTGATAGCACATTTGATGAGTTGGAAACAGGCAAAACTGTTACTTTACAAGAATCTGACAAACCAAGAACATCAAAGAAACAGTAAGTGATTGACCACGGCATCATAATATCGTTATTCATAGCCCTTACTACAGCGGCAGAACCCAGTGGTAATCTAAGTAATATCATAGTCAATGAAGCAACAGAGTTTGTAATCGACAAATTCGTTTACTGGGTTACTCTCGGCATCACTCTATCTGCTGCTGTAGGTCTAGGATTCCAAGGTGTTAGATGGCTACGCAAGAAGACTGCTGAAGACCGAAAGCGTGAGAATGATGGTCTTCAGAAAAAGTTTGATGAACACATGAAAACGATGAAAGACTACGTTTCTGAGATATCAGTTGATGCAAAAGCAAGACGAGACAAAGATGAATACATGCTACAACAACTCATAAAACGTGTTGAAAACATCGAAGAACAGCAGACCAGCCAGATGCAGGTAGTGCTAGAAGGGCAACGGACAATAAACAGTTTCATACAGGAATACCAAAAGAAATACAGTAGGCCTACTGCTGGCAGGCCTAAAAAGGATGCGCTAACATCAACAGATTCTTCTGACTCTCAGTCACTTCCCCCATAACTGTTGCACCATTGTGCCGCCTAATGTAAGCACACCCGTAATTGCCGCAGTAAATACGGCTATCATAGCATCAGAAAGCGCTGCATCTGAACCAACAGACACCCATGCAAAGATACCGACAATGAAGGCAACAAGCGCAAATAAGCCTAATACTACAACTTTTGCATTTGCCGAAACTTTCTCTTCTGATGTTTCTGGTGTACCTGTGTGTGGAATGACTGTGTTCTTAATCTTGTCTATAGTACTGGGTTGCTTGTCTGCAGGAGGAGAAGGAGGTGGATTTGGATTATCTATTTCAGTCATGGTTATGTCCGTATAATTGTAAGGACTAAACGATGGTGTTGAGAACTTTGGTTATAACCCTAACCTCTAGAGTCCAGAAGTCTTCTTGCCCACTCATTGTTGACGGAGTGATCCTGGATATGATACTGGGTAAATATATTTGAACAATACCACCACTACTTAGCGCAGCAGGCAGAGGGGATATATTCTCATGTAACTTCCTGGTAACAAACTCTCTTAATTGCTTGATGACAACAGGTTTACCCGCACCTATCCACCTATACGTTGCCCTTACCACATTAGTGGCGATAATTTCTATTGGACTGGTACCTAATGCAAGGTTGCGGTGCTCTGTCTGTTCTTCATAAACAATGAATGAGGTATCATGCATGCCAGCCCAGAATGTGTCCCAATCAATCTCTGATTCCATTGGTACGATGGAAGGATCAAACAGACTATTGCGCCATGGTGTATACAGCGATTTGAACCAGTCATGTAACGTGTCATCAGCATCAGCAAATTGAAGCCAGGGCATATCTCAAGTCGCCGGATTTATTGTCGTATCGTTCTCTGTATTTCCACCTTTCTTTAGACCAGGATATCTAACAGACCAGATTATTCCACCAGGATTAAGCGCAAACGTTTCATCTGGTGAACTTCCCACTACGTCTGTACTCGTTGTTCCTGCTTCACCTTCTCCTTCCTCAATAATCTTGAACATTTCTTCTATCTCTTTCTGCATCCACTCTCTATCCTCAAAGTCCTTTATACCAACAGCCATCTCTAACGCTGCCTTGAAACGTGCAATCTTCTTGATAATACCAAAGTCATTCTCAGTATCTTTCCATTCATTAGGTGGTTGCCGACCTGTCCTACGGTTAATCTCATCATACGCTGAATCAATAGCCAAATTAATCTGAACATCAGTGCGTTGGTTGCCTATGTTGCCTAACAATGGTCTAACTTCCGCAGGTGTGGCATATGTTACTGGACCTGACAATGCTTGTCTCTCACTGAATAACTGATCTGCTACTACTACAGAATCAAATACAAACTTATGCAATGCCTGGAAGAATACACTTTCATTAATCTCGACAGTCTCAGGAGTACAAGCACGAATCGCTGTAACAATCCTCGTTATTACAGGCTCTGTCACAGCAACACTCTCCTCTAGCCTTCTAGACAAAGACACTAGACTCTGAACTTCACTAACAATGGTTGTATCACTTAAACTCCTTAGCGCAGAGAGGACCCTGGTTAATGAAGCCTCTACTACGCCAGGAGCATTGTCCGAGATTGTTCTGAGCCTAGAAACAACTCGGATTGGGGATACTTCAGACACGCCAGTTGAATCGCTCGATGGTGAACGATTCTTTGATGCTATACGTGTAAGTTGCTCATTAACATTTACGCCATCAGTAGCAGGTGTTCTGCGTGATTGTAACAGTCTGCTAAGATTCTCTGATATGCCAACACTCTCTTCAAGTGACCTAGAGATACGACCTGATACCTGTGCACCAACACTTTCTGACGTTGTAATTATTTCAGTCGATGGGAGTCTACGAGCAGATAATAATCTGGTAAGCGAAGAATCTGTTATACTTATAACTTCTGTACTTGGAAGTCTTAATGCAGACTTTATTCTTGTAAGAGAAGAATCGGCAACAGTAATACTCTCTGTTGCTGGAGAACGATTATACTGTTGTGCACCCTGAACCTTTTCTCCAGTTATACTCTCTGAAGTGCTAACAACTTCGGTAGACGGCACACGTACCGCAGACAAGAGCCTAGTCAGAGAAGAGTCAACAACTGTAACAGTGTTAGCAGTTGGTATCCTCAACAGCGAGAGCAATCTATTCAATGAACCATCAACCACAGTCACCGTCTCTGCTGCTGGTGTTCGTGTTATCACCTTGCCACCACTAACATTGTCAGATATGACAATGGTCTCTGAGGATGGAGTCCTGAACAGTTGCAGTGTCCTACTCAAACCAGTATCAACAATAACCACAGAATCAGATGACGGAGACCGCGCGGCCTGAAGTCGTCGGGTTAGGGAAGAGTCAGTTACCGTTGTGGTCTCCGCGTTTGGTGTCCTTACCCTAGTTATTGACTTTGTGGTAGAAGAATCTTGTGCTGTTATACTATCAGCAGAAGGAACCCGGAGCCATGTCTTGCTTCTAGTTACATTCTCTGACAGGCTAACAGTTTCAGCATTGGGGACTCTAATAGCCGATAAAAACCGATTAAGCGAGACTTCTGATATTGTTATAGAATCAGCCGATGGCACTCTCTCTAACAATTTACCACCACTAAGATTCTCACTGGTTGTAATACTATCAGCAGAAGGCGAACGGAATAACTGCAATGACCTAGTCACAGATGAATCAGCAGGTGTTACTGTCTCAGCATTCGGTACCCTAACTTTTGTGGCAGTTCTAGTAGTTGAAACATCTGAAACTGTGGTGCTGTCTGCACTGGGTACTCTAGGCCATGTCTTGCTTCTAGTGAGACTGGCTTCGGTAACTGTCGTCGTATCGGTTGATACTGTTCTAAATGCCTGCTTTGCCCTTGTTAGACTCGCCTCGCTTACAGTTGTACTCTCAGTAGAAGGTAGTCTTAGAGCACTCTTAAGCCTGGTTAATGAGGCCTCTGATATTGTGATACTTTCAGCACTGGGTGTGCCTGTATATGATGTACCTTGAGCAAATCTATCTCCACAAGCAACCCAACAAACTTCTCTGGCAGTTGCATCTGTGGTTGTCCAGTTTATTGTATAGTCTCCTGTATCTACACTTGTTAGGTCTGCTTCTGCATTAAGAGTTGAACCACCAGATGTTTCACTTAACAATCGAATAGCCTTAGTCTCATTATGGTCTTTCTTTGCGATGCTGGTTGTAACATTATCTGTAATACCAACCCAAGCAGAACATTCGGTAGTGCCATCTCCACCCCCAATCGAAAATCTTGCATGGTCTACCGCACTGGTGGTTGAAGTATTGTTGAAACTGGCGAATAACACTCCTTTATTATTGAGATCCGAAGCAGTGGTAATAACCTGGTTTCCATTAGATATGGCTTGATTAAATGCACCTAAATCCCAGTCTCCACCCTGAACAACCATCACTGCGATAGCGTCTCCATTATCCCCATTTGTAGTCCAGTTAATACGCAGACCATTGCTCAACCAAGAATCAAAACTGCCTTCGTAGACAAGAGCAGGAAAACCACTAAGAGTATTCTGTGTCATA
>Ga0081455_10008410_pt1 | contig 10733 bp, 8 predicted proteins | sample TabmetS3T2R1_FD_70207 | JGI IMG/M metagenome (GOLD analysis project Ga0081455, IMG submission 70207) | Tabebuia heterophylla rhizosphere microbial communities from the University of Puerto Rico - S3T2R1 | ecosystem: Host-associated > Plants > Roots > Rhizosphere ... | reverse complement strand
CTACGCGAGGAGGGCTTCCGCACGATCGTCGTCAACTCGAACCCGGCGACGATCATGACCGACCCGGGCTTCGCCGACCGGACATATGTCGAGCCGCTCGACCTCGACGGCGTCGCGGGCGTTCTGGCGCGGGAGCGGCCGGACGCGCTCCTGCCGACGCTCGGCGGTCAGACGGCCCTCAACCTGGCCGTGGAGCTCGCGGAGAGCGGACTGCTCGCCGAGCTCGGCATCGAGCTGATCGGCGCCGGGGTCGACGTGATCCGTCGTGCGGAGGATCGCCGGCTCTTCCGCGAGACCGTGCGGCTGGCCGGGTACCGGGTGCCGGAGTCGACAGTCGTCTCGGGCTGGGACGAGCTGCCCTCCGAGCTGAGCTTCCCGGCCATCCTCCGTCCCGCCTTCACGCTGGGCGGCCACGGCGGAGGCACCGCCGGCAGCCAGCCGGAGCTCGACGAGCTGCTCGAACGCGCGCTCGCCGAGAGCCCCGTCGGCCAGGTGCTCGTCGAGGAGTCGCTTCACGGCTGGGACGAGTTCGAGCTCGAGGTGATGCGCGACGCGAATGACAACGTCGTCGTTGTGTGCTCGATCGAGAACCTCGACCCGATGGGCGTCCACACCGGCGACTCTGTGACCGTCGCGCCGCAGATGACCCTCTCCGACGAGGCGTACCAGGAGCTCCGGGACGCCGCCGCGGCGGTGATCCGCGAGGTCGGCGTCGAGACGGGCGGCGCGAACATCCAGTTCGCCCGCGAGCGTGAGACCGGCGAGCTGCGCGTGATCGAGATGAACCCGCGCGTCTCGCGGAGCTCGGCGCTCGCCTCGAAGGCGACCGGGTACCCGATCGCCAAGGTCGCGGCGAAGCTCGCCGTGGGGTACACGCTCGACGAGATCCCGAACGACCTGACCGGAACGACTCCGGCGAGCTTCGAGCCCACGCTCGACTACGTCGTCGTGAAGTTCCCTCGCTTCGCGTTCGAGAAATTCCCCGGCGCCGACCGGACGCTGGGCACGCAGATGAAGTCCGTCGGCGAGGCGATGGGAATCGGGCGCTCGTTCACCGAGGCTTTCCTCAAGGCCCAGCGCTCACGGGAGCTGGACGACGCCTGGCAGCCGAGCAATCTGCACCCGTGGTTCGAGGAGGAGCTCGCGGCGGCTCGTGCGAGCTTGAGCGGCATTACCGGCCTCGACGAACTCGCCGCCGCCGACTGGCTTCGGCTCAAGCGAGCGGGTTGGTCGGACGCGGCGATCGCCGAGCAGTGCAACACAAGCGAGTCACAGGCGCGCGAGCACCGGCTCGCAAGGGGCGTGCGGCCGGTCTTCCGACGCGTCGACTCCTGCGCCGGCGAGGTCGAGGCCGCCTCCACCTACTACTACTCGACCTGGGGCGAGGCGGACGAGGCGCGGCCCGACGGCGATCAGCCTCGCGTCGTCATCCTCGGCTCCGGGCCGAACAGGATCGGTCAGGGAATCGAGTTCGACTACTGCTGCGTCCACGCGGCCGAGAGCTTCCGTGCCCTGGGCTTCGAGACCGTAATGGTGAACTGCAACCCGGAGACGGTCTCGACGGACTACGACACGTCGGACCGGCTGTACTTCGAGCCGCTCGGGCTCGAGGAGGTGCTGGCCGTCTGCGGCCGGGAGCAGCCGGTCGGCGTCGTGATCCAGTTCGGCGGCCAGACGCCGCTCAAGCTCGCCCGCGCGCTGGAGGAAGCCGGCTACCGGATTCTGGGGACGCCGTACGACGCCGTCGACCTGGCCGAGGACCGGGAGCGCTTCGCCGCGCTCTGCCGGCGGCTGCGGATCGACGTCCCGCCGTGGGGGATCGCCGGCTCGCGCGGAGAAGCGGTCGACGTCGCCGAGGCGATCGGCTACCCGGTGCTCGTACGCCCGTCGTACGTCCTCGGGGGCCGGCACATGATGGTCTGCTACGAGGCCGAGGCGGTCGCCGAGAGCACGCCGACAGGCTCGAGGGTGCTGGTCGACCGCTTTCTCGAAGGAGCGCTGGAGATCGACGTCGACGCGCTGTGCGACGGCGAGGAGACCTGGGTCGCCGCCGTCATGCAGCACGTCGAGGAGGCGGGCGTGCATTCCGGCGATTCCAGCTGCGCGCTCCCACCTCCCGGCATGGAATCCGATCTGCTCGCAACGATCGAGCGTACGGTCGAAGTGCTGGCGCCCGCGCTCGGGGTCGTGGGGCTCGTCAACGTCCAACTCGCCGTCCAGGACGGCCGGGTCTTCGTGCTCGAGGCCAACCCACGCGCGTCCCGCACCGTCCCGTTTGCGAGCAAGGCGATCGGCGTCAATCTCGTCGAGGCGGCCTGTCGCCTCGCCGCCGGCGCCCGACTCGCCGAGCTCGACCTGGGGACGAAGCACCGGGCTCAGGGTCAGGTCTCGGTGAAGGCGGCGGTCTTCCCGTTCCAGCGCTTCCCGGGAGCCGACCCCGTGCTCGGGCCGGAGATGCGCTCCACCGGGGAGGTGATGGCGAGCGCGGCCGACTACCCGACCGCCCTCGCCAAGGCCGAGCGCGCCGCCGGACGGCCGCTTCCCGAGACCGGGACGGCGTTCCTGTCGGTCCGTGACGCCGACAAGGACGCGGTTGGGACCGTCGCCGCGGCGCTGGTCGAGCTCGGTTTTCGGCTGACGGCGACGAGCGGGACGGCGCGGACGCTCGCCGCCGCGGGAATCGCCGTCGATCACGTGCGCAAGGTGACCGAGGACGGGGAGGGAGCCACCGTCGTCGACCTGATCCGACGACGGCGCTGCGATCTCGTCGTCAACACGCCGCAGGGCTCGGGTGCGCGCACCGACGGCTACCTGATCCGCGAGGCAGCGATCTCCGCCCGCATCCCCTGCGTCACGACTCTGAGCGGAGCCGCCGCGGCGGTTCTCGCCATCGCCGACGCGCGCGGCGAGGACGTGATCTCGCTCCAGGAACGGATCGATGCTCAGCGCCGAACGGCGTAAGGTCGTCGGCACCGAGGCGGTCGGCCCGTACGTCCTGCTGCGGGTGGACCGGGGCCGCCTGGACCCCGGGATCCCCGGACAGTTCTTCATGCTCGAGGCGCCCGGGCGACTGCTGCCGCGGCCGATGAGCCTCTGCCTCGCACCGCCGGGTGAGCTCGGCTTCCTGTTCGAGCCGGTCGGCCCGGGGACGAGAGCCATGGCGGCGCTCGAGCGCGGTGAAGAGCTTCGCGTCCTCGGACCGCTCGGAAACGGCTTCCGACTCGACCTCGGGCGGCCGCTCCTCGTCGGCGGCGGGATCGGGATCGCGCCGCTGCCCTACTTGGCTGCCGAGCTGGGCGCGCCGCCGACAGTCGTCGGCTTTCGCTCGTCCGAGCACGCCGAGGCCGCATCGTTGCTCCCGCAGGCGGAAGTCGTGGTCGAGCCGACGCTAGTCACCGACGTGCTTCCCGACGGCTACGACGTCCTCGCGTGCGGGCCCGAGCCGATGCTGGAGGCAATCGCGGCGATCGCGCCGGACGCGCAGCTCGCCTGGGAGGCGCCGATGGCATGCGGGTACGGCGCCTGCTACGGCTGCGCCGTGGAGATCGACGGCCGCTATGCCCGCCTCTGCGTCGAGGGACCGGTCCTTGCTGCTTAACGCGTCGGGCTGCCTGGACGCGCTGACGGCGCCCGACGTCGCCCGGTCGCTCGACGCCTTCGTGACGAAGACGGTGACGCCGCTGCCGCGCGAGGGGAACGAACCGGTCCGGATCGCGGAGACCGAGCACGGCATGCTGAACTCGATCGGGCTCCAAAACCCGGGCATTGACCAGTTCCTGAGCTCGGTCCTGCCGCGGCTACGCAGGCTCGAATTACCCATTTGGGTATCGGTTGGAGGCTTCAGCGCAGCCGACTACGCGCTGTGTGTCGAGGCTCTCGATGGTCACGACGAAGTCGTGACCATCGAATTGAATTTGTCGTGTCCCAACGTCGACGAGGCGCCCGAGTCGGCCGCCGAGATCGTCTCCGCCTGCCGCACGGCGACGAGCCTGCCGCTCTACGCCAAGCTCTCGCCGGCATTGCCGGACATCACCGAGGTGGCGCGGGCCGTCGAGGCGGCGGGCGCGGACGGGCTCTCGCTCGTCAACACGATTCGCGGGGTCGCGTTGGACGAACGGACGCTGCGTCCCATCCTGGCCCGGGGGGCCGGAGGCTACTCGGGGCCGGCTCTGAAACCGATCGCCCTGGCCGCCGTCCACGCCTGCAAGCGGGCGACGGACCTGCCGATCGTGGGCATGGGGGGTGTCTGGAACGGGCGCGACGCACTCGAGCTGATCGCCGTCGGAGCGAGCGCGGTCGCGCTCGGAACGGTGCTCTTCACCGACCCCGGAGCGCCCGTTCGTGTGCGCGAGGAGCTCCGCTCAGCGGCCGAATCGCTGGGCATCGACGACCCCTGGGAGGCGGTTGGTATCGCACACGAGGCGGAGATGTCAACCCAGACAACGGCAAAAACCGCTGCATATCAGCCCAATTGAACGAGCTGGACAAGCTGTTAGTATCACGCGCCGTGGCGTCCGTGAAGACTCAGGCCCAGGCGCCGGCCCGGTCTCGCGACCAACGGATGGATGCGCTGAAACGTGCGAACGACATCCGGGTCAAGCGCGCGCAGCTCAAACGCGACCTGAAAGACGGTCAGGCGAGCATCGAGGAAATCCTGCGGAAGCCTCCGGAGTATGTCGCGACGGCGAAGGTCTTCGACATCCTCATGGCCGTGCCGAAATTCGGTCGGGTGAAGGCAGGACGGTTCCTCACACAGGCGAGGATTAGTCAGTCGAAGACGGTAGGAGGCCTCTCGGACCGTCAACGGGCCGAGCTCATTGGCCTCTTCCAGCGCTAAACCGGTCATCGTCGTCACCGGCACGTCTGGCGCCGGAAAAGGCACGATCGAACGGATCCTGCTCGAGCGCATGCCAGAGCTGGAGCTGGCGGTCTCGGCGACGACCAGGGAGCGACGGCCGAACGAGGTCGACGGCAGGCACTACTGGTTCCTGACCGACGGCGAGTTCGACCGCAAGCTCGAGGACAAGGAGTTCCTGGAGTACGTGACCTTCCCCTGGGGCCAGCGCTCGGGGACGCTGCGCTCCGAGATCGACCGCATCAGGGCGTCGGGACGCGTGCCGCTGCTGGATCTCGAGACCGACGGCGCGCTCTACGTTCAGAAGACGGTTCCGGGCGCGGTCACCGTCTTCGTCACCGCGCCGACCTTCGAGGAGCTGGAACGGCGTCTCCGAGCCCGGGCCACGGAGAGCGCCGGCGAGATCGACGAGCGCCTGGCTCTTGCCCGTCAGCAGCTCGACGAAGCGGACGAGTTCGACCACGTGATCGTCAACGACGACCGCACTCGCGCCGCCGACGAGGTCGAGGCGATCGTGCGGAATGTGATCGCGGCGCAGGTACGATGACTGCACTGTGATCCATCCACGCGTAGACAAGCTGCTCGCAACCGTTCCGGACCGCTACGGCCTCGTGATCGTGGCTGCCAAACGGGCGCGGCAAATCAACAACTATCACCACCAGCTCGGCGAGGGGACCTTCGAGGACTTTCCGCCGCCGCTGGTCGAATCCCGGTCGAAGAACTACCTGACGATCGCCCTCGAGGAAGTCGCCGAGGGCAAGATCAAGCACGAGTACAAGAGGTAGGCCGGCGCCGATGGCGCGGGTCCTGGTTGGGGTCACCGGAGGGATCGCCGCCTACAAGGCGTGCGAGCTCATTCGGCTGCTCGTGAAGGCGGGACACGACGTCGTTCCACTGGTCACGCCGGGTGCCGAACGCTTTGTCGCGGCCGAGACCTTCTACGCGCTCGCGCGCGGTCGGCCGAGCGGCGAGTATCCGCACCTGCGGCGCGCCGACCTCCTGGTCATCGCCCCGCTGACCGCGAACAGCCTCGCCAAGCTCGCGACCGGGCTCGGCGACAACCTCGTGACGGAGGCGGCTCTTGCGCATGAGGGCCCGATGCTCGTCGCGCCGGCAATGAATCCCCGGATGTGGCGGCATCCGGCCACCCGTGCCAACGTGGAGGCGCTGCGCGCCCGCGACGTCGAGCTCGTCGGCCCGGCCAAGGGCGAGCTCGCGGAGGGCGGGGAGGGCGTCGGCCGCATGGCCGAGCCCGAGGCGATCTTCGCCCGCGCGCAGGACCTGCTTGCAGGTGCCAACGGGAGCCTGACCGGGAAGAGAGTGCTCGTGACCGCGGGTGGGACACGCGAGCCGATCGACGCCGTCCGCTTCGTCGGGAACCGCTCGTCGGGCCGAATGGGCACGGCGATCGCGGCGGAGGCCAAGCGCCGCGGCGCCCAGGTGACGCTGCTCGCCGCGAACTTGGCGGTTCCCCCGCCGGTCGGCGTCGACGTCGTCGACGCGCCGACGGCGAGCGACCTGGCGCGCGAGACCCTGGCCCGTTCGGATGCCGACGTCGTCGTGATGGCGGCCGCAGTCTCGGACTACCGACCGGCTCAACCGGTCGAGACCAAGCGGCCGAAGGACGACCGGCCGTGGAACGTGGAGCTGGAGCCGACGGACGACGTCCTCCGGGCGCTGGCAGCCGCGCAACCCGCAAACGGCCGCGTCGTCGTCGGCTTCGCCGCGGAGACCGCCGAGGACGGCCTTGACCGCGCGCGCGAGAAGCGCGCTGTCAAGAAGGCCGATCTGCTCGTCTACAACGATGTGGGCCGATCGGACATCGGATTCGAGTCGACGGAGAACGAGGTCGTGATTCTCTCGGAGCAGGGCGAGCGCCATGTTGCGCGCGCGCCGAAGGAGCGCGTCGCCGCGGAGATCCTGGACGACGTCGAGCGACTGCTGGAGCGGCGCGATGGCTGAGCGCTCGGCCGAACAGGGCCCGCGCTCGGTCTCGGCCCCGAGCGACGCCGTCACCCGCGTGACCGAGAACGTCGCCCGGGTAGTGCACGCACCGGAGGCGACGCTTCGGTTTGCAGTGCTGACCCTGATCAGCGAGGGGCACCTGATCATCGAGGACTTCCCCGGCGTCGGCAAGACGATGCTGGCGAAGGCACTCGCGCGGTCGATCGACTGCTCGTTCTCGCGAATCCAGTTCACGCCCGACCTGCTGCCCTCGGACGTCACCGGCGTCAATGTCTTCGACCAGCGCACGAACGAGTTCGAGTTCCGGCCGGGACCGGTCTTCGCCAACATCCTGCTCGTCGACGAGGTCAACAGAGCCTCGCCGAAGACGCAGGCTGCCCTGCTCGAGTGCATGCAGGAGGACCAGGTAACCGTCGACGGCGTCACGTACCCGCTCGGACGGCCGTTCATGGTGCTCGCAACGCAGAACCCGATCGAGTACGAGGGCACGTACCCGCTGCCGGAAGCCCAGCTCGATCGCTTCTCGATGCGGCTCGCGATCGGCTACCCGCCCCTCCAGGAGGAGGCTCGGATGCTGAACGAGCAGACGAGTGCGCCGCCGCTCGAGAGCCTCGAGCCGGTCGCAAGCGCTGCCGAGATCACCGAGGTGATCGAGGAGGCACAGGGCATCTTCGTCGAGGAGAGCGTGAACCGCTACGTGGTCGCGCTGCTCAGGCACACGCGGGGCGACGAGCGGCTGTACCTCGGCGCAAGCCCTCGCGCCGGCATCGCGCTGCTCCGCGTCGCGAAGTCGCTGGCCCTTTCGGAGGGCCGCGACTTCGTGCTTCCGGACGACGTCAAGGCCGTCGCGGTCCCGGTGCTCGCCCATCGCCTGATCCTCGGCCCGGAGGCGCGCGCGTCGGGCCTGTCGGCGGCGGACCTGGTCGCCGAGACGGTCGCGCGCACGCCGGTCCCCGTCTAGTCAAATGACGGACCGAGGCCGTTTCGCCCTCGCGCTCGGGTTCGCGACGTACCTGGCAGCGTGGGCGTTCGGTGCGGATGCCCTCTACGCGCCGGCGGTTGGGCTCGTGCTCGCAGCGCTCGCGGCGCTCGTCTTCACACGCCTGCTGTCGAGACCGCTGCAGCTTCATCGCTCCGTCGACCGCGACCGCCCGGTCGAAGGCGACGACGTCGTCATCAGGATCGAGCTGGAGGCCGACGGCGGCGTTCTGCCCGGGAGTGTCGTCCTGCACGACCCGGCAAGCGGGCTCGGCGAGCGGGACGTGACCGTTCCCCGCGACGGCAAGCGCCTGCGAACCGCCTACCGCGTCTCGAAGGTCCTGCGCGGCCGCTACCGGTTCACCGATGCGGAGGTCGCGATCGAGGACCCGTTTGGGCTCTCTCGCCGCGAGCAGGCCCTTCCTGACACCGGGACGCTTCTCGTCTACCCGAGGCTGACACGGCTCGCGGCGCTCTTCTCAGAGCGGGGCGTCCGCTCGCACGGATCGGGGCGGGTGCTGCTGCGCCGGCCGGCGGGGTTCGAGCTCCACAGCGTCCGCGAGTACCAGAACGGCGAGTCGCTGCGGCGCGTCCACTGGCCGTCGACCGCACACCGCCGGCAGCTGATGGTCAAGGAGCTTGAGGACGCCCCGCGCGACGAGGTGGTCGTCATCCTCGACGCCCAAGAGGGGTTCGAGGCCGGCGAGCGGCCGGACTCGAGCTTCGACACCCAGGTTCGGGCCGCGGGCTCGATCCTCTGGACGCACGCCCGCCGAGCCCGGAACGCCCGGCTGATCGTCACGAGCGGCGCCGCCGCCGAGTCGATCTCCGTCCGCTCGTACGAGCGGGACTGGCCGCGCGCGATGGAGGCGCTCGCCGCGGCGGAGCACACCGGTCGCCGTCCCGTCGAGGCTTTCGTCGCCGACGAGACCGGCCTTGCTGCTCGGGCGAGTGATCTCGTGCTCGTCACGGCGGCGCTTCGGCCGACGCTCGTCGAAGCACTGATCGCACGCGCGGTCGGTCGCCAGCGGGTCTCGGTCGTCTACGTCGACCTCCCGACCTTCGAGGGGCGCAAGCGGCGGGCAGTGGGTGCCGATGGAGCGATGCTGCGCCTCGAGTCGAGTGGGATCCCGGTTGCCCTCCTGCGGCGCGGAGACGAACTCGGCACCGCGCTCGGGCCGACGCTCGAGGGGGCGGCCCATGGCTAGGACGGCGCTGCTCTGTGCGCTGCCGGCGCTGCTGATCGCGACCGGCTGGGGCCAGCTGGAGGCCCAGCCTCAGGGCGGGGAGATCGCAGTCGTCGCGGCGCTGGCTGTCGGGGTCGCGCTGCTGCCGCGCCGCTGGCTCCAGGTCGTGGGCGCGCTCGCCGCCTTCCTGGTCGCGGTCAGGCTCGCCTTCGACGTGTCGCCGCTCGATGCGCGGCCGTTCGACGGCCGCGACTTCTTCGGCCCGCTGCTCTCCGGGGTCTGGCACGGCACGCTCGACTACTACGAGGTCGCGATCCCGTTCGATCCGAGCGAGCGGCCGCGTATGCACGGCGTCCTCCTGCTCGCCGTCTTCGTCTTCACGCTCGGGGCGGCGCTTGCGATTGCGCGCCGCCGGCCGGTGCTCGCCTCCGCGCTGACCTTCGCCGGCGCGGCCTGGCCGGTGACATTGATCCGTGACGCTCCGACCACGACCAGGGGCGCGCTGCTCCTGGTCTGCGCGCTCATCCTGTTCGCCGCCCTCCGGCCCGGCGCCGTGCGCGGAAACGGGCAGACGGCGCTCGTCGGCGGCGCGATCCTCGCGGCGGCGCTCGTCGCGGTCAGCTCACCTGCCGTCGCCAAGGGCGGATTCCTGGACTGGGAGCAGTGGGAGCCGTTCGACCGCAACCAGCGGCAGATCGACGTCTCCTACGTCTGGGATGCGGACTACAACGGCATCCGCTTCCCGACGCGCCCAACGACCGTCCTCAAGATCCAGGCGCCGCGTAGCGTGCCCTACTGGCGAGCGACGACGCTCGATGCGTTCATCCACGACCGCTGGGTCGAGTCCGCCCAGGAGATCGCGCCGACGGTCATCGACGGCCGCGACGTCCTGCTCGACGATCCGCTGCTTCCGCCGAAGGCCGCCGGCGCCGACTGGATGGAGCAAGTGGTCGAAGTGCAGGCGCTACGCGACAGGCATCTCGTCGCCGCCAGCATCCCGATCGCCTTCGAGCAGGGCGAGGCCGCGTTCTACACGCCCGGTGTCGGGTACGTCGATCGGCTGCGGCGCGGTCAGGACTACCGCGTCTGGAGCTACGTCCGGTCGCCGACGCCGCAGCAGCTGGCACGCTCGCCGGCCAGGTACCCCGCGGCCGCGGAGCAGTTCCTGGGCACGGGGTTCGGCCCCACTCCCCCCTTCGGGACGCCGGGCCGGGACGAGACCGTGCAAGAGCTCTTCAGCAGCCGCGAGGACGCGCGGGTCTACGAGCCGCTCTACGAGACCGCACAGCGCGTGGTCGGGCGGCCGCAGAACCCGTATGCCGCCGTTGTTGCACTCGAGGCCTGGTTCCGCGATGGCGGCGACTTCCAGTACGACGAGCATCCCCCGGCACGCCCGGGCGTCCCGCCGCTCGTCGCCTTCGTGAACGACCATCGGCGCGGCTACTGCCAGCATTTCGCCGGCGCGATGGCGCTGATGCTCAGGTACCTCGGCATTCCGGCTCGGGTCGGCGCGGGCTTCACGACCGGCCGGTACGACGCCGAGGGTGGCGTGTGGACGGTCGCCGACACGAACGCCCACACCTGGGTCGAGGTGTGGTTTGCGGGCTACGGCTGGTTGCCCTTCGACCCGACTCCCGGGCGGGGACGCTTGGGCGGTCCCTACACGGCCTCGTCGTTCTCGTTCGACGTCGGCGGCGCGACCGATGCGTTCGGGGCGGGCGCGGCCGCGCTCGGCCTCGACATCCTCC
>Ga0081455_10008408_pt1 | contig 10734 bp, 9 predicted proteins | sample TabmetS3T2R1_FD_70207 | JGI IMG/M metagenome (GOLD analysis project Ga0081455, IMG submission 70207) | Tabebuia heterophylla rhizosphere microbial communities from the University of Puerto Rico - S3T2R1 | ecosystem: Host-associated > Plants > Roots > Rhizosphere ... | reverse complement strand
TGTGGCTGCCCTTCCGCCCAATCTGCAAAGCGACCGAACAGCGGCATGCCGCGCGCATCACCGCGCCAAAACGGCACGCCGTTATCCGACCAGATCCAGAGCGAATCGCGCAGTACGCGTTGGCCGGTCCACACATTCGCGGTCAGCTGCTCGGCCAACAACTTCTCCTGTGTCGCGTCGCTCAGGCGTGCGAGATCTCCCTTGAACTCGTTCATGCAACGCGCGCGTGCCTCGGACCAAGTGCTCGGCTTCGGGCACACGTGATAGGTCTGCCCCGCGATGTCTGCGCGCGTGCAGCAGTCCGGGCAGGTTTCGGAATCTGGTTCGCCAGCGTCATTGTCGGGGCCACGGCTTGCGCCCCGCCCCGCCGTCGTGACAGCGCCGCTGCCGCCGCTGCGTGAATTCACGGCGCTTGTGCCAGCGTTACCCTGGCTGTCGCTCGCAGCGCCGCGATCCGAGGTATCGGCCGGCATGCCCGTGCCGATTGCGTCGCCCTGGATAAGCTTGGCGTCGTAGACAGAGCACGCCCCGGCCGAGAGCGAAACCGCGACCGCGAATATGCGGCGCGTAGCACACAACCCGCTGCTGACCTCGCGACCTGCCATGGCGCGGCGTCCAGCCTACAGCAAAGCTGGTGCTCGCGCCGCTCGCTTCGCTCGACACTAGACCCCGAACAGCGAGTCAGCGCTGGCCGTGAGTGCAATTTCGCAGTGCCGGTGCTCGTGGCGCAGTATCGAATCCGGTTGCCGGGCAGGGAGCATGCAGCCGCGCCACACTCGGCCGAAACATTCGACACATCGCAAACAACTGATACATGTGCAAACCGCCGCTCACGGCGGCGGTCCACACCTGAATCTTGCGCTACACGGCCCCGAGCGCTTCAGTGGCCGCTTCCAGCTGCAGCTTCGTCTGGAGCTTCGTCGGAGTCCGAGTCGGTATCCTCGTCGGCGCCTTCGTCGGCGTCTCCATCTTCATCCGCGTCCTCGTCGGCATCGCCGCCGGCGCCGCCGTGGCCGTGAACTTTGTCTTTCCCGTGTCCGTGACCTGCCGCGCCCGCGCCGGCATGGCCGTGCTCATCGGCAGCTGCACCGGCCTGGCCTGCGTGTTTGCCCTGGTTTTCTTTCTCTTTGTCCTTGTCTTCGTTTTTGCCTTGTCCGGCGCCTGCCTGGCCGCCGCCCTTCAACGCGTCGTCGAGCTGCCCCGCCACTGAGGACGATTGCGAGCTGCATGCCGCGAGCGGAGAAACCGCGAGCGCGAGGCCGAGCGTCATCGGACGCATCCATTGGCTCAAGTGTTGCAAACCAATCATGTGGGCTCCTGGCGTGTTGAGCGTCCCGATGGCCCAGCTCAGCGCTGGTGCGGCGTGCGCCGCGACGCGTTTTCAGAACCCACAGTGGCGTGAGCCGGGCACCAGGATGAAAAAACTTCGACTTAGACAAAACAGCCATGCCAGAGACCGCGTAATGCGTATGAGTTGGGTCACAGAGCTGCGCCAATTTCGACCGGCATGCGTACAGGTCCTCTAGAGTCTCGGGATGCTCGCGCGGGCCTCGGGCTGGTATCACGCGACCTGCTGTACACTCGTGTTGCTGCTCGGTGCCTGCGAGCGCCCGCAGCACATGCAGCGGCCGGCTGCAATGACGCACGACGAACGAAGCCGTCCTTCGCCCATGCCGGAGCCGAACACGACCCATGCCAGCGCGCCGATCGAAGTCGTCGCGCACATGAAGTTCGAGCTCGGCATCAGTCTGCACGTATTGGCAACCGCCGAGGATCACCACGCATTGTTCGTCGATTGGGCGACGCGCGTGCGTAGGGGCCTGCGTCCGCACACCTCGGAGCTCGCGGCGAAGATCATTCAGCTTCACGAATGGCAGCTGGGTCACCTGCTGCGCGACTATACGGGCGCTTCCAGCATCGCTGACATCGCGGCGTATGTTCGCGCCGACCCTGATGGTCACGTGCGCAGCTGGGCCAAAGAACACGAGCAGACTCTGGCTTCGCTATTACAGGTCGCGCCCGACGCGTTTGGTGCGCTGTACGCCGACTTTCTGCAGCATTACTACGGCGAGGCGTTCGGCGAGACGTGGGAGCGCGAACACTGGCCGCTGCTGTTGGACTCGGCAGAGCGCATGCGCTCCGAGCTCAGTCAGATCGACTGCGCGTTTCTGGAGCGTCGAACTGGGCGCCGCTTTCCAGCGGCCACGAAGCTGCTGTTGTTTCCGTCCAGCTTCAGTCGCCCGCAACACGGCTACGGGTTCGAACAGCAGGCTGCAAAGGTCGTGGTGTATCGCGTCGGCGATGGTTTGACAGGTGTGATCGGCACCGTCTACCACGAGTTGCTACACAGTCTGATCGCCGGCTGGGTGAAGCGCCTCGAGCTCGAGTCGCAGCTCGAACGTCTGGCTGAGGAACCAGCGTTTCGGGCCGACTGGGAACAGCACGGGCGCGGCAGCTACGCCTATCCCGAAACTTGGCTGGAAGAATTGCTGGTTCACGCGCTGGGGCGATTTCTGCTTTCGGAGCAAGGCTTGCTGGCGAAGAACGAGGTCGCCAACAATGCCTACTGCGACTACGAACACGCGATCTACGCGGCGCTGTTTGCCAACTTCTCCGCAACGCAGACGCTCGACGGCTTCGTCAGGCACGCACTGACCCACATCGAACGTTTCGACGGCGCCTATCGCTACCGACCGTGAGCGCGAGCCTCAGAAGAGTCCAGCCACGTACTGCACGGCCGTCGATCCGGATGGCAGCATCGCTTCCGCGAAGCGCTCCGCGAGCTGGTCGTGACTCTGTTGCAGACACGTGACGTCGCCACTATCACGGCACACCTCCGCGCGCAGCACCAACCCACGCGCGGCTTGTAGCTGGCCATCCAGACTGCGTGCTTGCGGGTCGACGTGCGAAACCTGCTCTGCCGTTTGCAGCGCTCCTTGGAGATCTCCGGCTCTGCGTTGCTCGTAGCCCTTGACCATGAGGGCGCTCGCGGCCAAGTCGGTGCCTGGCACGCTCTGCGCGACGGAATCCATGCGCGCGATCACGTCGCTGTGTTTGCCCTCGCGTTCCAGATCGAGAGCCGCGTTGTAACTTTGCTCGGCGTGCGCGAACTGCGTGCTGCCGACCTTGCGCCGGTCGGCTTCATAGCGGGAGCGCGCTTGCTGCTTGCCGTCGACGAGCCATTCGCGATGGGCTCGATTCGCTTCGATGCTTTCGCGCAGCTCGGGCGGATCCGCCTTGCGCTCCAGCGCGGCGAGCTTGTTTTCCATGCTGGTGATCTCGGCCCGAAGCTCGCCGACCGAACGCTCGTTGTCTGCGCGTAGTGCTGACGCAGTGGGTTGGGTTGGAGCGGTTTGCGCGGCGACCTGCGGTGCTGTAGGTGGCACCGCGCTCGCTCGCTGTCGCGAAGTGCTCGGCGCATTCGAGGCCGCGGAGTGTGCGCTACTCGTGGCGTGTTCGTTGCCCGCGCGAAACGCAGCGAATGTCTGATGGGTCGCGATGGACACGAGCAGCGCCACCAGCACCAACTTGATGTTCTCGAGCCACATGCGGTTCTCCATGGCGTTCAGCAGCCGGTGATGAGTTGCAGAGCGCGCTTGTTGTGCGCGCGCTTCTTTTCGTGGATCTTGTCGCCGTCTTCGGGCGCGCGTGCGCTGCCGCACGAGAAGCTGCACGCGCTCAGGTTCTTGGCGCGAAGTTTCGCGCTGACCTGCTTGAGCACTTCGCCGCGCTGCGCGTCGCTCAACCGCACCTTGCCGTCGGTATCGCGCTCGGCAACACCGGCTTCCACAGCGAGCTTGGCCGCGGCGTAGTCCTCGGCGATCCCGGTCCGGAAGCTGCGCATGTAGTTTGGACAGTAGTGATCGTAGTACGCCTGGCCTTCTTTCTTCCCGTGCCAGTCGCAGCCACCGCCGCAGAAGAATGCGTAGGCACAGCTGTGACACAACGGGTTCGCGAGGATCGGTGAGCGCTGCCAGGCGCGCCGCAGCTCTTCGTTGTAGACCACTTTGCCCTCGCGGTAGTGCCCGACGGGTTCGAACAGTTCGACTTCATCCCAACAGCTGTAGACGTTGCCTTTGGCGTCGAAGATGCACATGCCGAAATTGGCACCGCAGAAGCCGGTCTTGAAGCCATCAAAGCCATTGCCTTGCACCACCTGGGTCAGATGGTTGAACGCCGAGTTCTTGCTGGTGCCGATCGGATAGCCGCGCTCCGTGATCACGTCCGTGATGTCCATCGACCCGAGCAGGTTGTCGCGTTCGACCCACGGCTCCTGCTCGTCGATCATGTGCAGTTCGGCCGCGTACGTGGAGAAGTTCGGGTGCGCATACCAACCTTGGCGCTCGAAGGTCATGTGCAACTCCTCGAGCGACCTCACGTTGCGTTTGTCGAGGTTCAATCGAACGCTGACCGTCACGCCGCAATCGAGCGCCCGTTGAATGTTTTGGATGATGATGTCGAACGTGCCCTTGCCACCGCGCGTGATGCGCCGCTTGTCGTGCTCGTGGCGCGGACCGTCTAGCGTGATCTGCATCCAACTGATGCCGTTCGGGCCCAGCACGTCGGTGTGATAGTGCAGCTGCGTGCCGTTCGAGATCGCGCGCATCTTCATGCCGCGGCCGCGACACTTGTCTACGACGTAGCGGATCAGGTCGCGGCTGGAGCGCAACAGCGGCTCGCCGCCGTAGAACAGCAGGTCGCCACCGATGCCGGACTGGCCCTCGGGCAGCATGCCATCGTAGGCCGAGAAGGCTTTGTCGACGAGATCCGGAGTCATCAGATATTTGACGAGCTCCTCATCCGCTTCGACTGCGGGCTTTTGGTAGCAATAGAAGCAATCGAGGTTGCACAGATACGTGGGCATGAGCACGAACCCCGGGCGCGCGGCACCGCGCTTGACGCCGTCGAGTTTCTCCACGAGCCTGACGAAACCGTCGCGTTCGTCGTCCACGCTCAGCTCCGTCAGGTGGCCACGCCGGCGCAGCGCATCCACGTTGGCCGCGCCGATACTCGCCGGATCGATCCACGCGGCGGGATCTGCCATGAGCTTGGCCAGACGCGAACTCACCAGGTCGATGGCCTTGGTGTAGCCGTGAACGAGCAGAACATGTTCGTCCTCGTGCGTCTCGACTTGAATGGTGTAACTGCTTGGGCGAAGTTGCATGCTCTTCTCCTGTTGTGATTCAGCGACTCGACGGCGTCGCGGCTTGGTTCGGGTCTTCCAGCTGAAGCAAGGCAGCGGTTGCGGCGTTGCGGTAATGGTCGGCGTCTGGACCTAGCGCGGGATTGGCAGCGGCGAGTTCGAGGTGTTCGCGCGCGCTCGCCGCTTGGCCGGCTTGCGCGAGTGCGATGCCTTTCATCAGATCCAACTGAATCCGCACCGAGTCGTTGCCGGCGATCTCCGGCGCGACGGCTTGTTCCTGTTCTTCGATCGCGCGTAAGGCTTGCTCGGGCTGATCGGCGCGCAAGCTGTCTTCGGCCAACGCCAACTCGGCCACGAGCGACAGATAGCTTCCCGGATAGCGCGCGCTGACGGCGCGCACTGCGCGTGCGCGTTCCGCCGGGTCGCCGTTCTTGGCTGCCGTGCGAAGTTCGGCGAAAGCGGCTTGATACGCTGGGCCGTACTCTTCGATGCCGCGCGACACGGGATTGCGTTGCTCGCCGTACCAGCCGTCGCTTCCCGTCCCTTCGGCGTGCTCCTGTGCACGCGCCATGCGTTCGCGCAGAGCGCCCAGCCGCCCGTGCAGTGCCGCACGCTCCGGGTCGACGGGTTCGACTGCGCTTTTGAAGGGCGCATCGCTGCTCGGCGGCGCATGCAGTCTGGTCGGCGCAGCTGCGGGCGGTTCGTCGTGTGCGTGAGACTTGGGACGGGCCAGACCATCCCACCCCATCGTGAACACGCAGCTCAGAGCTGCAACGATCCATATGCGCGTCATGCCGCCTCCGGGGTTCGACGACGTTGCAACAGCGCGAGCAGCGGGCTCGCCAGTTGGCTGATCAGCACCAGCGCACTGCGCCAGATCAATGCCAGCACTGCGATCTTGAGCGCCGCTGCCAACCCGAGCAGCGCCAACTCGAGATCGAGGCCGCCGTGAAACGCGACTGCGCCGAGCGTGCCCAGCGAGCGCCAGCTGTCTATCCACAGCTGCGCGGTCGCGGGGGTGGTGATGACGATCAGCGCGACGAAGCCCGTCAATGACAGCACGCGCACGGCTGCGTAGCCCGTCAACGTGTTCGCGATCCAGCGGTGCTCCGCGCAGAAGCGTGCGATGCCCGTGTACGAGGTCTTGAAACCGAGGCGTTCGAGCAGCACCAGCATCGAGGTTTGCTGCAGGTTTGGCACTTTGAGCAGCGCAGACAGCAGCCAGTAGCCATCGAACTTGAAGAACGGATTGAGGTTGAAGGCGAGAATGACGAGGTTGACCGTGAGTCCAGCCTCGTACAGCGGCTGCGGATAACCCGGCCACCAGCGCAGCAAGTACAGCGGGATGACCAACAGTGCCTGGAAGTAGATTCCTCCAGCGTCGACCAGCACGCGCTGGCGGCGCGAGCCCGCATACGTGTCGGACATCGGAACGAACATCACGGGCAGTACGTAATAGATGCCGAAGCGAATCGGTCCGGTGCGCCCGAACTCACGCAGCTGCGCCGTGGTGTGACCCAGCTCGTGAAACAGCGTGATCAGCCCGGAGATCGCGTAGCCCCAGATCAACTGCTCGGCGATCAGCGAGCGCCGGAAGTGAAAGCCCGAGTGCCAGGCAGCTGCCGCGCAGCTGCAGGCGGCGGCGAGCCCGATCAACATGCAACGGGGGTCGTACAGGATCAACAGCAAGCGCGAAATGCGCTCGACCCAGGCCGCTGAAACCAGTGAACACGAGAACGCGAACTCGTGCGTCTGCACGCGCGCGGGCGCGGTGGCTGGTGGATCGGGCTCGCTGATTAGACATGCGGAAAGATTGCCTCGGATCAGGCCTGCGAGTTCTTGCGCCGTCAGCGCCACCTCCCAGCGTTCGCGCAGCAATGCGGCCAACTTCGTCAATGAGGGTTCACGCTGTAGCGAACGCACGAGATCGGCCATGCGGTCGCTGATGGCGAAGTGCCGATCGCCGCACGTGAGCAGCCAATCCTGACCGCGGATGTGCGAATGCATACGCGCCAGCTCGAGCCTGGGATCCAAATACAGGCAGGTCTCTGGATCCGGGGCAGCGCTGTGTGCCTCGGCGAGTGCGGGTTCGCTCAGCACGTGGACACCGCCGGTTGACTGAGCGTGCGGACGCCAGCTTCGGCGCAGACGCTCTCGAGCAGGTCGACAGCGCGCGGAACCGAGTCGACGCGTGCGAACGCGCGCGCGAGCCGCTGCGCGGCAGCCTGCGGCGCGTCACGCGTGAGCATACCATCCAGGGCCGTGCGCAGCGCGCGCGCATCGACCTGGTCGACGTTCAAGACCGTGGCCGCGCCCGCACGCTCGCAGCGTTGCGCGATGTCGTCGGTCGCGCTGCCGTTGGGCAGCAGACACAACGGGCGACCATGGCTCAGAGCCCCGAGCACCGTCGTCGTATGACCCGACGCGATCACAGCTGCTGCTCGCGGCAGCACCGCGTGTTGTGGAATGCTGCTGCTCGCAAAGAAATTCTTCGGCCATTGCGCTGGCGGTTGATCGCAGCGCGCGTAGTCCACCACGACGCGCACGGCGTCGTCGTCGAACGCGGCACATGCAGCGTCGATGAAGTTTCTGCGCCCGAACGAACGCGACGGCTGGACGTAGATCAACTGCCGATCGCTCGGGCATGTAGCCAACCACGTCTCGAGCTCTGGATCGCGTGCGGGCCGGCCCAGCAACGCACCCACGTAGTGCACAGCGTGCGGATAGCGATGGGCGCCGTCGAGTTCGGGAACACTGCGCAGCAAGTGCAGCGTACCGTCGAAGTTGCGCGCGTCGGGAGCGAGCGCCGGCAGCGCCAGAATCTGTCGAGCTGCGTTCAGGAAGCGCGTGAACTCACCCAGCCGCCAGTGTTGTTCTTGCTCAGCGGCGGACTGCGGATCGTCGCAGTCCGGGTCCGGAAACAATCGCACCAACAGGCCGAGCACCGCCAGCGGCAAGCCGTGGAGTTCCGCGGCCACATACGTGCCGAGCGTCAGCGGGTGTCCGACGACGAGCTGCGGATGGAACGAGCGAACCGCGCTGCTGACATAGCCCGCTTGCGAGATCACTTCATCGGTCTTGTACCAACGCCCTGGATCACAACCGCAATCGCCGGAAGCGGGAGTCGGTGCGAGGCGCAAGCCCGCTGCGCGTACTCGCTCGGCGGCCGACGTGCCTGTGGCGAGCATCACATCGTGGCCCCGCCGCAGCAGCTCTTGTCCCAGTGCGAGTGTTGGATACAGCAGTCCAGGACTGGTCGGACTCGTCAATAGCGCTCGCATGTTGTGTCCCCTCGCATTCAAGTCGACAGTTCAGCGCGTTGCGTGGTCGGGCCTGGCCGGAGCCCCCTTCCGGCCGGAACTGGAGGGCTCCAGCCAGACGTCACCAATTACTTCCAGGCGTGTGATTCACGGGCGGAGTCGCCCTTCAAGGCAGCAGGATCAGTGACTCACGTTCCAGAAACGCCTTGCCGTTCGAACCGCACTGGCTGTCGCAGTTGCCGCTGCACTGACTGCCGCAATCGGCGAGCAGTGCAGCTTTCGACACGAGCTGTGCTTTCGTAGCGAGTAGGTCGAGCAATCCGATCGGAGAAAGCTCGGCCTTCATTTCCAACTCCTCGATCGACAGCTCTGCCAAGATCGAGTCATTGAGGGGTACGACTTCAGGCTTGTCTGACATGGATGGTTCCTTTCTTTCGTTCGAACTAACGAACACAGCACAAATGTCATGCGACTCGCGCTGCGACAATGAACGAGCTCACATCGATGCCACTTCAGCTTTGCGACACGCTCGGCGCAGCGCTGAACTGTGAACTGAAGCTATTGGCGGGTATGTTGATAAAATAGAGAACCGAACCAAAGCGGTTCGGGTCTCTAGCCGCGTGGAACTATCGGGATGTGATCGCGCTTGGGTTCGGGCCAGCACATCAGTTGCAAGTTCACGACTGCGATGCGCTCGTTGCTGGGCGTGGCTGCGACGATCGAGCGCGCCTGGCGGAAAGCTGCAAGCAGCAGTTCTCGAATGCGCTGCAAGTCCGCGGCCGAGACCGAGAACACGTTGTACGCGAACAGATCGTCGCTCAGCGGCGCAGCGATGCGCCCGCGCACGGCGTCGTTCCAATGCAGCTTGAGCATGGGTACGGCGCGGGTGTCCACGGTCAGCGAACCAACACATGCGTAGCGCTCGCCGATGCGGCGCACGATGCCGCTGCGCTCGAGTTTGGCGAGGCAACGCTCTTCGGTCGCGCGGTCGATGTCGAGCGTGGCTGCGATGTAGCCAGGTACGTGCTCCGATAGCCCGCGGTACTGATCGGTTTCGAGCACGCGCAGAATTGCTTCGGTCCAGGGTTCTTCGTACGCGAGCCGCCGCGCCGCTTCCCGCTGCGCGTGGATCGGTGCCAGCGCCGGGATCTCGCGCATCGGTACCAGTTCTGCGAGCAGATCGGACACGCGACCGGTGATGGCTTCCACCAGGGTCAGAAACTCTGGCAAGCGCGGCTTGGCGCGCGCTTGTAGCCAGCGTGCGATTTGGTATCTGGAGTAGCCGCTGCGGGCGGCGAGCTCGACGAATGACACCGAGCCGCGCGCGGCAGCCAGCCAGGCGGCGACCTGTTCGGGACGCGTGAGCGCAAGTGCGGGATGAAAGCGCGCAAACGCGCCCGCTACGTCCACGCCCACGCGCTCGCATGCGCGCAACACGACTTCGGCAGTCGGCATGCGCCTGCCGGCTTCCCAGTCCGCGATGGGATTGCCCTTGAAGCCGAGGCGTCTCGCGAAGGCTTGTTGCGATCGCCGGCCGCGCAAGGCGCGCAGGAACTGGCGTGCCACCTTGGTCATCGTTTTCTCGAGCTGTGAAGTCATGGATCGCGGGTATCCGGACGCGAGCTCCGGGTATGTCGGGGCACAGAGCCGGATTTTCGCACTCTCGCACATCGGCTGTGCGCGCGCGAAATCGCGTCTCGGAGCAGCGGATACCCGGCTACTTGGTGCCGCGCCTCGGCCGGAGATTGATCGGTTCATCGAGCGCTTGCTCCTCGATGCCGCGTTCCTTCGGCGTGCCGTGCTGCGTCCACCATTCGGCTGCGTCGACCTCCGACCACGCGGGCAAATCGAGGCGTGCGAGTGCATGCGCGAGCTGGCGTGCGGACTGGAAGCGCGCGGCCGCGTCTTTTTCGAGACAGCGCATGATCACGCGCGCTAGATCGGCCGCGACGCCGTGCGACTCGAGCGACGGTGCCGGCTGCGTGAGGTGCGCGGAGATCGCGCTGGTCCGATCCATGTTCGGAAACACCTCCTTGCCCGCGAGCAACTCGTACGCGACGCAGCCGAGCGCGTACAGATCCGAGCGCGGCGTGGCATTGGCGGCGTCGAGCAAACATTCGGGCGCCATGTACGCGAACGTCCCCAGCAACGCGCCGGGCACCGATAGCTTGGTGTCGTTCGACCGACTCGATTTCGCCAGACCGAAGTCGAGCACCTTGACGAAATCGTGCTTGCCACCCAAGCGGCAGAGCATGAGATTGGACGGCTTGATGTCGCGGTGCACGAGGCCGAGGTCGTGCGCTTCGGCGAGCGATTCGCAGACCTGCATCA
>Ga0081455_10008407_pt1 | contig 10735 bp, 11 predicted proteins | sample TabmetS3T2R1_FD_70207 | JGI IMG/M metagenome (GOLD analysis project Ga0081455, IMG submission 70207) | Tabebuia heterophylla rhizosphere microbial communities from the University of Puerto Rico - S3T2R1 | ecosystem: Host-associated > Plants > Roots > Rhizosphere ... | reverse complement strand
GGGGAAGCATCACGTGCTTCATGTAGCCGGCGAACCCGTGCTCGCGGATCCCGACCGCGTTGAACGTGACCCACGCGATGATCGCCATCACCAACGGGAACGCGATCCTGCTGTTCGACGAGAAGTTGATGCCCGGAACGACCTCGAAGATGTTCCAGAAGAAGATCGCGAAGAAGAACGTCGCGAGCAGCGGCATGAACCGGTCGCTGTCTTGGCCGAGCATCGGGTACGCGATGTTCTCGCGAACGAACTGCACGCCGAGCTCGGCCAACATCTGCATCTTGCTGGGAACGACCGTCGGCTTGCGGAAGGCATAGAAGAAGAAGACGAGGAAGCACACGAACCCGAGCAGGACCAAGAAGAAGACGAAGTTCAGGCACAGGTCGCTGCCGGCGATCTTGATCGACGGACCCCAGCAGCCCCACACGAAGTCCTTCGTGGATGGTGGCTCGAATGCCGCGAGGAAGGCCCCGATCACCGACGCGCTCCGGTCGCCGCCGTCGGGAAGGTCCAGACGTCGGCCTGCAGCCTGCCCGCCAGGAGCTTCATCTCGACGATGAGCAGCGCGATCGTGGCCGGCACGAAGGCCGCGATGAACGCGACCGTGGAGAACCAATCGAGCTGCCGGAGCAGGACCAGCAGCACGGCCAGGAACGCGAGCCGAACCACGAAGCCGCCCAGCGTGACCCCGTAGACGACGACCGGCGAGATCCCTGCCGCCCAGGCCAGCGACCATGCGTTGACGATGAAGTTCAGCGTGACCACCGCGATGCCGATCGCGGCCGACCACCCGGCGGCGGTTCCCGCGACGAAGGTTCCGACGATGAATGCGGCGGCGGCCGCGGGGAGCGCGAACGGCGTGATCCGCGTGATCAGCACGCGCTCCGGCTCAGCTCCCGCCACCCTCTCCCCTCCCGTATCGAAGCCACACGAGGTACGTCGCACCGGCGGCACCCAGCACCGTTCCGATCGCGAAGAAGACGTGTGCCGTCCCGAACAGCGCGTCGGCCAGGTACCCCAGCCCACCCCAGGCGGCGATGCCTCCGATCATGGTGGACGTGACCGCCCACCCCGTGCCCAAGCCGGCTCCAGCGGCATTGCGTTGGTGCGGGGCCGCCATGGGGCCGCAAGTATAGGCGGGCTCGCGGAAATGCGTCAAAGCGTCTGAACCCACGTTTCCGCAGGTCAGAGGGCCTTTCCTCGTGAGCTTGTGAAACGTTTCACGAAGTCCGCTCACGAGCGACCGTCGCCACGGCGACGCCGCGCGCGGCCCGCCTGCTCGACCGGCTGCCCACGATCAGGTTCGCGGCGGCGGCCAGGATCCCCGCGGAGAAGAGCACGGTGCCCCACACGTTCACCTGGGGCGGGACGCCGAGGCGCGTGGCCCCGTACACCCACGTCGGGAACGTGTTCGTCTGCCCCTGTACGAAGTTCGTGATGACGAAGTCGTCCAGCGACAGCACGAACGCGAGCAAGAACCCGGCCACGATCCCAGGCAGGATCAGCGGCAGCGTGACGCGGAAGAACGCCTGCAGCGGCGTCGCGAACAGGTCCTGGGCGGCGTTCTCCAGCGACCGATCGAGGCCCGACACGCGCGCACGCACCGTCACGGCGACGAACGCGATCGAGAACCCGATATGGGAGAACAGGATCGTGGTGTAGCCGATCGTGATGTTCGCCCCGATGTCGTTCGCCTTGACGAACATCGAGAGCAGGGCCGACCCGAGCACGATCTCCGGGACGGCGATCGCGAGGAAGATCACGAAGTTGATCCACCCACGCCCACGGAACGCGTATCGGCCCAGCACGAGGCCGATCAGCGTCCCGAGCGCGGTGGCGATGAGCGCCGCCGGTACGGCCACCTCGATCGAGGTCTTCAGGGACTCGTTCAGCGCCGGGACCGCCAGGATGTTCTTCCACCAGTTCAGCGTGCAGCAGGTGAACTTCGGCACCTGCCGCTCACCCTGGATGTTGTTGAACCCGTACAGGATCATCAGGAACACCGGGCTCGCGAGGTACAGGATCATGCCGATCGTGAACGCCCCCATCACGTAGAGGCCGAACGGGCGGCGCTTCTTGCGCAACGGCGGAAGATCCGTGGCGCGGGTCTCGCGCTCGACGGTGACCGCACTCATCCGGCGGTCCCCGCTGCGAGCGCGGCGTCCTCGGTTCCGAGCAGCCGCGCGTAGATCAGCGCCAGGATCAGCATGCCGATCATCAGGATCACCGAGAGCGCCGCCGCCTCGGGATAGGCGAACTCGGTGAGGAACTTGGTCTGGATGATCTGTCCGATCATCGTCGTCTTGGCCGATCCGAGCACGCTCGAGTTGACGTAGTCACCGGTCGCCGGCACGAACGTGAGGATGATCGCGGCGAAGATGCCCGGGAAGGAGAGCGGCAGCACGACCCTGCGGAACGCCTGGAACTTCGAGGCATACAGGTCCTTCGCGGCCTCGACCAGGCGCTTGTCGATCCGTTCGAGGGCCACGTACAGCGGCAGCGCCGTGAACGGGAGGAAGTTGTACGTGATGCCGGCGATCACCGCGGTGGGCGTGGCGAGCACATGGAAGCTCTCCGGGAGGACCCCGATGTTCTTCAACGGCCCGAGCAGCAACCCGTCGTCGGCCAGGATGAACTTCCACTGGACCGTGCGGATCACGAACGACACGAAGAACGGGATCAAGATCAGGAAGAACAGGGTCGACTTCCACCGGCCCGCGTAGAACGCGATCCAGTACATCATCGGGTAGGCCAGCGCGATGCACAGGATCGTGGCGATCCCCGAATACACGAGCGACTTCGCGTAGAACGCCTTGTACTGCGAGAACGCGTCAGTGTAATTGCTGAACTCCCACGTGAAGTGGTAGCCGCCCGAGAGCAACCCGCCGCTCTGCAACGACGTGATCACCACGATGATGAGCGGGACCACGAACGCCAGCGCCAGGTAGATCGACCCGGGGGCCAGTAGCCCGTAGGCAACGCGACGCTGGCGCTTGGCCAGCACCTGATCGGCACGCTTGGGCGGCTCCCCGAGGGTCTCGACCGTCTCGACGACAGCGGTACCCGTGCGCTCTTCCGCAGAGCTCACGCGCTCAGCTCTCCGACAGCGGCAGGAAGATCGAGTCCCACTCCTCGCGTTCCTCGTCGGTCGTGAGGTTCGTGCCGAACGGCGTCACGGCCAAGAGCTCCTCGTCGGGCCACAGCAGCGTGCTCTCGGCCATGCCCGCGAGCGCCTTGGCCGTGGCGGGATCCTTCTCCGTCTTCGCGTGCTGGGCGATCAGGTCCTGCACGGCCGGCACCGGCGACATGTAGGCCACCCACTCGGTGATCATGTCTGCGATCTCCGGCTGATACACCCAGTCCATCAGTTGGTAGGCGCCCTGGGGGTTCGCCGAGTTCGCCGGGATCATCATGTTGTCGATCCAGAGCAGCGCGCCGCCGTCCGGCACCACGAACTCGTACGGGTAGTCCTCCCAGAGCTTGTAGTACAGGACGTCGCCGGACCACGCCATCGTCGCGGACAGGTTCCCCGCGTTCAGGTCGTCGATGTACCCCTGGTCGTAGAACGTGCGCACGGTGCCGGAATCCTTCAGCTTCTGGATCCAGGCCGCGGCTTCCCGCCAGTCATCGGGGGTCGACTCGGTGGGCGTGATCCCGAGGTTGATCATCACGACGTCCGGCATGTCCTGCTTCAGCATGCCGACCGAGTTCGTCCCGACGAGGTCGGGGTTCATCAGGTCGTCCATCTTCGTGATGGTGCCGTTGACCTTCTCGGTGTTGTAGCCGATGCCGGTCAGGCCCGACTGCCACGCCATCGAATGCTTGTTGCCCGGGTCGTACTCGGGGTCCTTGGCCCAGGTCGCGGCGTTCGCGTCGAAGTTGGGTCGGAGTGCCGGATCGAGCTCGGTCACCCAGTTGTTCAGCGTGAGGTTCGTGAACTCACGCCCGTTCGTGATGACGATGATGTCCCAGCCCGTGTCCTGTCCGGCCTGGAGCTGGGGAAGCAGCTTCCCGAAGAAGCTGTCGTTCGAGTTGATCACGTCCTGGTAGTTGACCTCGATGCCGGTCTTGTCCGTGAACTCCTGCAACGAGGGGTGGTATCGGTTCCCGTCCGCGTCCTTGGCCGAGTCGATGTAGAGGGGCCAGTTGGCGAAGTTCACCTTGTCGCCCGCGGCAGCGCCGAAGTCGACGTTCTCGGTCGATCCCCCGGTGCCGGTGCTGCCGCCGCCACCGCAGGCGGCCAGGATCGACGCGAAACTGATGGTTCCGACGGTGGCTCCGCCAAGCTTGATCAGGTTCCGCCGAGACATCCGGCGCTGAGTCAGACCGCGCATCAGGGCTCCGGAGACCTCCGGTGCGGGCTCGTGGCGCTCCTGGGTCATTCTTCCTCCTCCTCGAGGCTCAAACCCTCCTGCGGGGTGACCGCGAACGTGTTCTCGGGCGTCCAGGACACGGTGACCGACTCGCCCTGCCGCGGGGCGTCCTCGTGACCGAGGTTCTGGACGTACGCGGTCAGGGTCGTGCCGCCGACCGATTCGATCTTGTACTGATGGCTCACGCCGATGTAGGTCGTCATCGTGACCGTGCCGGCCACGTGGTTCGTCCCGGAGAGGACCTCGCCGTCGGCGCCACGCGTGATCGTGAGCTTCTCCGGCCGGACACCCACCTTCACCTGAGAACCTGCATCGGAGGGGATCCGCATGGTCGGCACCTTCACGGTGCCACCGGCCTCCAGCAGGACCGTCGAGGTGCCGTCATCTGCCTCCTTGACCTCGCCCGCGAACATGTTCGAGGCCCCCAGGAACCCCGCCACGAACTCGGTGGCTGGGTTCTCGTAGACGTCCTCGGGCTCCCCGAGCTGTTCGATCCGTCCGAGCCGCATCACGGCGAGGCGATTCGACATCGTCATCGCCTCCTCCTGGTCGTGCGTCACGTAGATGAACGTGATGCCGACCTCCTGCTGGATCCTCTTCAGCTCGAGCTGCATCTGCTTGCGGAGCTTCAGGTCGAGGGCGCCGAGCGGCTCGTCGAGCAACAGGACCTTGGGATGGTTCACGAGCGCGCGTGCCAGGGCGACGCGCTGCTGCTGCCCGCCCGACATCTGCGGAGGCTTGCGCTCCTCGAAGCCCACCAGGTCCACGAGCCGCATCGCATCCGAGACTCGGGTCTTCACCTCGTCCTTCGCAACCTTCTTGCGGCGCAGGCCGAACGCGACGTTCTCGAACACGTTCAGGTGCGGGAACAACGCGTAGGACTGGAACACGGTGTTGACGTCGCGCCGATACGGGGGCAGGTCGGTGACGTCGCGGCCGCCCAGGAAGACGGTGCCGTAGGTCGGGTCCTCGAACCCGCCGATCATCCGCAGCGTCGTCGTCTTGCCGCAGCCCGAGGGGCCGAGCAACGAGAAGAACTCGCCCTCCTCGATATCGAGCGACAGGTCGTCGACCGCAGCGACCTCAGCGAACTGTTTGGTGACGCGCTCGAGGCGGACGTCGATCTCGTTCGGCACGATCACCCCTCCCGACGGCCGCCCGGGCATCGGTCTGGTGCCCCGAAGACGCGCTCGATCATCATCCGTTCAGACTAGTCCCGCACCTGCAGGATCGGACATGCATCATCGACCACTTGTACGGAACGGACAAGCGGTGGGGTTGCCCTGGGTCCGTTCGCGCAGATCACGATCCCTCGGGCGCCGGTGCCGCTGCGGGCGCGTGTTCGGGACCGGCACCGGGTGGCCCTCCCCGCCCCCGCCAGCGGTCCAGCGCCGGCAGCGCCGTCAGCAGGAACAGGATCAACGCACCGAGGAGGATCAGCCCGACGGTGGTTCGGCCGTCGATCAGACCCACCGCCAACGCACTGCCGGAGATCAGCGCGCTCCACAGGTACATCAGCAGCACCGCCCGCCGATGGCTGTGGCCGATCTGCATCAGCCGGTGATGGATGTGTTGCTTGTCGGCGTGGCCGATCCCCTGTCCGCGCCAGCTCCGCCGAACCACGGCGAGCACGACGTCGAGGAACGGGATGAACAGCACGAGCAGGGGCACCACCAGCACGCCAGCGATCGCAGCGAGGTCGCCGCCCGAGGGAGGGAGCGGGTTCCGACCGACGCCTGAGATCGTGAACAGCGCGACCAGCATGCCGAGCAGCATCGAGCCGGTGTCCCCCATGAAGATCTTGGCCGGGTGGAAGTTCCAGGGCAGGAACCCGACGCAGATCCCGACCGTGATCACCGACAGCAAAGCCGCGGCCGAGGCGTCACCGAACAGGCTCGGCGTCCGCACCATGTAGATGAAGAAGGAGCCGGCCGCGATCGCGACCATCCCTGCGGCGAGGCCATCGAGGCCGTCCACGAGGTTCACGGCGTTCACGACGGCCAGGACCCACACGATCGTGAGCACCGCCGAGTAGTCCGCGGACAGGACCACGACCTGGAAGCCGGGGATCCAGAAGTAGGAGAGCGCCGACCCCATCAGCACGAGGATCCCGGCGATGAACACCTGCGCCGTCGACTTGGCGAGCGCGCTCGTCCCCCGGCGGTCGTCGATCGCGCCGAGGCCGACCATCAGCGTGCACGTGACGAGGGCGGCGAGCGGCTCGGGGCTCCCCTGCCGCATGTCGGTGAAGAACGGGAGCGCGAAGGACAACCCGAGGCCGGCGAGGAACCCGGCGTACATCGCGAGGCCCCCCATCGTCGGGGTCGGCACGGCGTGGACGGTGCGATCGTTGGGCTGTTCGATCGCGCCCATCCGGACGACGAGCCGGCGGATGACGGGCGTGACCACGAACGTCGTCCCCGCGCTCGCGAGGAAGATCAGGAGGTAGGCACCCACGCTGATGCCAGTGTGCGTGGCCCGTTCGACCTCGGCAACAGCGTGGGGTTGTGCGCGCCGGCTACGGGTAGACGGGGAAGCGCTGCATCAGGTCCCGGACGCGTTGCCTGGCCTTCTCCTTGAGACCGGTGTCGTCGGGCGCCTTCAGGACGTCGCCGAGGATGCCCGCGACCTCACGCATCTCCGGCTCGTCCATCCCGAGCGTGGATGGGCCGGGGGTGCCCACCCGGATGCCCGACGGGGTCGACGGTGGGTTCGGGTCGAACGGGATCTGGTTCTTGTTGAGCGCGATGCCGACCTCGTCGGCAACCGCCTCGGCGGTCTTGCCGTCGATGTCGAGCGGACGCACGTCGGCGAGCAGCAGGTGCGAGTCCGTGCCGCCCGAGACGATCCTCAGCCCTTCGTCCGCGAGCGCGGCGGCGAGCGCCCGCGCGTCGCGCACCGTGCGATCGGCGTAGGCACGGAACTCGGGCGTCGATGCCTCCTTCAGGGCCACCGCCTTGCCGGCGATGCAATGTTCCAGCGGTCCACCCTGCATCATCGGGAACACGGCCTTGTCGATCGCCTTCGCGTGTTCCTCCTTGCAGACGATGATCGCGCCGCGAGGTCCACGCAGCGCCTTGTGGGTCGTGAACGTGACCACGTCGGCATGCGGCACCGGTGACGGATACGCGCCGCCCGCGACCAACCCGATGAAGTGCGACGCGTCGACCCACAGCAACGCGCCGACCTCGTCGGCGATCTCGCGGAACGCGCCGAAGTCGATCTCTCGGGGGTAGGCGGTGTACCCGCTGAGGATGATCTTGGGCCGATGCTCCTTCGCGAGGTCGCGGATCCGGTCCATGTCCAACCGTTCCGTTTCCCGGTCGACCTCGTAGCCGACGAAGTTGAACCACATGCCGCTCACGTTGACCGGTGACCCGTGCGTCAGGTGCCCGCCGTGGGCGAGGACCATCCCCAACACCTTCTCGTTCGGGTCGTTCGGGGTGAGGAACGCGCCGAACACGGCCATGTTGGCCTGGGCGCCGGCGTGGGGTTGGACGTTCGCGTGATCGGCGCCGAACAGGGCCTTCGCACGATCGATCGCCAGCTGTTCGGTGACGTCGACGAACTCGCATCCGCCGTAGTAACGGCGGCCGGGGTAGCCCTCGGCGTACTTGTTGTTCATCGAAGAGCCGATCGCGGCCAGGACGGCCGGGCTGGCGTAGTTCTCGCTGGCGATCAACCGCAGACACGTGCGCTCCCGCTCGAGCTCGTTCGCGAGCGCCTCGGCGACCTCCGGGTCGGTCGCCTTCAAGATCTCCCAATCGGCGGCGTGGTCGTTGGTGGCTCCCGTGCTCCGCATCGTTGCCCCTCCTCGCTCGGTCGAACCCTTCACGGCGTCGCGCTCCGGCCCCCGTGCGCGCGTACCGGTGATGCTCCGAAGACGCCGTCGAGCAGACGCAAGCACCAGCCCTCCAGCTCCCATGCGATCGCGCGATAACTCTCCAGCGGCATCCCCAGGGGATCCGCGACGTCCTCGTCGAGCGGGTTCCCGGCGAACCCGGACGCCCGCAGGGCCTCGGCGGCCGCCACGCGGTCCGCCAGCACCTCGCGGTCGTCCCCGGGTGGGTCGGATGCTTCCGACGCCTCGAGCAGCCGTACGAGCTCCTTGAGCGTGAACGTCCTGCCCGTGACGGCGGGCGCGAGCGCAGCGACCTGGTCACGGTGCTCACCCGCCATGCACAGCACGAGATCCGCATCGCGCAGCATCCCGGCGGTGAGCCGGCGGGCCCGATGCGCTTCGATGTTCGATCCGCGCTCGGCCGCGGCCCGGACCGAACCCGCGCTCGCCGCCTGGCCCTCCAGCCCGGCGGTGCCTGCGGACGAGACCGTCGGAGCCTGCTCACCGAACCGTGCGACGAGGCCGTCGCGCAGGAACCCCTCGGCCATGGGGGAACGGCAGATATTGCCGGTGCACACGATGAGGATCGAGGTCATGACGAGGGGCGCGAGTGTAGCAGCGGCCCCGCCGAACCCATACATCGGCGCAGCTCGTCGTCGGAGAGGGCGCCCCGCCGGAGGATCCGCGCCCCGCCGTGCGAGAGGTCCAGGACGGTCGACGGCAGGCCCTCGAGCGGCTCGCGAGTGCGCAGGTAGACGGCGACGCGCTCCCCGAACACCTGCCTCGCTTCGTCGCATGTCCGGGCCTCGGGCTCGCCCGAGCGGTTCGCGCTGGTCACCGCGAGCGGCCCGGTGATCCGCAGCAACGCCAAGACGAGCGGGTCCGACGGGACCCGCAACCCGACCGTGTCCGGTCGATCGCCGAGGTCCCCCGATCGACCAGCGTCGGTTCGGGGCACGACCACGGTGAGCGGTCCCGGCCAGTAGGCGCCCACGAGCCGCTCCGCGCGCTCGTCGAACACCCCGACGGTGCGCGCGACGTCGGTGTCGGCCACCAGCACCGGCAACGCGAGCGCCGACGAACGCCCCTTCGCCGCGAACACGGAGCCGGTCGCCCGGGCATCGTCCGGGCGTGCCGCCAGCCCGTACACCGTGTCCGTCGGCACCACGACGAGCTCGCCTCTACGGACGGCCGTCGCCGCACGAGCGAGCTCCGCCTCCGATGCAGCGCCTGCGGCTCCCGTCATCGCCGGCCCTCGCTCACGCCAGCCTCCCGGTGACGACTCGGTCGCGTCCGTTGAGATCCGGTTCGACGCGGACGTCCGTGAAACCGGCGCGCTCGGCCGCCTCTCGGACGTCCCCGCCCCGGGCCTCGCCGATCTCGACCGCGACCGCACCGCCGGTCCGGAGCCAGTCCGCGCAGCGCTCGAAGAGTCTCGCGGTGACGTCGACCTCTCCGACCACGGCGTCCCGTGGATCGGCTCGGACCTCCGAAGGCACCGCCTCGTACTCCGCCGGCGTGACGTACGGCGGGTTGCTGACCACGAGGTCGATGCAGCCGCGCAGCCGCGCAGGCAGCGGCTCCAGGAGATCGCCTCGGAGGACCTCCACGCTCAGCCCCAGCCGACTCCCGTTCTCCCGAGCGAGCGCGACGGCGTCGCTGCTGCGATCGGTGCCGAACACCCGCGCGTCGGGCCGTTCGTCCTTGATCGCCAGGGCGATCGCGCCCGACCCGGTCCCGACGTCGACCACGGTCGGCGACTCGCGCCCGGCCATGAGGACGAGCGCGTGTTCCACGAGCACCTCGGTTTCGGGACGAGGCACGAAGACGCCGGGCCCAACGGTGAGCATCAGGCGCCGGAACCCGGCTTCGCCGGTCAGATGCTGGGTCGGCGTGCCGTTGCATCTCCGGCAGAGCGCGCGACCGAACGCCTTCGCTTGCTCGGCGGTGAGGTCCTGATCACCCAGGTAGAGGTCGCCCCGCGACGATCCGAGCACCGAGCCCAGCAGCGTCTCGGCGGTGGCCCGGGGAGCGTCGACGTCGTGGCGCGCGAGGTAGTCGGTGGCCCGGCGGAGCACCTGGGAGGTGTTCATCCGGCCGCCGGAGCTCCGGCTGCCCGGGGCGCCGGCTCGACGCCGGGTGATGCGAGCTGGTCGGCGCGCTCGGCCGCGTTCAGCCGGTCGACGAACCCGTCAAGCTCCTCGCCTCCGCCCAGCACATCCTGGAGCTGGTGCGACGTGTGCTTGATCCGGTGATCGGTGACGCGGCCATCCGGGAAGTTGTACGTCCGGATCTTCTCCGCGCGATCGCCCGACCCGAGCTGCGAGCGGCGCGTTGCTGCCTCCTTCGCCTGCGCTTCCTCCTGGGCCTTCTGGAGGAGCCGCGCTCGGAGATAGCGAAGGGCCTTCTCCTTGTTCTGGAGCTGTGAGCGCTCCTCCTGGCACTCGACCTTGAGGCCCGTGGGCAGGTGGACGACGCGCACCGCGGAATCGGTGGTGTTCACCGACTGCCCCCCGGGGCC
>Ga0081455_10008405_pt1 | contig 10736 bp, 12 predicted proteins | sample TabmetS3T2R1_FD_70207 | JGI IMG/M metagenome (GOLD analysis project Ga0081455, IMG submission 70207) | Tabebuia heterophylla rhizosphere microbial communities from the University of Puerto Rico - S3T2R1 | ecosystem: Host-associated > Plants > Roots > Rhizosphere ... | reverse complement strand
AATAAAAAAAACCGATTATTACTGTAATGTAATAATCGGTTCTGTAATTGGATAATTTTAATCTTTTATTAAATTAAGAATTTTCAACTTCATTGATGGCTTTGACTATTTCAGAGATTTGCTTGTCAGATAATGTACATACATATTCGCCAGCATATTTGTTATGTTTATCATATTTAGGTTTCCATATGCTATGAAGGGCTTTCAAACGAATATCTGGATAATGATTTCGATGATTGTATTTATACCATGGATATTCTGTTTTAATAAATTTATTATGCTCTCTTATTATTTTTTTTGCTGGATTAGTTAATGTTTTGTCATTTGTTACATATTTTATACAATCATTATCACAAGAAGAATGCACGAGACATTTAAGAATGTCATCAAAATCTTGATCTAATTGTAAACCACTATGTTCTCTTATAACATCATCTAATATTTTAAAAAATTCATTTGCCATTATTGTTTCTTCGGTATTCATTGCGCGATCACCATCTCCCACAATATTATAAATTTTCTGAACTAGGAAGCTGCGTCCTTGTTTATAATAGTAACGTTCGGAGTAACGGGAATTTTTTTGAGTAGGATTAAAGAAGATATTTTTTGTCAAAAGAGAATCTACAAGATTATTTTTTGATTTATCCGTTATATTTTCTGGAGAAACAGTTTTTTTTGGAATTTTTGCTTGTGGTGTATTTTTTAAATAGTTACGACTAAAACAATCTCCGCCTTCTAGTTGTGTTTCTGAATTTAAAGCACACTTAATAAAATCATCCATATTAAAGGCATCTGTTTCAGAATCCATAGTATTTATAATACTTGTGATAAAAATAAGTGAAAATAAGGATATTTTCATGATATTCATATATTTCCTTTGAGTTGATTATATAAGGTTATGCTAAGTTTCTATTATCAGGCTTCACTTGTAAGATTAACACAAATAGAAAATAAGTCAATGTGCATACATAAAAAGAATTTGTTTGAGCTAATAATACGATTGGATCGTACTTTTTTATGATAAATTCATATATTTCATTAATTTGTTGAAAGGTTTTCTTTGGACGCGTATAAGAGTTTAGCTAGAGAAACGGATTGGAATTAATCATTTATTAATTTAAAAAGACGATCATTACCATTGCAGTAATAATCGTCTTTTTAAATTAATAGTTTTAAGGTAGCTTAATTATTTTTATTCCATTCAAGAATTTCTTTTTCAAGAAATTTAAAACAATCAAGATTATTGAAACGTTCACATCGTTGCAAATCATGTGCAAACAAGATGTATTGCATTCTATCGTGGAGATATTTTTCGCGTACTTGGTTTCTTTTTTGAGAGTATTTTAATTTAGTAATATTTAATTGAAGGTCAAATGTATCTAAAGATGGATTTGTTTTTTTGAGTTCTAGTTCTTTTTGTTTCTCTTCAATTTCTTTTTTAATTTCTTCATTAAATTTTTCGATTTGTGCTTCTTCTAGATCAATATTTGGTTGAAGATTGATTATTTTTTCATCAAGCTTATGCATTTCTGTTTTGATATTTTTTTTAATATCATCTAACCCCATACCAATAATGGTGTTATTGAGACCAGCAATGGTAATAAAAATAAGTGAAAATAAAGATATTTGTTTGATATTCATGAAATAAATTCCTTAATAATTGGTAGGTAATAATATGATTGGATCTTTGTTTTTATAGTAATATCCATTATTTACTAAGATATCTATTGTTATTTTTGCATTAATCTATCAAGAGCATTTTTAACTTTTGTCATATCTTCTTCTTTGTCTGACATAAGATTCATATTAAAAGTCATTGTATTGCCGTTAATAGAAATTCCTTGTTTTACTAAAGAAACTTGTGCAGCATCACGTTCGAGCATATCTTTACAATAAGCCCTATCTTTTCTTTAATTAAATGAGTGGAAAAATAATCATATAATGCTTTAGAGGCTAATTGTACGTTTTTAGTTTCATGATATTTTTCTATAAATAATGTATCTAATAAATCATAATCCGTTTTTTCAATAATAAAATTTAGATAAGTAGTTGCATGTCGATATGTTAATTTTGTTGCGCTATTGATATCTGATTTATCACGAATAAATTTTAATAATTCTGATGGCTTAGCTTTTGCTTGATTGTTTTCTCCAAAGGCTTCAAATACGCCTTTAAAATAACAATCTAATTTAGCAGCATCTTCTTTAATAGCTTGCCAATTATTATAACATGTTTCGCTTATCAACATGCCTTGCGCTGGTTGAATAAAATTTAAAAATATAATACTCATAAATATTTTTTTCATAGAATATATCCTTTAATTAAACTAAAATTTTAACATTGATAATTATTGTAATGGATATATTTTTTTTATCAAATATGATTAATGTTTTTTTGATAAAATAAAGCAGATAATTCATTGTAATGCGGTTGCTAAAAGAGTTATGAGGCGATTTTTAATATCCTTAGTTTCAGTTTTTTCGCAAGCATGACATACGCCATCATTTTTTGTTTCCAGTTCTTTAAGATGATTTGTGAGATCGACAATAGAATTTTCTATATTACGTTTTATTTCTTGAAAAAGTTGATTTGTATCACAATCATGTGCTTGTAGGCATTGTGCATGAGCTTCAATAAAATCTTGTTCGTGTTGTTCAGCTTTAGTAAATAATGGCTGTCTTTCTTGTGCAACTTTACCCGTACATGGTTTTCTTGTTCGTGTTGCACAATCTATCATAATACCAGTGGCAAGTGAGATGCTATAATTATATTGAGTAGTACATAATAGTATAAAAAACATTATTTTTTTGATCACCATAATAAACCCCCTTTTTATTATATTTGTGTTAAGTTTAGTTGGGGTGATGACAGAAAATCAATATTATTACCAATCGTATGACATTCCAAAATGTACTTCCGATGCTGATTCACTTTGATTAGGATGAAGTTTATTTTTGCGTGGGTCTATTTTAAAGCCCCAATCAATATTAACTGGCATAGGTCGTAATAATCGAACACCAATACCAATTGCATGACGGTAATCAAAATTATTACTTCTCACAAAAGGTTTATCTGCTGGTGTAACATAGGGATTATCAAAACCAGTTCCACCATCATAGAAAACAACTGCTTTCATATTCATATCGGCAGTAATTGGTGCAATAAGTTCAACATTCCAGAAGAAAGCTTTTGTTCCACCAATAGTATCGCCGGAAAATGATGGTCCTATTTGTCCAAACAAGAAACCACGCACACTATTTTGACCACCAATATGGAATAAATCTCCGAATGGAACTATTCTATTTTTAAACGGTGAACATATGCCAAAATAGCCATGCAATTTGAGTATAAGATCATATTCAGCAATAAGTGGGGTAAACCAACTTGCATCAAGTTCTACTTTATAAAAGCCGATGTCATTACCAAACGTAGGAATTGCAAATCTTGTGGAAAATCTCCATTTGTGACCATTCATCGTATGAATAGGATGATTACGTGTATCTTGTTCCATCTTTGTAGTGATAAATGCAAATGTTCCCGGGGTAAATTCTTTTGTTAAAATTTGTTGATACTGGAATTTTTCTATTGGATCGCTGAATAATGATTCTGGTGGATTAGCATCATATTTAATATCTTCAACGCCAGAGCTGAGCATAATATTAACATCACGAAAAAGATAATTACGAGATTGAGTAATGCAACCAGCGGTCACCGATCCACCGGTAATTTTTTGGTGAACAGCTTTTACAAATCGTAACTCATCATAAATAGGGCGTCGATGGTAAATATCAAATGCACCAAAAATTGGTTTATCAAAAAGCCATGGTTGAGAAACATGAAGAATGGCCGTTTGTTCATCTTTTGAATACGTTGTACTTACATTTAAATGAACACCGCTACCAAAAAGATTTGTATCAGATAATTCTGCTTTGACAGACATACTAGACAGAGGTGATGTTAAAGAAGCACCTGCACCACCAAAGCCAAGTTGTGCACCAAAGTGACCAGTTTTTGTTTCTTGTACAATGAGATCAAGATCTGCTTCTTCTTTGCTGATACGACGAATTTTCCAATTAACGCCTTCTCGTGGATCAAAATAACCGAGTGAAGCGACATTGCGTTTAGAAATATTCATTTTATTTTGTGTAATAAGTTCACCTTCATCAAGAAGAATTTTACGTCGGATTATTTTGTCACGTGTTTTTGTGTTACCGCGAATATTAATTTTATTAAGATATACCTGGTCACCAAGTTCTGAAAAGAATGAAAGTGATACCGTTTTTGTCTCTTCATTAGGTTGTATTGATGGTTCAATATGCGCAAAAATATAACCATAGTCGCCCCAAATAAGTTCAAGACGTTTTATGGAGTTAGTAATTCCCTCACGTGAATAATACATACCAGGACGAATGGGAAGCATTGCAAGAAGAAAGTTCTCAGAAACATTATCTGCTCCAGGGGCACTAATTTTATCGATGATATACTGATCACCTTCTTCTATATCGAAGGTAAGAATAATATTTTGTGTTACGGGATCTATATCAACATTAATATCAACAACTTTGGCATGTAAAAAACCGCTATTTTGATAAAATTGTTCAATGAAATGTTTGTCACCTTCAAGACGATCGGGATGATAATTACCTGATTTGTCTAAAAAGCCTAAAAGCCAATCTTCTTTTGTTAAAGCAACGGCACGTAATTGCTTACTGCTGATACTTTTGTTGCCCGTGAAATGTATTTGTTTGACTGTTGCCGCAATGCCTTCATGCACCGTGAGTGTTGCGGTGGCAAGATTATTATCATCATAGGTGACTGCTGTTTCAATATCTGTTTGATGATATCCCTTTTCAAGATAAATATCTTTAACTTTGTTGGCGATTATTTTTAGTTCTTCAGGATCAATTGCAGTTATTTCTTCAATGTTAGTTTTTTTGTTGATTTCTTTTTCAGTTACTTTTTTATTGCCAACAAATTTTATTTCTTTTAGAGGAGTTTTCTCTTCAACAAAAACATGAAGATTCATATAGTTGTCGCCAAGAGCTTCCCCCATTACTTTTACGGTACGGAATTTTTTGAGCTTATAATAAAGATTACGAATTAGTGTTCTTGTCTTGCGCATATCAAATAATTCGCCAACTTTATAAGGAATATGTTTGGAGATGGCGTCTTTTGATATAGATGTATTACCGTGTACTATAATCGAATTGATGCGCCGTTGTGTTTTTGCAGCAGGTGTTTGTGTTGTAGCTTCATCTTCTTCGTCATCAATATCAGAATCATATTCTTCATTATCTTCGTCATCGTTGTCATCATCATCGTCATTTTCATCGTATTTATCATATTTGTTTTGTTTTTCAATAGAGGAAGTTTGTGTTCTTTGAGTTGGTCTATCGTTTGACTTGTTCTCCGACCTGTCCTCTGTAGCCTTGGCGTAGGAGGAAGTTTTAACGAAGGAGAAATTAATTCCACTTAATAAAAGTAGAATAAGTACAGTAACACAGTAATTTCGAGGTCCTTTTTTTACATTTTGAATCATAGGTAATCCCGCAGCCCGAAGTTGCTTTAAAGTCGGCACAATAATTATGAATAATTAATGAAACATACTACTGATTTTTTAATTTTTTGCTAGGGCGGCGCGTTATGTTCGTACTTTTGTTATGCATTAGATGAGTATTTTTTGTTTATTTTTTTGAATATATGATTGTATTGGAATGAAGAAAACCAATTATTGACGGAACAAGAGAAATGAAAACAGTTTTGAAATAAAGCTTATTATTTTTTTACAAACCACGGAAAAAATTTACTTGTTTTTTGCTTATATACTTGATACTCAGGATTATCAGCCATAGCTTTTTCAAGCAAAGGAATCCCTGTTACATATACTAACAAAAAAGTTATTGTTATGGGAGTAATAAATGCAGTCCATCCATATGGTGTTGATAATGCCATATAATAGATTCCTAACCACATTGCACTTTCTCCAAAATAATTAGGATGACGTGAATAGCGCCACAGACCAGAATCCAAGACGTGACCTTTGTTTGCTGGATTACGCATAAAATTAAATAATTGTTGATCGCTTATTGCTTCAATTAAATATCCGCACAACCAAAGAGTAATGCCTAAAATTTCTGATAAAGAAAGTGGATGTGGATAATTGAATCTATTAATTAACACAATGGGGTAGCTCATAATAGTGATCATGATTGTTTGACCAAATACCCAAATAATATTAATGATGAGAGCTTTAAATCCTTCCCATTTCCATGTTGTAAATCGCGGATCCTTACCAGTATATCGTATGTATACATATGCTATAAGGCGTCCTGCCCATAACAGAATCATGCTTGTTACGATTATTTGTTGAAGTAAAAAATTACTCAGGCGGAAAAAAGTATATAACGTAACGAGAAGTACGCCACCACCCCAGGTAAAATTGGCAATGCTTGTATCTTTTTTAAAGCATGCTATTGCTACCATACTGGAAAGATAGATAATTAATAAAATGTCGAGTTCAATCATATGTTCAAACATGTAAATACCTTTTTTATATTTTATTATTACCTTTTAATGAGTAAAAAATGATCATACAAAAAAGCAAGAATTTTTTAAGAAAATTATAGAGATATTATTTTGGTAAAAGATTTTGTAAGAAGTTATATTTTTTCCAAAGAGTTTTTATTGTGTATAGTTCTTGAAAATGTTCATATTTATTGTCTATTTTTTGTGGAGGGTAAAGAGAAAGCTCTTTTGTTATCCATTTACATGCTTTGTAATCATCAAGACTAGAAAGAATATCAGAAAACGTGATATGTATTTTTCGTAACATTTCAAATTCATCTGTTTGTTTTAATGTGGAGAACATATCATCAAAAGAATAATTTTTATTCGATTTTTTCATGACGGGATAAAGAATTGCTAGTTCTGTGATAGCTTGATTTCCAAATAGCCAGGCAGTTTTTATGAGAGCACATTTGGGAAAATTTTTTAGTGATGAATTATAATTTATTTCTGGATGAGAGATTGTTATATGAATAGGTAAATTTTCATCATCGATAGATATATTGAAAGACGGATTTATATGACCTGGTCCAGAAAAATCGTTTTTAAGGTTTATTTTGTTAATATTTAAATGATAGAGATGAAGATAATCAGCAAGTATTTTTTTTTGTTTGATAGATAAAAAATTTGCATGTTCTTTATCGCGTGAACGGTTAATTCCTTCTTTTATAGTATCGAACATGTTACTTGCTATTTCCATGCACCATTGCCAATCAGTATCATTAATACCATGTTTATTTTTTATCAGAAATAGTATTTTTTTTTCTTTTTCACGCGCTTTTTCGCGATGAAATGTAAATTGTTTTTTAATAATTTCAAATTCTTGAATTGGATCGCGTTGTTGATTGTTAATCATTTCAAAGAAGTTGTTTTTTTCGGTTTTTAATACCTTTTTAATAATCTGACAATGCTCACGATAGGTAAGAATTCGATTATTTTCCATTGTATATAAGTTAATTACAGAAGAAATAATTAATAACGACATAATATTAAAGTATTTCATAATGAAGATTCTCTTTTGTTTAAAATTATTTTGAAGGTTATGTGTAATACATGTTGTACTATATCGAAAAAAATTTAGTTATAAAAGAGTTTCAATTTTTATTTAGGGTAGAGTTGGGGGTATTAAAAAAGGGGAAAATGTATGTTAGAATAAAGAAAAATGATTAATTTTTAAAGAGAATATATTATGCAATTTACTAATACTCTCTCGGGAAAAAAGGAAGAGTTTAAAGTTGGCAAACAGCTGAAAATGTACGTCTGTGGCGTTACTCCGTATGATGATGCGCATATTGGCCATGGTAGATGTTATGTGTCGTTTGATTTGTTATTAAGGACATTTAAATTTTTTGGTGTTGACGTTGTTTATTGTAGAAATTTTACTGATATTGACGATAAAACCATGAATAAAGCAGCAAAAGAATTGGGTAATCGTTTGAGATTTCAAGAAATTGCTGATCGTTATATTGCTCATTTTCATGATGATATTAATAAATTGAATTGTTTGTCTCCTGATTTTGAGCCAAAAGTTACTGAAAATATTCCGCATATTGTAGATTTTGTACAAAAACTCATTGATAAGGGCGATGCATATCAATCTGGCAATGATGTTTATTTTTCCATTGATAAGTTTCCCGATTATGGCAAATTATCAAAACAAAAAATAGAAGATTTACATGCAGGAGCTCGTATTGATATTTCTGAACAAAAAAGAAATCCTCTTGATTTTGCGTTGTGGAAAGGGGAACCTGAGGGAGAATTTTGGCAAAGCCCGTGGGGATATGGTCGCCCCGGTTGGCATATTGAATGTTCAGCGCTTGCATTAAAACATCTCGGTGAACACATTGATATTCATGGTGGTGGTCTTGATTTAATATTCCCTCATCATGAAAATGAAATAGCGCAATCAGAAAGTTTATTCGGTGCACCATTTTCACGCATATGGATGCATAATGGTATGGTGAACAGCAATAAAGAAAAAATGTCTAAATCATTAGGAAATTTTTTTGTATTGCACGATCTTTATAAACATTTTGATCCTATGGTTCTTCGTTATTATTATTTAACTCATCATTATCATATGCCGATTGAATTTTCTTTTGAGGGTTTGTGCAGCGCACAAAAAAGCTATGAACGCTTAATTCGCCTTTGTGATATTGATTGCTCAAATATTGATATTTCTAAATATCATTCTGTAATTTTTGATCGCATGTTAGATTTTTTACAAGATGATTTAAATATTTCAGGATTGTTAGGTGTTATTTTTGAAAATATTGCTGAGATTGCACAGAATAAACATGAATTAGCTGCGGTAAAAAATATTCTGATAAATGTACTTGGACTCACCTTGCAACCATTGCCGGTGCAGAAAATTGAATTAACACCTGAAATTGAAGCATTGATTAATGCTCGTAATAAAGCACGTCGTGAGAAAAATTGGGCGCAAGCTGATGAGTTGCGGGATCAATTGGAAGCGTTGGGTGTTGAAGTTCGTGATGATAAGATATAAAAATGAAATACCCTTCGACAATATCAGCCGAAGGGTATTTTTTTATTTCCCTAGCGCCGCAACAATTTTGCTGTAAAAAACATCTTTACTCATATATCCTGTTTCTTTACCTTTTACCGCCCCATCTTTAATAAAAACAAATGTAGGAACAGAAGTAACACCAAAATCTTTTGTTGATATTTCTCGTGCTTCATCAACATTCAGTTTTGCAAATTTATACGTATCGCCGAATTCTTTTTCCAATTCTTCTAAGATAGGAGTCATTTGTTGACAAGGTCCGCACCATGTTGCGTAAATATCTAAAATAATTGGTTTAGATTCTTTTTTAATTTCAACATCGTAATTTTCAGGAGTAATTGATACTGCCATTTTTGGTCCTCATTTTTATAATGGATAAATATGATAATAAAAAATATAATAACGCGTAATTATGGCGATAACAAGCGATAAAAAGATTGAAGATACAATTATATCTGTTATACTTTCAGCAAGAAATAATGGTAGTTATGCTAACGGTATATTTTTATTAAAAATTTTTATAGAGGAATAGTATGGAAAAAAAATTGTTATTAGCATGTATGCTTTTTGGTAGTTCTATGCTTTGTACAGAGGGTGAGCAAAATTTAAAAGAAGAGCTTTCATTAGAAGATCAAAAAAAGATTGTAAGAATATTAATACATGGTCCTCATTTGATAACGGATAAAGCTTTTGAAGAGGTAGAAAAAGAAGAGCTTCTTGTATATGAAGCTAATGAACGTATTTTATATAGAGAGATGTATGTTAAAACATTAGCTGATGATCCTGAAGCGCTTGCAAAAAAAATTAAAGATAATGAGACGCATTGTGAGGAAGAAGAAAAAGATAATAAAAAAAAGCAAGATGATACAGTTATTGGAACATGGGGATCGGCTGCTACGAAAAAATCATTCAATGGTCGTATGCTTGCTTATTTCATTGATTATAAAAAAGCTCAGCATGAGATAAATTCCAAGTTAAAACAATTATCTGATAGTCATAAAGATGCGTTCGTTAAAACAGTTAGACCTATTTTTGAAGAAGAAGTTATACGTAGAAATTATACTATGAAAGAAGAATATATACGTGGCTTAAAGAGATGTAGGTGTTATGCAGAAAATAAAGATGAAAAAGGATTTTCTGAGTGTCTTATATCACAAAATATATTTTTAGATAAGATTCAAATGGATGGGTTTTTTGATAATTTTATTTATGGAACATTTAGGCCTGTGGTAAATGAAGTTAAAAATGAAAAACTTCCTTTAACAGATGAAGAGGTTATTGAAATTTGTAAAAAAATAAACTGCATGGACAGCGATGGAAAATCACATTCTATACAAATCCTTAGTGATTCTACAAAAACGGTAAAAGAAGAAATAGCTACATTGCTTAATCTTTTGTATGAGAAAAAAGTAATGAATGATGAAAAAATATTAAATGAAAATGATTACCAACAGCATGAAAATAATCCTGTTGATGGTGAACAAGAATAAAAAATAGTAGATTTCTTATGGGCGCTCGAGAAAAATCCTTCAAGCCTGCCTTCGCCAAGGCTTCGGAGGCCAGGCAGGGTGTTTACTACTGAGCTTGTCGAAGTATCAGGGCGAGCGCGAGATAAAAGATTAAAAAAACCTCCAAATTTCTTGGA